>Ga0209510_1000375_pt1 | contig 64270 bp, 86 predicted proteins | sample BiotimSIPDNA_FD_185749 | JGI IMG/M metagenome (GOLD analysis project Ga0209510, IMG submission 185749) | Anaerobic biogas reactor microbial communites from Washington, USA - Biogas_R1 time_0 SIP DNA (SPAdes) (version 2) | ecosystem: Engineered > Bioreactor > Anaerobic > Unclassified | place...
CAATAAAAAAAAACAATAACGAATAAAAAACGAAATGGCAGCTAAAAACGACAACATAACGAAAAATCCATCTGAAGCCGGTAAAAAAGGCAACAAGCGAGTAAAAAAGAGAAAGACTATAATCAAAGAGAAACTTGGTTTGGATAATATCGAAGGTATGAAGGAAGATGTCTTAAACGTTTGGAATGATTTAATAACGGAAGGTACAAAAAAGGAAAAAATGTGGGCAGCTAAAGAAATGAGCAAATACATCTTCCCTCAAAAGAGAGAACATTCCGGGGAAATAAAAGAAAAAATAACAGTAACGATTAATTATGCCTAATGATAACACTAATTTTAGTTATTATAATATTTGTCATGCCGTCGTTTGAAAATATTGAAATAAACGGCAAAGTATATTACCAACCTCAAGACAAGCAAAAAGTTTTTCATAATGCAATTCTAAACAGGAACGAAAACGGGTACAGAGATTTTTTATACGGTGGCGCAGCGAGAGGCGGGAAATCTTATGCGTTGCGGTGGGAGGGGCATAGAAACTGTTTACAATATCCCCGCTTAAGAGGTCTGTTAATTCGCTCGTCCTTCCCCGAACTTGAAAGAACCCATCTTGCACAAATAGAATTTGATTTACCCCAGGAAATTGTAAACTACAACCAACAAAAACACGTAGCATCATATTTCAATAATTCAGTTCTTGAATTTGGTTACGGTACAAGGAGAGAGGATTTCCAACAATATCTTTCTGCCGAGTACGATTTTATAATGATTGATGAATTAACAACTATCCCCTTCGAGTTTAGTTATTTATTACGTTCAAGGTTGACAGCTTCGAGAAAAGAATTTATCCCTTTTTGGGCGTGCGCAACAAATCCGGGCAGTATTGCCCATATCGATGTAAGAAATTATTTCGTCAAGAAGAACAATTTAGATCCTGACAAATTTCCTAACTATGACCCTAACGAGGTGTTTTTCATACCAGCCACAGTATTTGATAACAAGGTTGTTTTAGAACGTGATCCTGGTGAGGTTTTGCGCTTAAAGCAGTTATCGAAGAAAGATCAACAGAAATTTCTTTACGGTAATTGGGATATATACGAGGGGCAATTCTTTGATAATTGGAACGCTGAAATCCACGTTGTCAAATCAAAGGATTATTTAAGCTATGAAGAAATTAAGGGGCTAAATGTTTTAGGTGGACTTGACTATGGCAATGTTACGGTTTTACTCTTAGGAGCGAAGGATTATAACGATAACGTAATAATTTTTGATGAATTATATCTTGAAAAAATTAGCCGTTCAAGAAAAATAGAACTTAGCAAAAAATTTCTTGATGACAGGGGATTAGACAAGACGACTATAATTGCAGATACCAATATGTGGATACCGGATGTTTTTGATATTTCTTCAAAAGAATCTCCGGCTAACGATTATCTTAATGCAGGAATACGTCTGATAAAAGTTAGCAAAGTTTCACCAGATAATAGGCGTTATAGGATAGCTTGTAACGATGCTGTGTATGACGCTTTAGATTTTCAGTATGATCCAGAGACAAATATATTCGCAAAGGAACCAAGACTGAAGATATATGAAAGGTGTAAGCACTTAATAGAGACTTTACCTGGTTTAGTTAGAGATGAAAAAGATTATGAGGATATAGAAGACGGGCAAAACGACCACGCTTATGATGCTGGGAAGTATTTGTACATGGCACTTTCCAGACCGAAAAGCAAACCAAAAGACGACAGACCTATATGGCTAAAAGAAATGGAAAAAGAAAAACGGACAAAAATCAACAATGATTTTATGGCTCTCTAAGGGGGGACTGAATTATGTACCAGAGAAAAAGAAACTTCAGCATAAGAAACGATGATTTAATTTACGATATAATGAGAGAGCATCAGAACTTATCGGGCATATTTAGCCCCTTGGTTGATAGGATGACCAAGCTATTTGATTTTACATGTGCAGAGTTGCAATGGGATGAGACGGTTAAGAACAAAATAAAAAGTGAGGGAAGACCGGCGAATAGTTATAATTTAATCAGAACCATTCTTAACGTAATATTTTCTGTCGAACTTGAGAACAGAAAACAAGGGATTGCCCGACCAAGAACTTCCGGCGATACTGAGCTTGCACATATATTAACAAAAGTCTTAAAATATTATATGTACCACGCAAGATTTAACAAAGCACAAAAGATAGTTTTTATGGATGCAGTGATAGCAATTTTTGGGGTTTATTATGTTGGATGGGATTTTAGGGGAGATGACGAAGTGGGTAAGTTAGTTGTTGAGCCATGCGACCCAAGAGAATTTATGTTTGAGCCAAATTTTGCGGATACTACTTGGGGAAACGCTGGTTATGTGATGCGTAAGCACTCGATGAGTGTTGAGGAAATACTTAACCGGTACGCCTTAAATGATTCTGAAATGCAAGAACAAATAATTGAAGAAGCTAAACAGTTCTATGACCAAGATGGCGTAAGTAAAGACAAGTTTATTACACGTAGATTAAAGGCATTGTTCTCGGCGGTCTATGAGACAGCAATGGGTTTTAGTTCTTCAAACGATAACGTTTACAGTAATCATCTGCAATGGTTTGATCCTCGTACAGGGAAATTCGACGTGTTGGAATACCACGAACAGCGAACAGAAAGAAAACTTATGGTGATGAATAATGAAGAAACTTCTCTATATGACATTACAGACCCGTATATATCGATGGTTAAAAGCAGAAATGACAAGTTTAGTTTTGATGGATTTAGGTTTGATGACAACGAAGCTGTGCAAGCAGTTAAGGAAAAATATCAATTAATTAAAGAACCAAAAATAGAATTAGTAACCCGCAGATATGTAACAGCATCAGTCCCATCTTTCAGAACTATAGTCAACGAAAAAGCATATCCCTTTGAGAGTGATTATTATTGCTACATTCCTCAGTATTGTTATGACTTACATGCAGACCCGTTAAAATCACAATCCGTGATGGATGATTTGTTAGACCCGCAATCGCATTTTAACAAAGCACAATCTTTGAAGTTAGAACTATTAGGCAGGTATCTTAACAAAGGTTGGATTATGGACGAGAACGCTATAGATGGGTTAGAAGATGACTGGACTACTCAAAGAATAGCGCCTTACAGACGTGTTAGAGCAGGTTACTTGAACATGATACGTCCCGAAGAAGGGCAGACGATAAGCCCAGATTTAGTAAGAGACCCTATAGAGACCCAACAACTAATGAAGGTGATCAGTAATGCAGATGATGAGATTAGAGGACAACAGGGTAGTGATGTTAAATCAGGTAAGCATTTCATAGCTAAGGAACAACGTCAAAGTAAGAGTTTTTCTTATATCCTCGATAACAGAGACCATTCACAAAGAGCCGTATATGAATTAGCGGTTAGTTTTATACAACATTTCGTAACAACGCAAAAAGTTTACAGAATTACTCAAGATGAAATACCAGAGATAAACGGGGTTGAAGAAGTAACTGTTAATCAAAGTAGGTTCGGCATAGACCAGAATACCGGAAGGATTATTGAAACGATAGTAAACGATCTTGATTCCGTTAAGTTCGACATAGAATTAAGCGATGAACCTTACAGCTTATCTGCTCAAGAAGATAGATACAGAAAATTAGGAGATGTATTTAACGCAGCTTTAGAAGTTGACCCACGCAAAGCGGACGCCATGTTGCCGATATTGGTAGAAGAAAGTAACACCCCATCGGCAGACAAAATATTGAAAGCATGGAAAGCACTTGAAGCCCCAAACCCTCAACAGGTGCAAATGCAACAGTTAATGATGCAAGTACAGCAGATCATGGCAAAATTAGGAGTTGAAGAAAAGCAAGAAGAAATTAAAGACAAGAAGTTAAGGAATCTTGAAACGGTTCAGCGTATGCGCCACGCATCTAAAAATAGTGTGCTTGGCATGTTGCAAAAACCGCAAATGACAAACTAAAAACAAATCGGAGAGAAAATGAGTACACCTGAACTTATCTATGAGTTGACGAAGTTTTTCTTTTCTAATGTAGGGCATTTTTTATTATTGATGTTATTTATATTAACCGTGAGAGGAGATGTAACAAAACTCATAATTAAAGTGAAAGACTTCTTTAAGAAACTAATCTTTAACTACAAGAACAAGTTCGTCCACGTAAAGCCACAGCCGGAATACCTCGATAGAGACACAAAGAAAATCCTTAACACAGACAGGGAGAAAAAGTCTTGATTACTAATTTGGTAATTAAAGATTGCGATAAAAAATTTGCTCAAATGGTCTACTCACTTCACAAAGCGTATGCAAAAAGATTGAGGTTTAATTTTGAGGCAAATTTTAGCGGTGATATAAGCGAGTTTAAGTATTTCTTTTCCAAAATGAACCCGGAAGATTTATACAACATAATAAAAGAAACATCGGAGACAAATTGAATAAAGGATCGCTATGAAAAGATTCTACGATTACAAATGTATAGCTTGTAACCACGTCCAAGAATACCACGAAGAATATGAGGACAGGAACATAGAACATAGTTGCCCGGAATGTGGGTGCGCTATGCAACGCAAGATAGGCGCACCTTTGTTTAGCTTCACCAAACGCCCTAAAAACTGGGACATGAAACACAGCACCCGCAGAGAGCTATGGAACAGTCCCGATCCAAAAGATAAGAGAGAATTGGTTTGAGAACTAAAGAAGAAATTCATAAGTATTGGAAGAACCCAAACGATAAGAATAATAACCCGGAATGTTATCTTGATAATGAAATAACTTTGTTGAGAAGTAAGTATTTATTTGAAGTGATAGACAAATATTTCCCATCAAAAGAAACGAAGATATTAGAACTTGGCAGCAACGTGGGGAGAAATCTTAATTATCTCTTTGAAAGAGGGTATAAAAATTTACTTGGCATAGAGATAAATAAAAATGCCATTGATATAATGAAGAAAGAATATCCCGATTGTGCTAAAGAGATTAGAATTATAAACAATCCAATAGAGCATATCCTTTCTCAATTAACAGATAATCAATTCGATTTGATTTTTACATTTGCAGTATTAGAGCATATCCACCCAGAAAGTGAATTTGTATTTAGCGAAATGGTAAGGGCATCTAAAAATATACTTGTTGTAGAAGATGAAAAAAGTAGTTCTTGGAGACATTGCCCAAGAAATTACAAAGAAATATTTGGTAAGTCTATGAGGGAAGTGCATAGCCAAAAATGCGGGAAGTTTAACGGACTATCAAAAAGATTCACAACGAGATTATTCGCAAAGGAGAATTGATGGGATTATTCACAGGAAAGAAAGTAGTTATCACCGCACCAGCTCCTCATATAACAGAGGTAAAGCAAGATTTTAGCGATTATGATTTTGTATGTAGAGTTAATGCGATGATCCCCTTGAGTGAAGAACTAATAGAAGCAACGGGAGATAGGGTTGACGTTTGGTTTCCGGCAAATAGTTTGTTAGAAAGACAACCGGAATTATGCCAATACCCTAAAATAATAAGAACTACTAAGACGGGGCTTAGTTCAGTTCCCCAAGAATATAAGAGTAAAGTAAGTATAATGAATAAACACCACGATAAGTTAAAGATTACTTTAGAGAGTACCCCGAATAGAGCGTTAAGGGCTATTGTTGACGTATTACTTGACTGTCCGGCTTTGCTTTATGTCACGGGGGTTACGTTCTACAAAACGGGGGGATACTATAAAACATACGGATGTTACAATGTAAACGATAAAGCGGAAACTACCAAAGGAGATTTTGGAGGACACTCACAAGAAAGACAGTTGGGATATTTTGTTAAAGAAATAGCTCATAAAATAAAAATGGATACAACATTAGAGAAGATAGTAAAAAATTATGGCAAACAAACCAATTGACATAGTTTACCCTTTAGGTGAAGGATTAAGTAATTTCAGAAACCAAGAAATAATGTTTTCCTTAAGGAGTGTTGAGAAACATTTAACGGGGTATAGGAATATTTTCATCATAGGATTTAAGCCAACGTTTTTGAATGAGAAGATTATCCATATTCCGCACAAAGATAACCCTTATTTCAACAAAGAACGCCGAATCATGGAGAAGTTTAAGAAAGCATGTTCGATACCGGAGATAAGCGATAAGTTCTTAATGTTCAATGATGATTATTTCTTCACTAAGCCGTTAAATGTTCAGAAAATACCTTACTACAACAAAGGCACTTTGGATGGGAGTGTTAAAAAAAGAAAGACAGGCAGTGTTTATAGGCATTCGTTAGAGAACACGTACAACGCATTAAAAGAGAAAGGTTACGGGACGAAGCATTTTGATATTCATTATCCTATGTATTACGACAAAAAGAAGTTCCCGGAAGTAATGGCTATGTACGATTGGGAGAACGCACGAAACGGTTTTGTGATAAAGAGTTTGTATGCTAATACATTAAAGATAAAAGGCGTTTACAGACACGACTGTAAAATAATGGGTTTGGTTACAAAGAAAGAAGAAGTAATTAAACAGATAAAAGACTACGACATGTTTAGTACATCTGAAATAACAAGAGCAATCATAGGTATATTGAGAGAAATGTACCCGGACAAAAGTATTTATGAAGTGTAAAGTAATATGAAACAAAGTGAAAAACAGTTATATTTGCAATAACAGTTGAGGGTTTATGAAAACACTACTATTACTTACTTTCCTTTTTTGTTCAATCTTGACGGCACAGTCAAAGCCAAATGTAATTTATGCCGGAGGAGATACGTCTATAACTTCAAAGAGAATTGAAGGTCTTACAATAGGGCGCACAATACAATTCCATCGCATAGATAATTGGGGTTATAGAACTATGGTATTAACAGACAACATGGACACAATAAGAATCATAATCGACAAAGACACCATCTACACAAAAGAATATTATTTGAAGGAATTTATCAAACGTTATTTTAGGATAACAGAACGGGAGGAAAAGGAATGAAAAAAAATAGAATATCCCCGTGGCAAAAACTAAAAAAAGAAAGAGACGATGCGATAAAACTGAACAAACAATTTTATCAGGCAATATGGATGGCGAAAACGGAAGCTGGGTTTGAAACTGGATATTGCCCGATACCATTGATGGGTAGAGAAGAAAGGCGAGTGCCGTTAAATGATGCTGAATATTTTAGAAACATTATTAAAAATATTCCTATAACGAGCAAAGATTTTGAAGGAACAATTTACCGATGATAGTGAACCAAAATTTTCCGGCATAAGAATAACAGATTATGAATTAAAGTAAACAAAAATGAATTTGGGTACTTGCATTTAAGTAAAAAAAAATACATTTTACAGTTGTTAATTGATGACCCTTGTTAAAGGGTGAGACCAAACGGTAATCTAATAAAACAGAGCCGTAATTCCCAAAGCGGGAGTTACGGCTTTTTGTTTTTAAACAAAAGTTGGAGTAAAAGATGGCTGATAAAACAGCGAAAGAAAGAGTAATTGAAAAGTTTAACCTTGCCGAAGATATAAGGGGAGCTAAAATTAAAACATCTATTTACCGAGTAGAACACATTGACGGCAAGTATAAAGCGGACTTTGAGATTAACGGACTACCGAGGGAAAAGACCAACAAAACTTTTGACTATCCAGACACCAGTAAAACAATCCCCAAGATATTCAACAACCCAAGCGAATTTACTACCTATACTGAAAAATTCTTTTCAATGAGTGATGAAGATATAATTAATTTATGTAAAGAAACAAAATAATCGGAGAAAAAATGGACAGCGACATTAAATTAAACAACGAGTACAATCCAGATTCTAACGAAATTGACTTTATCGAAGAAGATAAAAGAATTGATGTAATAAAAAAACTAACCGACCCGGAAGAAATAACAGCCACACAGGAATTATTAGAAGAAAAATATGATGCGCCCGAAGAGGAGACCGCATCAGAGGAAGCAGAACCCAAGAAACCCGAAGATACGAGTAAGGTTGAGGATACTTCTGGAGAATCAAAGGATAAAACCGAAACTAAGACCGACGAGGAACTTAAAAAACCGGAAGGTGATAAAGGGTTTATTCTTACAGATGAAGTAATACAGAAACAACCCGAAAACGTAAGGGATATTCTAAACAAGTATAAGGACAAAGGGAAAGATGATTTAGCAAAAGCAACGGCTCACGCCATTGCTGCAAAAACACCTTACCTAAAAGATGATGAAACGGCTATTAGCGCAATAACCGAGAAGATCAAAGTCTTGTCTGATGACGAGTTATTGAAAGCCCTTATAGACACACAAAAAGTAATCGGCGTGAACGAACAGCCGGACAAACCCAAAGAAGAAGTACAAAAACCCGCTAAGGTTGAATTGCCGGAAATCCCGGACACCGAAGAATTTAAGCAAGCTATGAATTCGGAAGTCTATAAGAAGTTAAAGAAAAAGTACCCGGATATGCCTGAGTTCAATTCAGACGAATTCAAGGACTGGGAAGTAGACTTCAAGGATAGAAGCGGTTTGATTGGAGAAGGTAAGTTTGTACGTGATTTTGAATTAGCTGAGAACGAAGTTAAAGGCGAGTTACAAAAGGTTATTTATGCACAGACCGGATTAAAAAACCTTTGGGTAGAATCACCGACTGAAATTTTACCAATACTGAACGAAGCTAATCTTCCTAAGCTAAAAGATTTGAACGATAACTTTGTAGAAGTGAATAATAAAGCACTTCAAGAAGAAGTAGAGACAATCAAGGAAGAATTAGAAAAGTACGGTGTAACAGAAAAAGATTTAGGTATTGACATGACGTTGACTAAAGATAAAAACGGTTCTTTGTATAATGAATACTTGAACTCGTTGATGTTTGCAGGCGATCAACCAGACCCAAATGTAATTAAACGAATTGGTAAAGTGCCGTTACTAAGCAAAGGACAATTAGCCGAAAAATTGATTTACAAGAATAATCTGAAAATAATGAATTTTCTTGTAGACAATAAAGCTAAAAAATCCAAAGCAGAAATTGAAAGATTAAAAGAAGACAACTTAAATACTATGGGAAGTTCTAAACCGGCGAATATAAAACCGATTGTGCAACCGGATAAAATTAGAAGTATAACTAACAAAGACACTATAGGGAAGGTTCTTGACGATATAGAATCCAAGTATTAAGGCAGTCTTAAAAGACTAATTAACTAAAAATTGTAATCTGATAAAAAGGAGCAATTATTACCCATAAGAGACGGGTGTAATTGCTTTTTCGTTTTTAAAGGAGTAGAGAAAATGGGATTAATAAATGATGATTTGAGAATGTACCGTGATGCGTTGTCGCAAGAACTTAAACTTTCTCAGTGGTATCCAGACTCAAAATGGGCTTCTATGATAGGTCATATTGGCGGGACTGATGCAAACGGTTATCCAAAGTCTGTTAGTTATGGTAGCGTACAGGCAAAAACAATTAAAGGTACGGGTAAACCTATTGAAATGTTGACATCCTTAGACTTTCCTGGCGGATGGGCTATTGATGTTCCGGTAAAATTACCTTTGAGACAAAAACCGATTTACGGTGATAAACAAGCCAAAGATAACGAAGAGGATATGAATTGGGTTTACATGCGTGGTTTAATAAACCAAGTAAGATACCCGGTTAAAACCTCTGATGGTCTTATGGGTGATCAAGCATTAACTCCAAAGAGATTAATGCAAATATGGAAAAATGTTAAGTCTGAGATTCAATCGGTTAACCAAAGATGGCAAGGGTATGCTCCTTACGATGCTATATATCGTGGATTCTCTGATAACTTATTCGACGACCCGATAAACATAACACAAAAGTCGCATCCTAATTGCTATGTAGCAGGTTATGGTAGAGTACCATTCAATTCCGATAATGATACTTATGAAACAGCTATTGTAGCTCAATTGAATAATCTTGGTGCAGAAGACGGTCTGACAGTGCAAGCAATTAGAAACCTTACATATTTTGGTTCACATCACATGATTGTTCCAACGGTAGCAGGCAACAAACCAGTAAGAGGTATTTTATTTGTTAATGATGCCCAGATGGTTCAATTAGCTTCAGACCCATTGTTCGAAAAAATGGCAATAGCACTTATTACAGCAGATGGTGAAAAATCACCATTCTTTAGCGGTTTCTACGAAGCATACTTAATTGAAGGTGTCTTGATTCTTGCCGATACAAATAATCCAGGTGTATTGATTAGCGGTGATTCCGGTTATGATTCTTCAAGAGGAATTATCAACTATGGTAATGTTAATCCTTTAGAGAATCCGATTCATGCAAGTGATATTAAAATAGCTGCTTATGTAGGTGCATCCGCAATACTTGGCGCACACACAGTACCGTTACAGTTTAAGAACAGAACAGATGACTATGATAACATTAGAGGCGAAGCCGGACGTACTGTAATCGGTTACACAAGAGCCGACAGATATGATCACGATAATTTCCTCGCAGCAAGTGAATTTCTTGGTAATACAAGTTCTCAAATACTCTTTACCAAGACACCGAATTCACCAACATGGTCTTCTGGATCAGGCAGCGAAGTTTAATTAATGATTAATAAACATGCCCCTTAAGTGGGGCAAAGATAAAAAATATTAAAGGAGTATAAAGATGTCAACTAAAACAGGAAAAAGAGCAAATTGGTCAGGGCTTTATGTATCTGATAGACCTCGTGATTTGTTAGGATTGACCGAAGCGCAAGAAGAAACGATAGATCAGTTTATTGGTTTCGTTGGTAAAAATCAAGACGGTGAAGTTAAAAATGCAAATCTATTAATTTTTACTGGTACAAGCGCACCAACAATAACTGATTATGCCAATACGCCGAAGGGTACGATTATTATAGCACCATTCTTAACACATTCGCTAATCTATGTGCATAAATCTCAATCTACACCCGCAGTGGTTGGTGATTGGGAAGTGTTCACAGCCGCAACGGTAACTTAATTCTCAATTGATTAATTAAAACCGCCTCTTAGGTGAGGCGGTAAACTTAAATAGTTAATTAACAATCGGAGAATTAAATGCCAAAATTGGTAAGTAAAATAGATATTCAGTTGAATATACCTCCTAAGATGCGTGGTATTTTCCCAAATGAAGAAAGACTTATAATTGATTTAAGAGCAGGCGAACCAACTGAAGTTCCTAAATATGTTTTGGACTATTATACGAAAAATAGACCACATGTTTACCGGGATGCTAAAAAGTCTGAACCGGAAACAGAACACGAAGAGAAAGCAACGCCTAAGCCAAAATTCGACCCATTAAAATTTCTTGAAACGTACTATAACCAAATAGAAGAAGGGATTCAAACGGTTAGCGATTGGAGGGACTTATTAAGTATTGCAAAAACACTTGGGCTAAAAGGTGCGCATAAACAAACCAAAGAAAGAGTTATTGAAAGAATAATCCATGATGTGGACGTAAAAAATGCTCAGCGAGAAAAACTTGATAAGCATGAGGACTCTAAATAATGGATAACAGGAATAACTATTTATACGGGAGAGTTAGGAATGAGTTAGACCTTAGAGATATTAGTTCAGAGCGAATACTCCCGGCGGATATTTATGATGCTTTATCTCAGGGGCAAAGACAGATTTTTGCAAGGATAGGCGGGATAGAGAAACGATTTAAGATTAACCTTTCCGAAGGTAAATCTGAATACGGACTTGTGCCGGAATATAATCTGAGTTCAAGAATAATAGGGTTTATTACTCCCTCAACTTGGACATATAAATTAAACTATGTTGAAGAAGGTAAGTGGAGCGAAGTTGTAAAAGAAAGTATAAGTGTAAGCCAACCTATTTATGTAACGCTGTTTGAGAACAAACTAATATTTTACCCATCCCCTACGATTACAGGCGAACAAATAACAGTTCTTGCAAAAATAAAATCACCATCAGAAAATATAAGTAATACGGAAGAGCCAATTCTTGATGAAGAATGGGACGATGCTTTAGAATATTACGCTTTATACAAGTTACTTAAAGAGGAAAGTTTTTTCGGAAAGTTTGAACATCAATTAAAAGAAATTAAGAACTCAACATCAAACAAAGGTTATCCCTTACAAAGATCGAGCGTGTGGTAATGGCAACACCTAAAATAAATATTATCAGTTTGAGTTTTGCACGTCAGATAAACGACAGTAAAACAAGTGCCAATGCTGAGTTCACCGCAGGGACTGAGAACGGGAAAGTATTGAGTGCTTTGCAGAGAATGGAATTTATCAATAAGGCAATGTTTGAGTTGATAAACATTTATTGGAAAGAATCGGGGATGGATGTGAAATTATTAGCAAGGATGTTCCCGGAATTAGTAGCTCTTAGAACAGGTACTACAAGTTCGGTAGGTGTATATACTATAGCAAATCCTAATCTTGATTTTTTCCAATTGATAGAAGTTGTAGCTGATGGTAAATATGCAGGTGTAGCTCCTAAACATTTATACCATGCTTCCGTATCTGGTGCAGAGCAATTCAGAGCAACGGCAGATAATCCAAAAGCATTTGAATTTGGAGGCGCAATTTATCTTTTACCGGCTGCAAGTTTTAACACAAAGGGTTTGAGTTTCACAATGATAAAACAACCGTTAAACCCTACTACAGGAGCTTGGTTAACTCAAGGCGGGGACTATGATTCGCCTTTTTACGATACGTGGAATCAAGACATAGTACAAATAGCAAAGAAAATCTTTTTTGAAGAAACAGGACAGTTGGAGGGTTAGAAATGAATAGTGTTGATTATACCTTGAATGATGCGATAAGTTTTTTGAGGATTTCCGTAGGACAAATAAGCCCGGAAAAAATAGTAGATCAACAGATAATAGACGCAATACATTTAGGTACGTGTGAAGTTGCTCAATTATTATCTGAGGTTAAATTAAACGATTATGGGACGAGTGCTACATTAACGGTTGCTAACGATGCAGCGAGTATTTCAAGTTTGGCAGTACAGAATATCATTAAGATAGTTGACTCTACAAACGGGCTTTGTATTCCTAAGAATCAAAAGCAATTTGATGAGATAAGATTATCACCTCAAAATTTAGCTAATGTGTTCTGGGTAAGAAACGGAAATACGATAAATTTTTACAAAGGTAGTTTAGGAAGTTACGGCACAGTTACTATTTGGTATAATGCTGTACCTTCTAAAGTTACTTCAGGCTCCTCAAACCTAACCATTAAAGACACCTATGCAGGAATAGTTTTAAGGAAAGCAAGGATTCATTTATTCCAACAGTTAAATATTGTGCCTCCGAAATCTTGGGAGCAGAGTGTGAACAATACTATTACCAGAGTGCGTAAACAATATATGGACACGTTGGAAAGTAAGAAAAGTAGTGCAACGAGGAGGAAATAATGCCATCGATAACAAATTTAAGTTCTTACACGGTAAGCCGTGCAATAGGTTATATGAGAGGGATGCTCGATGAAGTAGCTCCGGGTAAATTAGACCAACTTCCTCTTGCAATGTACTTAAACCTTGCTCAAATGGAAGTAGCTCTATTAATCAACAGTAACAGATTACCGGATTATGGAGAAACCCTAACAATTAAAAATAGTGCTTCGGGTGCAGGTGAGGTTGAATTATCTGTTAGCGGTACAGATCCGACTTACGGATATGCAAATATAACCGTAGACGCTTCGACGGCTAAAATAAGAATAGACAATGTTGAAAGAGTTACCTACATCCCGGCAGAAGGCAGTCCGATAGCATGTAAAGAAGTTAGCCCGGTAGACTTTGAAGGATTAACAGGAAATACGTTAAAGGCAGGCGGAGTTTACTATTATTATTTCGGTGGAGTTGTTTATGTGAAGAATTTAGTCTCAGGTATTACTCAAGAATCTCATTGGGGTTCGTTAAAAGTTTACTACAACAGATACCCGGCTAAATTAAGTGCGGATAATGCGGATAGACTTGGCGATACTTTAGATGTAAGAGACGGCTATGTAAGAGCAGTTTTAGATAAAGCGATACTATTCGCTTTAGAAGAACTCCAGGTGCAAATGCCTGAAGAAGCAAGTGAGAGCGTTAATTCACTTATTGAACAAATATCACAAGCGCAGACAGCAGAGACAAGTTTTATAAACACAGTAATGAGTTAAAATGCAATGGTTAAGACGGTTAATCAGATTAATAAAAAGATTCTTCTTAGGTAAAATGGAAATAGAATTCAAAAATTATACAGGTTTCCAAGAAAGTGTAACGCCGGATAAAAACGGATGTACAAAATTATATACCTATAATGTTGACCCAAGAGGTAGTAGAAAGGGTTCGCTTATTTTATCCCCAAAGATTGAGACTCATTTATCGAGACCGACTTCAGATACTCTTACCGACACTACCGACTTAGGTTTTTTCAATATGTATGTAACTCAATTTGGTGAATCTAAGAACGTAACATTTTTAATTCAGAAAGGGACTGTAAATAGAATAACGGGTTCAGGTGCAAGTATAACTACAAAAGATACAATAGCCGTATGGATGTACCCTTATTATGTAGCTGGTAGCGGATGGGTTAATGCTTGGCATTGGCTCAATAAGATGGAGATTACAAAAATAACAAGTGTAGGCGGATCGCTTAACCAGTTATGTGAAATTACAATTTTCGGAGATAGTCTTACTGTCCCTAACGGTTCAACTGTTTATAATGTAACAAAAGACGAATATGCAACGGTACTTGATAACGCATCGATGGAATCTTTCACTATTTCAAGAACTATTAAAGAAACAGGGAATTGGGCTGAGAACGATACTGTAATATTCCAAGATCAGTTTACCCCTTTTGACAGAATGGAAGCAAACGCAGACGCAAGTTTTAATGATGTTTCTTTTCATAGTGTAGCAAATGATATTCGTGTAGGATTCGGAGGATATTTAAATAGACTTGGAATTGGTGTAGGACATAGATATAAATTTTTTAACATACACGCAATTACAGGCACGAGCAGTTCTACATTATTAAATAATGCAAGGAACATAGATAGATTTTTAGTAAATGCCTTTAATAATTCCGTAGCGGAAGACACGTTTAATCTTAGTGCTTCGTTATTAGATTCTTCTTATGGCAATACTCCTTTCCCATCAGACGCAAGGACTTTATATCTAAAGGTTACGGCAGTCTTAGACAATTATCAAGAGTTTGAAATCCCGGCAAGTACTAACTTCCCGGTAGGAGATGAAAACCCTTATTATTTCTTGTATAATAATCCTAAAGCTGTCTACGCTTTGAATGTTTCTTTTAATATGCACTTCGCAACCTTAAATAAAAGGATTACCCATGTAAGATTTTATATAGCAACAGGCGAAACTATGTATATGCCTCTTGAGGATGAAGGTAGCCAATATGTATCTAAGAGAAAAGAAGGTTATGTATTAGTAAGAGAAGTTGAAGTCGCTAATTCAGAAAGCGCAAAGGGTATTTTCACATTAAACGGATTAAGCAGGTTAGCTTTACCTCCTTTTAATATAACCTATAATATGTATACGGGTAATCAAGGAAGATTACAAGATAATACAGGTTACATCCCGACAACGGATTATTTACAATCTTGGGACAAAGCAGTCCAATCGGGGAGTGAAGTTTTTTACATAGGCGGGTTTTTAGGGGAAAGATATACTAATAAAGTTTTTGTATCTCATCAGAGTGAGGACGCACCAACGCCGGATATAGCAACAGGTACAAAGTTTGCGGATGCTGAGAGGAGAGACGGCGACGATATAATTACTGCCGAGATTTTACAGACAGGGCATATCGCTTTATTAAAGCAAAATTCGATTCAAGTATTAGACAGAAACACGTTACAAATTTCCGATATTATGCCAGGAACGGGGTGTGTTGCTAAGAACGGAGTAATAAATTTTGGTGATAGGATAGTCTTCCCTTCGAAACACGGGATTTATACTTTTGACGGAATCCGGTTAGTAGATATTTCGGATGGATATTTTAGCGGAACATATAGCGAAGGTTCAACTTACCATAGCACGATAACAGCAGTAAAAGACCCTTTACAAAATTCATTTATAATGAATTGGAGTGGAGGTAATAAATTTTTATTTGTTCCGGGTAAAGGATGGTTTCAGTTTGCCGATTCTAATAATGTAAAACAGTACAGACTTAATAATGACGATAATCTTATTTACGGATTAACCGATAACGGAATAATAAAAATAACCAATACGAGAGAAGCGGGATCAACGCTAAGCCCTTATTTAAGTTGGAACAGCGTTGAAATAAGCAATGCTACAACTGAAGAATTGAAAGATGTTGACAGATTTTTAATAACATATTTTTGGATGCAGTACAGCAGTCCAAAGCCCATATCGTTAATAATTTATCTTGACGATATATCGACTAATCCAATCACATTAACATTCCCGGCAACCACAGCAATTATTTCGGGAGAGGCAGAAATAGGACGACAAGTGGAGGTTCATAGAATCCCGGTTAAAGCTGGTTCAACGTGCAGAAAATTTACTCACAGGATTACGTTAGGTCTTACAAGCGGTGATAAATACTTTGAACTATTATCTCACGGCGTAGGACTTGAGCCAAGAAAAGTTGGGATATGGGGTAGATGATGAGTTTTTCGAGGGCGCATAAATTTTCCGAATATGATGAATTGGATATTAAAAAACTTGAAGCTGAGTTTGAGGGAATAGCAAGATTCTTAAACGTAAGCGTGATACCAAATTTAGAAAAAGTAGTTAAGCAAGAGAAAATTCAAACGGGTACAACAGGCGAACCAAGTAACCCGGACTCTGAAGGACAACACGGTGGGATTGACAAATTAGTCAGGTATAGAAGTGCAATGCTAAGTAGTGTTGCTCAAGTAGCTCAAGAAAACTTATACCCGATTATAGGAATGAAAAAAACTTTAACGAAAGACGATATAGGTGCAAATGTTTTAGTAGGGTCTGTACCTCAAGGATATACGATTAAAAGATTTTACTGGGATATAAAGGAAGGTTTTGAGGACAATAAAATAAAAATAAATGATGGTGAAAAAGATATAGTAGCAAACGGAGAAGACGGAAGTTTTCAAATGGTTGATTTATCGATAGAAAATCTTGGGGATGCACCGATGAATTACGAGTATTTAAGTCCGGCAGTTCTTACGGCAACCATAGAAGGAGCAGAGAGCGAAACGGGAGAGGTTGAATTGATTTTTGATTTACAAAAGATTCAGAAGTTATAAGGAGATGTGAAATGTTATTAACACCATATATGGATGACGATGGAAACCTTGTTGTAACACAGGGAGAGACTTTTGTCTATGCTTTGAATAATATAAAAGAAGACAATAATCTGATAGATTTTACTCAAGGTTGGTCTGTGGAAATGCAGGCAAGGACTGATGGGGAGACTTTGTTACTTGATTTGAGTTCTACAGGCGGGGAAATCATACTTGGAAACGGAACAATAACCATATCGGAATCAGCAAGTGCTATGAGTTCTTTGCCTGTAGGCACTCATAGGTACGACATAAAACTAACAGACCCAGACGGGAATGTTACACATTGGTTTAGGCGGAAAAGGTTTAAGGTGTTGAGGAGAGTTACGCAGTGATTACGTTCACCGTAGAAAATAGGATATTGAGTGTTACGCCTGAGAATATTGCCGGGGAGGTAAATGTATTTACAACCGATTCGCCTGAAATAAGCTTGCAAACAATAACAAAGGAAATAACATTTGATGTTATGGCAGGCGGGACAATAATAAATAATATTGTTGGCGGTGCAACATTAGAACTTCCTTTCACTTTTGAAGATTGGTCTTTGGGGTCTAAGAAGATAGGTAAGGCATTGGGAGGTCTAAGGGTTGAGAAGACATCGACTGAAGTAACAGAATTATTCAACGGTGGAACGATAGTAATAGGTGATGCAGACGCACACGGTAGACTTGCAGCAGCAGCAGATATAAAATTAAACCAAGTGAAAAGGTTTCACACAGAACCAGATCATAAGTACGAAACAGACACAGACATATACGTTTATTTCGAGACCGGGACTCCGACACAGGGCGAGGGTACGGTTATAATTTATTTGCGGTAATAGGAGATAGGATATGAGCTTACCAATAATTAAAAAATTAGACGGAACTTCTGAATCAAAGTTCTTAGTAGGTAGTGTAAACATTAAAGACAGTACTGGGGTTGCCGAAGTCAGAAATGCAGGTGATACCGATTACGGGGTGTTGCGTGCTAAGTCTATTCAGGCATCAAACGAATTAAATGATGTAGCTACTCTTATAGATGTTATGGATAAGGTAATTCAATTTAGCTTTGATGGAGCAAGTGCGCCAGCAGCAGGCACTAACACAAATAAGTATGGATTCTGCCATACCACGGGTGGAAGTTATACGGCTAATGATGTTGTCTATGACGATGGCGATTCATTAATTAAACTACCACGAGACGTTGTAAAATTAATAGTTACGACCTCGGCAGTAAGTGGAACAGTTTCCTTAGACCCCAACGGTATCTATGGATGGAACGGATCGGCTTACGAACTTAAAGGCGATGGCGGAGCGACAAATACTGGAAAGATTCTTAATATCAAAGTAGCGTGGGATTTTGAAGATTCAACTGTTGATAGTACTACCTCTATTCCCTCCGGTGCAGATGTAATAAAGACTGTGTTATATGTAACGACCGCTTTAAATGGTACAGCTCCAAAAGTGAATGTGAAAGTCAATGGTTCGACACCTTTAACTATTCTCGCCGATGATGACTTTAACGTTGGTGAAGCTAAACAATACACATCGGAAGAAGAGTTCGCAGTAAGCGGTGATAATGCAGGGGTCGTAAGAGTAACAGTAACGCCAAGCACTTCAGATGCGGGTGCAGGCTATGTAAGAGTCTTTTATACAACAGCACATTCTTAAAGGATAGATAAATGGCTAAAGATGTTGTAAGTAAACAATTAGCAACTGAGAATATACCTCTTAGTTATTTAGACACGGACGAAGACTTAACAGCCGATTCCGACTTGAAAATACCGTCGCAAAAAGCAATTAAAGCTTATGTTGATGCTACGGCAGGCGGTGGAGAAGGATTTAATCCCCAGACAACTGTTGAAATAATGGAAGACTTTGTTGGAGGCAGTAACACTGCGAAGAATATAGGGTCTTTGGGTTGGAACATTACTATTGGTGGTGGAGGCGGGATTGCCAACGGTTTAGTATCTGGTGAAATGGAAAATAATGTTCTTGGTACGATACAAATTGATTCTGGAGCAGAAAACAATGGAACAGCGATTACTCTGGAAAACGCTGTAAATCAGTGCCCTATTTATTATGCTCAAGGTAATATGACAACTATAATAAGAGTCAGGAATATTCAGGCAGCCGATGCTAACACTACATTAAGAATAGGTCTCGTTACTTATGCCCGCACAAATAATGACGGTGTTCAGCATGGAATGTATTTTAAAGCTACTGGGACAGGGAATTGGTATGCAGTAACGGCAAATGCCGGCATATTAACAACGACAGATACGGGAATAGCTCAATCGACATCTTATAAACAGTTTAAAATAGTTACCAACTCAAATTGTTCATCAATCGCATTTTATATTGATGGCGTTCTTAAAGCAACACATACAACTAATCTTCCGACAAAATCTCTATCTGGTTATTTACAGATTGATAATGCAGCAACAACGAGTATGAAAATGAATGTTGATTATTTTTATTTGAAAGTAACCGGATTAACGAGGTAGCCATGAGCCAACTAATTGAAAGTAAATTAAATCAAATAAAATTACTTGAAGAGCAGATGTATACAGATATTCGCTCCAACATTGAAGTGGTAGTTGAAGGTAATACAACAACCGAGATCATAGCGGATTGGAAGCGGAGTGAAATTGAAGATACATACTTGCCACAAATAGAATTGCTTAAGCAAGAGATTGTTGAGATAGAAGCTAACCCGCCTCACCCGCTTGAAACTTTTAGCAATGTTAACTTGCTTAATGAATTGCAGTCTGAAGAAATCTTAAGCAAAGTTAACGAAGAAGATTTAGAGGGCGAACAATTAGATACTTATAAAAAGGTCTATAATCGTAAGCTAAAATTTGAAGTGAGAAAAGAATTTGTAAAAGAGGTTGGAGATTTACCAGACCAGTTAGCAGATGTTGATAAGCAAGTGCAAATGATTACTCCTATTGCGGTCAGGGTATTTATGTTCAATTTAGCTTTATTAAACAAATTGCATGAATTAGAGTTGATAGACAAAAATGCTTTCCTTTTAGATTTGGAAAACGATGGGATTATTGACGAAGAACTTATAGGTAAATATGAAACGTTTGGTTCTAATTATCTGGGGGCAATTGAAGCGGGTATATATGAAGATAGAGTAGATGTTGAACCAGACGAAGAAGTGTTGGTCAATGATGTAATGCTTAAGAATATAAAGAAAGGTAATCTTGCAAAAACTTACATAGAAAATAAAAAGGTTTAATAATGTACAAAGCGAACTCGATAGTATTAAGTAATAATAAAAATAATGGTCTGTTTTCTGTTTCACGTTGGATAAGGTTCTTCACAGGCAAAGCATATGACGGAGTTGAACTAACTCATTCCATGTTTACTATGGGGATTGATTTTAATTCCAGAGAGGAACAGGTTTTTTCAGCCGAACCCACGATGTCAATTTTACCTTTCAGCCATTTTAAGAATAACCCTAATATAGATTATATGATTTACGAGTGGGTGGGAGTCCCGGAAGACTTTCTTAGTGAAATAGCTTACCACTTATATGATAAGTACGTTGTAGAGAGATACGCTAAGTGGCAATTGTTAGGACACATCTATCGTTGGTTTATGGAAAAGGTTTTTAGACAAAAGAACATGATTGAGAGACCTAATTTTTTCCCAAATGGGAATGTATGTAGTGAATTATGTATGCGGTCAATAAATATGATATTGGAAGTTTTTTTTGAAGGGATATTTAACAAAGTGAAAAAGTGGAATGTTAATTCCGTGAATCCCTTAGACATATATAAATTAATTCAAAAACACCCGGAAAATTTTAGATTGGTAGAAAAGCGGGGATTTTAGTACGGAGATTGGCTATGGAGAAGATTAAATCACTATTCCCTTTATGGTTGTTAAATCTTGGTGTAATTACAGCGACAAGTATTGGTGAAACTTTGAACTTTATCGAACAGGTATTAAAGATCGGGTTACTGGTATTAACAATTTATTTCACTTACAGAATAGGCAAGAAAAAATTAACAGAAAGAAAAGGGAAAGATGCAGATACAGATATTAAACCATTATAGGAGGAAAAATGAATAATCTACTTTATAACAACTTAGGCGACTGGGGTTTATTACTTATTCCCTTTGTTGCGGGAATTTTTACAAGTTTTGCAACTGGTTTTTTTGACACAATAACGCCGGAAAAAATTAAGAGCAAGGGGATATTATTACTTGTTTCATTTGGTATCGTGTTTTTAATAATGAACATATTCCCGTCATATTATACAGGGGAGATATACGAATATATATTCTGGTATATAATAAACTTATCGGTAGCGTGGTTGTATTATAAAATATTAGGCAAATATACTGTTGATTTAGTTTTTAGAAAATTCAAACAACAATTAAACGACAAGGTTAAGAATGTCGAATAAGCATTTATTATTACTCGCAATATTAGCTTTGTTTGTGTTCTCTATAATAGGGAATATACTTAATTATTGTAATCCTCCAGAACCTATAGTCAAAGAAACTATAAGAACTGTTACTAAGACAGACACCATAGTTCAAGTAAAGCCGTTTTATTTGACTAAGATTAGTTCAAAACTTGACACTATATATATAGATAGTAAACCGATAACAACGGCAACAGCCGACACCCTAATTAAAGAAGATTCCAGTTCTATAAGGATAACTTACTTCTTTCCTCCGGTGAATAAGTTTGACGTAAATATGAAGATAAGGGAAAGAACTATAACAAGAATCGATTCAATATTTAAGACAATAGAAAAGACACTGCCCTATCAAGAATCATTCTTTGATAGATTTAGCGTATCGGTACAAGCCGGATTAGGGCAAGGATTAATCCATAAGAACATAGACGTTTATTATGGAATAGGAATCTCATACAAAATAACGAGTCTGTTCAAATGAACTCCAAAGAACTTTTAGACTTCATACTGAAAAATCAAGGTGATTATGAACGTTGTTTATATACAATCGAATCAGAACTATTGCTCCGACAAATACACACACTTGCTACAAATGATAGAAAATATGAACGAATTGACAAAGAATATCCTATTGTTAGACTTACTACTGATGAAAGCAAGGTTGAAGGGTGTAAGTGTAGAACATCTGATAAAGGAGAAAGAGGATGCTATTAGTGAATTTAAGTCTTCCGTACAATTACATGGGTGATGCAGTAGAAACATGTAAGAAGTTCAACATAAATACAAAGCTAAGACAAGCGCACTTCTTTTCGCAATTAGACCACGAAAGCGGAGGGTTTAGAAGTTTAGAAGAAAACCTAAATTATTCGGCAACTGGTTTAATGAAAACTTTTGGTAAATACTTTCCCGATAAATCAAAAGCATTAACGTATGAGCGCAAACCGGAAGCCATAGCAAGTTTAGTTTATGGTAATAGATTAGGCAACGGTAATGAAGCGTCGAGAGAGGGATGGACATATAGGGGACGTGGGTTTATACAGTTGACGGGAAAAGATAACTACAAATCAGCATCAGAATATTTCAACATAGATTTAGTTAATGATCCCGATAAGGTTAAAGAAATGCCTTTTCAAATTAGCGGGTGGTTTTGGTTTAATAAGAATCTTAATTCGTTTGCAGATAAAGGAAGCGATATAGAGACTATTAAATTAATTACTCGAAGGATTAACGGCGGGTACAACGGATTAGAAGACAGAATAATAAAGTTTAGGAAGTATTATGGTTTATAAATTTATACCCGGTGGGTACTATAATACACAAAACTAAGTAAAATAAACCCGATGGGGTACAATATGAAAGATGAAAACATAAAACACGTTTGTCAAGATTGCGGAAAAAAGAATAATTGGGATCAGTTTTCGGTTTCTACTTGGTATATAGGAATTTGTGATATATGTAAACAACAAAAATCTGTAACACAATTTAGGGATTTTTTCTATGGAAGAAAAAGACAGAAAGAAATGCGACTCGGTGGAAAAGCTAACAAAGTTAGGAGTTCCTCTTGATTCTGCATTAGTTATTAACGGAGTAAGTAAAGACCTTTATCAGCAATATCTTAATGAAAAGTTAAAAGAAGATATACCGGATGTTTTGAAAGATATATTTAAGTAAATATTTATTAATAAAACGGAATAACTTATGCCAAAAGAACCTGGATTAAAAGGTCAGACGATTATAAAGTATCTTACTGAAAACCCCGAAACACCTACCACTACTTTATCAAGGATAATTTACAAGGACAACCCATCATTATTTAAGGACAGTGAAACGGTACGTGGTTTAATCAGATGCTATAGAGGCGCACATGGAGATAAAATATATGCTAAGGGTAAGTTCAATAGGAAAGTAGAAAAACCATTCTCATTCCCTAAATTGCCTGAAGGGATAACAAGTCTTAATGATTGGCATTTAGTCAAAATAACCGGAGATTATAAAATATTATTACTTGGTGATATACATATCCCTTATCACTCAAAAAGCGCAGTTGAAATAGCTGTTAAGGAAGGATTAAGAAGAAAGATAGATTTAATTTTACTCAACGGCGATATAGCTGATATTTTTTCATTAAGTAAATGGGAGAAAGACCCACGTCAAAGACAATTTGATAGAGAACTTGAAACGTGCATTCAGTTCTTTGAATGGTTAAGATATAAATTCCCTAAGGCACGAATAATATTTAAGAAAGGGAATCACGAAGAACGATATGAAAGTTATATGCAGATAAAAGCGAAAGAACTTTTAGGAGTCAATAAGTTCGAGTTTGAAAGCGTATTTGAATTAGACCGATTAGGGATAGAATGTATCGGTGATAAAAAACCGATTAAGTTGAATGAGTTGGTTGTTATTCACGGACACGAATACAAATTTGCAATAAGCAACCCGGTGAACCCGGCACGTGGACTTTATCTAAAGAGTAAAGTGAACACGGTTACACATCACTTCCATCAATCGAGCCAACATAGTGAAAAGAACATTGAGGACAAAGTTACTTCTTGTTGGTCTTTGGGATGTCTGTCTGAATTACACCCGGAATATATGCCTTTGAATAAATGGAATCACGGATTTGCTATAGTGGAAACAATGGGCGATAAATTGTTTAATGTTTATTCTTATAAAATAATCGATAACAAAATATATTCGGAATAATAATGAACACATTAAGGTTCCTGACTAAAGAAGACATAAGATTTTTAGAACTATGGCACTTAAAAGCCACCAAAGGAATTAGCACTTTGGAGTTTTTAGAAAGGATAAAGACTTTTAGGTGTCGTAGGTTTTATGTTAGAATTATCAACGGAACTCTTACTTAATTACATTTTCTCCGAGATGTATGAGAGTAGGGGCTATGGGGCTGAATAAGCCCCAAAGATTGAGGTAAATATGAAAAAACTACTTTTATTATTACTTATCCCTTATTTAATCTTTGCTCAAGATGTTTTGCGCTTAGGTGCGTATAACGGAACTACTTCTTATTGGTTTCAGACAGGGCAAACCAAAGACGGAGCAAGACTTTATTTTAATAAAGATAAACAGAAATATTATTACATCACAAATTTACTTGGCGAAAAAGATACTATCCCTTTAGGGGTAGATACTGCGGGAAATTACACTTGGGCAGGTAAACATACTTTTAAGAATATAGTAACGTTTGACTCTACGGTCTATGCGGATTCAGGTCAATTTTGGGGAAGTAAATCATTCGTTCCCGGATGGGCTGGTTCAGGATGGAAACTTGACTATGGGATAACCGATAGTGGGCGTACAAGTCTTACCTTAGATGATCTAACTATAAGGGGTAGATTATCGGTTTATGAATTATTAGTCCGGCAGATAAGAGCCGTAAACGGGAATTTATTTGTTACATCTTCGGCTAAGGTAAAAGAGATTAGCGGTGATGACATATTATTTGACGATCCTACCGAGAATAATTTATGCCCTTTTAGTGAGGGTGATTTATTACTTGCACAAAGATATGACCCTTCGGGAGATTTGATAAGACAGGTTAAGGCAACTGTAATAAGTGTAAGCGGTGCATCGGTAGAGGTAAGTTACGATACGGGAGAATTTAGGAAAGGTGATGAAGTTGTAAGAGTAGGTAATACAACCGATGCGACAAAAAGAGGCAGTATATACTTAAGTGCCGATGACGTAGGTTCGCCGTATATGATGGTGATTGACGGAGTTAGTTCTTGGGCTGAATGGGGTTCGTTTGATAAAGTAAAAGTAATAGTAGGGAAAATAGACGGTGTTGTTCATCCATATTGGGGTGAATTATCGGGCTATGGATTATTAGCTGATAATGTTTACTTGGATAACGCTTATTTCAGAGGAGAGGCAGTATTTACTAACCCTGGAGATATTGCCGATTCGTTAAAGAATTACCTTTCAATAAGTGCGAACTGGGATTCCTTAACTAACAGACCTACATATTTTAATACTCCATCGGGAAGCGGATTATTCCTTTCAGCTACACACATGGGTTATTACACAGGCGGGGCTTGGAAAACCTATTGGGATAATTCGGGGAATATGGTTCTTGGAAATATAGGTGCAGGCGGTCAAGGATTTAGTTGGAATCAATCAGCAGGCACGATGTCAATATCCGGTTCTTTGAAAATATTTAACAAACAAGAAATTTCAGATTCGTTAAAATTTTCTACTGTATTTAGACAAGCGAGTGCGCCTACAATACGACCGGATGGGACGAGTTTAAAAGACAACGATCTTTGGATTGATAGTGATGACAATAATAGAAGATATATTCGTTCAGGCGGTTCGTGGGTTTCTATAAGTGCGGGATGGATTAATCCTACGTGGACTTCAGGCACTTCTTTCCCAGGTTCGCCTGCTGAGGGAGATTGGCATTTCTGGACCGGTGCTGAGGGGACATATCGTAAAAATACGTGGTATCAATATGTAAGTTCAACTTGGACAGCAAGGGGTCTTTATGGTACCTACATAGATGACACCGGATTATACACAGGAACGGTCGTTGCAAATAATATTCTCGCTGGTACGGGTCTTATAAATAATCTTTCTGTGTTATCAACTTTAACGGTGGGTTCTGCAGGTACTGACGGCTATATACAAAGTTACGGATGGAACGGTACGGTAAACGGATTCCAAATTAAAGGTGGCAGCACACCGACTATAAATTTAATCGGTGGTAGTTTTACAAGCTCAACTATTACAGGCGGGACGTTAAGTATAGGTTCTGGTAATAATATTTTCAAAGCAACATCAGACGGTATACAATTAGGACATGCAACATTTGGAAGTGCGCCTTTTAGAGTTACAATGGCGGGAGCTTTAACGGCGAGCAATGCAACAATAAGCGGTGGAACTATCGGTGGTTTTTCGATTGGAGGGAATTATTTTACATCTAATAATATGGGTTTATATTCGGGTGCAACTTCTATGTTGTTGCTCGGACATGCTACAGACTATGCAAGTGCAAAGATAGGTTTTAAGAATGACGGAAGTGGTAAAGTAGCCAGTGGAAATTTTTATTGGGACGCTTCAGGTAATATAACGGCGAGTACAATTACTTTAACAAATAGCACAGGCACAGGAATAAATTTAATAAGTGGTGAGTCGAAAAGTTCCGCAACGATGACTTACGCAAGAGGTGTAGCGGGAACTGAATCCGGTTATTGGCTTGGTGATTTTGGTGGAACGCCGTTATTTTTTATAGGAAGTTCAGCAACAAAACATCTCAAGTATGACGATAGTGGCAATCTTTCAATGGTAGGAGGTACTATTACAGGCGGAACTATACAGACGGCTACGGGTGGAAAAAGAATAACTATTCGGAGTGCTGAAAATAGAATGGATTATTGGAACGCTTCGGGAGATAATATAGGTGGGCTGATATATAATGCGGCTGATGCAAATGGTTTGCAATTGTTTTCAATTGGACAGCTTTCTTTATTATCAGGTTATGATGACCTATCTTTATCTGGTAATAATATAAACATAACCGGAGCGCCACTTAAACTTGATGTAGGTGGTCTTTATATGGATAATTTAGGTTATGGAACTGGAAAAATCTATTTTGGTTCAAGTGCAGATGTCAATCTTTATAGAAGTGCAGCGAATACCTTAAAAACAGATGATGATTTTATATGTGAGAATATCTATTCACCGGGTAGTATAAATATAGGTACTCCCGCATCTAAGTATTTTACGGTGGATTCAGACGGAGCTATAACTAAAGTAAACAACACGGCTGCAAGTGGAAACCAATATAAAGTCTTGGCAAGTAATAATACAAGTTTCACACCAGTAACCTTAAGCAGTTCACACTTACCCAGTGAAGTAGTTTATACAAATACAGCGCAAACAATAAGCGGAGCAAAAACTTTATCGGGTGTGCAATCATTTAGTAATGAAGTAAGAACAACAAATGTTTTAACGGTTTACGGAACGGGGTCTTATAGTGTTGCGGGATACAATGTAGTTACAGCAACTCCTCCAAGTTCAGGGCATACAATCACGTTAACGGGTATGGCAACGGGTCAAAATATATTTGTTACCAATACAAGCGGTTCGCTATCAATAACAATATGCGGTGTTAGTTTACCTGCAGGCAAATCTATGTACGCCAGGTATAACGGTAGTTCTTGGAATACGGTAATAGGGAATTAGTTGTGTAAAATGAATAAAAAATTTATTATATTAAAAGTGCTTAAAAGTTGTCAAAACATTATTAGCTCGAAGTGTTTTATATCCGTGAGGATATAAGTCGGTTGACAAGCCGAAGCACACTTCGGGTTAAAATACGAGGTCTAAAATGAAAAAATATTTATTCTTTTTTTTAATGTTGGTTTTACTCGCTTGTGGTCAAGAAATAAATGCTCCAGAGTCAAAACAAGGGGAAGCAGAAAAAACGAACATTAGCAGGAATGGTGTAGATACCCTAACTTTAGAGCGCATAAACTTTTCTAATTCGACCAGCAGTCTATATGGTTATCACGATGGGGTCTTTGGTCATGTAATAATTGATGCGAATTCCATCATAGTAAAATCAGCCCTTAAATTTATGATTAAAGGTGCATCCCAAACATTCGGGACTTTCGAAGTAGACAATGCAAAATTTTTAATCAGTGCTGATGGTGAATTAACAAAAGTAAACGATTTGCACGCTTCTGAGTACAAGGGCTATATAATAAAGAGTGATGGAGACAGTTTTACTCCTCAAAGAGTCGCAATGTGGAGAGGTGAACTTTACGAAGACCCTTTAGACGGAGCGAGTGGAGACACTTATTACAATTTGCCAACAAACAAAGAAAGAATATTTGTAAAAAATAATTGGCAAGACAGAAAATAGTAAAATAGGAAGTAGTAAGTTTTAGTATAATCGGTAATTCGATAAAAAGAAGCCGATATTGGACGATGTAAGTCCGGTATCGGTTTTTTTATTTTTAAATAAAAAACGGAGAAAAAATGAAGAAGTTATTAGTAATATTTTTTATAGCAGTTAGCATTTACGGACAAACAGACAGTTTAAAAGCACACCTTCAACAAGTAGCTTATGAAGAAATGAGGGTTAACATAAGAGTAATGGAAGTTAAGAGTACAATTTTTGACCTACAGGAAGAACTTAAGGAATTATACAAATACAAAGACATTATAGACCGCAGAAAAAAAGAAGTAGAACTATTAATACTACAGGGGAAAGATAAGGAGAAATAACAATGGGACGCAGAGAGGATATTTGGAACAAGACGTGGGCAGTAAACCCAACGGCTGCAAATAGGTTTGATAATTACGATACACCTTTTAATTACAGTAATATGAGCAGTATTCTTGACCAAATTTATGACAGGAATAAAGGTGATGTGATTAAACAGGGTAATATGGCTTCGTCAAAAGCGAAACGAGGTTCATTAGCGAGGTTATCCTCTCAAGGAATTACGGGCGGAAGTACGTTTATGGATTATATGAATAATGCTGATGCAGACATACTTGACCAAACCCAAAGTGTATTAGGGCAGTTAGGCACAAATAGAATGGCTCAAAGTGTACCTTTAATGCAAATGGAAAACCAAAATAAGTTTAACGTTACACAGGCGGGGCAGAGTACAGACTTTCAGAACATAATGAACGAACTTAGAAAAATGGGCATATTGCAAGGGCAGGTAAACGATTGGGAACAAATGGATATGCAGAGAGATGCACAGCCGGGATTCTTAGACGATTTATTTAGCGGGTTAGGATTAGTCACACAGGTATTAAGCATACCTACAGGGGAAAACACTAATGTTTTAACAGAATTATTTCCTTCGTTAAAGGGGTAAGATATGGCAGGTAATTTATTTAGAGCGACACAAAGGACGGGCGGACTTCAGCCGGTATTAGATTTATTCCGTTCCATTCAACAAGAGAGAGAGAAAAAAGATTACTACAACAATTTAGCCGATTTAGCGGGTAGGACACAGAGAAATATATCTGAGATAAAAGGCGGGTTTGACCCGAATATGACTTTTATGCCTGGGCGTGGAAGTTCTGTAAACCAAGCGCAACCTTTTGACACAAAGAATCTTTTAGGTATTGATCCTAATCTTATTTCTGATACGCCTCAAGTACCCTTAAGACCATCAAGACCTCAAGAACCGCAAATAGATGCAGGCACACCGGGAGATTATCTTTTGGGAGATGCTTTACTAAACCAAGAGGGAACTGGTTACGACAGAAAGAAAATGTATAACTTAGCCGGGGATGAACTAAGAAACAGTTTACTCCAAATGATAAGCGATGAGAATGCGGATTTACCAAGAGTTAATGCGTTAGGGAATTTGTTGGGTAACGAAGTGGCGAGTATGAAGCCGGGACAAATGACACCGATAAATCAAAATGTAAAAGCATTTATTGATGATGACGGAAAGATAGTTCAGAATCCTTTTTATGAAAGGACTACATCACAAAGAAATCCTTTAAGTAAAGTTGGCAACGATGGATATATCCACCATTGGGACGAGAACGAAAATAAATATACGAAAACCAACTTAAGAGCTAAGGAAGAAAAGACCGAGAAGGTAGAAAAATTACCGGATGTTTCTAAAAATATTGCCGAAGCAAGAGAAGGAATTAAAAAGATTAAGGACTTAAAATCTACAAGGAAAGCAACGGATAAAGGTAGCGAGTATAGAATAACCGGAGAAGAAAGAGGAGAAACTGGTTATAAGAAAGGTAAACTTTATCCTATAAACGAAGAAGAATTTGGGAAACGTAGAAATAAATTAAAACAGCAATATACCAAACCGATTATTGAAGCCGTTCAGAAAAGAGGTTTACAAGAAGCTATTGACGTAATTAGAGAAGAATCCGAAAAGAGGGGTATGAAATCTTTAGATAAAATAGAAAACGCAATAGATAGTTTCATAAGAGTAAACCCGGATTACAGCACAGACAAAGAAACGTTAAAAGCATATTTTGAATTATTCTTGCTTTGAGGGATAAGAAATGTTGCCAATAAAAAGAAGACCTATCAACAGAAATATATTTGGTGATGAAAACGAAGTATCTACATTGGAAAGTCCGAATAAAACACCTCTCAATAGAAAACCTATCAACAGAGATTTTTTATCTGATGCGCCTATAATAGAGCAACAAGAAACCGAACAAAGCAAACAACCATCATTAGCAACTCAAGAACTAAACAGATATTTCGGCGATCCTTTAACCGGAGACGGTCAGATAAGACAGAATGAACTTGGGTTAAGCAATAAAGACAAAGACCGTGTTTATGACATAGCCAAGAAAAGAATAAAGCCCGAAGATGTTTTAGGGTTATTAGAACCGTCTCAGCCGAAAGGGAATATTTTAAGTACAATTATACCGGATGCAAAAGCAGAACCGAAATTTGATTCTTTCTTAGGAGATATTTCACCTATTAAAGATACTAAGGCGCAACCTTCAACATTAACACCCGCAGAATCTACACAAGGATTTCAAAAAGAAAGTCTTAACAGACAATTACTAAAAGATATTTACGGGTTAAGTGATGAAGAAATTAATAAAGGAAGTTCTAAAAAAGCAGAAAGTATTTTGTTAGGTATTGAACAACAAGGAAAGATTAACCAAAAAGAATATGATGAGATAGTTAAATCACTTGACACTAACACGAAGAACTTAGAAAAACTTCACATAAAGATTAACACGTTAAAAGATAATATTAAAACTCCGCAAGACTTAGAAACCTTTAACCAAAGTATAGAAGAATATAATCAATTACTTAACCAGATAAATCCAAGTTTTAAGAGATTGATTGAATTAGATAAAAGCGGTGGGGAACTTGCAGACCGTTCAAAATTAGCACAGGATTATTTAAGCAGAAGTCAAAGGGAAGAAAGCAATGTTGGTGATTTACCAAAAGAATTTTGGAAGACATTGAAGTATATGCCACAACAAGCCATTGGCGGAAGTTTAGAAATGCTTAACGAAATCTTAGCTCAAATGAATTTAAACAAAGGAATACTTTACGATCCAGAGCAAACAGCTATTAAAAAAGCGGGTACGTGGTTACGTGAACAAGGTAAGTTAAAAGAAAGAGAATTAAAACCAAAGACCGGATTTTGGGGTGAACTTGGAAGCGGTGCAGCTACAATGGCAATAGCAGCCCCTTTAACAGCCGGAGTTTCAGTTGCTACAGGTAATCCAGTAGCGGGATTTGTAGCGGGTTTTATCCCTTCATTTGTTTTAGAAGGCGGGTTAGCTTATAACGAAGCTAAAGAATACGGACTTAGTGATAAAGAAGCATCTTTATATTCTTTGCCCGTAGGTTTAATTAGCGGAGCTATTGAACAGTTGAGTGAACTTAAGATATTGAAGAAGTTAGGACTTACAAAAAAGATTGCTCAAGAAGTAACCGAAAAACTTGCACAGAAAAAGTTATTGCCTAAAATTGGCGAAGCTATGATAACTGGTGCAAAGTGGGAAGGAATAGAAGAACTATCTCAAGAAATCACCCAGTTAATTTCCGAAAGTTTATATAAACGTTCCGAAGATTTACCCGGATTAAACGAGATATTAGAACGCATAAGTACAAGTGCATTATACGGAAGTATTTTAGGCGGGTTTATGGGCGGAGGTACTGCATTATTAACACATCCTCAGAGTAAAAAAATAGCCAAAGATTTAGGCATAAGATTAAAAGCAGCCGAAGAAAGAACACTACAGGACGATACCGATAGAATAGAACAGATTAATAAATTATTTGACCGTAAGCAACCGATTCAAGAAAGAACGTCTCAACCACAAATGGGAGAAAGGATAATCCCCGATGCAGAACAACAAACGGCAGACTTGCCAAGTTTAGAAGAATTACAAGGAATTAAAAATGAACCAGTACGAACAGATATTGCAGAGTTACCTAAAGAGAGGAGTACCGCTAAAGACAGCCAAGAAGTTGGCGAAGAAAAAACTACTGACTTTGAAAAAGTAACGCAGAGAATTAAAGAAGCGGGAATTACTGAACAGCAAGATATTGAAGATATTATAGCTGAGGCTGAGTTAGTTCAACAGGACGAGCCGGGAAAAACTATTGATGCGATAATAGATGAATCTTTGAGTTACTATAAAGGTTTACAGCAACCAAAAGTAGATAACAACGCAAACGCAATAAAGAATTTAGCTGAGAGAGGGCGTAAACCGGAAGAAATATCTAAGGCATTGAACGTGCCGATTGAAGAAGTAGCTAAACTTGTTCAGGAAAAACCCAAAACAGAAATTGCCGAACAGAAACCTTTAGAACCTCAACCTATCGAGAATGTCGAACAGTCGCCAACCAAATTATCTAATATTGATTATGCGACCGTAGAGAAATCCTTGAAAGATATTCCAGATTTACAAAAAAAACCTACAGGTTGGAAGTTATTCGAGACGAAGAAAGGAGAAAAATCTTTTGCATTAGTTGATCCAAATACAAAAGAGTATAAAACGTTTAATTCTTACCCTGAGGCACAATCTTATGCTATCGATAACCCCATAACACTAAAAGAAATTCCTTCTGGAGAAATTATAACACAAAAATTAGTTCAACCAGAACCGATTATAGACAAAAGTATTCAAACAGATACAAAAGTAACTGAACAACCCTCTAATTCCAAAGAGCCGTATGATGATTTTATAAATGAATTAACAAATGAACTTGAAAGAAGCGGGAAGCAAAGACGTAAAGCGATATTAGAAGGTAAACAGTCAAAGGCAACTGTTAATATTGAAAGATTGGCAAATAAATATAATTTACCAAAAAAAATGGTTGATAATCTTGCGGGCATAGGCGAATTATCATCAGTAGATTCTGATCCTAAAATAATAAAAGATGTTATTAATAAATCTTTCAAACAAGAACTAAAAAAATATACAGACTTAGCAGAGAAATACAAACCCCTCGAACCAGAGATGGTTACAGATGTAACGCCAGAGGTTGCAAATGTAACCAAGACAGAGAAAGTCATAAAAGATGCTCAGTCTCAACTCGATAAACTTTTAGCCCGTAGAAAAGAAATATACAATCTAATGGAGCAGACAAGGGATAATTTACAGTTTCAGAAGTTGGCAAAAGAAGATAGCGACTTAATTGGTAAGATTAACCAAATAGAAAAAAAATATAAAATTGGTGGACGTGGTAAGTTTGGGGAAAAGACAATTAAAGATATTGTTAACTTGGCAGTTAGAGAATATCAAGAACAACCCGCCTTTATTAGTTTCCAATTTCTTAACCCACAAGCCAGAGGAATGGGGATTAAGAAATTAGAAAAAGCTGGTTATAATGTTAAGAAACTTGACGACAATTACATTAAAATTGAAAAGCGAATAGGGGAAGAAGTTACAAAAGAAACCGATGTAATAAGCGATAAAGAAAAAATAGAGGAGAAAGAATCAAGGGTAAAATTCTATGAAGTAGCTCCAGATGAAGTTAATGTCAATACCGAAGCGATGCAGAACAGAGAAGCGAAATTCAGCAAAGAAACCTATAATAGTATTATTGAAGATGTAAAGAGTGGTGATTTTGATATAGCAAACATTCCGCCGGTAATGGTTTACAAAGATGAAACGGGTAAATTATGGACGTTAAACCATTCACGGTTGAAAGCATATCAAGACTTAAAAGCAGAAGGTAATGAAGATTTCCAAACAATCCCGGTTCAAGAAATCAAAGCAAAAAATTTAGAAGAAGCCGGGAAGTTAGCAAAAGAAAAAAGTAATATAGGCGCAAAAGAAACCCCTATTGAAAGAGCAAAAATTTATCGTAAGGATAGAGAGGGCGGTTTACCGGAAAACAGAATTATTCAGAAAGCCGAACAATTAGAGGGTAGAAATAAAAATCACGTAATCAATCTTAGTTATCTTAACCCGGACGGTAAAACTATAACTTCTTATTCTAATGTAGGCGAGAATGTAAGCGGCGGACGTGTAATGAGAGATGTTGCCGATTATATAGGTGAAGTAAGAAAGGAAAATAAAGAACTTACAGACTTACACGAAGATGAATTATTTGAATGGTTATATACTAACGGAGCTATGGATAACTTCAAAAATAAAATTAAGTTTAAGGAAAACATAGAATCGTTTGTAAAACATGCCTCATTCAATCCGAATGAACTTTTAGGAGTTGGTAAGAATAAAGTAGTACGTGGAAGCCACACAATAGAAGTAGATAAAAAACTTGAAGGCGCACGTAAACGAAGAAAAGATTTAGAAAAAGAAAGAACTGATTTTGAAGCGGGCAAAACATCGTTACCTTTTGGGCTTACACCAAAAGAATACCTATCGGAAATATCCCAAAAAATTGCTAATATTGATAAGGACATTTTAGACCTTACCGAAGATAGGCGTACTGCTGTTCAGTCCGATAGGTTACAAGACGATTTATTTAGTCAAATAACAGAGGAAGTAGAAAATGAACAAGCCGAAGAAATTATCGCCACAAGACCGACTGAAGAACTCGAAGAACTTGCTGAGAATACTGAAAGCATTGAAAAGTCTAAAAAGCGAATTAGCACTGAGGAAATCCAGCAAGCAGTAGATAAAGTTGAAGTAGTAATAAAACCCAAAAAATCCGCTCCTCTAATAAAACCACCTAAAGGCACAAACGCCGTAATAGTAACCTTCAACAACGGTAAAGTAAGTAAACTTCCGGCAAAAGACCTTGATGTAATAGGCAATGATTATTCCACAGTAAAAGAGCTTTCTTTTGGCAATGTAGAGTTTAACAAATCGGGCGGGTTGAAGTGGGACACGTTCAAAGAAGTTAAAAAAATTGTACCAAGCGAACAGACCTTACGCCAAAGTATTGAGAATGAGGGAGATAGTGAATATCTTTCTTCTGTGAAAAAAGATAAAGGGGCGGGCGTAAACCTTCCAGAGAACAAACCCCAAACGCCGGAAGGGAAAAAAGTGTTACCGAAGACAGTCAATGATTTGCCAAGTTTAGGGACGGATAGTATCGGTAGGAATATTCCCAACTGGAAGGGATCAAGAGTTTATCATTCTACAAACGAACAAGGGCTAAAAGACATATCACAAAAAGGTTACAGATTTTTAGAAGGGGATTTAGAAGATGAGCAAATGGGTTATTATGGCAAGGCGATTTCATTCACCCCAGATTTAGAATATACCCGCCAATTTGGAAAATATATCACAGTCGCAAAATTGTCTGATGATATAAAGATACTAAACCTTAACAACGAGACAGATTGGAATAAATATTTACAACTAACAAAGAATATTTCATCCGACAAATATGGAGACGCAATAAGAGAAGCTGGTTACGATGGACTTTATGATGCCGGAGCGGGTGATTTATTTATCGTAAATCCAAAGAAAATTAAATATGAGGGGATAGACAAGGATTATGAAGATTCCCAAAGTCAACTTTTTTATGAGATGAGCAGAGAGGATTACGGTAAAATAAAGGGCGAAAAGCCAAAATTTTACGCCAGATTTTCGGCGCATTTGCCAGATGATTTGAAGCGTAATTGGAGTTCTTGGAATTTTGGAGCAGAAGGATTTAAAGGGACACAAGAAGAATTAGAAAATTATCTTAATTCAGCGACAGATGAACTCCCTGCATTTGTTTCAGGGTTTGACATATATCCTGGAACAAAAAATCAATTTGATATTAGAGAATTATACCCTAACTATTGGGTTGTTGTTGACAAGGGGTTTCTTGGCGGTCTTGCAGGTCACGAATTAGAAGCAGAAGATATACAGAGTGCATTAGAGGAAGTCAAAAAAAATAGACATGGCGGAACAGGAGAGGGCGACTTTTTTAATGCCGAACAATTTATACCCGTTTATTCAGAAGAACCTTATGGAAAATTTGGTTTACATATTTTAAGAACGGAAGATGCAGAGATCACTAAAGAACATAAGGCGTTAGTTAAACAAGCTATTGAGAATGGTAAAATAAAATCGCATCCAGACTATCCCGAATTATCAAGTCAACCAAACCGCACACCAGATAAGGGTGTGCAAACACTTAATCAAGATATACTTGAAAGAAACGACTTACAAAAACTACAGGACAGAAAACGACATCTTGAATTAGTTATTGAGGAAGCCGGAAAGAAAAATAACACTAAGGCAGTAACAGACGCTAAGAACGAATTAAAAGAAGTAAACCGTAAACTTTCAAACCGTAGGTCAAAAGAATCTCAGTTTGATATTTTTGGCGATGCGCAAAACCAAGAAACTCTTTTCCAAACAAACCACAATAAAACACGTACAGCGTTTAACAAGTTAAGCCCGAAAGAACAGACCAAGTTTCTTAACCAACTTGAAAAGATGTTAGCCGATAATTGGGGAGTGGAGTTTAAGAACTTAAGCAAAGAGCAAGCGGCGGGAATTACTCAGTTACTTAAAAGAATGATTCAGTTAGACCCGGACACAGCTAACCTTACTACTGTTTGGGAGGAAGCGTTCCACGCAAGTATGATAGCCCTTGCTAAACCTTTTGCAGCAAGAAATATGTTACGGGAAGCCGGATGGAACGGCAAGGGTGAAATTTGGGATGTAGTTAATAATCAATCTTTAAGAGACGCACACGAAAAACTTGCAAAGGATTTTATCAAGTGGGCAGAAAGCAGTAAAGAACCAAGTACACGCACAGAGAAAGTATTTGCTTTACTTAAAGATTTGTGGAACAAGATAGCAGCGTTTCTTTATCAATCTGGTTTTCACACACACGCCGGATATTTTGAAATGCTTTACAGTGGAAAGTTAAAAGCGAGTGCGGAGGGAATTAATGTAGAAGACTTAGCCCAAAGTTTAGCGCAAGAAATTAACAGAGAAGAAAACTTTAAGCGTTGGTTTGGAAAATCAAAAGTAGTTGATAAAAAGAAAAATCCTTTGATAGTCTATCATTCCAGCACAGAAAATTTTGATGAGTTCCAAATAGGTGATGTTGGTTTTCATTTTGGCACAAAAGAACAAGCCGAGAAACGAGCATCCCCTATTTACAAAAGGGGAAGAAAACCCCTTACAAGAATTGACGAAAATAACAAGGTGCTTATAACCTCAGAGAGAGCGGGTTTTTATCCCGCTTATTTAAGCATCCAGAACCCGATAGATATTATTGATAATGGATTTGAAGACCCGAATGCGTATGTAGAATCTTTGGCTGAATCAAATGAAATGATGTACGATAAAAAGTTATTCACCAGAAAAGAGTTAGACGATTTATCCGCAAAACTTGATAATGTTGGAAACAAAAAAGGATTTTCTATTATCCAAAAATTCTTAAAAGACAAAGGATTTGATGGGATAGTTTATTTCAACAACTTTGAAGGTGATGGACGTAGTTATGCTGCGTTTAACCCCACCCAAATAAAATCCATCTTCAACAGAGGCACATTTGACCCGAACGATGCGAATATATTAGGACAATCATTCAGCCCTATTTGGTTTAGTAAGTTAGAAAGAGTAATTGAACAGAAAGCGCCGAATAAGAATATTAACCCTACTTCTTTAATAGCGATGTTAAAGAATAACGGAGTAAAGGACGAAGAAATTAAGTGGTTAGATGTGAAAGGATTTCTTGAAGCTAACCCAAAAGCGACTAAGAAAGAATTAATAGATTATGTAAAGAGTAATCAGGTTGAGATTAAGGAAGTAACGAAAGGAGTTTCTAAAAACATTGAAGACCAATTCAAAGAAAATAATCTAAAAATCGAAATCAATAATGACGAAACCGAATATCAAAGAGATGGAGAGAACTATTACGATTTAATCGACACAAAAAATGGACATACACTATTTACTGGCGACAGAGAACAGGTTAGAGAATATGTGCAGAATGATCCGAGATTCAAACTTGGTGAACCAACAAAATTTGAGGATTACAAAACTGCCGGAGGTTCAAATTACAGAGAAGTGTTGTTTACGCTGCCGGATAATGATACTTATATGCAAAGACATAATGATTGGATAAATTATGCAAGGAGTATGGAATCAAAATATGGTGGTGGATATTATTCTCAAATGACACCTGAAGAAAAAATTAGGTATAAAGAATTAGAAGATAATGTAGGAACTCCGAAGAAGGTATTTTCATCCTCTCATTGGGACGAACCAAACGTAGTTGCTCATGTAAGACTACAAGACTTTACCGATACAAAAGGAAGGAAAGTTTTATTAGTAGAGGAAGTTCAGAGCGATTGGCACCAAGCAGGGAAGAAGAAGGGGTATCAAGGCGACACATTAGGGGAAAACTATACGCAAGGCGTTGACGCAAAGGGTAGGGAAAACTATAAATTTCCTAATGCCAAATGGAGTATTTCTAAAACGCCATCGGGGTCTTATGTTGTCCTCGATGATGAGGGTTTAGCTGTTCATAGAGCAGATACCTTTGACAAAGCCAAAAACGAGATACAAAAATGGGAGTTTGATACAAAGTCAACGCCTTCTGCGCCATTCAAATCAACATGGCACGAACTAACCCTTAAAAGAGTATTAAGACTTGCCTCAGAGGAAGGATATGACGGAATAGCACTAACTACAGGCGAACAGCAAGCGGATAGGTATGACTTGAGTAAACAAGTTGATGAAATAAGATATGACAAACTAAAAAACGGTGATTATCAAGTAAACATTTTCAAAGATGGTAAGTCTATTGATTCTAAGAAGGGTGATTTAAAATCACTTGAAGATTATGTTGGGAAAGATATTGTAAAGAAGATTGCTGATAATAGTAACCCGACATTGAATAGAAATGATAATGTTGAATATAGTGGTTCGTTAAAAGGTGTTGATCTCAAAGTAGGCGGCGAGGGGATGAAGGGATTTTACGATAAAATGTTACCTTCATTCCTAAACAGTTACGCTAAGAAGTGGGGAGCGAGAGTTGATGAAATAACAATAAATGCCGAGGGATTAGATTTTGATTCATGGTTAGAACAAAAATATCCCAACGAAATAGGGCAACAAATTTCAGCCCAAGACAGAACCCAACTTGTTAAGGAATGGGAAAAGCAAGTTGGAGATAAGAGCCAAAAAGTTCAATATCTTCCAATAACCGACGCAATGCGTAGTTCAGTATTATTTGAAGGACAGGCGTTATTCCAAAAGCTCCCGCAAGAACAAGTCAACGTAGAACAGAGAGGAAAGGAAATATACGATTCTGGTAAGACCCGTTACGCAGAATGGGTTAAGGAGATGAGGAAGGAGTTTGGGGAAAACCAAGATTATAGAAGTATTTATTTATTATCAAAAGTGAAAGATAGCTCTAAATTTAAGACCGATATAACAGCAGATATTTATGAAATGAACCGCAAAAACAGACAGGGCAAACTTTCCGAAAGTATCGGTAGGGAAAGTAAATCCGCCGTAGAATTTATGAGGAATAAACTTGTCCCGATTAGCACAAGACTTGGGAACATAGCTCCATCGTTAAAAAGTAGGTTAAGAGAATTTGAATTTGATTATGGCAAAGAAGTAACCGTACAACTAAAAAGGGTACAGCCATTTTTACAAAAGAGTTCGAAACTTGAAAAAGAAATACAGGCAGATTTAGACCTCGCATTAAAGAACGGCGATGTTAAAAAGATAAACGAAATAATAAAGAATAATGACTTAGAATCCGAATATAAAGAAGTAAGAACCTTGTTAGATGGATTGTATAAAAAAGCTATTGATGTAGGAATAGACTTAGGATATAGAGAAAATTACCATCCAAGAAGCGTTAAAGACCTTGAAGCGTTTATAGACTACTTTGAGAAATCCGGTGAATGGAATAGGTTCCAAGAATTGATAGACCAAAAGACAATCCAGAAGGGAGATATATTAACCCTTGAGGAAAAAGTAAACCTTATCAATAATGCGTTACGTGGTTATAATGACGGCATATCGCTTTCTAAAACCGCTAATATGAAAGAAAGAAAAGTTCCTATTATAGATTCGGAAATAAACAAATTCTATTATGATTCTAACACGTCTCTTGTAAGATACATCAGTGCAGTAAATGAAATTATAGAAGCGAGAAAATTCTTTGGTAAGAAGAAACAAGCTAAGGTAAGTAGCGAATTAACCGACATCAGGGATAAAACTAAGAGTTTAAGAAAAGCCAAAATTAATGCTTTACAGAATCCAAACGGGGTAACGTTATCTATATATTACCAAGCTAAGAATGAGTTAGAAGATGCAAGGAAACAGTCAAAGGATTACCAAGAAAGACTTAAACAAAGACGTGAAAAAACCCTTTATGAAAAGAGAATACTTGAAGGGCATACGGAACTAACTAAAAAGAAATTGATTCCGTTAGAAGAATTCAGCATCGATAATTCAATAGGTAATTATGTATTGGATTTAATTAAAGAAAACCAACTAAATGCACAGCAAGCGCAAGAAGTTGAAAGTTTACTTAAAGCAAGGTTCAACCAACACGGAACTTCAGGACTTGTTTCTTCTATGAAAAACATAAGTTATGTAATAGCACTTGGTTCGCCAACGTCCGCAATTACTCAAATTGGCGATTTAGCCATACCTCTTTATAGGACAGGTCCCTTAAGAACGTTACAGGCGTTAGGGGAATCGGTATTTAATAGAGGAGCAATAAAACTTGAAGATTTAGGAATTAACCCGGAGAAGATAGCCCAAGAATTTTCAGACCCAAGAAGAAGATCGAGAATGGTTCAGAAAGTGTTCACTCTTACGGGATTTAATAAAATTGACATACTTGGTAAAGAAACGTTAGTGAATGCAACCTTAAAGAAATACCAGAGAAAAGCTAATAATCCTAATAAAGAGTTTCTTAGAAGATTAGAAAAGGTATTTGAAGGTGAAACAGACCAGGTAATAAAAGACTTACAAAACAAAGAGATTACCGAAAATGTAAAATTGTTATTATTCAATGAGTTATTAGACACTCAACCGATAGCACTTTCAGAGATGCCCGAAGGATATTTAACGGCAGGCGATGGAAGAATATTTTATATGTTAAAAACTTTCTTTATTAGAAGAATAGATTACTACAGAAACGAAACCTTTAAGCTAATGAAGGATAAAGAAACAAGACCGGAAGGGATTAAAAATCTTATTTATTTGACTATATCTATTATGCTAATGGAAGCCGGGGCAGATGAATTAGAAGATTTATTACTCGGTAGAGAAACATCTCTAAAAGATAGGGTGATAGATAACCTTGCCCGTTTGGTGGGATTTTCAAAATATAGTGTAGATCAAGTTACAACCAAAGGACTTTTTTCCACAGTAGCCGGAATGATAGTACCTCCGTTTGATTTATTTGATGATATGCAAAAAGACATATTCAATTATATCAATGGTAAAGACGTACCTATTAGAAGCGTAAAAAACATTCCTGTATTAGGCAAGATAGCTTATAATTGGTGGATGGGTGCTTATATGGATAATAAATCTTTACTTAGAAAACACGGATTAGATAAATCAGAACAAATTAAAGCCATTAAAGAAAAACAAAAAGAAGTAGACAAATTACGTGAAGACGTTCTTAAGGGTAAAATAGATAATAGAGTTTACCAGGATGCAAAGGACGACTTAGAATATATGAAACGTGATTCAGAAGATTATGACAGGTATAAATACTTACAGAACGAAAGGAAAAGAGAGAACGAAAGAATCCTTGAGGGTAGGTAATCTTTGAGTGTTGCATTTAAATTGCCAAAGCAAAATGTGAGTTTATTTCCTCTATTTTTTCTTCCACAAGTTGTTCGGTTAACTGATTGTGTTTTTCTAAATGGCAAATTTCGCAAAGCACTACTAAGTCTTCCATTTTTTCTGAATAAATCCTTGCATAAGTCTTATGGTGTACTTGTAGGTTCTTTATATTCCTGCACGACTCGCACATGCTACCTACTGACTTCAGTTTAGCACCCCTTTTTATTTTCCATTCACGGCTTAATAGATATGATTTATAATCAGCCCATACTTTTTGCTTCTTTCTTTTTTCGGTAGTGTCTCAGTTTCATTTTTTATCTAATAATTGCACTAAATCTTCAATCGACCATAGTTTTTTTGTTAATCCCGCATCCATTGCAGGCGTAACCCTTAAAGATTTATGGATTCTTACAAAGTTATAATACATGAAATGAAGTGCTATTGCATGAGCGTGGTTTTCTATCTTCTTAGAAAATCCATTTGTTAGGCGTGTAAATCTTCTCATACTCATTCGCATTGTTAAATTTTGACGTTCAACAAAACTTGTTGAAATATGTTTTGTCTTAGGTATGCCTGTAACAACATTTACTTTTGTTCCTGTGCATTCTGCCGGACTGTATCTGTGTCCCCTGTCTAAAGATTCTCCATATAGTTTTACAAGTTGAGCATAATCTATGTCTGCTCCAAATGTTGTTTCAACAGCTTCTAAGTATGCTTTCAATCCGTCTGTGGTTAATTGTACCCGATCACTTAATCTTGATGCTACGTCTTCCATAAATATTTTTGCATATTCTGCATCACGATTTCCAACAAGCCAAGATACTGCAAGTTTAGAATCAGAGTCTAAAGCAACCCAAGTCCAAACACTTCCAAGCCCAAACTTGCCCTGCATATCTTCGGGAAGATTTTTTTCTTTGGCATAAACGAAAGACCAAATTTCATCACATTGAATTCTTTTTGCTTTAACATTTTTTACATTTTCATCGTGGTATTTTTGACAAGCCGTTCCAATATCAACTAATAATTTTGTTACTGTGTTTATCGAAACATCTGCAAGTCTTGAAGTTGCTCTTAAACTATTTCCTTCAACAAGTAATCCAACAATCTGAATTCTTTTTTCTGTTGATAGCTTATTCATAACAACCTCATTTATTTTCTAACGGCAATATAATAAACTATACTTAATCAGTCAAGTATAAAGTTCAGTTTGCAATTATTTGTATTTATCATTACGTTTGCATCAAAATAGTGGAGCTGGAGGGAATCGAACCCTCATTTGTCGGGTGGGAATCCAGACTTTTTACCATAAACAGCCCCATAGCGGTGAGTGTTGGATTTGAACCAACGGAACTGAGTGCGAGTCAGTTCGCCGGATTTACAGTCCGGTCGTTTAAACCACTCACGCAACTCACCGATTTTGATAGCCACTCTTTTGAGTGGCTTTTTATTAATACCTTTCATAAACATATAGTCGATTGATCCTCAAAAAAAACAAATTTAAAACAAAAAAAGCCGGTACTATTCTCGCTTTCATACGAGTTTAATACCGGCTCCTTTTCATCGGATTACCGATTTTTCTGTTAATGGGTTACATTAACAGTATAAAGTATTTTATCAATGTGAAAATTCATTATAAACGCAAGTGGTTGGGGCAAGGGGGGGTTATTGCTTTATAGGTTCAAGTTGTTGGAAGGAAACCCCGATAGATTTTAATCTTTCGGATAGATTGACTACTTCTCTTTCGTTTAACTTTGTTCTTCTTCCGGCTTTTTGTCTTTGTACTTTATGTTTAACATTAGAATAACTTACGCCTGCAGAATCACATATTTGCTTTAAATTAAGAAATCGAGAATATTCGTCTAATCTTTTAATATCGATCATTTTTTGTTCTCCTTTTTACTCCATCTTACTTGTGCTGCTTTTTTTGCAATCTCTACTCTTTGTTTCTTTGTTAGTTTCTCTGCTCTTGCTTTACCACCCTTTAACCCTCCTAATCTTCCGAGTTCTACTGCGTGAGGGTTCTTTGTGGTTGCTTCCTCTTTTTCTTCCTTCTCTCCAATTGCAAGTTCTACAATGTTCTTTGCAAGTTGGTTAGTGTCTTTTGGTCTCTTTGGCTTTTTCATAATGCAAAGATAATATACTGTTCTTTATCGGTCAAGCATTAACGGATTCCACTATTTTGAAACTGAGACACTACCCTTTTTTCTTTGTACCACTTATTAGATGCAATTCTTGACATCCTTTCTCTTTTTGTCTCCTTCATGTTCACCCTTGTCATCTCCCATAAATTAGTGCAAATCTATTTATTTCTTTAATAAAAATCAAACATAAAAAAAATAATAAAAATATTTTTACGATTTTACTTGACATGAAAATAATATTTCGTTAAGTTGCTTGTAGAAACAATAAACAATAAATAGAATAAGGTTTCAAATGATAAAAAATTATTTAAGGAAAGGGCAGCCGAACCAAGACAGAAGGGAAGAAATAAAGAAATGCCTGAAAGAGATGGGGAAGTCTCAAATTTATTTGGCTAAGGTTTTCAAAAGAAGACCTCAGCAGATAGGTCAAGCGTTTCAAGGTTTCCAACCAACTTTAATGAATAAAATTGAGAGACATTATTTATTACTAAAGGAGAGAGACAATGTTTCTTAGAATATTTTTTTCGGTTTCATCAATTTTAGGTTTGATGTACCTCTTAAGCGAAACAAGTTTGCCGGAATTGATTGCAGTACTTATCGGCACGATAGTCTGTGCGTTGTTAATCCTTTGGGTGGCATACAAAAATTTCAAATTCATACAAGACGAGGTAGAATCGTGGGAATAACAAACCAAAATGAAATTACCTTAGATAGTATTCTTAATAGTCCTCTCGGCTTTAAATACAATGGACTTGACAATAATGGAATGCCTAAAATAGAATATGTACAAAAAATATTAAAAATGAACGAAGAAGAGTTACTTGAAGAAACAGAGAGAAAAATTTGGCTAAGTGCTTATGCCAATAATAATGCACGAAGCGATTACCACTGGCAATGCGATGCCTGTTACGCAGTCTCTTTCAAATACGGCAATTTGTATGAAAGAGCATATAAGAATGTTGAATCTACAGTCAAATAATTAAGGAGGAAGCAGAATGAGTTTAGAAGCGGTAGTCGGAATACTAATGATCTTATCGATAGGCACTTTAATCTATGCAATAATAATATTGCTTACAGCAGAACTTTTGAAAAAGGAAAAGATGATAAAGCTGGAAAAGGAAAACGAGCGATTAAAGGAAGAGTTAAAAGTAAAACAAATATTTGAAAGAATGTTTATTGAAACAGACAAAAAGTATAACTATTTGAAAAGTGAACTTGACAAGATAATGAACAGCAACGGAAGCGGAGCAAAGATAAAGTTAGATACTCCGCAAAGTGAAGCATCCCAAATATTGGAGAAGTGCCTTGAACAAGAATAAAAAATCTATTCCTATAATAATCTTTGAAACAAAAATCGAAGATGGCAAAAGGATTTATTTAGAAAGAGTTGAAGGGACGCAAAAAGCAATAGGTTTTAGAAAAGCGGATTGGGAGAGACACAAAGCAAGACAAGAAAGGTTACTCAAGGATAAAAAAAATGGAAATTAAATTTTACGATAAAGATAATAGGATAGTAGTGAACAAAGAGACGTTAATCTTTGATAAGTGGAATTATGAAAAAGCTAAGGCAAGATATTTAAGAATGTTAAAGAAAGAGGTAAGTAATGGGAAGTGATATGGGCGAAGAATGGAGAGAATGGCATGAGCATTTTAAAGAAAAGAAAAGTATAACCGCTGCTCTAAATGAAACACGCCTTGAACTTGTTTTTCCTAAAAGGTACAAGATAGTACAAGATTCAAGGGTTGCCATATTCAGAGAGCCGGGAAAGCCCAAAGTAGATTATTACTATTCACGTAACAAGTGGAGAGTAGCGGGTAAGAGGAAAATATTTAACGGTGATTTCAACAGTTTTGAAAATTGGTATAATAAACAGGAGGAGAAATGAGTTTAACAGCACAGACACCACAGCAGATATATGATAACCAACACCCGGTAGAAAAAGAGTGGAAAGACTTTTCCTACGAAGAAAAGAAAGAATACTTAAAGGATAAGTACTCAGAAAAAGAACTCATAAAATTGTTAGTAGATAATGATTGCGGACACGTAGTAGTAGGAACTTTAATCGAAGTTTTAACTAACAGATTCAACAAGTTAAAGAAAGAGTTAGACCTTTATATAAAATATCGCAAACAACAACCCCACGAATGGGCAAAATGGAAAGGTTTAGCAGATGCAAAGAAACAAGAAATAGCAGATTTATTACACGAGACTTGTTTTGAATACCACGATTATGCGCCGGAATTAATTAACACAGTAATGGATAACCAGATAGAAATATAGGGATCAGATGCTAACTTTTAACGAGTCAAAACACGAATACAAATACAACGGTTTAATCATCCCCTCAGTTACGCAAATTCTAAGAGGTAGCGGATTAGTTAATCTTGATTGGATTCCGAAAGAACTATTAGAAGAAAAGGCGGACTTAGGTACTAAAATACATAAGACAACAGAATTATATGACCAGGACACACTTGATTATGAAAAACTACACTCCTTATTAAAAAATTATCTTAATGGTTGGATAAAGTTTAGAGAAACATTTCAGTTTGAACCTTTAGAGATAGAACCAGAGTATTATCATAAGATTTATAGATATGCAGGTAGAATAGATAGAGTAGGCATCGTTAAAAAAGAGATAACTATTGTTGATATAAAAAGCGGGACACATCAAAAAACGCACGAAATACAAACTGCAGGCTATCAACTTCTTTATAATTCTAATAAACCTAAAAAAGAACAATCTACAAAAAGATTATTAGTATATCTGAAAGAAAATGATTTTAAGGTAGAAGAAAATAAAAACAAAACAGATGAGTCGGTATTCCTTTCGGCTCTCACAATTTACAACTATAAAAGAGGTCTATAATGAAAAATTTGATTGAAGTACAACCCATTGACGTGGAGGAAGTACAGTCTGAGACAAAAGATGTATCTCTACTTTACCAAAAGAGTAAAGAACTAAAAATTAATAGTCAAGAAAGTTATGAAGTTGCTGCCGATGCTCTTAAACAAATAAAAAATCGTTTCAAAGAAATTGACACACAAAGAAAAAAAATAACATCACCGCTTGATGCTGCAAAAAAAGAAGCTATGGAATTATTCAAAAAACCACTTGACCAGTTAAGCGAAGCTGAATCCATCTTAAAGCGTAGCATGATTAACTATACTACTGAGCAAGAAAGAATAGCAAGAGAAGAAACGGAACGGCTTAAAAGGTTAGCAGAAAAACAAGCTGAAGAAGAACGTAAAAAACTTGAAGCGAGAATAGAAAGAGCCGAATCAAACGGTAAAATTGAAAAAGCTGAAGAACTTAAAGAGAAGAAAGAAAGCATTATCCCTATTAACGTTCCTATCGTTGCCCCTTCTATAGCAAAACCGAGCGGGGTTTCATATAGAGACAAATGGACGGCGAAGGTTGTTGATTTTTCTAAACTAACTGATGAATATAAATTACCGAATCAATCAATGTTAGATAAGATGGCTCAGGCATCAAAGGGAAATGCACAAATACCCGGCGTTGAGTTCATTTGTGAAAAAATATTATCAAGCAGGAGTTAAAAATGGAAAATAATTTAGTAGTACAAGATGAAATGAAAGAGTTACAAAGTTATTCACCACAGGGATTAATTAGCCAAGCACTTGCTCAAAATTTACCCATTGAAACATTGGAAAGATTGATGGATTTAGCTGATAGATGGGAAACTAAACAAGCTAAAACGGCTTTCCTAAGAGCATTAACGGAGTTTCAAAGTATTGTACCTGTATTAAAAAAGAAAAAAAGAGTTTCTTTCAATACTACAAAATACAACTACACACCTTTAGCCGATATAGTAGCTGGTATTAAAGAAGCGGAAGAAAAAACCGGATTATCACATAGATGGGAAATAGAAGAAAAAGACGATAGTATTATTTGTACTTGTATTATATCCCATATAGCCGGACATTCTGAAAAAACATCATTATCAGCAAAGAGGGATTCATCAGGTAACAAAAATGAAATACAAAGCAGAGGAAGTGCAGTAACGTATTTACAACGATATACGTTAATCGGTGCATTGGGTATTTCAACAGCAGACGAAGATAACGACGGATCGACATCAGGGTCAGAAAAACAGAAAGAGGAAATTCCCGACCCAAAAGAAAAAGTGAATTGGAGTAAACTCATTAAGAATTGTGATTCTAAAGAAGAACTTAACTCCGTTTGGAATAGGATGTCTGATTCTGAGAAAAAAGAACACAAAGCAACATTCACAAAAATTAAAACAAATATTGAATCCGCTAATAAAAAGGAAGGCAACTAATGGCATTTTCATTAAACAAAGTAATGTTAATCGGTTCACTCGGCAAAGATGCCGAAACAAGATTCACCACAGACAATAAGTCTGTAACAAACTTCTCAATAGCAACAGAAAATAGTTATAAGGGGAAAGACGATAACTGGATAAAAGAAACAACTTGGCACAATATAGTTTCTTGGAATCTTTCAGACTTCTTCAAAGATGCCTTAAGGAAAGGTGCTAAGTTTTATGTTGAAGGTAGAATAAGTAAAAGAGACTACACAGACAAAGAAGGTATTAAGAAATACATCGTTGAGGTGGTTTCTGAAAAACTAATTCCCTTGAATAATGACCGACAGGTTCAAAACAATGAGGAAACTTATACTCCTAATGTAGATAACAATAAACCAGTAGAAGAAGACGGAGACGGACTCCCGTTTTGATATGAAGTTACTTGTTACAAATACCGAAAAAGGATTATTGCCAAAGTATGATTCAGACTTTGAAGAAAAAAAACGTTTGAAGATAGGTGAAGATTTTTGGTGTGATATTAAAAGAGCAAGGAATTATGAGTTTCATAAAAAATTCTTTGCTCTTATGAAAATAGGATGTGAAAATTCTAAGAACGTAACAATGCCCTTAGATGCTTATAGGAAATATGCAACCATTAAAGCCGGATATTTTAAGACTTACAAAACGCCGAAGGGTTTATTTGTGGAAGCTGATTCAATATCGTTTGATAATATGAGCCAAGATGAATTTGAAAAACTTTATTCAGCTGTTTTAGATTTTATAATTCAAGATACTGAAGCTACAAAAGAAGATATAGAAAGCAATTTAATTAGTTTCTTTTAAATAATTAGCACTTCATTGTGCCTCCTTCATCCGGTGAAATCGAAAGAGAGTAACCGGAGATTAAAAACGGAGTTAGTATGCAAGAAATAATAGAGTATAAAGACGTTTTAAGTTTGGGCTTCCAGAGGGAAGATTTACAAGACAGTATATTCTTTAACAAGTTTGGATTCAACTATTATTTAATGACGTTAAAGTTATATAAGGGTATAAGTGCAGAGTGGGATATTAACGAAAGAACCGTAAAGATAATAAGATGCAACAAAGAAGGTGATATACTTGGACAGATATACGTGAAAGATTTAGCTGAACTTGAAATTTATATAAACTTTTTCAAAAACAAATAGAGGAGTAGGTCTAAAATGTTTGTAAAATATCAGCACATAGAAAAATATGGAACAGACGAGACCCAAAATATAGAAATAGGAACGTGCTATATTTTCCCAAAAATAGATGGGACAAATGGAAGTGTATGGATAGAAAATAATATTATTAAAGCGGGTAGTAGAAGAAGAGAATTGAGTTTAGATGACGACAATGCGGGTTTTTATGAGTGGATATTAAAGCAAGAGAGCTTAAAACGCTTTTTGGAAGCATACCCTCATTTAAGACTATTTGGAGAATGGTTAGTTCCTCATAGTCTAAAAACTTATAGAGATGATGCCTGGGGAAAGTTTTATGTTTTTGATGTATGCCAAACAAGAGATGGCGATGAAGATGAACTATTAAAGTATCTAAGATACGAAGATTACAAACCTTTGTTAGACCAGTTTGGTATTGAATATATACCCCCTATAAGGATTATTAAAAATGGTAGTTATGAAGATTTTATAAAACTTTTAGAAAGCAATAACTATTTAGTAAAAGATGGATTTGGTAGCGGAGAGGGTGTTGTAATTAAAAACTATAGTTATGAAAACAAATATAAACGACAAACGTGGGCAAAAATAGTAACAAGCGAATTCAAAGAAAAACATCACAAAGAAATGGGTGCGCCTATTGTGAATGGCAAACAGCTAATCGAAGATGAAATAGTAAAAGATTTTTGCACAGATGCTTTAATAAAAAAAACGTTTGGGAAAATTAAAGCTGAGAACGATGGATGGAATAGTAGATATATACCGCAACTTTTAGGGCGTGTTTGGCATGATTTAATTAAAGAAGAAACTTGGACTTTCATTAAGAAATTTAAAAACCCGATTATAAATTTCAAAACATTACAATACAAGGTAACTTTAAAGATAAAAGAAACATTACCCGAAATTTTTTAACAACAAAAGAGAGGAGTAAATTAATGCGTACCCTGTCCTATCAAAAAACAAACAACAATAGAATAGCCCTCAATCAAATACAGCAGGGTACGCTGATTATTCACTAAGACTATGAAAGAGATTAATTGTAAAATAATAATACTTGAGTGGATGAAAGAGAAAAATCCAATTACTTGTTTTCATCATAACATCGAAAAAGAAGTGCAGGAATACGGACTGGAAAAGTTTGGTAAGATGTATAGTTATGCTACTTATCACCGCAATTTTTGTTGGATAAAAAACGATGAAAAACTTTTAAGAGAAAACGGGATTGAGATTACCCCTTTGATAGAAGGTTCGGGGAAATTAAATAAATGGCGTATCACGTTGATTGTTTGAAGGATGATAGCCGTTTTTCGGTATAACGATGTTGCGGTTAAGTTGCCTCTGGAAATTTTTATAGGGATAAAATAATGAACAACAAAATTTATAAATGTATTCACTGTGGCAGAAACTTAGGCGATAAAGTGCCACATAGATGCAAAGGAACATTTAGAAAGAGAAAGTTACAATTTCGCAATCGGTTAAGCGGTCAACTTAAACCGCTTGTTATACCGAAAACGGCGGAAGTAGCCTTCTCGGAAGAATTAAACAAAATAATTGAAGCTGGCAATAAATTAGCCGAAGCAGCACATAAAGTTCAATCTGATTATGACGGCATACATAGATTAAGATTAGCACTGTCAGAGTGGTATAAAGTGAGAGCTAATGAGTTTGACCGTGATAGCCGTTTTTCGGTATAACGGAATGGAAACTAAAGCGCAAAAAACTTATGAATGAATTAAATAAATATTTATAAACTAAATTATGCCAACAATCCTTAACTAACCAGCGATATTTTTTGTCGCTTTGAGTTTTTATTTAGTTGGATTTGAGGCGGGAGAAACTTATGAATTTTAAAAAAGGTGATAAGATAGAATGGACTTATGAACATTCTTTGAATCGAAAATCTAAAACTCATATAACTAAAACCGGCATTTTTATTAGGGTACTTGATATGAGAAAATTAAGCAGAGCGAGAAGGATTCCGCAATATAATAGCGAAATATCATCTTATGCAATAGTACATTTTGATGGGAATAAAAACCCGTCTAAAGTTTTAATTAATGAATTGCGAGCCGCAAATTCCAACTAACGCTGCGGTTTTTAAGCCGTTGCGGAAATATTAACAATTTAATTTGAGGATAAAATGAACACAGAAGAAAAGAAATTGCACAAAGAAATTGTTGAAGAATTAAAAAATAAAGGATGGACTAACCCAGCAATAAATGAAAGTTTTGCACAGGAATTAATTTTAGATGTTTACAAGATAGCAAGCAATCGGCTTGAAAAAATTGTTAGCCAGAAAACGGCGGGCGGATGGAGAGACGCAAAGAAAGACCCGCCAGAGTTATCAACATCAATGAAAATAAATGCAGTATTAGTTATACACAGAAATTATATAAAATTTGGATGGAAAACAGAGATTGGGTGGCATATAGAAAATTCGCCAAGTTATTGGGACGAAGAAATTAAATATTGGATGCCATTACCAGAATTGCCAGAATGATAGCCGTTTTTCTGGCTAACAGATTTGCAACTAACAAGATTGCGGAAGCAAAGAATGAACTTAGATTTTTTAATTAACATAAAATTATTAACAAACAAAAATAGCCAAACCGTAATAGCAATTCTTTGTTGATTGCCTTGTTATACGGATTTTGGCGGACATAGGAGTATCTAATGGAATTTACAAAAGAAGAAATATTGCAGTGCATTAGCGGAGAATTGCTTGCCGAATGTATAGCAGATAAAATATTACAGAACAAAAAAAATCATTTTGAGGAATTTGATAAAGCCCTAATCGAGGGTATGAGAAAAGCTGCACGGATGGTAGTTGACGAACTGATTAAAGAATATGATTTTGAGAAGGAAATACAGACAAGAGTCAAAAACACTTTAACCAGTATGACGAAAGCGGAAGTATTAAGGCTTATAGCGAAAGAGGAAGTTATTTTTTAAGGAATGCGAGCCAAAATTCCGTATAACGGATCGAGCATAAGCAGTTGCGGTAACAAATAAAAAAACTAAACAATAGGAGTTACAAATGGAAACAGTAGTAAAAATTAAATGGGACGAACCGAGCGATAAAAATTGGTTGTGTCCAGACAACATCAAAACGGCTTTAAGTGCTTATTGCACAAATACAAAATTTGAGGTAAGCGAGGTTGATAGCAATCTGCTTGATGCGCAAGTTAGCCAAGCCGTTTCTCAGGCGATGCCGGAGCCGAACTCTCAAGTTTGCGCTAATTGTAAGTGGCTGGCTGATAGAGATGGAGAGAACAACTATTTCTGTAATTGTTATGAATCAGAAACTTGTGATATACTAATCATTTTGAAAGATACATTCGGGTGCAACAAATTTGAGCGCAAACTTTTGTGAGGCGAAGGACTGGCTAACATTGTTGCAATTTACCCGATTGCGTGCATTGACAAATTGTTTTTATTAAAAGTTTAATGCCTTAAACAAGGCAAATTATAAACGACCGTATCTGATAGCAATTCGGAGTAGAATTGCGAGTTAGGCGGTAAAATTTGGACGTATTATGAAAAAGAAAAAATTGAGTTGCTATTTTTATTTTGTAGGATGGGACTGTCTAAGTTTCGGAATTCATTTCTGTTGGAGACTGCCCAATATCGAAATACATATTCCCTTCGGATTTATAAGAATAGGTATAGAGAATCATTACGGGAAATGTATAAACGATGATTTCTGTAATAAAAGAACTTTTGGGTGGACGAAAATTTTATCCGCCTAACGAGTGGAAACTTACCCGATTGCGTAAATGAAAAAGGAAAACATTTTGAAAGAAGAAACTAACATAACAGCACAAACTAAACAGCCCGAAGATAAAAGCAATTCGGGTAGAGTTTTTAGTTATGTGCCGTTTTATGATTTAGATAATATTACATTGTTTAATAATGATTACCGAAATGTAATTGATAGCCTTGCGCCCGCAGATTTGATTATTGCCGATCCTCCTTATGGGGAAAAACAAGCAAGTTGGGATGAGGAGAAACCAGATGAAGAAGTTTGGCGGACATTCTATGATAAATTAAAAGACGGTGGTGTTTTATATTATTGGGGTTTTTGGGGGCACGCTGAATGGATATTGAGAAATGCAAGGCGAGCGGGTTTTACTGAACAGAGTAGAATCGTTTGGTGGTTTGCAACAGGAAGACCAGAGAAAAAAAGTTATAGGGAAGATACAGAAGATTGTTATTACTTTTCTAAGGGTGAACCAAATTACTTCAATCCGAATAATTATTACGAACCTTATGACAAAGTTTCTAATTACGAACGATATAATAAAAACGGCAAACATCCAGGAACGATATGGCGAGCGAGTCGGATAATGTGGAATCATCCCGAAAATGTCGGGCACGAAACCCAAAAACCCCTTACGCTTTATAAAAAAATAATTGATATATCTTGTCCGCCAAACGGCATTGTTTACGATTTCTTTTGTGGAAGCGGAACGACTTTATTAGCAGCTAAACAGTTGGGGCGCAAGGCGGTCGGAATAGAAAAAGAAGAAAAATATTGCAATATAATAACGAAGAGACTAAGCCAAATGGAAATGCAACTTTGAAAAAATGAGGCACATAACGGAGTTGCGGCTAAGCGGTGCCGGAAAGGTAAGCACAAAACAGATTTGAATAACATAACCATAAACAAGGAGTAGTAACATGATTAATATAAGTGATTTAAACGAACTCTATTCTGCCGTGCAAATGCTTGAAAGCATGACACAATTAGTAGAAAGTCTTAATAGTAAGACCAATAATAATATTTATGAAGAAACTAAATACGCGAGGATAGCAATTAAGCGAGCAAAAGAAGCGTATGAGAAAATTAAGACCTCTACCTATGTTAGTTAAAAATGATAGGCATCCGCTTGAGCCGCTTGTTATGCCGTTTGGGCACGACAAGAAATACGATATAATATTGGCAGACCCACCTTGGAATATACGCTGGGGAGGAAGTAACAGCATAGGGTTGAAACCTTTACAATACCCCACAATGCTAATAACGGAACTTTGCCAATTGCCCGTTAAACAAATTGCAAATGATTGTAGCAAACTATTTTTGTGGACAACCAACGGCTTCTTGCCCGAAGCGTTGGGGATATTAAAATTTTGGGGTTTCCAATATGATAAACTTTGGACATGGTGCAAACCAACTGGAGCCGGAGGACACCCCAGAAATGCAACAGAACATTTAATTGAAGCAAGTAGAGGCGCAGTAAAGAGTATAGGCAGACATGAAAAAGCAGTAAACAATTGGTTTGAAGCCCCAACGCAAGGGCATAGCACAAAACCAGAAAAGGCAAGAAGATTGATAGAATATTGTTACCCTAATACAACTAAGATTGAATTATTTGCAAGGCGTAAAGCCGTTGGTTGGGATGTGTGGGGGAACGAACTTGAAAATAGTATAGAGTTAGTGCCCAAATCGGCATAACATATTGCGGTTAACCTTGCGAGCGGACTAAAACAGAAATGAAATTATGAAAGAAAAAACAGGACAAAATAAAAATACTGAATTGACTGAGCGAATAGCGAAGTCAAGCGTTGAACCGCCAGTTATGCAGTTTGGGCACTGTAAGAAGTATAATATTATTTACGCTGACCCACCGTGGTATAGAGGGCAAAGGATGTATAGCAGCAATAAGAACGACCACCACGTTGAAGCAGATAGACATTACCCGATTATGAAAAAGAAAGCACTTTGCGATTTACCCATAAAACAAATTGCGGCGGATGATAGTGTATTATTTATGTGGGTTACTGACAGCAACTTAGACGAAGCAATGGGAGTCATTAAAGCGTGGGGGTTTAAGTATAAAACAGTTGCATTTATTTGGCTAAAGAAAGAAAAAAGCGGGAAGCAAGTTTGCTTTATGGGTTGTTGGACTATGAAAAATGCGGAAATAGTTTTGTTGGCAACAAGGGGGAGAATGACTAAACACTTAAAAAGTCGCAAAGTGCGCCAATTACAAGAGGCAATAAGAGAGCGTAAGATACACAGCAGGAAACCACAAATAATTAGGGATAGGATAGTGGAAATGTTTGGGGATGAGCTACCTAAAATAGAATTATTTGCAAGGGAAAGGATAGAAGGTTGGGATGCGTGGGGAAATGAAGTGCCCAAATCTGCATAACGGTCAAAACTAAAGCGCAAAAACGGATTGAATAAATTAAATGAATTACAAACTAAAATAAGCCAAAAACCAACAACCCCAAGCGATGCTTTTGTCGCTTTGAGTTTGTTGTTGGTTTGCAAAAGGGCGGGAGTAAAAGATATGAAAATTAAAGAAGGTGGATCAACACAAAATATTAGGGGTAAGAAAATTGAGGAAATAAAAATTAATTGGACACAAAGTGAAAGTTATATATTTGAAATGTGGGTAAATGATAGTTTGTCATACTTGACAATTAATGAATTGTTAGAATTAAAAACCGAAATACAAAAGGCATTAGATAAAGCGGTTAAATCTTAGCCCTTTTGTCAAACTAACGGAGTTGGCGATAATGCGCTATCACAAAATTAAAACAAAAGGAATGATGCAATGGAAAACCAAAACAGAATTTACAAACTACTACTCGGAGTCGCATTGATTGCCGAGTTAGTGGGATTTGCGCTCGTCCATTTCGATAACACAAAAAAACAAGAAAGAATTGAGCGACTTGAAAAGATTATTAACAACACACATTTAGATACGCTGATTACAAAAACAGAAAGTATAAATATTGATGGTTGGTGGAGAAATTATTCTTCTTGGGAAGAACCTCTTAATCTTTTAGAAATGAATGATAAACTTGATAAACTTATAAAAGCTACTGGTTATGAATATACGAGAGAAGTGCGATACAAGACTACACATTACGAAGATAGTAAACTTGAAAAAATAAAGAGCGCAAATTCCAACTAACGGTGTGGTTTTTTACCCGCACGGCTAAACAGAAAAAAATATTATGGATGAAAATTTGGAACTAAAAGAGAACAAAATTAACAGCACAAATTTAAGTGTCGGAGTAGAAAAACTTGTTAGCCCGATTGGGCACAACAAGAAATATAATGTTATTTATGCCGATCCGCCGTGGAGTTATAGTGACCAAGGATGCCAAGGAACGATGGCGAACCATTACCCCGGAATGAGCATGGACGAAATGAAGCAATTGCCGATAAAAGAAATTGCAGACAAAGATTGCATTTTATTTATGTGGACTACTTACCCAATGTTGAAAGAAAGTTTAGAGCTGATAGACGCATGGGGATTCACATACAAAACAATCGCATTTAACTGGATTAAGAAAAACAAGAGCGATGCTGGGTTCTTCTTCGGGCTTGGAAGATGGACGAGGGGTAATGGTGAGCCGTGCCTTTTGGCGACAAAGGGGAAACCCAAAAGAGTAGCAAATAATATAAGCCAATTAATATTTGCCCCATTGACGAGACATAGTGAAAAACCCCCAGAGGTTAGGGATAAAATAGTTGAGCTTTGCGGGGACATACCGAGAATAGAATTGTTTGCGCGCCAAAAGGCAAGTGGTTGGGATAGATGGGGTAATGAACTTGATAATAGTATAAACCTTGTGCCCAATTCGGGCTAACGATGTTGCGGTTAAGTTGCCTCTGGAAATTTTTATAGGGATAAAATAATGAACAACAAAATTTATAAATGTATTCACTGTGGCAGAAACTTAGGCGATAAAGTGCCACATAGATGCAAAGGAACATTTAGAAAGAGAAAGTTACAATTTCGCAATCGGTTAAGCGGTCAACTTAAACCGCTTGTTATACCGAAAACGGCGGAAGTAGCCTTCTCGGAAGAATTAAACAAAATAATTGAAGCTGGCAATAAATTAGCCGAAGCAGCACATAAAGTTCAATCTGATTATGACGGCATACATAGATTAAGATTAGCACTGTCAGAGTGGTATAAAGTGAGAGCTAATGAGTTTGACCGTGATAGCCGTTTTTCGGTATAACGGAATGGAAACTAAAGCGCAAAAAACTTATGAATGAATTAAATAAATATTTATAAACTAAATTATGCCAACAATCCTTAACTAACCAGCGATATTTTTTGTCGCTTTGAGTTTTTATTTAGTTGGATTTGAGGCGGGAGAAACTTATGAATTTTAAAAAAGGTGATAAGATAGAATGGACTTATGAACATTCTTTGAATCGAAAATCTAAAACTCATATAACTAAAACCGGCATTTTTATTAGGGTACTTGATATGAGAAAATTAAGCAGAGCGAGAAGGATTCCGCAATATAATAGCGAAATATCATCTTATGCAATAGTACATTTTGATGGGAATAAAAACCCGTCTAAAGTTTTAATTAATGAATTGCGAGCCGCAAATTCCAACTAACGCTGCGGTTTTTAAGCCGTTGCGGAATATTTATAAATTTAATTTGGAGTAGAAAACCTTGAAAGAAATAATTGATTTGATTGACAAATATTGGAAATTTGACGAAGACCAACAACCATTGTCAAGCTGGCACGATAAACAAGAATTATTGCAGATCATTAGCAATCGGCTTGAAAAACTTGTTAGCCAGAAAACGGCGGACACAGAAGAAATACTGAGCGCGGTTAAAGACACTATTTCTGATGGACAATTAATGAGTATGGAAGAATCTACAGAGAAGGAATTACAAAAACATTATGATAAAACTTTAACGGTACCCTTAATTGTAGGGTTAATAAATAATATTGAGCAATACTATCCAGCCGATGTTTTTGTAAGCGGTGCGGGGGCGATGGCGAGACACGTTTTGAAACTATTCAAACAAGAGTTAATACTTGCTTGCAAGATAGAGGATAGCCGTTTTTCTGGCTAACGATGTGGCAAATAGCCCGAAACGGCTTTGTAAAACAAAATTAATTAACAAATAATTTAGCTATGAGGCACACCGATGGAAGGTGAACAAGATTTTAGAAATAGATTTATAAACGAAGCATTAGAGATTTGTGAAAGTCATAAACCTTTAATGACAGATTGGGAAAGAAACTTTGTAATTGATATTGCAAGATTGCATAGAAAGAGTGGGAAAGGATTGACGCAAAAACAATACAACCAATTACAACTTATTGCTGCAAATGTTAAAAGACAAATTAATGAGGTGTGCCGGAATGAATATCCTTACCCAACCTATGAAAGATAGTTTTCGGGCTGATTTGCTTGTTGGGCTGCCGACAATAAACGTAAACGAAATTACTCTTGGCGATAGTTTAGAGCTGTGTGAGCGAATACCCGCCAAAACCGTTGACTTGATACTTGAGGACATGCCTTACAATACAACTGCTTGCGGCTGGGATAAAAAGATTGATTTAGAACTTTACTGGAAAACAAGATTAAGAATATTAAAGCCAACGGGCGTAGTAGTTTTGACAGCGAGCCAGCCGTTTACCGCTGAGTTGTTAATGAGTAACAAAACAATGTTCAAATATGAATGGATTTGGAAACGCGATAGAGTAACGGGATTTTTGAATGCTAAAATTATGCCGATGAAAGAACACGAATCAATTTTAGTGTTCGCAGAAAAAATACAAAAATATTATCCAATAAAATGGCTTGGCAGGAAAGCGCATAAGAAAGGAAAAATTGTTGGGAAAAAGGTAAACGGCGGAACTTATGGAAATTTTACTGCGGTTGATAGCATAAATGACTGGAAATACCCGACAAGTATTTTAGAATTTGATAGACCTCATCCACCGATACACCCAACGCAAAAGCCCGTTGGCTTATTCGAATATTTGATTAGAACTTATACTGATGAGAACGATTTAGTATTTGACGGTTTTGGCGGAAGTGGGACAACCGCTATTGCTTGCCATAGAAGCAAACGAAATTTTATCGTGATTGAGAAAGGATATACATATTATGACTTAGCAACAAAGCGGTTGGACAATGAGCGAACACAACTTAGTTTATTGTAACGAGGTCAGCCCAACTATGTAATGACCAGACTAATTTGCAACGAAACGTTTATAAGGTATTATGAAAAAAGAGGTTAGTATAAAAACCATAAGATTAAACATTATAATAGAGCATCACAATGGTTTGATTGAAAGACATAACTTCTTAATAACCGGGTTTCTATTCCGGTTGCGACACTTGATTTATAATAAAAAGTTTTACTTAAGAACTTCAACAGAAATAAGAAATTGGATAGGTGATTTGTTACAGGGTATTAGGGAATAAGGAGAAAAGAAATGTATGTAGAGAAAAAATTTAAGTACTATAAAAAACAGAACAAGTATAAAAATAAAATAATTGTAAACAACGGTCAAAAATACGATTCTATTCTTGAGAGCAAGGTTGGGCAAGACTTAGAAATTCTCAAAAAGGCGGGTGAGATAAAAGATTATGAGAGGCAAGTAAAAGTTGAGTTCAACTTTATTTTTCAAGAAAATGGTGAAATTATATTTACTACCGAACCACGATTAGAATTAAAGAACTCTAATAAAGAAGTAATGCACTTGTTCAATTATTTTGTTGACTTTAAGGTATACCATAACGATGATATGATCGAGTTTATAGAAGTAAAGGGGATGTGGATAGAACCAGGTTTAACAAAGTTTAAGTTACTTGAAATTTATCTTAAGAATAAACCAGAATATAAATTAACAGTAATGAAAAAATAGTAAAAATAAGTTAACAGAAATGAATAATAATAATTATATTGTTACTACATTTCTATTAATCTTGGTCTTTCAAATAACAAAAATAATGGTGTAGTATTGGAAGATGGATGGGTTAAAATTTATAGAAGAATACAAAGAAAATCCTATTATAAAAAGTCTCACTATGTTCATCTTTGGATTCACTTATTATTAAAAGCTAATCACAAGGAGAATGAATTTATGTGGAATAATCAGACAATACTTATCCGGGAGGGTCAGTTTTTAACAGGCAGGAAAGAACTTAGCAAAGAAACGGGAATTTCAGAAACTACCGTCGAGAGAATACTCAAAATGCTCGAAAACGAACAACAAATTATTCAAGAAAAAACCACAAAATTTCGTATAATCACAATAATTAATTGGAAAGAATATCAAGGCGGACAACAGACGGACAACAAACGGACAACAGACGGACAACAAACGGACACAAACAAGAATGATAAGAATGATAAGAATGATAAGAACTTAGTGGGGAGCGATAAACTTGAATATTTTGAATCTATATTTAATATCCAAATTCCACCAGAACACCTAAACGCCTGGAGAACCTGGATTGAGTGGAAAGCAGAGAATGATAAACCGATAAAACGAATCGGTGCGCAAAGCGATATTCAAATTCTTAAAGATGCAATGAGAGAAAGAATAAGTCCTACCAATTTGATAAAAGAAGCCATAGATAACAAACACGCCGGAATGAGAATAACCCTAAATAAATTAATTGAGAAAAAAAATGGAAAAACAAAAAGCGATAGTACCACTTTCAGAAAATTTGCAAAAGGTTCAACTTCTATTGAGGACATCAACGCCGGGCTTAGTAAAGCATTCGCAAAAGACACAGTTGGAAGCGGGGAAATGTAAACCTGTATTTGTTGACGGAGATTTATATTATTCGACTGATTTAACATTTACTGAAGTTCATATAAAGTGCCGTGAGCTTGGATTAAAAAAAATGATAAACATTTCTGATGAGACTATTCAAATATGGTATATCGAATTTTTAAGAGAGAAATGGAGTAGCCAAAAATTCAACCAAAGAATTTCAGAAATGCGAAACATAAAAACCTATGGAGAAAGAATTGATATTGCAGATTGGTTTGAAAAAGAAGCTATGTATACGCCTATGCAAGTGGCTAACATCGTAGAACGGAAAATAAATAGTTTGATTAGAGAAGCTGAAAAAATATTATGTGATAAAATAATTGAGGTTGAACTACAACCCTTGAAAATAAATTTAGAATCAGTTAGATATAAAATTGCAAAGACAATAACTACTTACTACAACAACGAATGCGAAGCAAAAGCAACAGAACTTTTTGAAATTATGTTGCCTGCAATATTAGAAAAATTGGGACTTAAAAAAGAAGCCGATAATTCTAAAATAGGAATCGGTTCAAGACTAAAATCAAAACTATATTTTTGAGGTTGACATGACTGAAGAAAAACAAAAAGAACGAGATGAAAAAGTAAAGCAGTATAGGAAAGAGAAACTTCGTTTAGCAAAAGCAATCAATCTGATTGATGAAGAAAGTAAATGTATAAAGAACAAAAAGGTAAGGTTAGGAATTGTTTATGCTACGGCTGTACTCCAGGATCGTTTAGAAGAAATAAGGGAGATTAAGAAATGTTGACAAATGTTATTTATGAAAGTTTGAGTTATGAATTATTATTACAAGAATCATCGTCGCTTAAACAAAGAAAATCTGAAGTTGAGAATTTATTAACAGAATTAAAAATGCAGAACTTTGGAAAAACTCGTTGGGACAATAAAGACTGGGACTTGAAAACACGATATGGTGCGGAGTTAATGCGGTTAAACTATACCATTTCAAAAATAAGTTTAATAATTAAACACAAGCGAGTTGAAGCTGATAAAAGGTTTGCAAGCGAAGAATTAGATGTAAGAAATGGGAACCATTTATTGCGCTGGTCTTTAAGGATTATAAGAAGCAATATTTCCATAGATGAATTGGACGAAAGAGATAAAACGATTTACAATATAGCCCAAGAAAAACTAATGAATTATTTTGGAGCTTCGAGGTATATGTGATTTTATAAAATAAAAACAAGGTATGTAAGATGGAAATTACACACAGCATTGAAGAGGTTGCTCCTGTATTGACAAACACTAATCCGGCAGAATATCTACTACACCTAACGGCACGTGGCAATTATCAAGAAATACACTGGTTAGCCAGACAGTTAGAGGGACTTAGTGAAACTGATGGAACTTTGATAAATGTTTATGAGGACTATATAAGACTTTTAGCATCTGAAATTGAAGAGTTGGCTCCGATAGCACAATTACATGGATGGTCGAGTACGAAGATAAAGCAAGGTTTAGAATTAAGAAATAAAATAAATGATTTGAAAAATCTTTAATTAGGAGTGTAACATGATTAATATTTTTAAGAATTTTTATAATCCACAGTTCAAACAGAAAACAAAATATTATGACCGGGATAGTCAATTCGAGAAAGCATATAAGCACGCAATGAAAGTATTACAAGATCACATTAATAAAACAAAACAAGATGCTGAACGTTGGCTTAAAGAAAATAACAATAAAGAAAGTTATGAACACAAAAAAATGAAAGCACAATTTTTACATACAGCTAAAAGAATTATAGAAGAAAACATAAAGATTTACTTACAACATCCAGAAACCTTAGAGAGCAATGAAGATGAAAAAAAATCTAATTAAACTAATCGTTCGTTTGTTAAAGTTTTTGAATCTTTTTATAAAAAGACTTATCGGGAAAAGACGCTACACTGGGTTTAGGGACTGTAATGACAAAAAGATATTTGAGGGTGATTTTATTTTAATAAGAAACGGATGGGGCAGATTATTCGAAAATCAAAAGCGTCCTCATACATCTCTCCACATAGTAAGAAGGTATAAAAAAGAGTGGTGTATGTTTGGGGTAGACGTGGTTAATGATGAAGGCAGATGTTCTATTAATATACTAAGCCAGAATTGGTTTGAATATGATTGTTACCCTGCATTTGTAATTAGTAATATTTATAATAGTCCAGAATTATTATCACCAGAAGTCAGGGAATATATTATTCACTTATGAAACTATTTTGTAAAATATTAGGTCATAAGTGGTTCACTGAAAAAGAGAATGTTTATATGGAGTTTACCAATGAAGAGAAAAACATTCTGAACATAATAAAGAAACCTTGTAAATTAAAGTTACTAAAATGCAAGAGATGTAAAGAAAAAAAAGTAATTTTTTTATCAAGGAAAGGAAAAGAGAAATGAAAATTAGAAGAAATAAGGGGCGGGGCAATTGAATAAAGAATTAAAACAAAGTGAAATAAGATTTATGCCCTTTACAGATTACTTAGTGAAGGAAAGTTAAAAAAGTAAAACCGATTCACCCTCCCCACTTGCATTTCATTAATTATTTTACGAAATTATAGTGTATTAAAATAAAGCTAAGTAAAGCAATTGATGAACAATAAAAAAAACAATAACGAATAAAAAACGAAATGGCAGCTAAAAACGACAACATAACGAAAAATCCATCTGAAGCCGGTAAAAAAGGCAACAAGCGAGTAAAAAAGAGAAAGACTATAATCAAAGAGA
>Ga0209510_1000377_pt1 | contig 64161 bp, 40 predicted proteins | sample BiotimSIPDNA_FD_185749 | JGI IMG/M metagenome (GOLD analysis project Ga0209510, IMG submission 185749) | Anaerobic biogas reactor microbial communites from Washington, USA - Biogas_R1 time_0 SIP DNA (SPAdes) (version 2) | ecosystem: Engineered > Bioreactor > Anaerobic > Unclassified | place...
GAAGAAGAAAAAGCCGACGCACTGCGCTGCTTCTCCCTGAAGGACGGGGGCGAGTTGTGGCGCCGCTCCTACTACAACGACATCCGCCGCAATCATGGCAAGTCGCGCACCGTCCCTGCCGTCGCCGCAGACACAGTCGTCACCATCGGCCCCAGGGCGCATGTGATGGCCGTTGACGCACTCTCCGGCGACCTGCTCTGGACCCGTGACATGATTCGACAGGACGGAACGGAAATCCCGCAATGGTACACCGGCCAATGCCCGCTCATTGATGGCGACCGCGCTATCCTGGCGCCAGCCGGCGACAACGCCCTCCTGCTCGCCATCAACCTCAGGACCGGCGACACGATTTGGAGCCTGCCCAACCACCTCGGCCTCAAAATGTCCCACAGCTCTGTCATGATTATGACCTTGCACGAGGTGAAACAATATGTCTACGCTGGCCTCGGCGGCATCATCGGCGTCTCCATGGACGGCGAATTGCTCTGGAGTTCCCGCGACTGGCAGCCGCCGGTCTGGGCGCCTTCACCGGTCCAAATCAGCCAGGACCGGCTGTTCCTGACCGCAGGCTATGGCATGGGCTCGGCTTTACTGCAAGTAACCCACGACCAAAACGGCTGGCAGGCTGCCCTTCTGGACAAATGGAAACCGACCCTCGCCCCAGCCGCTGAGCAGCAGACGCCCATCTTCCATCACGGCATGCTCTTCACCATCCAACCCAAGGACGCCGGCGCACGACGCGCTCAGCTGGTGGCCGCTGATCCTAGCCGCCTGCCAGACATTGTCGCCGCGTCCGGCCGCGAAATGCGGTTCGGCATAGGACCTTTCCTGCTGGCTGATGACAAATTCTGGATTCTTGACGATGACGGCCAACTGTCTATCCTCGCGTTCCAGGACAACGCCTTCACCCTTCTCGGTCGCCATCGCGTCCTCCCTGGTGTTGATTCCTGGGGTCCCATCGCCCTTGCCGGTGACCTCATGCTCGTCCGCGATTCCACTTCCATGGCCTGCCTGGAACTGAAAAGGACCAACCCATGAAATTATCCCTGCCACAATTCGTCCTGTTTGCCTTAGGACTGCTCGTTCTCGCAGGCTCAGGCATCCTGATCTTCCGCCTGAACTCGCCCAGCCCAGAGCACGTCGCGGAAAACGCCGAGGTGACAGTGCTGCCAGACGTCCCTAAACCGCCGCCATTGCAGTTGAATGGACTGGAATTCAGCGTTGACCGCGAGCGTTTCCTCGTCCAAGCCAAGTCAGTCGCCACTGGCGAAACCGTCTGGGAGTCAACCGGAATGGACCGTTTCATCATCCCCGGAGACGCATTTCCCCTTGACCTCTCTCCGGAAGGCAACCTCTGGGTCGGCAACGTCGGCCGCAAACGCCTTGAGCAGCTTGACCCGCAAACTGGACGCTTCCTCGCCTCCTGGGCGCCGCAGGAGGCGTTCTTAGGCTGCTGCAATCCAGTCCGCTTCGCCGCCCTCCGGAACGGGCACTTTGTCACCGTTGAAAAAGGCGTCCGCCAGGCCCGCGTGTTCGACCCAGCCGGCAACGTCGTCCGCGTTATCACGAGCGAGCTGTCGTCTTCCGAATTCAACTACCAGCTCGTTCATGTCCCTGACTGCGTTTATATTATTGACAAGCAGTTGAACCGCGTCTGGACCGTGCCTGATCCGGAGGCTCCGGAACAGTAGCCTTCGGCCGCAGTCGCGTCTTTTTTTGCCAACCCATTTTCTCCTTTTTCTTGATTATGACACGCCGCGAGTTTATCACTTCTGCCATTCGCCTGGCCCTTGTCGCCTTCTTGGCGCGACTGCTGTTCCGTTCGTCTCGCACTTCCCGTGCGCCGCTCCAGGAGCACTGCCGCGCTCAGGGCGTCTGCCGTGGCTGCCACTACCTCGCTACCTGCGGCCACCCCACCGCGCGCTCATTCCGGGAGGCCACCCGATGAACCGACGACGCTTTGTCCAATACCTGCTCGGCACACTCCTGGCGCTGCCCGTCCTCAACCTGCTCCGCAAACGTCCGCAGCCAGCCAGGACCTTCTGGCAGATCAATCCAGAAAAATGCATCCAATGCGGCAAATGCGCCACTGCCTGCGTCAAAAAACCGTCTGCCGTCAAATGCGTCCATCAATACGCCAGCTGCGGCTACTGCGACTTCTGCAGCGGCTATTACCATGATGACCGCATCCGCTTTGACACGGCCGCCGAGAACCAGCGCTGCCCCACGGGGGCCATCACCAGGACGTTCATCGAAGACCCCTATTTTGAATACAAAATCAACGAGGAACTCTGCATCGGCTGCGGCAAATGCGTCAAAGGCTGCGCCTCCTTTGGCAATGGCTCGCTGTTCCTGCAAGTCCGCCACAACCTCTGCCTCAATTGCAACCAGTGCCAAATCGCGCTGGTTTGCCCGGCTCACGCCTTTGTCAAAGTCCCGGCTGATAAGCCCTATATTTTCAAGACTCTTCCCGGGGAGGCGACGACATGATCTCTCTTCCCGCTTTGCTGGCACCTGCCCTGGCCCAAATCACTGCCCAGGCCAGATTTCCTAAGCCAGAATTCCAAGACTACACAGAGCCGCTCCTGGAAATGGAGCTGGAGCCGTCCCTGTTCGACGATGGCTGGCTCCGAGTCGCCATCCTGGTTGGACTTCTGCTGCTGGCTGGCTTGGCTACGCATCGCTGGAAATCACGCAAAGCCCTGCTTGCCATTTCCGGCCTGACCCTCGTCGTCTGCGGATTCTGGCTGCGCCCCTGCCCCTGCCCGGTCGGATTGCACCTCAACCTGACAGCGGCCTGGACAGACAGCCACGCTCTTCCGCTCAGCCTCACCTTGCTGACCGTGCTTCCGCTCGCCGCAGCCCTGCTATTTGGCCGACTTTTCTGCATTGGCGGCTGCCCGCTTGGCGCCATCCAGGAACTCGTCCACCTGAAAACCGTGCGCGTCCCTTTAGCTCTTGACCGCCTGCTCCGCTTCCTGCCAATCGCCATCCTTCTGCTCTCCGTCGTTGTTGCCGCTGCGAGGGGCGGTCTCCGGCTCTGCCATCTTGATCCGTTCTTCCCGATTTTCACCTTCACCTTTGCTGTCCCGCAAGTCATCTTAGGGATTGCACTGCTGGCTCTCGGCATCTTTGTTTCCAGGCCATTCTGTCGATATCTTTGCCCCTACGGCGTCCTGCTCCGGTTCTTTGCCACCTTCACCGTCAACAAGCTCACTATCACGCATGGCGACTGCGTCAACTGCCGACTCTGCGAACAGACCTGCCCAAATGGCGCTATCTTGGCGCCGGAACCAGCCGCCTGGCCGGAAAAATACGTTGCTGGCCGGCAACGCATCCAGCGCCTGCTCGCCATCACGCCCCTTGCTCTCGCAGCCGGCGCCTGGCTCGGCTTCGCCTTGGCCCCACTAGTCGCTCAGACCAACCCGGATGTGGCCTTAGTCAAAGAACTCGACGACATGGGCGGCTCCGAAACTGTCATCGCTTTCATCGTCTCTGGCCGTTCCGAGACAGAATTGCGGCAGGCAGCCTGGAAGGCTACCCGCACCGCACGCTTAGGCATGACCGCTGCTGGCGCTATCGGCGCCCTCATCATCATGACGGAACTGATCGGCTTGGCACGGCGCCACCCGGAACGACGGAACTATACGATTGACCCGGCTCTCTGCGTCGCCTGCGGACGGTGCTTCGCACTCTGCCCAGTCGAACGCGCCCGCCAACTGCAAAACCCAAATACGGAGAAACAGACATGAAGGTACTGTTGATCAACGGCAGCCCCAACCGTAATGGCTGCACCCACACTGCTCTGCAAACAGTCGCTGCCCAACTCCAACAGGAAGGCATCGACACCGAGGAACTCCATATCGGCAACAAGCCCATCCAAGGTTGCATCGGCTGCGGTGTCTGCCGAAAAAAGGGCAATAGCTGCGTCTTCTCCGATGACCTGGTCAATGAAGCTGCTGAACGCCTGTGCCAGGCTGATGGTCTGGTCGTCGGCACGCCGGTCTACTACGCTGGCCCTAATGGCGCACTATGCGCCTTCCTTGACCGGCTGTTCTTCTCCCGCGGCAGCGCTTTTGCGTTCAAGCCAGCAACCGCTGTCGTCAACTGCCGCCGCGGCGGTGCCAGCGCAGCGTTTGACCGCCTCAACAAGTATTTCACCATCGCCAAAATGCCAGTAGTCTCCTCGCAATACTGGAACTCCACACATGGAATGACGCCAGAAGAAATGCAGTCTGACCAGGAAGGCTTGCAGACTCTGCGCACGCTGGGACGCAACATGGCCTGGCTGCTGAAATGCATTGACTTTGCCAAAGACAAAGTGCCCCGGCCAACCCTGGAACAGACCGTCCGAACCAACTTCATCCGCTGACCACAAACGCCACTTCCCCCGAGACCAGATTGCATCAAAATTATGAATCGGTCCCTCCTATACCATCTCAGTCGGAATCTCTGCCTGGTTGCACTGGCATTTCTCCTGCTGCTGGGCTGCCTGCTGGCCGCAGAATCGCAACGCGCCAGCAAAGCCCTGCCTGGCACCGAAGTCATCATCGCTGACCTGCGCGGTCAAATCGGCGAGAAATCCGGCGACCAGCAGTTCGTTGACTCTCTCCGAGACCTCGACCTGCTGTATCGGCAGACTTATTTTCGGCATCATGACCGCATGAACCTCGGTCGCATCCTGGCGGCCGCCGGCCTGTTCGCCTTTCTCGCCGGCGCTGCTGGCATGGCCATTACGGGCGACTACGCCCTGCGCAAACCGTCCGGAGCTGCGACCGCAGCACAACTCCAGCAGAACACGTATCTGCGGCACGGCCTGGCTGCGGCCATGGCCGTCGTTATGGTCGCCCTGGCCGTCATGACCATCCGTGACGCCAGCCAACCACGCCGACAGACGCCATCGGCAGACACGCCTCGACCAAGCGCCGCTGAAACTGCCTCCAGCTCAGCAGCCGCGACCAAGACAGTACCGCTCGCGGACCTGGTTCCTGTTCTGCCGCTCCCCGAGGCACTGGCTCGCGCCGCCAACTTCTGGCCCGGCTTCCGAGGCTCCATTCTCCCCAACCAAAACCGCCTGCCAGCCAACTGGAACCTACGCACTGCCTGGTCAACTAAAGTCCCGTTGCCAGGCTACAACTCGCCGGTCATCTGGGAAAACCGTATCTATCTGACCGGCGGTGACAAAAAGGAGCGCGCTATCTTCTGCTTCAGCCTCGAAGACGGGAGCCTCCTCTGGACCTGCAAAGCAGACCACGTTGCAAAATTGCCCACCGTGACTGACGACACCGGCTATGCCGCCCCTACCGCCGTCGTTGACGACAATAGCGTCATCGCTGTATTCGCCACCGGCCAAATCATCGCTGCTGACCACCAGGGAAACCGACGCTGGACCAGCCAAATGCCTGACCAGGAAATCTCCTACGGATACGCAGCCTCGCCATTGCTGGCAGGCGATACCCTCGTCCTCCAACACGACATGGAAAAGCAGCAAACGATTCTTGGCCTGGACCCGCTGACCGGCAACATCCGCTGGCAGACAACCAGGCCAGCGGCCACCTCCTGGTCATCGCCAACGCTCCTCCTCACTGCCGATGGCTTCCCAGTCATCTTCACCGCAGGCAGCGCCAAGGCCGAGGCTTTTGACCTCACTACCGGCAAGCAACTCTGGGAAAACGAATGTCTGGGCGGTGAAGTGGCGACCTCCGCTTTTGTTTATCAAGGCAACTTCTACTTCGCCAATGCCGGCACCGTCGCCATCGCCTTTGAACCCCTCTCGCCAACCCCACGCTGGCAAAACCATAATGTGCCCATGCCGGATGTAGCCTCGCCGGTCGCCGCCGAAAATACGATGTACCTGTTCACCAGCGGCGGCACCGTCATCGGCCTCAATGCCAGCACTGGCGAAGAACTCTTCGAGGAAAATTTCGACAACGGTTTTTACTCCTCGCCGGTCATCGTGGGCGGCAAAATCATCGCCGTCAACCTGGACGGCAAACTCATTGTGGTGACGCCGTCGTCAGAGCGTTTTATCCTGGAAGCCGAGCACGATCTCGAAAAATCAGTGGTGGCTATACCGGCTTTTGCCCAAGGCCGGATCATCATCCGCACGGTTGACAACCAGCTGCTCTGCCTGGAGGCCGCGCCATGATTGTCAACGACCTCCTGCCCCGGCTCAATGACCTCCAACGGCGGTTCGGATACCTCCCCTTGCCCGAACTGACGGCGCTGGCGGCTGAGACTGGCGTCAGCATGGCTGAAATCACCTCCACCGCCACCTTCTACAGCGGCTTCCGAACGCAGCCGGGCGGCAAGTACCTCATCCGCGTCTGCATCGGCGCTGCCTGCCACGTGAAAGGCGCGGAAAAAGTCTATGACGCCTTTCGCCGAGAGCTGGCCATCACCGGCGAAGACGACACCAGCGCTGACCGGCTCTTCACCGTCAGCAAAGCAGCTTGCCTCGGCTGCTGCATGCTGGCTGTCGCCGTCCAGATCGAGAATCATATCTTCGGTTGGGTCGAGCCAGCCACCGTACCGGATGTGATCCGCGATTTCCTGCATGCCAAGGCCGAGGAGTTGGCCGCCGTCCAGGAAGGCCGAGCGCCAGCCGACTCAACCGGCGCCAGCGCCGAAGCCCGCGTCTGCCGCTGCTCATCTTGCCGGGCCGCCGGCGCTGAAAAAGTCTGGCAAAGCCTGCACCGCGAAGCCGGCCGCTACGGCCTTCCTGTCCAACTCCGCGAAGTCAGTTGCACCGGAAAATCCTACCGCGCCCCAGAAGTGACTATCCGCAGCGCTGGCCAGAGCTTCCATTATCCTAATGTTCAGCCCGACGCTGTCCCCCGGTTGCTGCGAGAGCATTGCAGCCCGCAAGGTGCCCTGGCTAAACTGCGCTGGCGTTCAGCCGGTGTTGTGGACGCTATTTACGCAGGAACTGGCGCTTGCCCTTGCCAGCCGCCCCAGGCACTCATGGCAGGCCAAGACGACAGCCTTCTAATCGCCACCGAACGCGGCGGCGAATCCACCCCGCTCGACCTCGAAGACTATCGCCGACACGGCGGCTTTGTCGCCCTCGAAACCGCCTTGAACGCATCGCCCGAAGCTATCCTGACCCAACTCGAAGCTTCCAAGCTCCGTGGCCGCGGCGGCGCTGGCTTCCCAACTGCCCGCAAATGGCGACTGGCCCTGGAAGCCGTAGGTCAACGCAAAATCGTCATCTGCAATGCTGACGAAGGCGACCCTGGCGCATTCATGGATAGGATGCTCCTGGAGTCTTTCCCATTCCGCGTCCTGGAAGGCATCCTAATCGCCGCCCGTGTCATTGCTGCCCAGGCCGCTGTTATCTATATCCGCGAGGAATACGGCCAAGCTATCGACACCCTGACTGAAGCCATTGACATCTGCCGACGCGACGGTCTGCTGGCCAAGATGGGGCCAGACTTTGACCTCGTCCTTTTCCGCGGTGCTGGGGCTTTTGTCTGCGGCGAGGAAACCGCGCTGCTGGAATCCTTGGAAGGCCGACGCGGCATCCCGCGCCGACGGCCGCCCTTTCCGACCACTGCCGGGCTGTTCGGACAGCCCACCCTAATCAACAATGTCGAGACTTTCGCCTGCGTGCCCTGGATCATCCGCCAGGGGGGCGACGCCTTTGCTCGTCATGGCGCTGCGACCTCGGCCGGCACCAAGACCTTCGCCCTGGCCGGCAAAATCCGTCGAGGCGGCCTGATCGAAGTGCCGATGGGGACGACGATTCGCACCATTGTCGAAGACATCGGCGGCGGCGCTGAAAACGGCCATCAGATCAAGGCTGTACTCATCGGCGGCCCGTCCGGCGGCTGCCTGCCCACGGCTTTGTTCGACCTGCCGGTCGACTATGAAGCCCTCACCGCTCACGGCGCGATGATGGGCTCCGGCGGTTTGGTTGTGCTTGACGAACGCGACTGCATGGTTGACATCGCCGCCTATTTCCTGGATTTCACCCGCAGCGAATCTTGCGGCAAATGCACTCTCTGCCGGGAAGGTCTCCAGCGCCTCCACGCTATGGTTGCTGACCTGACTAAGCGCCATGATGCACCGCTGCCAGCCTCCACCCTGGATGACATTCAAGCCCTGGCCCAGCATATCAGCCAAGGTGCGCTCTGCGGCCTGGGACGAACCGCGCCTAATATGATTCTCAGCGCTCTCCGCTATTTCCGAAGCGAATTCGAAGCCCATCTGCAAGGCCGTTGCCCAACCGGTAAATGCCGTGACTTAGGACGTTTCGAAATCACCGAAAAATGTATCGGATGCACGAAATGCGCTCAGCACTGCGCTGTTGGCGCTATTCCCTTCACTCCGTTCGAGCAGCACCATATCAACCAGGAACTCTGCGTCCGCTGCGGCGTCTGCCGCGACACGTGCCCGCAACACGCCATCATCGCAACCATCGCCCAAGAAGAACCCGAACCGACTCCAGAGCAACCAGCAACGCAGCCAACCGCAACGACAAATCAAACCGCCGCGACTGCTGAAGCAACTGGGCCAGCCAAGGTGAGCAAGGCAACCGGAGCGGACGAGCCGCCGGTCATCACCCTGGACGGCAAAGTCATCCCGTGGCAGGCCAATTGCACTATCTTGCAGCTCGCTGCCGCCCATGACATCGCCATTCCGACTTTATGCCATCTGCCCGGCTGCCAGGAAAATGCCCGTTGCTTGGTCTGTTCAGTCTATGACCGTGCCCTTGGCCTTTTCGTCCCTGCCTGCGACACCTTGGCCGTGGCTGGCCACCACTATGACAACAACACCCCGGACGTAACCGCTTTCCGTCGCCGTGCCGTCGAACTGTTGCTTGACCGGCATGATTTTCGCTGCGGCAGTTGCGCCAAAAAAGACACCTGCCTGCTCATCTTCCTCATGCGCACCTTCAAGGCTCGCAAGAAAACGCCCAACCCATCTGCCACCGCCGTCGTCACCACCGACCGCATTGCGTTCTATCCCGAGCGCTGCGTGCTCTGCGGACGTTGTGTGGCTCTGTCCAGGCAGCGTGGCGCTGGCCTCTGCTTCCACCACCGCGGCGGCAAAACCCAAGTCGCTCCCCCGTGGGGACAAACCTGGGAACAGGCGACCGACAACCTGGCTCAAGACCTCATCGACATCTGCCCAGTCGGAGCCCTCTGCCATCCCAAGGCAGACACCAAGTGAATCCGAGCGTCCGAGAGGCACACTCAACGCCGCAGGTGGCTTGTTGACCTCTTCTCGGTTTTACAGAAAAATGGACTCATTTATGATTGGGACAGCACTGCGAGCTGAAACCGTTATAACCTAAAAATTCTTGGTGGAAAAGCGACTCCAAAATACGACAGAGACTTGTCAACCGCTTCCTGAATGACTTTCTACTCCATGCCTGAAGCTTCATTCTCATTCGCAAACCTCGGAGGAGCCACGAAAACTCTCCCGCTCAGGAAATTCGGGGCACATCCAGGACGCCTACAATCCATGACCACCCCATCTTCTAAAGCTATTCACAGAAGAAAAGACGTTCGACAAGCTTGCATTTCCATTGGATTTTGTTCATGGTTTATCCTTCGAGTCATCCTCTGCTTCCGCAGATTTTAGCCGATTATGCCCCAACGATGATTCAAGCTGCTTCAAAACTTTATCGAAATCACTTTCAAACAAACGATCCTGAATAATTCGGTATTTCTCAAATTCACTTTCCGCATGAGCTTTGGCAATCTCAGCGGTAACCTTCCCTGCATCCTGTAGAATTTCACGGTCGGTGGCCGCGATAAAGCGATTCAGGCGCGTTTCCCAATCCTGCATGGTCATAGGAATTTTTCGCTGCGCCATGTCTTCGGCGACATCCAGATAGGCGTTAACCAACCGCGCCAGTTGAGCCATTTCCTTTTCGCTCAGATAGTTTTTGGCGACACTGACATCGAACTTCTGAATTTTTCCTCGCGGCGCATCCTTCCAGGTGGTCAGCCCCATATTCTGTTTGCCGGCGTGCGCACGGTTAACGATCACCTCAGCCGCTGTTTGACCATGTATAGCCCAATGTAGTTTATTTTGCACAGTGGCGAAAAAGCGCTTGGTAGCCTGTGCTGTCACATCATAATCAACGGAGGTGGCATAGATGTCGGTGATCTTCTGGTAAAATTTGCGCTCTGAGAGACGGATTTCTCGGATGCGCTGCAACTGCTCCTCGAAATACTGTTCCGTCAAAATGGAGCCTCCGCTCTTTATCCGTTCATCATCCATCACATAGGCTTTGATGGTGTACTGCTCAATGACGGTGGTTGCCCATTTACGGAACTGCACAGCGCGTTCAGAGTTGACCTTGTAGCCGACAGCGATAATGGCAGGCAAATTGTAGTGCTTGGTGTTATAGACCTTGCCGTCAGCGGCAGTTATTCGAAAATTTCGAATAACTGAATCCTCCTGCAACTCACTATCGGAAAACACCTTTTTCAGGTGGTAGTTGATGGTATGGGTCGCAACATCATACAAAATTCCCATCATCTTCTGAGTCATCCAGACGCTTTCATCAGCATAGACCGCTTCGACGCCGCTGCTGCCTGATGCAGCTACAAAGATCAGATATTCTGCCGCCGAGGAGCGGACGATGAAACCACCATTTTTTGCAGGAAGCTGCGCTTTGTTCTTTACACTCAATGCTTTGCCCCCCTTCTTTCTGTCAGTGACTTTTAACGACTCAGTCCGGCATGGAAAACCAGGTTTATTGTAGATTTCAATGGCAGCCACCATCGCCGCGCTCACCAGTCTTAGGAATGCCTTCGACCTTGTTCAGCACAATAAAGCAAAATATATTTAGGCACAAACCGATTGTCAAACGTTTTCATCTGGATAAGACCGCACAAGCGTAATGGGTCAGCCAATGATATAAGCTCGCACCTCACGCGCGCGACCATAGGATGGAGGCCCCCTACAATGGGTGGGGGGGCTTGATTTCTGGAACCGCTGAAAAAATAGGCCACAAAACGTCCTTTTTCAAACGGCTTTTTGCAGAATCATAGTGATTTTGTGCTTGAGTAGGATTCTGCCTGGCACGCTGGCATTATGCTTTCCATCACTAGAAATGGCACCCGTGTGCGACCGATGATTTGTGGGAACCTCAATGAAATAAGGCGAGAGGGGTGGTGCCCTGCGGCTCAATGTTCAACGGCTGACCGATTACACACAAGCAGACTCATAGGCGTAACCACTCGCACTGGCGATTCTTCCAGCGCAAGATTGGCGTGATATCCGAAATCCTCCCCCTGGCTGATACCTCTCTTAAGCAAGGCATCAATCCCCTCCTGCTGCGTATATGGAAACCGAAGCAGAAACTGGCCTGTTGTCCAAGTAGCGAAACGGCAAAAGCCATCTGGACTGTCGGCGTCGCGAATGGCTTTTTGTTGCGCTTGAGTTATTGTAATGCAAGGTTCGCCAGCGGCCTAATGCCCTGGATGGACTCCGCCCACTCACTGTCCACTAATTAATTACATTAACCAGCAATTCACCCTCCAACCCGGGAGACTGGCATGAGCGTACGAAAAGAATTCTAGCGCAGGATGCTGCGCCCTTTAGTCGCCGCTGGCGATGACATTGTTGTTCGGCATAATAATGCTTTGTTTAAGGCTAAGTAGGAGGTACGGCATGAGATGGACTATTCTAATGATGGCACTGCTGGGTTGCGCGCTGTTAGCGCAAGGTCAGGCGCTTGACCATGATCCGGCGCTCTTGGGCTACTGGCCATTCGAGGAGGGCTACGGCGTCTTCAGTGCTGACAAGGGGCCGCTGGGTCGTGATGCGATGCTGCGCGGCGCCTCGTGGGCCAGCGGCGACTTTGGCAAAGCCGTACATGGCAACGGCAAAAATGCCTTTGTATCACTGCCGTCAATGCCTGATCTGAATGGTTCAGATGAGCTGAGCCTGTCCGTGTGGGTGTACTGGGAAGATGGCGGGCGTTATCCGAATATCCTGAGCGCAGGATGGAATCCCGGCGGCTTCATGATCTTTGTGGCTGACGACCATTGCAGTTTTCGCATGGGGCGTCCAGGTCATCGCGCCGGCGCACCCGGCCAGGAATGGCGGGAAATCTCAGCGCCGATCGCGAGCAGCTTGCCCAAGAATCGCTGGGTGCACATCGGCGTGACTTTCAGCCGCCCAGACATTTGCACTTACCTTGATGGCAAGCCCGTCGGCAAAGCCAAATGGGACTACCCGGTAGCTACGGACGGCGAAATCCAGCTGGGACGATGGCACGGTGACACGACCCACCAAGGACTGATCGACGAACTGCGCATCTATAAACGCGCCCTGAGCAGTGACGAAATAGCTAAATTGGCAGACGGAACATCTCGCACCAAAAGCGGATACGAAATCAAAGAGGAGAAACCGGCCATGCAGGAAATCGCTCGTTGGGAGACCAGTAACGCAATCTTCACAGTCTGCGAAGACGGCCAGCTGCACTCCTGTCGTCTCAAGGCAACAGCAGACAGCCCTGAACGAGAGCTGCTCAGCGCGTCAGCGCTCCTGGGCTACGTGACTTTGGAAGACGGCCAAACCCTCTATGGCCGCCGTGCAAGCGTGGACGGCGCAGGCCGCCTAATCATCAGCTTCAGCCGCCAGAGCGGCTATGTGCGCCTGGTGCCTCGGGTCGAAGCGGATTATGTGGTGCTGACAGTGGACGAGGTAACCATGCCCAATGTCAAGAACGTCTATTTCTGCCAGCTGTCAACGGTGATGGACCGCTATGTCGGGTGGATGGCCGGGCTGGCTTCCGATGACGACGCCGGGCTTTGCCTGCGTAGCCTGTCCCTTGGCGTTGATACGCGCTTCTCCAATAAACCGCCGCATCTGCAAGCATGGACAACGGCTGAACACGGTCTCTGCGGCCACAGCATCGCTCTGCTGGCAGCGCCGCGCTCACGCCTGCGCCCCCTGCTGCAAGACATGGCCAAACGCGAAGCCGTGCCACATTCCGCGCATGGCGGACCCTTTGCAGCAGACTCGCCAGCCACGCGCGGCTCCTATCTCTTTGCCGACCTGGCAGCGAGGCAGGCGGACGACTGGATTGACCTGGCGCGACGCGGCGGCTTCATGTTCATCCACCTCCACGGCTGGTGGCGTACGCTCGGCCATTATGACATCAACCCCCGCTATTTTCCAGACGGCCTGGAGGAAATGAAAGCGACGGTGGCAAAAATCCATGCAGCTGGCTTGCGGGCGGGCATTCATACGCTCACGGCTTGCATTGATCCTCGGGATTCCTGGGTGACGCCGCGTCCATCGCCAGACCTGATCGCCAGCGCACGCTACACCCTGGCGCGGCCTTTCAGCGCTGAAGACCGCACGCTCTATGTGAAGGAAAAGCCCGTGCCCGGCCATGAGCTGGTCTGGACGTATTCCAGCAATGGCAATGCAATACGCATCGGCGAAGAAATCATCCGCTACTCGGCCATATCCCACGAAGAACCCTACGCATTCAAAGAGTGCGAACGAGGCGTTTTCGGCACTGCCGTCACCGCCCATGCGGCTGGCGCGACCGCAGATTACTTACAGCAGCGTTACATCGCTTTCTATCCCGAACCCGACAGCGCTCTGGCTGACGAACTCGCCGACGCTGTCGCCAACGTGTACAACACCTGCGGCCTGGATATGCTCTACTTCGACGGCTCAGAGGGCATGCGCAGCCGCTATGGCATCGACACCATGCGCTGGAAAATCTTTCAGCGCTTGCAGCCCGGCGGCGTGAGCGAAGCGAGCTGTCATGGCCATAACAACTGGTGGTTCCATTCGCGCCTTGGCGCGTGGGACCACCCCGTGTGGGCGATGAAGCAGTTCCACGACGACCATATCCGCATCGCCTCGCGCTATCGCAAGACCGACCTTGTCGAACCCCAGCTGGGCTGGTGGGCGCCGCGGGGGCCGACGAACATAGCGCGAGGGCATTTTGTGGATGAAATGGAATACTTTGGCGCCAAGAATCTCGCCATGGACGGCCCGATGTCCATCCAAGGCGTCAATGTGTCCCGACGTCCCCCCAACGGTCGCCAGGAGGACATGTTCACCATCTTAGGCTGGTACGAACGGCTGCGCCTGGCGCGCTATTTTGACGCCGCGACGCTGGAACGCATTGCTGAGCCTGGGCAGGATTTCCGCTTGCGCCAGGACAGCGACGGCCAGTGGCGCTTCACACCCGTGGCGATGATCAAACGCCGCCTCACGGGTCTGAATCCGCAAGGCGTGGCCTGGACAGCGAGCAATCCCCATGCCGCACAGCCGCTGCGCGCCCGCATTGAGGCATTGTACAGCCTGGCGCCGGTGGATGACAAACGAGCCGTCATGCTGATTGATTTCAGCGAAGACGGCGCTTATAGTCAGACCTGCGCGTCGGGCGTGAGGCTGGCGCTTGAGCCCGTCACTGAGGACACGCGCGGAGCAGCGCGCAATCTGCGCTTGCGGGCGACAAGCAAGCGCACCAGCTCCCGCGGCGCCTGGGCAATGCTTGGCCGCAGCTACGGCCACCCCTACCACAAAATGGGCACAGGCCAGGGCGTGGGGCTGTGGGTGAAGGGCGATGGCTCTGGTGCGCTGCTCAATGTGCAACTGCGCACGCCAGCGGTCTATGGTGGAGCTATCGCAGACCATTACGTTGACCTGGATTTCACTGGTTGGCGCTACGTCGAACTGCTACTGCGCGAACGCGATGCCGAGCGTTTGACAGATTACGAGTGGCCCTACCGCGCCACCGGCGGCAGCCATGCCGTATACCGCAATGCCATTCGCGCCGACGCAGTGTCCGAAATCAACGTCTTCATCAACGAGATTCCGGCAGGCGGCGCAGTCGATGTGGTGATCAGCCCCATCTTCAGTCTACCCGCACTGAAAAATGTCCTGAGCGATCTGTCACTGGCACTCAATGGCCAGCAGCTGACATTGCCCTGGGCGCTGACATCGGGCGACTACGTGGAAATCGAGGGGCCGGATGGCATAGCCTACTACAATGAACGCGGCGAACTCCAAGACCGCGTCAAGCCCGAGACGCTGCCTGCCTTCGCAGCCGGCGATAACACTATCACGCTCTCTGCCAAAGGGATGGATGGCCTAAACACGCGCGCGGAACTAACGGTCTGCCCGCTGGGCGAGCCCTTCGGGAAAATGGCTGAAAAACCCGATTGGAGCGCACTGGCTCAAGAATACGAGATGACGCGCCTAATCACCGCGAAAGACCTCGCTAGCAACGACAACAGCTGGACGATCATTGGCCGCGCTGGCGCGACCCGGCCGCGGCTGGAAATCGAAATCGAAGCGCAGACTATCGGCGCTGCGAGCGAAGCCCATAACGCGCCCGACGCACGCATAGTCGATGACTGCGCGGCCTTGGACGAATACCGTGCGTCAGAACGCAACGACTACGCTAAATTCGCATACGATTCGGAGAACCAGGGTATAACCGCCAAGCCGGGAGTGACGTTTACAACGGCGGCGGCAACAAGCCCCTATTCCAAGGACGGCGCACTGCGCTTCACAGCGACGAGCGCGCGCCAGGACAATGGCGGCTGGGCAGCGATTGGCCGACGTTTTGCGCAACCCATGGACTTGAGCGGCGCCACCGCGCTGTCCTTCTGGCTCCATGGCGACGGCGGCAACTACTCCTTCAAGGTACAGTTGCGGGATGTGAAGGGCGTATGGCATGACATGGTGACGCGCGTTTATTTCACCGGCTGGCAGCTGTGCAGCTTCCCGCTGAATGATGTCAAACTCGACTTGAGCGCAATCGAATACATCCTGTACTTCTATAATTCGCTCGCCAGCGGGCAGACGGCGACCTGCCTGATAGACGACGTCAAGGCCGTGACAGCGGCCTACAGCCTGGATACGCCAGTGCTGACAGTGGCCGGCCAGGACTACGCATTCCCAGTGCGCCTGGCGGCAGGTCAACGCCTGCGCTGCCGCGATGGACGGCATTGGCAGCTGCTGGACACCCGCGGCCAGGAAATGGCGTCCGGCGACTTGCCGACGCCTCTGCCGACGCTGCCGCCCGGCCCGTCGACGCTGCGCCTGGCAGTGAAAGACACCGGCGACAGGGACTTCAAACTCCTGCTAAGGGCAGTGAAGGTATATTGAGGGCTGCCATCGGCCAACATCTTGTTTTTGTGAAAGATTTTCTTCAAGTCAAAGCTTTTGTGCCGCCTCTACGAGGTTGGGGTGGCGCCCAGGTCATTCGAGCCAAGCGAGCGGTGACCTGAAGCACCTAACCTATTAGTCTGCCGCTGCACGGCATACCCTAAAAATCTCAGTGGCGTCCTTGGTGTTCTTGGCGTCTTGGCGCCAAAAACTAAGGATTTTTGGATTGAATTCCAAAAATCCTGATGTATTTTAGGATTGAATTCCAAAAATCGGCAATGTGCGAAATCTTGTGACAGAAAGGGAGATTTGGCGTAGTGATTGTGCTGGTAGACGTCCCGGTAGTGCCCCTACAGGGCACCAGTTTTAGGGTATGCCTTCCCCCAGGCTAAAGCCTGGGGTTAAGCATGCTTAAGCGCCCACGGCGCAAACTGCATGCACAAATGCTTGTTAAGCAGCTCACTATGAATCAGCAACATGTAGTTGCTGAAGCGGTATTTGACAGTACGCACAGGAGTCATGGCCAGCAGATGGGACCAATCTCACATACATCAGCCTAAAAATCTACAAGCATTCATCACAAAACTTCGCACATTAACCAAAAATCATGAGGTAAAGTCCATGAAATACATCCATCGAACCTTGGAATCCGAGCTTGAGCGCCGTCTTTTTACCGGCAAGGCGCTGATTTTATACGGCCCGCGCCAGTGCGGCAAGACTACTTTGGTCAAGCATCTAACCGCAAAATACGGTGACGCCGTCCTCTGGTTGAATGGCGACAACCCAGCTACGCGCCATGCGCTCCACGAAATCACGACTGCGAGATGGAAGCTCCTGCTTGGCAACTGCAAAATCATGGTGCTGGACGAAGCGCAACGCATCGACAATGTTGGTCTGGCTCTGAAGCTCCTTACGGATGAGTTGCCTGATATTCAGGTCATCGCCACAGGTTCTTCTGCCTTTGAGTTGATGAACCGTACCGCCGAGCCACTAACCGGCCGAAAGTTCGAATACCGCTTATTTCCGTTCTCGTTCGGAGAGTTATGCGAAGAACACGGTCTTTTTGCAGAAAGCCAGAAACGCGAGAAACGCCTTCTCTTCGGAAGTTATCCCGATGTCGTGGCCCATCCGGGCGATGAACAGCAACGCCTTAGTGAACTGGTCGGGAGCTACCTGTTCAAAGATATTTACGCCTTAGACGGCTTGAACCGTGCCAGTGTTTTTGACAAACTGGTCCGTGCCCTGGCCATGCAAATCGGCTCCGAGGTCAACTACAATGAACTGGCAGGGCTGACAGGAGCTGACAACAAAACCGTGGAACGCTACCTGGACCTGCTGACAAAATGCTATGTCATCTTCCCGTTAGGGGCGTACAGCAATAATCTTCGCAACGAAATCAAAAAGGGATTCAAAATCTTCTTCTGTGATCTTGGCATCCGCAACGCGATCATCAACAACTTTGCGCCACTGGATTCCCGGCACGATGCAGGAGGAATGTGGGAAAATTATCTGATCCTGGAACGAATGAAGAAAAATTTGAATCAGCCCTTTCCTCCGCGTTCTTTCTTCTGGCGAACAATGGCGCCGCAAAGCCACGAAATCGACTACCTTGAGGAAGCGCATGGCCAACTCCAGGCTTGGGAAATCAAGTCAAATCCCCTCGCCAAGGAGAAAATTCCGCTGACCTTTCGAAAAGCATATCCAGCGGCCCGGACTGGCATCGTGACCCCGAATAACTATGCCGAGTTCCTGCTGGATTGAGTTCGGCCTTCCGGCTCAGCCACGATGACCATCACCTCGCGAATTTGCATTGTCCTGGTGTGCCAAAGACGGGTTGAAGATATATTGTATGCCTTCTGCCTGGAATCGCCTGCTCCGACCTTAACCTCCTCCCCGGTGCCGACATCTTCTCGTCTCCCCTTTCTTCCGCCCCCCTCCGAACGCTTCCCATGCGCCTCTTTCTGCAAAAACTCAAGCGCCGCCACTGCGACGGTCCCGGCGGCATCTCTGCTTTGCTGCCGATTGCCATTCCGATGATTGTGTCAAGCGTCTTTGACACGCTGATGACCTTCATCGACCGTCTGTTCATGGCCCATGTCGGCAAAGAACACATCGCCGCCTGCATGAGCGGCGGCATCACCTCGTGGCTCTGCCTGACTTTGTTCGCGGGCCTGATCGGCTATTCCTCCACGCTCGTCGCGCACCACTATGGCGCCAAGCGCTATGAAGAATGTCCCAAGGTCGTCTTCCAGGGCATCATCCTCGCTTTTGTCAGCTATCCGCTGGCTTTGGCGGCGTCTTATTTCGCGGCCATGTCCTTTGAGTGGGCCGGCCATGACCCCATCCAGATCGAACTGGAACGCAGATACTTCTGGTACATGGCCTTTGGCGGCATCCTCGCCCTGCTCCGGTCTGCTTTTGCCGCCTTTTTCGCTGGCATCGGCAAAACTAAAGTCATCATGCGCGCCAACGCCGCTGCCGTTGTCGTCAATATAATCGCCAACTACGTCTTGATCTTCGGCAAATTCGGCTTTCCCGCGCTGGGGATTGACGGTGCTGCCATTGGCACGCTTCTCTCAAGCACCTGCATGACCGGCATCATCGGCGCGTCATTCTGGCGCCATGCCCGCCAGAAGCCCTTCCGAACCAAGCGTTTCGCCCACCTGGATCCCTACAACCTCAAGACCCTGCTCCGCTTCGGCGCGCCCAACGGCCTTGAAAACCTGCTTGGCATGGCATCCTTCGTCGCCATCAACTCTGCCATGCACAGCTATGGCGCTGACGCGGCCGCAGCCATCACCATCGTGTTCAGTTGGGACTTGGTCATGTTCTTCCCTCTCATCGGCCTGCAAGTCGGCGTCAGCACCTTAGTTGGACAGAATCTCGGCGCCGGTGACATTCCAGCGGCAGAACGCTCCGCCTATTCCGGCTTCAAGCTAACCTTTTGGTATTCAGCGCTGGGCGTCTTTTTCTTCTGCGCCTTTCCCCACCTGCTGGTCGGCGTATTCACGCCAGACATCCCGGGCGTCGACTACCAGGCTGCGCGCGACCTGGCCATCCCCATGCTTCGAATCGCATCTCTGTATCTGATGTTTGACGGCGTCATGCTCATCGCCTCCGGCGCCCTGCGCGGCGCTGGCGACACCCTGGCCGTCATGCTGATCACCGTCAACCTCCATTGGATTTCCGCTGCCTTGGCCCTGGCTGGCGCCTACTATTTCAATTGGCCGCCCACGACCGCATGGATCGCGCTGGTGATTTCCTTCATGCTCGGAAGCATCGTCCTCTGCATCCGCTTCAAGCAGGGAAAATGGAAGCAAATCCGCATGCTGGAACCGGCGGCTTGAGCAGGACTCGCTGTTGCCCGCAACCATCCATCAACGCCGGTTACAGTCCATAACCAGCCGCACCCGTCCATTTTCCTTGGACGAGGACGCCGACGACTTTGCCGCGGCAAGCCCAGCCGTCATACGGGCAATTATGCGACCGGGATGCAAATTCAGCCACTTTCAGGCGGTGCGGCGCATCCAGATCAAGTACCGTGACATCAGCAACAGCGCCGATGGTCATGGCGTCGACCGGCAGCCCCAGCAGCTCTCGCGGCCCCTGGGTAAACAGCGACACCAGGCGGCTGAGGCTGAGAAAGCCGGTGTGATACAACCCGGTCAGGCACAGCGGCACGGCTGCTTCCAGGCCGACGATGCCAAACGGCGCTTCCAGCCAACCAGCGGCCTTTTCAGCCGCAGTATGCGGCGCGTGGTCAGTGGCAATGCAGGCAATCGTCCCGTCCAGCACTCCGGCCAAGAGTGCCTGGCGGTCGCTTTCTTCGCGCAGTGGCGGTGCCATCTTAGCGTTGACTCCATACACTGCGGCGGCAGCGTCAGTCAGAAACAAGTGATGCGGCGCGACTTCTCCGCTGACCGGCAATCCTTCCTGGCGGGCGGCCCGCAGCTCTTGCACGGCGCCGGCAGTGCTTAGATGCTGCAAATGCACCCGGCAGCCGGTTTCCCGCGCCAGGGCGATGTCCCGGGTGACAATCGCCTCTTCAGCCGAGCGCGGCTGTCCTGGCAATTGCAGCAGAGCGGCCGTAGCGCCTGCGTGCATAACGCCGGGCTTGGATAAGCCAATATCTTCGCAATGGTCGACTATCGGCAATCCCAGGGCGGCAGCGGCCTGCATGGCGGCCCGCATGACCGCACTGTCCTGCGGCGTGCTGCCGTCGTCCGTCAAAGCTGGTACTCCAGCTGCTTGCATGCTCGCATAACCTGCCAACTCTTTCCCGGCCCGACCCAGCGTCAGGGCGCCTGCCTGCAAAACATGCACCACGCCCCGCTCGGCAGCGGCTTGCCGCACGGCCTGCACCCTCTCCGCCGTGTCGATCGGCGGCGCCGTGTTCGGCATTGCCAGGACTGTCGTAAAACCGCCAGCCGCCGCTGCGCGCGTCGCGCTGCCAATGTCCTCCTTGTGCGTCTGCCCCGGTTCCCGCAAATGCACATGCAAATCAATGAAGCCAGGCGCCAGCACCAGCCCGCGCAAGTCGACCCGACGCGGTGACTTCAAGGACTCCAAGGCCGCAAACCGACCGTCGCGAATCCCTATCTCGCGAATCTCGTCTATTCCGTTGACCGGATCAACCACTCGCGCCCCGCACAATACCATGTCTTGCTGCATCATTCCCGCCTTTGCCTGAATGTCATCTCACAACTGCTGCCGGACATCCCGTCTTGCGGCCTCTGAGCCGGCCTCATGCGTCTCTTCCTGCAATGTAAGCCATCATTCCACATCCGAAAAGCGGCCAGGCCAGAAAATCATCATTTCGATGCGGAATGTGGCGATGAGCGCTGGCAAGACAGCCTCTAACTTTGACGAGTTACATCAGCTTTAATGGCCGCCTTGCGTGGCAAGATTGCTGTCGCGGAATTATACTATAATACCAAAAAAGGGCGACACGAAGCCGCGACGGCTAGGTCCAGGCAGCACGCCTTGCGACCGGCCGTCATCCGCCGCCACGCCAGCGGGCAATCCACCTAGCCATGCTGAAGGCAACGCCCCAAGCCTCTTCAACCACCGGCGCAGGGGTTGCCGACGCCAAAACATTTCTGAAGCTGACCTCTTCTTGCTTGCACGATGGAACGCCCCTGACTGCGGGACTGGCGCCTTGAAACAAGGAAAAGCATAACATGATCACACCGCGATTCTGGCGAAAAACGCTCCTTGGGCTATCGAGCCAAGGTCCTGGCGCCCTGAACCAGTGGCTCTGTTATGGCATCCTGCTCGTGTTCATCCTCATCCCCGGCCTAGTCTACGTCATCTGGGCTGCACGCGAAAGCGACCAGGATCGCCGCAATGAACTGCTGCAAAGAACACGGCTCCTGGCCTCCGCCATCGACCCAGACGCCATCAAGTCGCTCAGAGGCACAGAGGAGGACTTGCTGAACCCAGGATACCATCGCCTCAAGCTTAACTTCGATATCATCCGGCAAGCTTATCCTGACCTGCGTTTCCTTTACCTAGTCGGGAAACGCAACAAGGATGAAATTTTCTTTTTTCTGGACAATGTGCCGAGAGACTCCCCGGACGGCCTGTCCCCCGGAGAAGTTTACCACGAAGCGACTCCTGCCTTCCGCCAGGCCGTGTGCGAGGCAACGGAGCTGGTGGAAGGGCCGGATAGGGATCAATGGGGAGTGTGGGTTTCGGTGCTGGTGCCAATCATCGACCCGCAGACTAACACCGCCGTAGCCAGCTTCGGGGTCGATGTGGGAGCCTTTAAATGGAAAGCCAAGACCGCCTTGAGCGTACTGCCTGGACTAGCCGTAACCGCCGTCATGATCATCCTCTGCTTCTGCTTCTGCTTCCTGACCCGGCAACAGCAGGCCAACGGCGACCGGCTGAACGGCTGGCGCCGATTCCTGGAACCCACCTTGGCGGCGATCATCGGCGTCCTCATGACGGCGTTCATCGCTTGGCACTTCCTCATCATGGAGCAGGAACAGTGCCAGCTGGTCTTCGCCCAACTGGCCGAAAGCCAGACCTACACGGTCGCCAAAAAACTCAGTCATGACGACTTCACGGAACTGGAAAGCCTGGCCAATCTCTTTGCGGCCTCCGATGAGGTGACCTACGATGAATTCAAAACCTTCACCAAGCACCTGACCCAGAAAGCCATGGTTCACCGCTGGGCCTGGATTGAACCAGTCCAAGCAACGGAACGAACGGCATTCGAACAGCGTCGGCGAGCCGCAGGACAAAGCGACTTTTCTATCCAGGAACATACTCTTGACGGCCAAGCCGTGCCGGCCGCTGACCGAGACGCCTATTTTCCAATCGTCTACAGCGTCTCCCCCAATGCCTCTGGAGAGCCGCTCGGCCTTGATGTCGGCCAAGAGCCACTCCACCGGGACGCCTTGGAGGAAGCCGCCCATACCCGCCTGGAAATCGCCACCCGGCCGATCAACCAGGTTTCTCCACCCGAGCACGGCAGGAAAATCGCCATTTTCCACCCTGTCTTTCACCCGCACGATCCTGCTTCGCTATGGGGCTTTACCATGGCCTCCATCGACTTGAAATCCCTGTTGGGTCCCCAGCACCTTTCCCACAACCTGCTCCACTTATCTTTCAGTTTCCTGGATGAGCGGCAGCCTCCTGAACTGCTGTTCGACACTGCGCCAAACCAGGCTGACAAGCCGCCCTTCCGACTGCAACGGCCCCTGTTCGCCTTCGGCAAGGTCTTTCTCGTATCTGCCCAACCCAGCCAGCTCTTTCTGGATAGCCACCCCCCCTGGAAATTCTCCTTTGCCCTGCTGTCCGGGCTACTTCTGACCGGCGCCATCACCGCCATGGTCAGCGTCCTGACCAGAAGGCGGCAAGAACTGGAACGCCTCGTCGAGGAACGGACCTCTCATCTGAAGGCCAGCCAAATCGCTGCCGAGGCCGCCAACCGCGCCAAAAGCGAATTCCTCAGCAACATGAGCCATGAAATCCGCACTCCCATCAACGGCATCATCGGGTTTGTCGACGTCCTCAAAGACACCCACCTTGACCACGAGCAGCGCGATTTCCTCGACATTATCCAGTCCAGCAGCAGGCACCTGCTCCTGCAAGTGAATGAAATCCTCAATTTCGCCCGGCTGGAAGCTGGCAAGCTGGAACTGCGGGAAGAGGACTTCAATCTGCGGGACATGTTGGAGGAATTGGCCGGCTACATGTCGCTGGAGGCTTTTTCGCACCAGCTGGAGCTAGTCTGCCGCCTGCCGCCCGACCTGCCCGTACATCTTCATGGCGACTCCTTCCACCTCCAGCAGGTACTCACCAATCTGCTCGGCAATGCGATTAAATTCACCGACCGCGGCGAAGTCACGGTCTCGGTCAGCCGAGTGGCGGAAGACGACGATTCCATCACCCTGGACTTTACGGTGCGGGACACTGGCATCGGCATCAGTCCCAGCCATCAGAAGCACATTTTCGAGCAATTTTTCCAGGCTGATTCATCTTCTCGGCGGCGGCATGGCGGCACTGGCCTGGGCCTGCCGGTGGCTCAGAAGGTAGTTCAGCTCTTGGGCGGCATCATCTCCGTTGACAGCGAACCAGGCGTCGGGTCGGCGTTCCATTTCGCCATCCCGCTGCGCAAGCTGCCAGCGCTGACGGAGACTCCGCCGGCAATGACTATCCCGGATTGTTCTGTGCTGGTCATAGACAACAACGCGACCGCCCGCCTAGACCTGGTAGAGCGTTTGCAATGCTTTGGTTTGGACGTCGCCGGCGTCGCCGACTTAGAGGCCGCCCGGCAATGGCTGGCGCCTGTCCAGCCGGACGGCCAAGCCTGTCGGCTGGGCATCATCAGCCTCATCCCCCCTGGGTTCGACGGACCGTCCTGGCTTTCCCTGAGCGCTGCCCCTGGCGCCGAAAACGTGCCCTGGCTCGGCCTGGCGCCACCGGGGATGGGCAGTCCAGCTGACCCTGCCATCCGGCGGCAGCTGGCCGGCATCATCAACAAGCCGGTGCGCAGCCAAGAGCTGCTCGACGCCGTCATGGCCATCGTCATGGGCGACGCCAGGCCAACTGCCGCCACGCCAATTCCGGTCGCCGAGGCGGTGCCGCTGGCATCGTCCCTGCCGATTCTGCTCGCAGAAGACAATATCGTCAACCAGAAAGTCGTCTTGACCATGCTCAACAAACTGGGCTACACCGCTGACATCGCCAGCAACGGCTTTGAAGTGCTTGAGCTGCTGGCCAAGAAATCCTATCGTCTCATCCTCATGGACATCCAAATGCCGGAAATGGACGGCCTGGAGGTGACCCGGATGATTCGAAACCGGCACACCAACGTTCTCAGCCACGACACGCCCATCATCGCGATGACGGCGCACGCTGTTAATGGCTACGAGGAGTATTGTCACCAGGCCGGCATGAATGAGTACTTGCCCAAGCCCATCACCATGAAACAGTTGCGCGAGGTGCTGCAGCGATGGTTGTAGCGGCCCTGGTCGCCCTGCCGCTGTTTACACACCCGCGCCAGCAGAAACAAGGCATCCAGGTCAGCGTTCACAGGCTTGCGCCGGCTCGGTGTTGCAGCCATGCGTCAGCCAAAACCAGCGCGGTCATGGCCTCAATCACCGGCACGATCCTGGGCACAATGCAGGGATCGTGGCGCCCCTGGACAACGACGGTGGCCGGATTTCCCTCGGCATCAATCGTCTGCTGTGGTTGGGCAATGGATGCGGTCGGCTTGATCGCAACCCGGAATTGCAACGGCGCGCCAGTGCTGATCCCGCCCAGGACGCCGCCAGCGCGGTTCGATGCGAACCGGCCATCGGCGAGCATCGCGTCATTATGCACGGCGCCAAGCATGCGCGCCGCCGTAAAGCCGCTGCCAAACTCAATGCCTTTGACGCTGCCCAGCGACATGACCGCCTTGGCGATATCCGCATCCAGCTTGTCAAACACCGGCTCGCCCAATCCGACCGGCAGCCCGATGGCCTCGCAGGCGACGATGCCGCCGACGCTGTCGCCCCGGGCCGCAGCCGCCTTGATCGCATCAGCCATGGCAACGGCCTTGCGCGCATCAGGACAGCGCACCGGGTTTTTTTCGACCTCGTCCCAAGCGAATGTTTCGGCTCCGATTCCGGCGATTTCCACGCTGCCTGCACGTATGCTGATGCCGACTTGGCGCAACAACAACTTAGCCACAGCACCGGCCGCCACCCGGGCGACCGTCTCACGCCCCGAGGCACGCCCGCCGCCGTGCCAATCTCGCCGGCCATATTTCCGCTCATACGTATAATCCGCGTGACCAGGGCGGAATAGCCCGGCCAACTCGGTATAGTCAGCGCTGCGCTGGTTCGTATTACGGATCAACAGCGCAATCGAAGCACCGGTAGTCACGCCATCAAACACGCCCGAAAGAATCTCGCACTCGTCCTGCTCCTGCCGCGCAGTGACTAACGCTGATTGGCCCGGACGACGACGCGCCAGTTCCAGCATAATCGCATCCACGCTGAGAGCCAACCCAGCCGGAACACCGTCCAAAACACACCCTAAAGCCGGGCCATGCGACTCGCCAAACGTGGCAACACGAAATAAACGACCAAAAAAATTTCCTGACATGGCTCTCTCTCGTTGTTGTGACTGGTCTTTTTCTCACTATAGCGCATCTATCCCTGGCTGACGCCTATCCAAAGCCGCTATAATACGGTCTGCTTCCTGCTCTGGTGTACTGTCTTCCAGGATATGATGCACGACATCCGCCAGCCGCCTATAGACTGCCAGGCGCTCGTCGCACATCCGGAAGAATTCCTTTTCAGGGTTCTCCGCCGTCGCCAGAAAAGGCGGCAGTCCTCCGGCCAGAATGCGACGGAAAGCCGTTGCCGGCGCAATATCCAGCAGGACGATCCGCCCCAGGCCATGCAGCCACTCTGGCCGGACAGCTGGATTCATTGGCGCACCGCCGCCCAAAGCCACTACCGCTGCCTGGCCAGACGCAGCCAGGTCCTGCACCGCAAGCGCTTCCCGCCGCCTGAATTCCTCGTTGCCCAAAAGGCGATATATCTCTCGGAAGGTCAAACTCTGGCCGGTTTCCCGCTGATAAGCGGTCTCAATTTCTCGGTCCAAATCCACTAACGGCAGGTTGAGCCGACGGCTCAGCGCCGCGCCGATGGTGCTTTTGCCGCTGTGCTTGATGCCGCACAGCACGATGCCATTTGCGCTGGCGTCAGTCATGCAGCACCTCCCGAAGCGCAGCCAGCACGTCGTCATCGGCAACATTTTTGGCTATTGACGCACGACCAATGCCAGTGGGCAGAACCAGGCGAAGGCGACCGTCGCGATTCTTCTTGTCAAGCCGCATCGCTGCCAGAACCGCCTCGGCAGACAGGCCAGAACAGTCATCATGCTCGCGTCCCAGGCGACATTTAGCCAGCAGAGCCTGCAAGCGGGCCGCGTCAGCCTCGCTCCAGCGTCCGAGACGCACGGCCAAACGACTCGCCACGGCCATGCCCCATGCCACTGCCTGGCCATGCAGCAGACGGTAGTCGGACAACACCTCTGCCGCATGTCCGAACGTATGGCCGAAATTGAGCAGTTCCCGCACGGCGCCGCACGTCTCATATTCATCCCGACGGACAATGTCCGCCTTCAGACGGCAAGATCCGCGAATCACACTGCGGAGAAAGTCCTGATCCTCAAGCGCCGCTGGCAATCCCAGCTCACGCTCCAAGTACATGAAGAAGGTGCGGTCCAGGGTGACGCCGTACTTAATCACCTCAGCCATGCCAGCGGCCAGATGCTCGGCAGGAAGCGTCCGCAAAAAATCTGTTTCTATGAACACTGCGGCCGGCTGATGGAACGTCCCCAGCAAATTCTTGCCATTGGGGAGATCGACCCCGGTCTTGCCGCCGACCGAGGAGTCGACCATAGCCAGCAGCGATGTCGGAATCTGCCAGAACTCAATGCCGCGCATATAGATAGACGCCGCAAATCCGGTCAAATCGCCGGTCACGCCACCGCCCAGGGCAATGAACAAAGCGTCGCGACCGCAGCCGAGGCGCAACGCCGCCTGGCAGATTTCAACTGCGGTAGCCAGCGTCTTCGAGGTCTCGCCAGCCGGAAAAACCCAAGTTGCAACCGCCTTGGCGCCAGCTAATTCCGCTGTCACCCGGTCGCTGTATTGCGCTGTCTCGGAGTCGGCCACCACCAGGATGGTCCGACCGTCAACAGGATGGTTGCGTATCGGGCGCAGGCCACCAAAGTAAATCGGATAAGACCGGCGTTCCAGCCTCATCCACATCATGTCGTCGTCCAGTTTCATGGCATCGTCTCCATAACTGCTCCCAGACGCTGGAAATCCTCGACAAAGCCGGGATAGGTGACTGCTGCGACTTCCGCGCCGTCGATAACGGACGCCCCGTTCGCCGCCAGGGCTGCCACGGTCAAGGCCATGACGATGCGATGGTCCCCGCAGCCGGAAAGCTCTGCTCCACGCAGGGTTCCGCCGGTGATGACCATGCCGTCAGCGCGCTCTGTCACTTGCCCGCCCATTTTTGTCAATTCCCGCGCCATGCAGGCAATCCGATCCGTTTCCTTCTGCCTGGCCTGGGCGACATTGGCAAGGACAGTCTCGCCTTGCGAGTATGCGCCGAGAACCGCCATGACTGGCAGCGTGTCTGGACAGGCGTTGAGATCGAACCGCCGACCCTGCAAGCGATCTTTTAGATGATTGACCAACACCCCGTCCGAAGTCCGCTGCATTGACGCGCCCATCTCTGCGGCAAAATCAAAGATGACCTTATCACCCTGCACGTCATCAAAATCAAGATTTCGCATAGTCACGCCGTCGCCGGCCAGCAGCCCGGCGGCAAGTGGGAAGGCCGCCGTGGAAAAATCAGCCGGAATCGTCGCTGAAAAAGCCTGGTAGCGCTGCTGTCCAGGGACGTGGAAATGCAGGAAGTCGTCATCGGCAACGACTTCAACGCCGCAGCGGCGCAGCCAGGCCAGGGTCATTTCGACGTATGGCTTCTCGCGCAGAAAGCGCAGCCGGATGTCTGTGGCGCGAGCTGCCAGCGGCGACGCGAACAGCAACGACGTCAGATATTGCGAATTGGAGCCGTCGACGAAAGTCTCGCCGCCTATCAGCGGGCCGCGAACCATGAGCGGGCATTTGCCCGCAGTCGAGGCCTGCTCCGCTCCCAGCACTGCCAACGCTTCCAGCTCGCTTTGCAGCGAACGGCTGCGCAACGATGCGTCGCCATCAAAATGGCAGGGGAAAGGCTGAGTAGCCGCCACGGCCGCCAGAATGCACAGCCCGGTTCCGGAATTGCCCAGGTTCAAAGGCTGGCTGCTCGGGCGGAACGCCCCGCCCCGCCCTTGGAAACGCCATTCCTGGTCGCTGGTCTGGACGCCTAGGCCTAATTCAGAAGCGGCTTGCAGCACGGACAGCGTATCAGCTGATTGCAAAGGATGCCGCACCACAGACTCGCCCTCGGCCAGTAACCCGGCAACGATCCCTCGAATCGTATGCGACTTTGAGCCTGGAACGCAAATCTCCCCCCGAAGTCGGGATGGATGAACGACAAGCTTCATTAGTGCTGCCTCCCCGATGCTTCCTTCTGCTTGTAGGCGACCCACTGGTTGCGCAAGCGGCGCCCTTCATCAAAACACTGCTCGTATGCGTCAAAATCACCGCGCTCAATCAAATCCTTGACGTAAAAATACTCCTGTTCGAAGTCCTTCATCGCTATCAGCACTGCCGACTGATTGAGTTCGATAATCTCCCGCCACATCGCAGGGCTGCTGGCCGCAATCCGCGAAATGTCGCGGAAGCCAGTCGCGCAGCCGCAGAACCTCTCGCGCTGCTCCTTTGCCGAGTCGGAGCGCAAGATGCTGCGCGCCAACACCGAAGCGAGGATATGCAAAACGTGGCTGGTGTGCGCCACCAGCTGGTCATGACGCTCCGAGTCCATCTCATAAATCCGGCAGGACAGCAGCTCCCAGAAATCCGCCATGACGCGCACAGCCTCTCGTGAACACCCTGGCGCCGGACACAGAAACACGTCAGCATTACTGTACAATTCCGGGAAAGCGAATTCAAGCCCGCTCTTTTCAGTGCCGGCCATAGGATGGCTGCCGACGAAATTCACGCCGGTGCCCTGGAACGCTGCTGCGGCTGCCGTCACAATCTGGTGCTTGAGGCTGCCCAAATCAGTCACCAGGCTGCCGCGCCGCCAATTCAGCGCCTGCTCCCGGAGAATGTCCACAGTCGGCGCCAGCGGCGTTGCCAGCACCGTGATGTCCGCCGCTTTGATCGCGTCCTCCAGGCTTGCTGGCGCCTCGTCAACCGCCCCTATGGCCAAGGCGTCGGAACACGTCTCTGGCCGACGGCTCCAGCCAATCCGATGGAAGCCGCGGTCGCGCAGCGCCAATCCCAGCGAACCACCGAGAAGTCCCAGCCCCACAATAGCAATCACCTTGCGATTGTCCATGACGAAATCGCCTTTCTATCAGATTTCTGAATAGTTGCCGAGGAAAAACAAGGTCTCGGTGTCTGCCTCCAGCTCGCCCAAAAGCCGCAGCACGGACGGCGTCCGGACTGAGCCGTCGAAATCAAAGTAGAACCTATATTCGAATTCGCGGCCGGGAACGGGGCGGCTCTCCAGCTTTGTCAGATTCAGCTCTTGGGCGGCGAATTTGGAAATCAGCCGGAACAGCGACCCTGGCTTGTGCGGCAGGCAGGCCATCAGGCTGATCTTGTTCGCGCCGGGGTAGATGAACGGCTTCTTGGAAATGCAGATGAAGCGCGTGTAGTTGAAATCGCTGTCCCGCATCTCGCACGGAATCACTCGCAATCCGTAGATGTCGGCGCATTCCCGCGAGGCAATCGCTGCCGCATCCCGCCGTCCTGACTTGGCGACCAGCTCCGCCGCGTGCGCCGTACTCTCGCAGGCGGTGAGCTTGACGTCTGGACGTTCCGCCCAGTACTTCGAACACTGCTTCAACCCATGCGGGTGCGAAAAGACCTCGCGGATGTCCTCCAAGGCCACTCCGGCTGGCGCCAAAAGCGAATGCACAACCTGCAAGCGACAACTGCGGACAAAGTGAAATTTGTAGTCTCGCATCAGGTCGTAAACCGTGTCGACCGTCCCTGACGTCGAATTCTCCAAGGGCAGCACTGCGCACTCGCACAAACCGCTCTCAACCGCCTGGAAGACCCCGGCGAAACTGCGGAAGAACATGATGTCAGCTGCTTTGAAAATCTTTTCTGCGGCGATCTGGGCGTAGGCGCCTTCGATGCCCATGCAGGCGACGCTGGCGGTGTCAGGGAAGTCAGCCGGCGAATTTTCCAATTGGCGCGTGATGTCAGCGATAAGGGTGCTGCCATTGTCGACCCAGCGACGCTGGTAGGACTTGCTCAAGTCGAACAGTGTCGAGAACAGCACCCGCGCATAGCTGCCGAATTCCTCGCCGGCCTGCTGCGTCACGCGCCGCAGGATGTCGCGTTCCCGGGCTGGATTCAAAATCGGCAAGTTCTCCTTCTGTTTCAGCTGCGCGATCGCGCTGGCAATCCGCATCCGTTCCAAAAAAAGCTCCATCATCTGGTTGTCGACCGCGTCGATCTTCTGTCTGCACTCTTCCAATGTGTTGCTGCTCATGGTGTCAATTCTTCTCCTCTACAAGGGTGCTTTCAAGTTGTCTGATTTGGTTGGCGAGTTTGGCAAATGCCGGTATAGTCAGGGACTGTGCGCCGTCGGACAAGGCGTGCGGCGGGTCGTTGTGGACTTCGATCATCAAGGCGTCCGCCCCGGCTGCCACTGCGGCCATAGTCAGGGCTGGCACAAAGCTGGCTTTGCCAGCAGCGTGGCTGGGGTCTATCACAATCGGGAGGTGCGACAGCGTCTGCAAAGCAGGTACGGCAGTGATGTCCAACGTGTTCCTGGTGTAAGTCTCGAAGGTGCGGATGCCCCGCTCGCAGAGAAGGATGTTCTCATTGCCAGAAACCATGATGTACTCCGCGCTCATCAGCAGCTCTTCGTAGGTGTTGGCCAGGCCGCGCTTCAGCAAAATCGGCTTTCGGCTGTGGCCAAGCTCCTTCAGCAATTCGAAATTCTGCATGTTCCGCGCCCCGACCTGGATGACGTCAACCTCGGCAAAAAGGTCCAGGTTGGACAAGTCCATGATTTCGGTGACTATCGGCAGCCCGACTTCCCGGCCAGCCGCGACCAGCATCTTGATGCCCTCGCCGCGCAATCCCTGGAAGGAGTACGGCGAACTGCGCGGCTTGAACGCCCCGCCGCGCAAAAGGTCTGCGCCAGCGTCCTTGATGCCCCTGGCTACCAGGGCGATCTGCTCCGGCGATTCCACTGAACACGGCCCGGCAATGATCGACACCCCGCCGCCGCCGATGCGCGCCGAGCCGACCTGGATGACCGTGTCCAAAGGATGGAATTTGCGGTTGGCCTTCTTGAACGGCTCCTGCACCCGCTTCACATCCTCGACAATCTCCATCTGCTTGAGCATGTCGATGTCCAAGCGCGTCGCGTCGCCAACCAAACCCAGCACCGTCTGGTGCGCACCCTCGCTGATGTGAATCCCAATCTGCTGCTTCTGCAACCATCCGGTCAAGAACTCCAGCTGCCTGCGGTCCGGATTCTCCTTCAAAATGACAATCATGGCCTGCTCCAATCTGATGATTTGATGACGAAAAAGATGAAAGGCTTCGATTCAGACATAAAAAAAGACCCCGACGGCTTTCTATGGCCGCGGAGTCCTCTATAGTCTGATTGTGGTTTGTAGGCGCTACAAAGACATAACCAGGACTCCGCTCATAGCAAAGCGGTAGCCATAGTTAAAGTAAAAGTAGACGCTGTTGTGCATGAGAAGCATGTTCCTTCCGTAATGGAGAAATAATCTAACACGGCGACAAGAATTGTCAAAACGACAAAGCAAAAAAATTATGCGAGGTGCTTATCGCTCTTCGCGGCGATGATTTTCGACATAGAGTAGCCGCGCTCGGCGTGTGTCACTCCAGATAAAATGGATTTGTCCACGCAGAGCGGCGATAGCCGACGCCGCCACCGACCTCAAGGCCAGTCTCAGGGCAATCGCGGGTCACTCGGGCGCGGACGTAGATTTCGTCTCCTCGTACCAGATATGCGCCGCGGGTAGCCTCCGTGAAACTCGCCAGAATGTCACCGCCGCGGCCGATGAATTCGATCAGGCTGGGTTGAACGGTCGTCACGATAATCGTCTTGCCCTCGACGTCAATGCCCGTGATCTCTGGTCCCTGGGAGGCATAGAAATTTCCGGAGAGGAGGCTATCCATAAATTCCTCCTGGGTGAGTTCGTCCATAAACGGCACGATCCACCCTCGGCATCCAGGGCGGCCATGCGAGTCATCGCTGCAAGTGCCGTGCAGGCGATGGCCACGGGCCAGCAACATATCCCATTTCGCTTCCGCATTGGTAAAGGCGGTGCGGGCGGTAAAGTCATAGCCCTGGTTGCCGATCTCCAGACCCTGCGGCAGCTGCTCCAAGGGCGGCAGCAGTTTTTCCGGATTCCCAAAAATCATATCCAGCTCGTCATAGGTATATCCACTGCTATTCCAACGCTGCACGCCTTCGCCGTCAAGCTGCGCGTTCGGATGACACAAGCCGACATAGACGCCGCCAGCAACCAAATGCTTGAGATAGGCACTGGGATTGCTCCTGGAAACCTGGCTGTGATAGAAAAGCTCCTGCTTGGTCGGATCAGTGCTGTCCGTCGGCAAGCCGACGCAATTGATTTCGCCGAACAAATCACCGACCGTAGCCCCGTAGGTGCTGCCCAGGCCAAGTTCGCCACCGGGAATGAACAATATGCCCTCCACTCCCCAGGGCGGGTCAACTGTCCCGACCGGCTCCGTGTTAGTTGGAAGCGTCAACCGCGAATGCTCGGTGATCGCCACAATCTTGTAGCGGGGCGAACATTCGTAGTCACGGTAGTACTTCAGCAACTCGTCCGACCGCATCGGCGCATGCGTGTAGCCGGGGGTGTACTGCGAGTGGTTGTGAATGGAGGCGCGGTAGGCGAGTTTTTTCTTGACGCCGTAAGGGTGAACTAACTTGAAGTCAGTCAACGTCTTAGTAGCCGGCGCGGCAGTGGCACCCGGTGGAATGGCGTGGCAGCGGATGCGAACTTGGAAGGTCTTTTCCGGCGACAGCGTAAACGCCTTGCCAATCAAACCAAGAGCCGGATAGTTCGCATCATTCCAGACATGAATGCGATCCAGATGGGCTCCGCCAGAAACCGACGGCGATTTATCCCAACATAAATAATAACGGGCGGAGACTTTCACCCATTGCGAAAAATGCGGCTTGACAAAAAGGTGCTTGGGCGACGACGGCCCGGCCGCAAAAACAGGGTCACCCTGGACTGAATACACCGCCTCGGAAGAAGGTACTGCCAGGCGGTGCCAACTCCAATAACGGCACTCCCGCTTCGATTTGCTGCCGTTGGACATGGCGATTTCCGCCGAAATCCGGCGCAGGTCGCGTTCGATGATGTACTTCTTGGTCAACTGCAACCCGGCCAGCTCCGGATGGGTCAGCGCCCGCGTTAGGACAAGGTGCAGGTTGCCGTCGTCCTCGACAGTTGCCGCGCCGACCTCGTACTGCCCAGAAGCGTCTTCGCCCCAGCGCGCCGCCTCCGGAATCCAGAACAAATCCCGGAACAGTCCTCCTTGACCGCAGCCGGGATAATAGACGTCGCCGCCCGACCACTCGCTCACCACCGCGCCATCATCGCTGCGAACTACCATCCGCCCTGCCTCGGTCACAATCCTGACCTGGCCGGAAGCAGTCTTGTCACAACGGAAACCACCCGCGTCTAATAACGGCTGATAGACTGCGTCGGCTGCGTCCGCCGCATCGGTCGCCGGCAGGGCTGGCGGCGTCAGACCAGGCGCGTCTGCTATAAACAACCCCACCCCTGGAGTGATTACCAGTGACACGTCGTCAACCCAGAGGCTGCCGGGATTAATCTGCCGGAAGAAAAAACCGACATGATAGCCTTCAGGGTCATCATCAGGCACCTGAAAGTCCACGACAACTCGCTTCCATTCCTCGGTGGCTGCCAATCTGGTTCGTTTTGCGGCGCTGGTAGCCATCTCCTTGCGTTGGGAATCGTACAATTCGATCCAAACCGCTGATTCGGCGCCTGCCCCGCCCGCTTGCGAGCGATAGTCGAACGAAACCGTGACTCGGCAACCAGCCTCTACCGCATACAAGCGCGTGGGTGACAGCTTCGCCACCTGCTGGCGCGCTGAAGGAATCGTGATCCGAAGGCTGCGTTCGCCAGACTTAACGATGGTCGTGTCCAGTGCATAGTTGATGCTGTCGTCCTTGCCGTAGCGAACCTTCCATCCAGGCAAGATATTGACTTCGCCAGCCTGGAAGTTGCCGACCTCAAAACCAGGATTTTCAACCAAATTTTCCGTAACCGCAGCCATTGTTCCGATACTCATGGCAAATCCCAGCATCGTCAGCGCTATAAACAAGACCGGCGACCACCCTAGGAGGCGCAACCGCCTGTGCTTTGCTAATATTTTCAGGTAGCCGAAAACAGGTTCCGGCTCGGATGAACGTTGACGAATCACAGCCGCACCATAGGAGTTATGCTCTTGACAAAATAGTAGTGCTATGATAAAACAAACGAGCCCACGCTGCCCAAATGTGTCTACCAAACCCAGGGAGGCAGCGTGAGTCCGCAAAAAAGTACTCTAATCGTCTTCAAGCAGTTCTTCAAATTTCATTCCAAGATATTTAATCACCAACTCCAAGCCCAAAAATCAGAAGTTGACCGCGACCTTGCTCGGCTTGTAAAAAGACTCTCCGGATGCAAGGCAATCGCCCCCCGGCAGACCGTATGATCAAACCTGTGCCAGGTACTCGGGCAGAAACGCCATCTCGTCCGCCGAGGTGATTTTCAACTCATCAATACCGCTGGTGAACAACATTTCACCAACCTCGGCATCATAAATACGCAACATTTCACTCTGAAATGACAGCTCTGACAAAGAGGCCAGGCGCGGATTGGCAACCGTGGTCCAGGTGGTGGCCAGCGCCTCGTAGGCACGCGGCCAACGGGGAAAACGAAAACTCGACACCAAAAACAGCGCCTTGATTTTTTCCGGTGCAGTGAGGAAATAACTCCGCCCACGTTTGCCAGCCCCATGCGTCGCCGCCAGCGGTGTGGCGCACAATTCTGTCAGCACGTCCTGGATGGACTTCCAGGAATACCCGCTGCGGTCGGCAATATCCTGAATTTTGCAGGCTTCTTGGTTTAACAGCACCAAGATAGTTTCTGCCCGAGCCGAGAGTCCGAACGCGCCGCGCAGTTGTAACAGAATGGTGGCGCAATCCGATACCGGAAACGGCGTCACCTTTGCCGATGGCAAATAAGGATTCCGGATCAGACCATACTGCATGGCGGCTTCATCCACCTCCAGCTGGTGCCCTACCGACCGTTGCTCCAAATCCCAAAACATGCAGCTCGGCTCGTGAACTCGAAGCGACGTGAGGTCATTCGCTAGCTTTTGCCACTTTCTCCCTTGCTGTTCAGAGGCCTTAGTCGCCATGAATCCAAGGGACGGCAAATCGCTCCAAGCGGCCTTTTTCGCCAGCGACTTAAGACGCTGGATGTTTACAAAGCCACCATTTTGCCGCAGCCAGTCTATGACCAAATCATAGAGCCTTTGGTCATAACGGCAAAAACGCGACGAAAACAGCAGCAATGCCTCAGGGTCAAGAACATAATGACTGTCACCTGGGGCCATCTGTCCGGCCACACCCAAACACCGCCACTGTCGCCACAACAAATCCAGCAACGCATCCAGATATCGTTTCTTATAGCTGGTCACCGACATTTTTCCACCCCAGCTTGTCAAACATGTCTTTCAATACCATCCTGAACGGCTCCGAAACATCCTGCGTCAGACACCACTTCCCCGCCGCCAATAGCTCCACGTCCGTCGGATGCAAGGCGAGCAAATCCTGAACATGATAACCACCCCGGTCAACCGAGGCGAACGTCTTGAAAAAAATCTGGTCAAGACGACCGATATAATACATTGTCAGTTTTTCCCCAACAGGCACAGTAAGAAGCCGCTCCTGACATCCATCCGGCAATCCCAGGCGGAATTGCGAGGCCGGGCCATTATTCAACCATGCTGGTGGCAGACCAAGCAGACGACCGACATTTTCGGCCGCGTGAAGCAAGTATTCCGGAAGCTGCTCGGCCTCCTTCATGCCACCCTCATCCATGAAGGCCAAAATGTCAACATCACGAGTAGTCCGGACGATCAGGCCAGTTGCGATCAAAGCCGAACCGCCGCATACCACCAGTCCCGTCGTCGGGGCATCAGCCAAAACTAACTGCTCATCAAGCAAATGCAAAGCCTTTTCAAGACTTGTCAAACCAAGAGGATTGAACTCCATATTATAGATATCCCCCTTTCTAATATGGGTTTAACTTAAATTACATCCTAAAAAGGCTTTGTCAACTCGCACCTCCAAACCAATAATTCTTACCCCTCCGCCCCAGGCAGGCTGGACAGGGGGGGTAGTAAAAAAAGCGACGGACTAAACCTTCAGGTTTAATCCGTCGCAAGCGAATCTTTTTAAGCAGCGCGCACTACCCCGGCTTTGGTGGAATTACGCTAAACCATAAACAAAACCGTACGCGCCGATATTCATTCTATCGACCCAGTCACTGCGAACGCCCTTGCTCAGGCCTCTGCCCTAAGCCGTTGCACTGTCTTGATGGTCAAGCCTATAATCAGCAGGGCCATAGCCAGCAGGAACACGCCAACTCCCGACAGGAGCTTATTCTTACCCCAGCGGTCAATGACCAGGATGACCAGCGACCAGATGCTGATCGTCATCATAAAGACAGCGGGAATCAAGGCGAACAGGGTCTTGCGCCGCGTCCGCAGCAGCCACAAGAACACGACGATCAGCGTCAATGCTGCCAAGAGCTGATTGGAGGCGCCAAAGACCGGCCAAACCTGCAAGCCGCTGCCCGTGAAAACCATGATGCCGGAAAGGATGACAACGCCGCCAGTGGCAATCCAGCGGTTGGCCATTGCCCGCTTCCAGGGTGCGGCTTGCGCGGCCTGCGCCTGCTCAGCAGCCGTGTCGCCTGCGTCCACCGTCTCTGTGCTGGCCGGCAGCGCCAATTCCTGCCAGATGAAGCGGGCCAGGCGCGTCGCCGTATCCAGGCTGGTCAGCATAAACGCTGAAACCGCCAGTGCAATAAAGGTGGTGCCAAACTCGGTGCTGATTCCGAGTTTACTCACAAAAACCGCTATGCCGCGCGAGAAAAGCATGGCGGGCGGCACGTTGTCGTTATTGATCTGCGTAAAATACTGCCCAAAGTCAAGCTGTGCGATGCTGATCACTGCCAGAATAGCCAGGAGACCCTCTACCATCATCGCTCCCATGCCAATCGGCTGGATGTGCCGTTCGTTGTCCAACTGCTTCGAAGAGGTGCCGGAAGACACCAAGGCGTGAAAGCCGGAACACGCCCCGCATGCAATGGTCACAAACAACAGCGGCAACAAGCCAGGCAACACGTGATGCTTGCAGCCGGGAAAATAATCCTGAGGATTGACAAAGGCCGGCATGTTGATCTGCGGACGGTATGCCAGCACCCCGACAACGCCCAGAATCATCATCGCACCGAGTAGATACGCATTGAGATAATCACGCGGCTGCAACATAAACCATACCGGCAGAATCGAGGCGACAAAGCAATAATACAGCAAAACCAGCCGCCAAGTCACCTGCGCCGCTGACGCCGACCCCAGCAGCGCCGTGAGATCAAGCGGCAACACTGTCCCTATCCAGATGCAGAGAAACAGCAACGGCACGAAAAGGATCGACGCCTCGGCCAGCCCAAGCATCTTCTGCCGCGTCGTTATCGCAAAACACGGCGCCATGAAAATGAACAGGCAAGACGCCGTCGCCACCGCCGGCGTCGACACAAACGACTGCGCCGTCATAATCGTGAACACCGTCACTACTAAAATCAACGACGCCAGGCAGAAAAACAAAAATATTTGCCGACCGACATAGCCGAGTTCGCGCTCAATAACGTATGCAATCGACCGGCCTTGATTGCGAACCGACAGGAACAGCGCCGCAAAGTCATGCATGGAGCCGACAAAGATGCACCCAATGATAATCCACAAAAATGCCGGCCCCCACCCGAACATCGCCGCAATAATCGGCCCGACAATCGGTCCGGCGCCGGCAATCGAGGCGAAATGATGCCCAAACAGCACTAGCGGCGACGTCGGCGTGTAGTCAACGCCGTCTTCATGGGTGTGCGATGGGCAGGGTCGCTGCGGATCAATGCCGAACACGCGCTTGAGATAGCCGCCATAAATAAAATAGGCCAGCAAGAACAAAACACCGCCAAGAATCAACAACCAGGACGCATTCATGACTTCCCCCTGAGGTTTTCGGGTTACGGGTGAGATGCATTTGGCCAGGGGTCGACACCTTGGTCAAAAGGCAATGGCGTTGGTCGTCCTGCGGGCGCTTCCAGCTGCCATCGCACAAAGTCACTATGAACAAAAAAGATAATGCCCGAGGCGGTCAGCGCAAGCCGAGAAAGGAAAGATTCATAAAATTGTCACAATCCGTTCCCTGAGCTGGCGGCGCTCTTGAACCCGGATTCTGTTGCACGACCGACCTTGCCGCACAGGCAAAGCGGGGCAGCGCCTGATCGGCTCTGCCCCGCCTGGATGTTCTCTTTGCTTTCGCGCTTTTTCAGCTCAGCAGCTCATCCACCAGCTTGACTGCTCCGCTGGCGTCTTCGCTGTAGCCATCAGCGCCAATCTCATTGGCAAATGCCTGGGTCACCGGTGCGCCGCCGACAATCACCTTCACGCCCGTGCCCTTGAAATGCGTCACCACCTCCCGCATGTAGGTCATCGTCGTCGTCAGCAGCGAACTGCATGCGACTATCTGTGCGCCCTGCTTGACTGCGGCCTCGTATTTAGCGATGTCACAATTGACGCCGCAGTCAATGACCTCATAGCCAGCGCCCTTGAGCATGATGGCGACTAAGTTCTTGCCGATATCATGCAAATCGCCCTTGACCGTGCCGATGGCGATTTTTCCCAACGCCTTGCGGCCGCTGGCCATCAGCTGCGGCTCAATCAACGCCATACCGGCTTGCATGGCCCGTGCGGCAATCAGCAACTCTGGCACATACGCCTCATTGCGGGAAAAACGGTCGCCGATTTCACGCATGGCCGGAATCATGCCTTTGTCCAACAAGGCATTGACGTCCTCACCAGCCGCAAGAGCGCCCTTGACGATCTCGGTGACGGTCTCCCGCTTGCCGGCAATAACTGCTTCCCGTAACGCAAGATAGTCAGACATGATATGCCTCCGAATGGACAGTGGGGATGAATGTTTCAAAACAGACGCAATGAAGAGAATCCGAATGAAGTACTATAATGCGCCATTCTTTTCTTGCATCTCAAAAACATCCACTGACGACAATTACTCTCGAACCGCGGAAATCTGCCATGCCTTCCGGGAATATCCGAAACCGGTGTATATTATGACTTCAGCCCCATCAATGCCGTCACAACTTCTCCCCCAAGTGAATGGAGACAACCAGCATGTTCAAAAGCATTTTCACCGATGAATTGGGAATGGACCTAGAGCAGGCTCTGCCAATCCTCAAATCCTGGGGGCTGAACAGGTGCGACCTCCGCACCAAAATCATGCAAATGCCTTTTGAAAAGCTTGAGGCAGACCAGCTCCGCACCGTCAAGACATTGCTGGACAATGCTGGCTTCCGCCTCGGCTGCCTGGAGTCATCGCTCGCCAAGGTGCATCTCCCAGGCCCGGACGTGATCACCGCCGAGGCAAACAAGCTCGAACGCATTATCCAAGCTGCGGATATCCTCGACTGCCGCCTGGTGCGGTCATTCTTCTTCTGGCAGCCGCCCCGCGCTGAACTCGGCGACCTGGCCACCCATCCAGACCTGCTCGCCAAAGTCATGGACGCCTTCCAGCCCCTGGCCCAACGTGCCCGCGAAGCAGGACTCATCCTCGCCTTCGAAAACTGCGGTTGCACCACTGACGAATGCTTCACCGTCCTCGACGCCCTCGCCATCCCAACCTGGGGCTTTGCCTGGGACGCCAAAAACACTTGGGAGACCGAAAAAGAGGAACGCCTGCAAGACCTTGACGCCTTCATCCGACGCCGGGTCGAACGCGCCCTGGTCATCCACGTCAAAGCCATCGGCTCAGCCTATGGCGAAGAACGCATCCCGTACGACCGCATCTTCGCGGCCTGTCAAAAGCTCGGCTTTACCGGCCCGGTCAGCATCGAAACCCACAATCCCGACCGCGAAGTCTCCCCAGTGGAAATGAGTCGGCGAGTGCTTGACGTAGTCGAGCGGGCCTGGCCAGCAGCTGCCGCCGGCGTCCAGCATAACCAGCGCCCCGCAGCCCTCAACACCGACCGCCCCTGGGTTAATGACCCAGTGCGCTTCGCCGTCGTCGGCCTGGGCATGGGTCATAATCGCTCCAATGAAATCATCAAGACCCCGGGCCTCAAACTGGTCAAGGTCTGTGACAAAATCGAAGCCAGGGTTCAGCGCACCGCCGAAGCGACCGGAGCGCCCTGGACAACCGACTTTCAGGACATCCTGCGCGACCCTGACGTCGAAGCCGTCATGGTGGTGAACGAAACCGGCCGGCACAACGAACTGGCCTGCCAGGCCCTCGACGCTGGCAAGCACGTCCTGGTCACCAAGCCGATGGACATGACGACAGCGGCCTGCGACCGCATGATCGACAGCGCCCGGCAAAATGACCGCCTCCTCGCTGTTGACCATAGCTTCCGCCTGCGCCAGCATATCATGGACCTGCGCCAAGCCCTCGCTGACAACTGGTTCGGGCACGTCCTGAACGCCGCCGTCAGCCTCCGCATCCTGCGGACAATGGACTATTTCAACGCCAATGGCGGCTGGCGCGGCACCCGCCTGCTGGACGGCGGAGTGCTCAGCAACCAATCCGTCCACCACATTGACGAGCTCCTGTTCTGCCTCGGAACTCCGGCCGCTGTGCGCGCTGACGTCTGGACTCAGAACCACCCCATCGAAATGGAGGACATGGCCCTCGCGGTCTGGAAATATGACTCCGGACTCATCGTCCACTTCCTCGCCACCACCAATTTTCCGCAGTCCACCTGGTATCACCAGCTGGAGCTGCATGGCGACCAGGGTGCGTTCATCCACCGCGAAGGCGGCGCTTTGACCGCGGCGGAGACGACTTGGTTCAAAAATAAAGTATGGCAGCAGCAGGCCCCCGTAACCGTCTCGTCGCCCTGGCTGAACGCAATGGACAATTTCGCGGCCGCCTTGCGCAATGACGCCCCACTGCTCTGCACGGCTGCCGAGGGCCGCGCAGCCGTCGCCATCATCAATGCCATGTACGAGTCAGCCTACAACCAAAAAGGACAATGGGTGACCGTCAGCGCCTGAAGCAGATGCAGCGCCCTCTAAAACGGCAAAGCATTCCCAGAGCATCCAAGCCCGCTCAGCACGGATCATCTAGACATTGCCAGGCAGTCACTAACAACACAACTGCCAAAAACAATGCTAAAACAGACGTCATGAAAACATTTCATAAAATAATCAGCGGTGATTCCCGCCAGATGAATTTGCTGGACGATAAGTCTGTTCATCTCATTATTACTTCACCGCCCTACTGGCAGCTGAAAGATTATGGAACCAGCAACCAAATCGGGTACCATAATTCGTATGAACACTACATCAATAACTTAAATCTGGTCTGGAATGAATGCTACCGCGTGCTTTTCCCAGGATGCCGACTTTGCATCAACATAGGCGATCAATTCGCCCGTTCAGTCTATTATGGAAGGTACAAGGTTATCCCAATCAGAACCGAAATCATCAAGTTCTGTGAAACCATTGGTTTTGACTACATGGGAGCAGTCATTTGGCAAAAGGTGACCACGACAAATACCACCGGCGGGGCGACTATCATGGGAAGTTTCCCCTATCCTAGAAATGGAATACTAAAACTGGACTACGAATTCATCCTGCTGTTCAAAAAACAAGGCGAAGCGCCCAAACCAACGCCAAAACAAAAAGAACTCTCGATCATCAGCAAAGAAGAATGGAATACTTATTTTTCTGGACACTGGAACTTCAGCGGCGTAAAACAGGAAGAACACCTGGCGATGTTCCCGGAAGAATTGCCGGCTCGGCTTATCAAAATGTTCTCTTTTGCCGGCGAAACAGTCCTTGACCCCTTCCTAGGCAGCGGCACAACGACGCTGGCCGCACGTAACCTGAACAGGAATTCGGTCGGTTATGAAATCAATGAAGACTTCATTCCCATAATCAAGAAAAAATTAAATCTCGGTCAGCCGGATTTGTTCGGCACCGAGTACGAGTTCTTGAAAGACGACACGCCTCTTGACCATGACCTCGAAATTCCAAAATTGCCCTACGTTTTCCATGACCCGCACCAACTCGACAAAAAATGCGACCTGAAAAAAATGTCCTTTGGCTCGAAAATTGGCGCTGGCACCAAGAAAAAGCCTAACGATGAACTGTTTTCGGTAAAAGAAGTCATCAGTGCCGAACGTCTCCGGTCTCAATGCCCATCTGGTTAAAAATTGCCTGACCGACACAGACCGAAACATGAGATTTCGCTACTCGGATCAAATGACCGCTTTTCCACAAAGCCGGGAAAAGCCCATCTTCTCGCCGCAGCGCCTGGCGCTTCCCTGCTCTGTCCGGCTGCTGGGCGCCGCGCCGCCTCACAGCCCTCGCACCGTGGAATGCAAATGGCGATAGGCGGCCGGGCTGACGCCGTAGCGCTGTTGGAACAAACGATAGAACCAGCTCAAGCTGCGGAAGTTGAGCCGCATCGCAATGGCCACGATGTCGTCTGTGGTGTCGCTGAGCTGCCGGGCCGCATGCGCCAGCCGCAGCTCGTTGATGTATTCTGTCGGCCGCCGCCCCAAGTATTTTTGAAATGACTTGCAGACGTGGCCAGGCGTTCGGCAGGCGAGCTTCTGCAAGCGCGGCAGACCAGCAATAAAATTCTTCTCTTCGCGCATCGCCGCGCACAGCGATACCAGCCAGTCCGGAACCTGAGATTCGCTCAGCAGATTCTCCTCGTCAATGAAAAAACGCGCAAACAGCTCCCCCAAGAGGAGCTTCAATTTGACCTTGCGCAACGTCGGCGACAATGCCGGCGTATTGAGCTTCAGCAGGCGTGTATAAAGATTGCCGCACGCATTGGCGTCCATCTGGAAACGCGGCGGCAGCACTGGCGCTGTCAGCTGCTGCAGAAAACGGTCATCCTCAAACAACACACTGAGGCTGAGAAAGCAATCCAGGCCGTAGTCGATAGTGACCAACTCAACCAGCGACCGCTCAGAATCCGGCAAATAGCTGTTCAAATCATCCGGACGCAGGAAACAAATGTCCCCGCCTGACAGCAGCCGACGCTCGCCATTGACTTTCTGCACCGCAGAACCAGTCACCAGCAGGACAATCTGGGCAAAATCGCGCGTTTGCGGCGCCGTCCCGGAAATCGGCACCTTATGGAAATACAGGTTCCCGCCGGTCGGCATGACTCGGGCTTGACCACTCGGCATGACTCGGGTCTGGCCACTCGTCAGCCAAGTGATCTCGTGACAGCTGATTCGCGCCCCTAATCCCGGCTCCAGCCACCCGTCACTTTTCTGGCGTTGGTCGTCCATGCTCGAAGTTGCTCCATATTATCATCCATTGCTCATTTCTGGTAATTGTGATATCAATGATAATATAGAGCAAGAAAATGCCTGTACAAAGGAAGTTTTCGCCAAAAAAGCATCTATATTTTTCAACAAAATCAGGAAGATCGGTTTGGTTCAGAGCAACTTCTGCAACCGAACAGCACAATGGGAATCGGCCTGCTGTCCACTGTCCACCTTTCACTGTTCACAGGAGGAGACGCCCCATGCATACTTCTTCTCGCTTTGTCTCTTTACTGGCATCTGCCATCCAATCCCGGCGCCGCCTGGCCATTCCCCTTGCGGCTGCGCCCGGCATGCAACTGCTGAAACTGCCTGCCGATGACGTGCATCGTTCCGGGCAACTGCAGTTCGAATGCATCCGGACTCTGGCTATGCAGACGGGCGCCGAGGTGCTGGTGACCTTCATGGACCTGTCAGTCGAAGCCGAAGCCTTTGGCTGCGCCATTCGCCATTCCGACACCGGCAACCCCGAAATCGTCGGAACCATCGCGCCAGAGCGCCTGGCCACGCCGGCAGTCGGCGCGGCTCGCACCGGCGAAGCCCTCCGTTGCGCTGAACTCTGCGCCAAACAGCTGACTCAACCGGTCCTCGGCGGCCTTATCGGCCCCTTCTCGCTCGCCTGCCTCCTGACCGGCATGAGCGAAATGATGATGATGGCTGCTGTTGAGCCTGACCAGGCCCACGCCATCCTTCGAATTGCTGCCGACTTCCTTTGCCAGTACCTCCTGGCGCTTCGCCAGACTGGCCTGGCCGGCGCCATCATCGCCGAACCGTCTGCAGGATTGCTTTCGCCGGAGATGTGCCGAGACTTCTCTGTCCACTACCTGCGCCAAATCATCGCGCCCGCCAAAAGCGACGGCTTCGCTGTCATCCTCCACAATTGCGGCAAAACAGAAAAACAAGTTCCGGTGCTGCTGTCCAGCGGGGCTGACGCCTTGCACGTCGGCAACGCCGTCGACATCCGCCAGATTCTGGCGCAAGCGCCGCCGGGCTTCCCGATTCTCGGCAATCTCGACCCGGTCGGCGAGCTTTGCGACGGCGCTGAGGACACTGTCCGAGCTGCTGTCCGCGACCTCTTGCAGACGACTGTCGCCTATCCCAACCACATCGTATCCAGCGGCTGCGACATCCCCGCGCAGACGCCAATCGCCAATATCAAGGCATTTTTTGCCGCCGTCCAAGACTACAACCAGGAGAACCAGCCATGACCAACTTTGACGCCCTCAAGAACGCCGTTATCACAGGACAGCGTGACGCCGTGACCGCCATCGTACAGGCCGCCATCACTGCCGGTGAAAACCCCAACGACCTGCTGGATCAGGGCATGATTCCAGCCATGCGCGAAATCGGCGACCGCTTTTCCCGCAACGAGGCGTATGTGCCGGAACTGCTGATCGCCGCCCGTGCCATGCAATCCGGCCTGGCTCTGCTTGAGCCGCTCCTGGCCAACTCTGGCCGCAAGGACCTCGGCACTGTCGCCATTGGCACGGTCAAGGGCGACCTGCACGACATCGGCAAGAACCTGGTCGCCATCATGCTCAAGGGCGCTGGCTACAAGGTCATAGACCTCGGCGTCAACTGCGATGTCGCCAAATTCGAGGAAGGCGTCGCCCAAGGCGCCACCGTCGTGGCATGCAGTTCACTGCTGACGACGACGATGACGTACATGCGCGAAATCGTCGAGCACTTCCGCGGACGCGGCATCAAAGTCATCGTCGGCGGCGCACCGCTCACCCAGGCTTTTGCCGACGAAATCGGCGCAGACGGCTTCAGCGAAGACGCCAGCGGCGCCGTGAAGCTGGTCGACACCCTACGCGCATCCTGACTGCACCCGATCAATTTACCCGCAAAAAAGCACAATCTGCCTTTTTCTTTTCGTGATAAGCCATTATACTTAATCCAGCGTGTCCGCTCCTGGCGACGGCGACGAGCCGAAGCCTGCCCGCCCTCCCCTCATCACCTCTCCCACCTCGGCCAATGGTGCCTCCTATGAACACGCGCGAACGATTCCAGCGCATCCTGAATTTCGCCCGCCCGGACCGCCTGCCAGTGATTGAATGGGCGACCTGGTGGAAGCTGACCATTGAGCGATGGCAGCAGGAAGGCCTGCCTACTGGCCTTGACAATCTCCAAATCCAGGAATTCTTCGGCCTGGACCCCATGGTGCAGTGCTGGTTCCGCCCCCGCTCGCCGCAGTGCCCAGCCGTGCCAGCCCCCGGCGCGGGCATCATCCAGTCAGCTGACGACTACCAGTGCCTGCGCGATGCCGGCGCATTCTTCCCGGACATCGACCTAACCACGACCGCCTTCGCCAAAAACCGCAGCCGCCATGACCGCGGTGAAGTGACCTTCTGGTTCACCCTGGAGGGATTCTTCTGGTTCCCCAGGACGCTGCTCGGCATCGAAAACCACTTCCTCGCCTTCTATGACCAGCCTGAACTGCTGAAAATGATCAACCGCGACCAGGCCCACTATTGCGTGCGCCTACTGGAAAAACTCCTGGCCGAATACCAGCCTGAATTCATGACCTTCGCCGAAGATATGAACTACAACCACGGCGCTATGATCTCCGAAGCCCAGTTCGATGAATTCATGCTCCCCTACTACCGCGAGGTGGTGCCCATTCTCAAAGAGCACAAGGTCAAGGTACTGATTGATTCCGACGGCGACATCACCCCCTGCCTGAATTGGTTCAAACGAGCCGGCATCGAAGGTGTGCTGCCCCTGGAACGACAGGCCGGCGTTGACATCAATCGCCTCCGCCGCGACCACCCTGACTTCCTCTTCCTGGGCGGCTTCGACAAAATGACCATGCACTGCGGCCAAGACGCCATCGTCGCCGAATTCGAACGTCTGCGGCCAGCCACAGCCAGCGGCGGCTTCCTGCCCAGCTGCGACCACCAGACCCCGCCAGCAGTGTCCATCCACGACTACCGCCTCTACTTGCAATGCTTCCATGACTTTGCCGGCACCTTCGCCTGAACCTGTCCTCAGCCCACCAGGAACATCGCCAACATGGACTTGAGACCCTACCTCGACGACTTGGAACAACGCATAGACAACGCCGCCGAAGAGGCCCTGCTGACGTCTTGGCGAGACTTCCTGGCCGGACGCTTCACCGGCGATATCTTCTCGCCGCGACGTTCAAAGCAGGCGCCCTCCGCCCTGGCCTGGCCAAAAGTACCGGTCAACACCGCCCTGGAAGATTACGACCAAATGGCCTTGCAGCAGTTCGGCGGTTGCAGCGCCACCCTCGCCGCTGGCAATGGCAGTATGCTCAACATCCGCTGCAATTACGGCTCCAGCATCCTGCCGTCTTTGTTCGATGCCGAAATTTTCCTCATGGACTTTGAACACGACACGCTGCCAACGACCAAGCCCATTCCCGGCGGCCTGGACGGCATCAAAAAAATGCTCGACGCCGGCATCCCCGACCTCAACCGCGGCTTTGGCGAACACGTCTTTGCCATGGCCCAATACTTCCAGGAATTACTGGCGCCCTATCCCAAGCTGCGACAACATATCGCCATCTACCACCCAGACCTGCAAGGCCCTATGGATGTCTGCGAAGTCCTCTGCGGCAGCGATATCTTCCTCTATCTGGTTGACAAAGCCGACCTGATGCACGCTCTCCTCACCCTGGTCACTGACACCTACGCCGCCTTCATGCACCGCTGGCTGAGCATCATCCCCCACACCGGCGTCGAATCCAAGCACTGGGGATTCCTCCACCGCGGCGTCATCATGCTGCGGGATGACTCCGCCATGAACCTCTCTCCCGATATGTTCATGGAATTCATCTTCCCCTACAACCAACGCCTGTTCGATATCTTCGGCGGCGGCGGAGACCATTTCTGCGGACGCGGAGACCACTTTATCCCTTACCTGAAAAACCTCCGGGGACTCGATGGCATCGCCATGTCCCAGCCGGAATGCAACGACATGGAAAAAATCTTCGCCAACACGGTCGACTGTGGCCTCAAGCTGTTCGGACTACGCCGCGACGCCGCTGAAAACGCCCTCCGCGCTGGGCGCTCCCTGCACGGCCTCGTCCACTGCTGGTGACAGTGAACGGCAGCACAGTGCCACCTAACATCCCTTCACAGAACTGAAAAAACGACACTATGAAACCCGGCTTTTATCCCTTCTGGTTTCTGAATGACCGCCTCGAAACGGCTGAAATCCGCCGCCAGATTCAAGAAATGCACGCTCACGGCGTAAAAGGCTTCTTCCTGCATTCACGCCAGGGCCTGGAACAGCCCTACCTGTCCGACGCCTTCTTCGCCCGCATCAGCGATGCTGTCCAGGAAGCCAAAAGCCACGGCATGATCGCCAACCTGTACGACGAATACCCGTATCCCAGCGGCGTCGCTGGCGGTGAAGTCCTCCTCGGCAACCCGCAATGGTGGGGAACGACCCTGCGCCATGACGTGACCGATATTGACGCAGATGGCGGCTGCATCCGCCGACGCCTTCCCATCGGTAACGTCCTCTCCTGCAAAGCCTTTCCATATACTAACGACCATGCAATCGACTGGGAGCGCGGCCGCGACTTGCGCTCCGCCGTCGGCGTCCATTTAGGCGACGAATCCTACAACATCGGCGGCCTGACCCCCTACAACCGCAAACGCTACTTTGCCAGCAATCCAACGCCGGTACTGGAAACGACCTTGCCCAAGGGCCGCTGGCGCCTCGTTGCCACGGTGCAGGCCGTCATCACTGGCCACAAATACTGGGATCATTTTGTCGATGTGATGAATCCCGAGGCCATCCGCGCCTTCATCGCCCTCACCCACGAGCGCTACTGGCAGCGCCTCGGTACTGACTTTGGCCACACCGTCAAGGCGATCTTTGTCGACGAAGTCTGCGCTGCCTGGTCAGCCTTGCTACCGCCGCGCTTTCAACGCGAAAAAGGCTATGATATCCTTAGTCGCCTGGAGGCCATCGCTGATCCGACTCATCCCGACCACTGGCAGGTCTCGGCCGACCTGGCCCGAGTCAAGCACCTGATGTTCTGCGAGAGCTTTGATGCACCGCTCCGGGACTGGTGCCGCCAGCACGGCATCGCCTACTGCGGCGAAAAAACCAGCTACCGCTTCTCCCAGCTGGCCTACATGGACATCCCCGGCTGCGAACCCGGCCATACCAAGGCCGGGGCGGACAAGGTTGACACGCTCCAGTCACTCGTCCGTGGCAATGCTCGCGCCACGGCTGCGGCCGCCTATTTCTACAACAAGCCCGGCGCTCTCTGCGAATGTTTCCACAGCCTCGGCTGGGGCGGCACCCTCCAGGACGCCAGGAACATCGCTGAAAACCTCGTCCTGCTCGGCATCTCCTACCTGGTGCCGCATGGCTTCTTCTACAGCACCCACGCCTTGAAAAAACATGACGCGCCGCCGACCTTCTTCTTCCAGATGCCCTACTGGCGCTTCTTTGGCGCACTCTCCCAACGCCTGGAACGCATCACTACAGCGTTTGTCGACACTTGGATTGACGCTGACACCATCGTGCTTGACCCCAATGCCGGACTGCCCGACCGCGATGATCGGGATGTCTGTGAAGTACTCTACCACGCGCTCATGGCCAACCGCGTAGAATTCATGGTCGCGGACACTGACATCATCGCCGCTGCGACAGTCCAAAACGGCGCGCTCCAATGCCGCGACCTGAACATTCGCCGCATCCTCGTCCCGCCCATGCGCGCCCCTGAGCCGGAATGGCTGGAAACAGCCGCACGCCTGAGGCTGCAAGGCATCGAATGCCGCGACATTGCCAGCCGCGACGATGCCCTGGCCGCTGCCGCCGCCGCTGCCCAGGCCTCCCCGTCATCCCTGCCGTTCACAGTCGTCGCCGGTGACTGCGCCAAAATCTGGATGACCGCCCGGCGACAAGGCGCCCGCCGCGTCTGGTTCCTGCAAAACCTGGGCTCGGAGCCGGCTGTCCTTGCCTTTGACCAAAAAACTGCCGCCACTCTCCGCGAAATCGTCTTGGACGACATAGCCGGCCCTGCTCTCAGCCTCGCTCCAGACGGCAGCTGCCAGTGCTGCATCGCTCCCTTTGCCAGCGCCCTGCTGACCAATGGCGACGGCGTCCCAGCCGCGCCAGCCCTGCCCATCGTCACTGCTGCCCTGCCGCTGGCCTGCACAGTCAAGCCCCTGAACGCCAATCTGCTCCGACTCGGCCGCTGGCGCTTATCATTAGCTCAGGACGATGACCCGACTTGGGGACCAGCCGCCGAAGTCGATGCCATCCCGATTGCCAACCAACTGAAGCAAGCCAGACTGGCATTCCGTCCAACTATCGCAGAGAGCTTCGGCATGATGCCGCGCCTGACCTTCCCCAACCTGCGCCTGCGCTATGAAGCGACTTTCATTTGCCAGTGCACAACGCCAGTCACCTTGGTCATGGAACCGGGCAGCATCGGCGGCAACTGGCGCCTGGAGCTGAACGACAGCTGGCAGGCACGCGCTGACCAGCTCCAGCCCGCCCCGTCCGGAGTCCATGTTCCAGGCAGCCTGAGCCTGAACCTTACCCCGGGCTTGCAACCTGGCGAAAATCGCCTCGTCGTCATCGTCGAAGCAACCCGGGCTGACCACGGCCTATGCAATCCGCTCTATCTGGCTGGCGACTTCGCGGTCAATGCCGCCACCATGACCCTGGTGTCACCATGCCAGCACGGCGAGTTCGAGAACTATGAGCGCAATGGCCTGCCTTTCTTTGCCGGAACCGTCGAATACACAGGCGCCTTTGCCGTCGAAAACCTGCCTGCGACGCCCACTTGCCTGCTGCGCTTGAGTCTGCCTACCCTTTGCGAAGAAGCCCTCGAAATCGCGGTCAATGACTCGGCATGGCTGCCCATGCCGTGGAATCCACGCCAAGCCATCATTCCGACCGCTATCCTGCGCCAGGGAAGCAACGCCTTCCGGCTCCGCGTAGCGACGACCCTGATCCGCGCCTTCGAAGGCGAAGCCTTTGACATCAAGAACCATCGCCAAGTCAAAGTGAATTGAAAAACCAGCCTTGCCACCATCACCCATCGGAGACGCAACCATGACCATCACCCCCTGCCGCCCCAAATGGAAAGGAACGATGACCGACCGGGAACGCTTCCGGCGACAGATGCACTGGCAGCCAGTCGACCGATCCTTCAATATGGAATTCGGCTACTGGAATGAAAATTTCACCGAATGGGATATCTTCGCCAAGAATGGCATTACCTCCAACGCCGAAGCCGATATCTTCTTCAACTTCGACCGCATCGCGATCGTGTCTGGCAATGTCTGGATGTCGCCGTCCTTTCCGCCGCAGGTGATTGAAGACCGCGGCGACACTATCATCCGGCTTGACGGCAATGGACTCTGGGTGGAAACGCCGAAAGACGGCCATTCGACTATACCGGTCTACCACCGCGCCAGCATCGTCACTCCAGACGATTGGCAACGCGAAAAAGAACTGCGCTTCCAACGCGGCACTGACGCCCGCAAAGTCCATGTCGCCGCCCTCCGCAAAGCCTATCCGCCGGAACGGGACTTCCCGGTCGGCGTCAACTGCGGCTCCATGATTGGCCGCATCCGCGACATGCTGACCTTCGAAGGCATCGCCTACGCCATCTACGACTACCCGGATATGCTCGAAGACATGGTCGAAACCGCCTGCCTGCTCGTAGAGGACTTCCTCGACCAAGTCCTCGGCCAAATCGACTTTGACTACGCCTCCGGCTGGGAAGACATCTGCTTCAAAAGCGGCCCTATCGTCACCCTCGACTTCTTCAATCAGGTGGTGGTGCCGCGCTACCAACGCATCGGCGACAAGTTGCACCAGCACGGCATTGACCTCTGGTACACCGACTGCGACGGCGATGTGCGCCCTCTTCTGCCAGGCTTCCTCAAGGCTGGCATCAACTGCCTCTTCCCCTTTGAAGTCAACAGCTGCTGCCACCCCGGCGAGCTGCTTGACCAGTACCAGGGACAGCTGCGCATCATGGGCGGCGTTGACAAAATGGCCCTCGGCAAAGGCCCGCCAGCGATCAAGGCCTACCTGGAATCCCTGGCGCCCTACGTCGAACGCGGCGGCTACATTCCCTTCTGCGACCACCGCTGCCCGCCGAACGTAACGCCCGAAGACTACCTCTACTACCTCGACCTGAAGGAAAAGATGTTCGGCCTGCAATCATAATGCCGGGCTGGCGCGTCATTCCTTGTCGCTGAAATTGCCGTCGCTGTCCTTGCCCAGGACGCCGCGCCAGCCGTCACTTCCCAATGGCGGCAATTTCCAGGAAGGTCTTTTGCGGAAGCGATTATGGAATTTCTTGGTCAGGACGCCTTTTTCCTCCAGGTGGACGTAACAGGCTCGGAAGCATCCCCGAGCGCCCTCCAAGGCCGGGTTATTGCCCTCAATCCGGCCGTATGGAATCGCCTTGTCCATCTCTGGCCCGCCGGTATAGCCGTGAAAGTCGTCAGGCGTGTGCGTTGGCTGAAAAAACGGATTATAGTCGGGATTGCCGCCACGATAGGCGATAGAGCATTTGATCACATCCAGCTTGCCCCATTCCACCCGATGGCCGGCAATTGTCACCGAATCAGTCTCCGTGGCTGAAATCGCCTGGCCAGAGCATTCTCGGACGCAGCACTTGCAGCGATCGCAAATCCGACCGCTGAAAATCGGGTCGGGCACCAGCTCGGCATCAGTCAAAATCGCCACAAAACGCTGCAACGGGCCAAATTCCGGGGTGAGGAAAATCTTGCTGTAGCCGATTTCGCCCAAGCCAGCGGCGTAGGCCATAATCCGAAAATCCGGCATCACATCAGGAAACGGCAGCCCTGGACGCACCGGGCGGCTGCGCGTAGGGTCGACCGCTTGCTTCGGGATGCTGACGCTGGCACCGCAATACATGTTCGGTATCGGTGCGCCCTCGTATCCGGCATCCTCCAAAAAACGGCAAAGATTGCGCATCACAATCGGCATCTGCACCACATTCATGTGGCCGTAGCCCATGCCGGTGTACGCCTGAAAATACGTCCCTTCCTCAATGCCGCGAAAATATCCGCGGGGCAGACGAAAGGCCAGCACAATCGCGGCCTTGGCGTCTGGAAAGATATAGCGCGGGTCCTGCTGCTTTGGCGCCCCTTCAAAACGATCCATGCTGGCAATTCCGCACAAATCAGCGCCTAACTCCAACGCAGCCTTCTTGACGTCGGCAGATGTAAGCATAGCTGCAATTCCCTTTCATTGTTTGACTTAACGTTCTCGCTGGTTGCGGCTTACCACTGTGGTTTAAAGTCCGGGATGATCTCATAGACATTGACCAGGCGGACTTCGCTGGAACCGGCCTTGCCCCATTGCTCCAGGTTCAGGCGCTTTTCCGTCGGAGAGCTGTTGACGTAGCAGAAGTCGACCTGCTCCGGCTCAAAGCGATTGAGCATCGCCAAGTTCGTCTTGCGATCCCAGAAGCCCCATTCTCCGTCCGGGCACAAGTCGTCGCGGAGATAGATGTTCGAGGTCTTGTCAGTCGCCACTTCGCGCCGATCCCAGGTGCCGGCCTTGGTCTTGAGCAACAGCACCGTGCTGGCTGGCTCGGCCATGGTAAAGGCCGGGTGCGTACGCAACGCGAGGCTGCCGGAGCCGCGCATCGTGGTCTCAACCCGGACTCCCGGCCGGTCTGGCAGCAACTCATACCGACGCATGATCTGCCGTTGGTTGGACAACTTTGCCCGCAGCACGATATAGGCGTCGCCGACTTCCACGACCTCGTACGGCTCCAGCCATCCTGGGGACTGATAGTCCGGGGTGCTGAACTCCTCGTAGCCACCTTCTCGTGGAGCATAGCCATTACGACTATCGCCAAAGACCTTGAATACATCGCGGTCATCGCCGGCGAGCTGCAACCGCCAGATGCGACCACCGATCTCAGGCAGCACTGTCATTCGCATAAAATTATTGGCGAGAATCACCGGCGTTACCTCGGGCAGCCGCCTGCGGTGCTTCTCCAACCAGTCGGCATACGGCCGGCGCTGGCTTTCTGCGATCTTCGTCAGGCCGACAGCCGCTGCCGTCTCCTCAAACCGTTGCAACACCGGCGCCGGGTCGGTGTCGTCGCGCAATTTCAACTTGTTATCCTGCCAGACATACGCATCGCTGCCCAGCTCAAGCGCTGTGTACCACAAGGGCATGCGGGCCACGGCGACGCGGCGCGCATACGTCGCATCCTGGCTGACCGCTGCCTCGGCCTGGTCGAAAATCGCAGCGGCCTGGGCCAGCATCTCGGGGCGGTCCAAGTAGCTCTTGGGCGAAGCATAAATCCGCACGTGCTTCGTGGTATCCCCGCCAATGGTGTCGTGAATTAAATCAATGTACTGGCGGATGTACGGCGCAGCCGGACCATAGTAGGCATCGGTGAATTCAACGATGCCGCGTTCGACATCGAAGTCCTGGTCCCACAGCAGCTTAGAGAGCAGATATCCGCGCAGGTCCTGGAATTCGCCGCCGCGCGTGAAGATGTTGCCTTGCTCATACATGCCAGTAACGCCGTGGCGGACATACAATTGCAGATTCGGCTTCAACACCCGCAAGTTCGGAAACGGCTGTGTGCTGTGCGCAAAGTTAATAGTGTAGTCCCAGACAAACAACCGCGGACAGATCGCTGACCAAGCTGCCAAATCCTCGCGGAAACTCTCGTTGGACTCGCAATCCGCCAGCGTGTGAACAAAGCAGCACTCGATGGAACACAGCCGAATCAGAACATTCCGGGATGGTCTGACATACTTCGGAGCCTTGCGCGTGTATTGATACGCCAGGGTGTCGATCAGCACATCCGGATAATCCTTCTCAATGTCAGCAGCTATGGCGTTGACAAAATGCAGCAGCGGCCCAGACTGGCTGCCCTCATGGTCAGCCAACGCCTGGCATTTGGCGCAGCAACAGTAGTTGTGCCAGTCGTTCTGCGACACGCTGACCGCAAATACGCCGGGTTCCGAAGACGCGATCCACTCGCGCACCGTTTCGGTTGCGATGCGCAGGACATCGGGATTGGTCAAGCAAAGCTGGGTGCGTTCATCCGTGACCCTCTTGCCGTTAATCTCGGAGTAGTACTCCGGGTGTTCCGCCGCGTATTTCTGCCTGGGCACGAGGGAGTTAAATGTATGCACCCAGCCGCGATAGAACACTCGGCCGCCCCACGATTCGTCTGCTTTAACCAAATGGCCGTTGAGCTTGAGGGGAACACAGACCTCTGGTGCTCGCAGCTGAATGGAGCTGGTCATCCGATACGCAATTGCTGGCACATACACCTTGCGGAATGGCGCTGGCGTCAACTCGCCCTGGCGCGGATACACGGTGCAATCATCGGTAAACCAACGCCAGCCCAGCTGCTCTTCCATGAACGTGAACACCGAATACAACACCCCGCGCTGCCCGCCAGCCAGCACCAGGACGTCAGGCCGCAGCTCGACGTGGATGCCGTCCACGCCCAAGGCAGCATAGTCCACCGTCACGCCACGGCGTTCCAGCGATGCACTGCGGCCGATCAAAATCGGGAAGCGGTCGCCCTCCTGGCCTTCCTCGACAACCGGAATGATGACGTCACCGGTCTGACGTTCCAGGCCATTGGCCAGCTCCTGGGCAGCGCGGCGTTCCGATGGCGTTGCCGCCAAGGGGAGAACAATGACGTGTTCGGTTGGCGACAGCGCTTTCCCACCCAAACGGATGACGCACTGTCCCTGCTGCGCCTGCCATTCTGTCCGCGCCTGTTCAGCAGCGGCGAGCTGCTTTTCCCACTCATCCAGCACGCCCTTCCAAGGCAGTCCAGGCCGCGCTGCCGCCAGCTTTTGCAACTCCGGCAGCAGACTGCGCCGCACGGCGACATCTTCGTCAAAATCAACGGTACGGCGCATCTGCCGTGCAGCGATCACCTGCTTCAGGCAGTCCAGCACCTTGCCATTTTTGCCGGGATAGGCCCGAATGCCCTCGGCGCAAATGGCCAGCCGCTCGGCGGCGGTGTAGCCGTCAAACAATTCAGCCAGGCGCTTGTGCCCTTCCGGAAACTGGGTGCAGTTCCATCTAATCATGGCGACCAGATGTGTCCGGCGCTCTGACAGAGTCTCAGCCCGCTGCGCCAATAGGCAGGCCAGTTCTGCCTGCTCGCGTTCGTTTTGCGCGTCAATCACCGCCGTTGCTGCGGCTACGTCACCGCGGCTTAGGTGATGCCACATTAGGAGCTGACGGTCGTTTGTCGCCTTGTTTGGCCGCGCCGTTATCTCGGCGATAGTTTCGGCAGGCGTGGCGACTTGCACCATAGTCAGGTCATCAAGCCAGAACTCGCCCGGACCGCTGCTTGAGAACACCAACGGCGCAATCTCAATCACGTCGCGGTTGCTGGTGACGCGCCGACTGACCCGCGTCCAGTCCGCCGCCTCCTGGACCGTCACTGGCGCGCCCGTCCCATTAAACCAGCCATAACAATTGTACGAATACGCATAGAGGGCAGTGCCCGGCCTGTCTTCAGCCTTGCCCTTGACCCAAGCAGTCAGTTCGTATGTGGCAAACGGCTCCACCTCGATCTTACGCAAGCCGGCATGACGCCAATACACTCTCTCGTCCACCGACAAATGACAGGCTTTGGTGCCGCTGCGCGCCTCGCCGACCAGACCAGACAGCTCAAAATCGCTGTCCGGCCACAAGTTCGTTCCAGCCGCCAACGCCGTCAATCCGCTGCCAAGCACCAACAAAAACAAGGGAATGCGCATGCAAAACCTCCGTATTCTGCCAAGAATGGTTCTACATCGGCTCAGCCGACCATGAGTCCGGTGGCCGCGATTTCCAATCGCATCGTCTATAAAGTAATAACGCGAAAAACGATTGCAACCTAACGCCGCATTTTGCTTTGTTCGCAGCACTTAGCTGTAGTGCCTTACAACGACGTGGACATAGTGGACGAGGTGGACATGGTGGACGAGGTGGACGAGGTGGACGGCGACTGCGGCATCGTATGTAGTTCAAGCTTCAGCTTGCCGTATCTACCTCGCTTGCAGGAGCATGTAGTTCAAGCTTTAGCTTGCAGTACGTAGTTCAAGCTTCAGCTTGCAGTATCTACCTCGCTTGCAGGAGCATGTAGTTCAAGCTTCAGCTTGCAGTATGTACCTCGCTTGCAGGAGCATGTAGTTCAAGCTTCAGCTTGCAGTATGTTTCGCGCTTTTAGTGTTTTTGCCGCTTCGCGTCGGTGAATGCAGTGGACATAGCGGACAGCGTAGTCCAAGCTCATCTCGCCCCTCGCCCCTAACGAATTATGAATTATGAATTATGAATTATGAATTATGGAATGCGCCTCAGCATTCACCATTCAGCATTCAGCATTCAGCATTCAGCATTAAAAAAGCCCGCACCGGAAAAATCCGATGCGGGCTTTGTTTTGCGTGTTAGTCGCCGTTTCTTCGACCGGAGGGTTTTCCGGTCGATTCGCGGTTTGGCTTACATCACATCATGCCGTCCATGCCTCCCATACCGCCGGGGCCGCCGGCTGGGACGTCCTTCTTCTCTTCGGGCAGTTCGCAGATCATGCACTCAGTGGTGAGCAGCATGCCAGCAACCGAAGCCGCATTCTGCAAAGCGCAGCGTTCGACCTTCTTCGGGTCGATGATGCCGGCCTTGAACATGTCGACATACTTGTCAGCCGCAGCGTCATAGCCGTGGTTGCCCTTGAGTTCTTTGACCTTCATGACGACGATGGAGCCTTCGACGCCAGCGTTCTGGGCGATTTGGCGCAGGGGTTCATCCATCGCACGAGCGATGATGTCAACGCCTGTGGCCTCGTCGCCGGACAGCTTCAGGGACGGCAGAACCTTGGCCGCAGCGCGCAGGAGAGCCACGCCGCCACCAGCGACAATGCCTTCCTCGACCGCAGCGCGGGTGGCATGCAGAGCGTCCTCGACGCGAGCCTTCTTCTCCTTCATCTCCGTCTCCGTCGCAGCGCCGACCTTGATGACGGCAACGCCGCCAGCCAGCTTCGCCAGACGCTCCTGGAGCTTCTCGCGGTCGTAGTCGGACGTGGTCTCTTCGATCTGATGACGAATCTGGTTGACGCGGCCGGCAATCTTGCTGGTCTCGCCTGCGCCTTCGACGATCGTGGTGTTGTCCTTGTCAATCGTCACACGCTTGGCACTGCCGAGCTGGTCAGCCTTGATGTTCTCCAGCTTAATGCCAAGGTCTTCGGTGATGCAGACGCCGCCAGTCAGGATGGCGATGTCTTCCAGCATGGCCTTGCGGCGGTCGCCAAAGCCAGGGGCCTTGACCGCGCACACGTTCAGGGTGCCGCGCAGCTTGTTGACAACCAACGTGGCCAGAGCCTCGCCGTCAACATCTTCAGCGATGATGAGCAGCGGCTTGCCCTGCTTGGCAACCATCTGCAGCAACGGCAGCATGTCTTGCAGGCTGCTGATCTTCTTCTCGTGAATCAGGATCAAAGCGTCTTCCAGGACACATTCCATGGCCTCGGCGTTGGTGACAAAGTACGGGGACAGGTAGCCCTTGTCAAACTGCATGCCTTCGACGACGTCGAGAGTAGTCTCAATGGTCTTGGCTTCCTCGACCGTGATGGTGCCGTCCTTGCCGACCTTGTCCATCGCGTCAGCGATGATCTCGCCAATGGCAGAGTCGGAGTTCGCCGAAATCCTCGCCACCGAGGCAATCTGATTGCGGCTGTCAACCTTGACCGCCATCGCGCTCAGCTCTTCCGTGATCACGGCGACGGCCTTGTCAATGCCGCGCTTCAGGCACATCGGATTGGCGCCAGCGGTGACGTTGCGCAGACCTTCGCGGAAAATCGCTTCGGCCAACAGCGTCGCAGTCGTGGTGCCGTCACCAGCGTTGTCACTGGTCTTGCTGGCGACTTCTTTCACCATCTGGGCGCCCATGTTCTCAAATGGATCGGCCAATTCGACTTCCTTGGCGACCGTGACGCCGTCCTTAGTGACGGTCGGAGAACCGAACTTCTTGTCAATGATGACATTGCGGCCTTTGGGGCCGAGCGTCGTCCGAACCGCCTTGCTCAACGCGGCAACACCATTCAGAAGGGCCTGGCGGCCTTTCGCATCATAATAAATCTGTTTCGCTGCCATAATTGCTTGTACTCCTTAGTTAATAATATGGCTAACTGTAATTTTCTTGTTCGTGGCGCTTCTACCTACAGCGCAACAACCGTCTTATCACTTGCACTTAGCTTTGCAGCACTCCTCGACGATCGCCAGGATGTCGCTGGCATTGAGAATCTTGTACTCCTTGTCGTCGATCTTGATCTCGGTGCCGCCGTACTTCGAGGTCAACACCGTGTCACCGACCTTGACGTCCATCGGGATGAGCTTGCCGTTGTCATCGCGCTTGCCCGGGCCGACCGCGACAACCTTGGCCTCCTGGGGCTTCTCCTTGGCGCTGTCGGGAATGACAATGCCGCCCTTGATGACTTCTTGCAGCTCAATGGCCTCAACCAGAACACGGTCGCCCAACGGTTTGATGTTCATGCGTGAATCTCCTTCTTGTTGTTCGATGTTTATTGACAGGCGGGAAAAATTCCCGATATGCCGCTAATCATTTATAGTTATAGTCACTTCTTGTCGTCGGAGACGTCGCGGAAGTCTGCGTCAATGACACTGTCATCCGCCTTGCTGCCGGTGGTCTCGCCTGACGACGCCTGCTGGCCGCCAGCAAAGCCTTCCGGGCCAGCACCAGCGCCGCCGCCCTGCTGTTGCTGAGCCTGGGCGTTGCGGTACAACTCTTCGGCAAAGGCATGCATCTTGCTTTCCAGCTCCTTCATGATGCTGTCCATCCGCGCCGTGTCATTGTCAGCAATCGCCTTTTTCAGGCGCTCCAAGCCCTCCTCGATCGGCTGTTTCAAGTCAGCCGGAATCTTATCGCCATTCTCCTTCAACTGACGCTCGGTCTGGTAGACCATGGAGTCAGCGCGGTTCTTGATGTCAACCGCCTCGCGCTTCTTCTTGTCCTCTTCAGCGTGCACCTGGGCCTCGTTGACCATCTTCTTGATTTCCTCCTCGGTCAGGCCCGAGTTGGCAGTGATGGTGATTTTCTGCTCCTTGCCAGTGCCGAGGTTCTTAGCCGACACTTTCAGGATGCCATTCGGGTCGATGTCAAAGGTGACTTCGATCTGCGGCACTCCACGCGGGGCAGGCGGAATCTCGTCCAGATGGAACTTACCAATGGTCTTATTGCCGATGGCCATTTCACGCTCGCCCTGCAAGATATGGATTTCCACCGAGGGCTGGTTGTCGCTGGCCGTGCTGAAAATCTCACTCTTCTTAGTCGGAATAGTGGTATTGCGCTCGATCAGCTTCGTGAACACGCCGCCCAGGGTCTCGATGCCGAGGGACAGAGGCGTCACATCCAGCAGGAGGACGTCTTTGACGTCGCCAGCCAGAACGCCGCCCTGGATAGCCGCGCCAATAGCCACGACTTCATCCGGGTTAACGCCCTTGTGCGGGACCTTGCCAAACAAGTCCTCAGTCAGCTTCTGGATGGCCGGCATACGGGTCATGCCGCCGACCAGGATGACTTCGTCAATCTGAGACGCGCTGAGGCTGGCGTCCCGCAGGCAGTTCTGGCACGGCGCCACCGAGCGTTTCACCAGGTCAGCCGTCAGCTGCTCCAGGTGCGCCCGGGTCAGGGTCTTGGTCAGATGGAACGGCCCGGCTTCATTGGCCGACAGGAACGGCAGGTTGATTTCCGTCGTCGTGCTGCTGGACAATTCGCACTTGGCTTTTTCCGCAGCTTCCTTCAGGCGCTGCAAAGCGACTTGGTCCTTGCGCACATCAACGCCAGTCTCTTTTTTGACCTCGTCAACCAGCCAGGTAATCACGGTATCGTCAAAGTCGTCGCCGCCCAGGTGCGTGTCACCGTTGGTAGCCTTGACTTCAAAAACGCCTTCACCGAGCTCCAGAATCGAAATATCGAAGGTACCGCCGCCCAAGTCGTAGACCGCGATCTTCTCATCCCGCTTCTTGTCGAGGCCGTAGGCCAGCGAGGCCGCCGTCGGCTCGTTGATGATGCGTCGGACTTCCAGGCCAGCGATGCGGCCGGCGTCCTTGGTAGCCTGACGCTGGCTGTCATTGAAATACGCCGGCACCGTGATCACGGCTTCCGTAATCGTCTCACCCAGGTACGCTTCCGCGTCCGCCTTCAATTTTTGCAGGATGATTGCGGAGATTTCCGGCGGCGAGTAGGTCTTGTCGCCAATCTGGACGTGGGCGTCGCCATTCTTGCCTTCCACCAGCTTATACGGAACCAAGTCGACGTCATGCTTCATCTCGGAGAACTTCCGACCCATGAAGCGCTTGATCGAAAACACGGTCTGGGTCGGATTGGTCACTGCCTGGCGTTTAGCCATAGCGCCAACCAGACGCTCGCCGTTCTTGGTGAAAGCCACCACCGACGGCGTCGTCCGACTGCCTTCCGCATTCGGAATCACGACCGGCTTGCCACTCTCCATCACCGCCATGCACGAATTAGTCGTGCCTAAGTCAATGCCTAAAATTTTTCCCATGATATGTACTCCTATTGTATTCCTTATGTCTGCTATTGTCATCTTTTCGCTTATTTTGTCCTACACGAGGAATATATCAAGCAATTAGCATGCCAAGTTAACACAAAGAACCATAAGATATTTAATAGCATCCACTTAGGCAATTTTCACCCATTCCGCCTCTGACTGGCCGCCCCCCCAGCTGGCACACAGGTTGGCACAATCCGCGTCACAGTGAGACACTTTGTCGCAAGCTTAATGACACAGGCGGAACCGCTGCTCTTGCCGCTGTTCCGCCTGTTGCCTGGCCGAGACCTTGGTCAGCGCTGTTTGTCACGTTGCAAGGCGCGATGTGCGATATCCCCCCGGTACCAAGCGCCTGGCCAGGAAATCAGTTCGACCGCCTGGTAGGCATTAGCGACTGCCTCGGCAATGTCTTGCCCCAGGGCGGTGACTCCGAGAACGCGGCCGCCGGAAGTGACAGTCTGCCCATTCTCAATGCGGGTGCCTGCCTGGAAAACGACAGCGCCAGTGGCCTCGGCCGCGTCGATGCCGCGGATCGGGTCGCCCTTGCGATACTTGTTCGGATAGCCCTCCGAGGCCATCACCACGCACACCGCTGGCTTCGGCGACCAGACTAGTTCGACCTCGGCGAGTCGTCCGTCCGCTGTCGCGACTAGTGCCTCCAGCAGATCGCTGTCCAAGCGCGCCAGGATAGCCTGCGTCTCCGGGTCGCCGAAGCGGACATTGAATTCAAGCACTTTTGGGCCTTGCGCGGTGAGCATCAATCCGGCGTAGATAACGCCGCGGAAGTCCAGTCCATCCGCCTGGCAGCCACGCAGGAACGGCCGCATGATCTGGGCGTCAATCACCTGCTCAAGTTCAGGCGTGACTACCGGAGCCGGGGAGTAGGCGCCCATGCCGCCGGTATTAGGGCCGGTATCGCCGTCGCCAGCCCGCTTGTGGTCCTGCGAGGTCGCCAGCGGCACGATGGTCTTGCCATCGCACAAGGCGATAATCGAAGCTTCCTCACCAAACAGACATTCCTCGATAAGGACTGATGCCCCGGCAGCACCGAATGCCCCGCCGAAGCAGGCGTGAACCGCTGCTTCAGCCTCGGCAACGGTCGTCGCCACCACTACGCCCTTGCCGGCGGCCAGGCCATCAGCCTTCACGACCAGCGGCGCTCCTTGTTGACGCACACAAGCTAAAGCCGGCTCTTCAGCCGTAAAATGCCACGACGCTGCCGTGGGCAGGCCATGACGCTGCATAAACTGCTTGGCAAAGCTCTTGCTGCCCTCCAACTGGGCAGCATACTGGTCAGGGCCGACGATGCGCTGGCCGCGCCCCCGGAATTCATCTACGATGCCGGCGCACAAGGGCGCTTCCGGTCCGACCATAGTGAGGCCGACCTGGTGCGCCACCGCAAAGTCTGCCAATTCGGCCAGCGTGCCCTCCGGGACCGTGACCACGCCGCGCATGCCAGGATTACCAGGCGAACAGTACACGACGCCAGCCTGGGGACTCTGCATCAGCTTCCACGCCAAGGCATGTTCACGACCGCCGCCGCCAATCAAAAGCACGTTCATGGCTAGTTTCCTTTTCCTGCGATAAAGCCTGCGTTGCCCTTAGACAAGAACATCGAACCGACTGCCCGCAATAGCCGCCGATTCGATGCCTGTTAGGACAATGGTGGGCGATGACGGACTCGAACCGCCGACAACCACGGTGTAAACGTGGCGCTCTAACCAACTGAGCTAATCGCCCTGAGTGACAAACTATAGGTATATAATGTAATGACGCGCGCCCGTCCTGCAAATCAGCAACGCAAAGTTCGTGGCAGTAGATGGTAATCGAGCAGCCATGGATACGAAGGGCGAGAAACTTCTGTTTTATCCGCAGATGACGCAGATGACGCAGATTTTTTTTAGGGGGGCGTACGGAGAAACCAGCCGCGAAGCGGCAAAAGCCTCGGAGAGGCGAAACCATGAGTAACCCCAGGTGCAGCGAAGCGGAACCTGGGGAGACGCAGCCCCCAAGCCAGAGCCTCGGAGAGGCGAAACCATGAGTAACCCCAGGTGCAGCGAAGCGGAACCTGGGGAGACGCAGCCCTCGCCCGCTGTCCACTCAAGTCCACTGGCGTCCATTAGAGTCCATTAAAGTCCGCCAGAGTCCACTAAAGTGCCTTGCCCAAGGCGCACACAAAATTTATCTATAAATGCCAACTCACTCTTACCCGATAAAATGCAATTAACTCATTATTAAAGAATGAATTGCAATGAAATAAAATAGGCGAAATATAAACTTTTTTCAATTTTTTTGACTTTTTCTGACTTTTTTAAAGATTTTTTTCAAAAAAAACACGATAAAGCACGCGATGCTTTCATTTATAATAAAACCGGCGATGTCTGGTTCGACCGTAGCCCGTGCTCAAATCCTGACGATAATCCGGCAATTACAATTTTTACACAGCACACAAATCACGAAAAGCAAACGACGCCCATGCATTTTCTCAATTTTTTCCACCAAGACCCCTTTCCCAAACTCCCCCTCGCCCCTCGCCCACTGTCCACGTTCATCGTCTACTAAAGCCACTCAAGTCCACTAACGTCCATTGTCCACTGTCCACTAAAAATTCCCCTTTCGTTCCATCCCGGACAATAGGTGTCCGGGGTGCTATGGCATACTATGCATAGAGCCAAAAACTG
>Ga0209510_1000379_pt1 | contig 63715 bp, 56 predicted proteins | sample BiotimSIPDNA_FD_185749 | JGI IMG/M metagenome (GOLD analysis project Ga0209510, IMG submission 185749) | Anaerobic biogas reactor microbial communites from Washington, USA - Biogas_R1 time_0 SIP DNA (SPAdes) (version 2) | ecosystem: Engineered > Bioreactor > Anaerobic > Unclassified | place...
CAGCTCTTATCCCAATCGCCGATAATAGGCGGATTAATAGGTATCTGGAGATAACAGGCATACTTGTCTACTGACCCGCGCTGTTCGACCCAAGTCAAATAAGCCCCTCCCAAACCATTTACTACAGCAATATCAGGGTTGTACTGTTTCCAGTTAGCGCCCGTTCCACCTAATGCCAACGTGAATTTTACGAGAGATTCCCCAAAAAGAGTGCGATAGTAGACAATACGGTCGTTGACCACGCCAGCAATATGGGAGCGTCCAGCAGGGTCGACAGCGATAACAGCTTGCTCAACATCATCGGGAGCTGTGATGTGAATTTCGGTCGGGGGTGAAAAGCTTGTGGGGGCACAGGCACTCAGGATAAGTGTTAAAAGTAAAAGGAATGTCCAGACAACGATTTTGCCTTTCATGATTATTAACCTCCATAGAATTGGCGCATACAAACCTTGTTTAAGAGAGTGTATGCCTACGACTTTGGATTCGGAATGTAAAAAATTGGACAACCTCGGACGAGGTTCATAGGGTTGTTATTTATAGTATAACAATTTTATTTTTGAATACAATACATAAATGGATATTTTTTCTAAAACAGCAGGCTTTATTGAATTTTGATCTCTCTCTTAAGCCAAAATTTCTTGAATTCTCGCTAAGTTCTGTTCAGTGTAAAATTGTGCTTATGGTCTACAAACCCAATCTGGATATCAACCGACTTTATTCTCGCTTTGCTTCACCCATATGTGAGTTGGACTGCGGCGAAATTTGCAAGCAATTTAACCCTTCCGGCAAACCCTTCTGTTGTGACATCTGCGTGGCAGTACCAGTTGCCTTGAAAGAGGAATGGACTTATCTTAAAACCAACACAAAACTGTGGCACCGCTTGCGCGGAGATGAGTGCCCTACCGATCCAATTGACTTACCCAAAATGCAGGCTGAAACGCCCCATTACATGTATTTGATGGCCTGCAAAGGTCCTGCTTTTTGCGAGCGTGACTTTCGCACGCTTAGCTGCCGTCAGTTCCCGTTTTCACCCTACATCACAGCGGATGACCGCTTAATCGGGCTAACCTACAATTGGGATTTTGAAGAGGTTTGTTGGGTAATAAGCAATTTGGACCAGGTCAGCGACCAATATCGAAAAGAGTTTTTGGATATTTATGACGAGCTTCTTTTTGAGCACCCCAGCGAATATGACAGCTATTATTGGCTTTCAGAAGACATGCGCGAGCATTTCATCAAACTTCAACGCTCAATCCCAATCTTGCATCGCGATGGGGGATATTACCTCCTGGACCCTTCGACAGACGAATGCACACCTATTGAGCCTTCTGAATTTCCAAAATTTGGTGCTTACAAAGACTTATAAACCTTCTCCTATGGAGAAGGGGCACCACGAAGTGGTGGATGAGGTAATCATTTTGGCTCACTTGCACCGATGCAACTCAAGAGATTGAGACAATCGATTGATTACCTGTAGGCTGAGACGAAGTGCCCGTAGGGTGTTGAAAGCGTTGTGTCCACAACTGTTGTTACATTTGTCCGCTTTCAATCCGGCGTTAAGGCCACAGCTCTAACAATCGTGTTGTAAATAGCATCGCCGGATTGGATGTGGAATATTATTTATTGGATCCTGCCACAGATGAAATTACTGCCATAAATCCTATGGTCTTACCTTCTTTGCGTAGGCCGAGATTGTTCTTTTCAATCCGGCTTCTTTTCGTCAGTCGAGACAAAGTAATCCATTCCACAGGTTTGAATTTATGCCGGGTTCAGAAACGGAACCCAGCCTACAAAAGACTTTCAATCCGGTATTTGTGAGAACTTCTCGAACAATCGTGTTGTAAATAACACTAACTGGGAGCTGGAAACACGAAACAGTAAGCATGGACCAGGAAACGGTAAACAGGGTACAGGGAGCTGGAAATAGGAAACAGATATGACGACAAGAAATCATCGTGATTTAGTTGTTTGGCAAAAATCTATGGAGTTAGTAGAAGAAGTTTATCGATTAACCAATTTTTTACCAAAAGAGGAAATATTTGGAGTAACCAATCAATTGAGGAGAGCCGCATTTTCAATTCCATCCAACATTGCTGAAGGTAATGCGCGCAATTCTTCGAAAGAATACGCAAGATTTCTGTCAATAGCAAGAGGCTCAAAAGCAGAAACTGAAACTCAACTCGAGATATGTGTCCGTATCGGTTATTTGAATGAAGATCAAACCCACAAAGCGATTACCTTATGTGATGAAATTGGTAAAATGCTCTACTCAATGATACAAAAATTAAGCAATCAATGAACTCCTCTCTGCTCCCAGTTTCTTGATCCCTGTCCCCTGCTCCCTGATCCCTGCTTCCTGATTTAAAACAAAAACGACGATGATAAGATCGCCGTTCAAACAGGAAAACAAAAATGCGAGTCCCTGCCGGGTACTCGTTATTTTGCTAAATTGTAAAGATTCCTCCACTCTTGTTTCACAACAAAGTTGAGCAACCTGGAAAACTCTAAACTAAATCTTGATCTCGATGTCAACACCAGCAGGCAGGCTCAAGCGCATGAGCATGTCAATGGTCTTTGAATCGGGTTCCAACACGTCGATCAGACGATTGTGGGTACGGATCTCAAAATGTTCCTGTGAGTCTTTATCAATAAAGGTAGAACGTCGGACGGTGTATTTTTCGATCTTGGTTGGCAATGGTACCGGTCCCACCACGCGGGCACCAGAGCGCTCAGCGGTTTCGACAATTCGCTTCGCACTTTGATCTAAAATGCGATGATCGTAAGCCTTCAAACGGATTCTAATTTTTTGTTTTGCCATAGTTTTCCTGTTCTTTTTTCTTAATTTCAACCGGTCTTAACCGGATTGAGTCAATTTAACTCTCAGCCGTTAAGACGACCAAGGATTTTTTTCATATAAGCGTCAGAGACGCGGTCGTAATGCTTGAACTCCATCGTAAAAACGCCTCTGCCCTGGGTGGCAGAACGGAGTTCTGTGGCATAGCCAAACATCTCCGAAAGGGGCACTTCAGCATGGATTGCCTTGGCGTTGCCATAGCGGTCGTCCATTCCCAAAATATTACCAACACGGGAATTGATTTGACCAATGATATCGCCGGTATATTCCTCAGGAATCGTGATTTCAACCTGCATGATTGGTTCCAGAATCACTGGGTCAGCTTTTTCGGCAGCTTCACGCAAACCAAAGATGGCTGCCATGCGGAAAGCCATTTCGCTCGAATCGACCTCGTGAAAAGTGCCATCAGTCAAGGTAAATTTGACATCGGTCATGGTAAATCCTGCCAAAGGACCGCTTTCACAAGCTTCGTAAAAACCTTTTTCAATCGCAGGTATGTATTCTTTGGGGATCGAACCACCACGAATTTTGTTTTCAAACTGGAGACCTTGTCCACTGTCCAGTGGTTCCAGGTCAAAAATAACATGACCATACTGACCATGCCCACCAGATTGCTTGCTGTAGCGATATTGAGCATTCATAATTGGTTTGGTTATGGCTTCACGGTAAGCTACACGAGGTTTGCCAATATTGGCTTTCACCTTGAATTCACGCAACAGACGAGTGACCAACACGTCAAGATGCAGCTCACCCATTCCTGAAATCACTGTCTGACCAGTGACATCATCCTGGCGAACACGGAATGTGGGGTCTTCTTCGGCTAATTTCACCAAAGATTCAGCCATGCGGTCCTGGTCTGCCTTGGTTTTCGGTTCGATTGCGATTGAAATCACCGGGTCAGGGAAACTGATTGCTTCCAGATAGACCGGATTAGTTGGGTCAGAAAGGGTGTCACCCGTAAAGCTGAACTTTAATCCCAAAATCGCGCCGATATCTCCTGCGCCCAATTCTTCAATATCTTCCCGCCGATCGGCGTACATTCTGAGCAATCTGCCGATGCGTTCTTTTTTGTCTTTTGAAGAGTTTTGAACAGTCGAATTTTGCTTGACCTTGCCCGAATAAACCCGCAAGTAAGCCAGGCGTCCCATATATGGATCCGATACAATTTTGAATACCAATGCAGACATCGGTTCGCTGTCATCAGCATGACGAAGCACTTCGCTCTCATCACGCACCAATGTAGCCGTTACCGGGGGAATGTCGAGTGGTGAAGGCAAATAATCAATAACAGCGTCCAAAACTAATTGCACACCTTTATTTTTCAAGCTGCTGCCGCAAAAAACCGGGGTTACCAGGTTGGCAATCACGGCTTTGCGTAAAGCCAGTTTCAATTCTTCGAGAGTAATTTCTTTGCCTTCAAGGAATTTGACCGTCAGGTCTTCATCCAATTCAGCGATACGTTCTACTAAAATTTCACGTAAATCTGCAGCTTTTTTCTTAAGTTCTTCGGGTATCTCGACAACATCAGGAGTGACACCAGTGCTCTCATTATAAAAAACTGCGTTTTGTTCCAATAAGTTGACAATCCCTATAAAATCGCTTTCAGTGCCGATCGGAATCTGCATCTGAAGTGCGTTTGCACCTAAGCGCTCTTTGATACTTTCAATAGTACGCTCGTAGGATGCACCAACACGATCCAGCTTATTCGCGAAACAAATTCGCGGTACGCCAAACTTATCTGCCTGGCGCCAAACAGTCTCACTTTGAGGTTCAACACCCTGGACAGAATCAAAAACAACCACACCGCCGTCCAATACGCGCAGCGAGCGCTGTACTTCGGCAGTGAAGTCGATATGACCGGGAGTGTCGATAATATTAATGAGATGGTCTTTCCATTCAGCCGTTACAGCTGCGGAAACAATAGTGATACCACGTTCACGTTCCTCGGGCATCCAGTCGGTAACGGTTGTGCCGTCATCGACGTTGCCCAAACGGTAGGTTTTGCCGGTATAAAACAAAATCCGCTCGGTGGTGGTAGTTTTACCAGCATCGATATGGGCGATAATGCCAATATTTCGATAGCGCTCGAGCGGAAAGTTAGTCATAGGTGACCTTAATTGTTAAAGTACCAGAATTACATGCGGAAGTGAGAAAACGCGCGGTTAGCCTCAGCCATCTTGTGCGCTTCTTCACGTCGGCGAATGGCAGCACCCTGATTTTCAGCAGCATCCATTAATTCACCAGCAAGTTTCTCTGAATAAGACTTGCCAGCTCGTGCCCGGGAAGCAGTAATGATCCAGCGCATCGCCAGAGTAATCCGGCGTTCTGGAGCAACTTCCATCGGCACCTGGTAGGTCGCACCACCAATACGGCGGGGGCGAACTTCCATCATTGGGCTGACATTTTTCAAGGCGGTTTCGAACACTTCCATACCCTCTTTACCAGTCTTTTCGCCGATCATATCGATCGCCTTATAGACATGGCGGGTAACGGTGCTTTTCTTGCCGTTTAGCATGATGCGATTAATCATCATCTGCAGATGAACGTTGTTATAACGAACATCCGGGGGGGTGATTCGCTTTTCTGGTTTCAATCTTCTTGACATAATTGCTCCTCAATTTCAGCCAGCAGCAGTCTCCTGCTTTTTTACTGGCTTTCATTCCAAATTATTACTCAGCGCGTTTTGCGCCGTATTTGGAACGAGCGCGTTTGCGATCAGCTACACCAGTGCTGTCAAGTGTCCCGCGGACGATGTGATAACGCACACCAGGCAGGTCTTTCACTCTACCACCACGCACTAAAACAACACTGTGTTCCTGCAGTTGATGGCCTTCACCAGGAATATACGCAGTGACTTCGATGCCGTTGGAAAGACGAACACGAGCAATCTTTCGCAGAGCGGAATTCGGTTTCTTGGGGGTCATCGTACGTACGATGGTGCAAACACCGCGCTTCTGGGGAGCACCCTTCGGCTGGCGGGTTCGGCGTTGTTTTTCCGAATTCAACGTATATTGCAAGGCGGGTGACTTGCTTTTTTGACTTTTTGTCTTGCGACCTTTTCTAACCAATTGGTTTATTGTTGGCACGTTTTTGCCTCCGTACTACCTATTAACTTTGTATTATTCATTAAACAAGGCCATCTAATCAGCGGATGGCCTTATTAGCCAATTTATTGACAGGCACAAAGAAATTTCCTGCCTGTCAGGAATGAGCGATTATTTTATCACGCTTCTCATCAATACGTCAAGCGCAAAATCGCTAATTTCTACCGCCCGTAAGCTTGTTGAAGACCTCTGCACCCTGGTCCATCAAGCCAGTTGGGACGCGTTGGCGATGACCACGATCTTCGTCTTTGCCAAATTTGATAACATCATCATCGTCCATGATCGCTTCCACTGCCAGGCTCAAAGATTGAAGTTCTTTCACCAGGACGCGGAAGGCAGCCGGAATGCCAGGAGCTTCGATCGGTTTATCCTGAACGATCGATTCGTAGGTGGCAGTTCTGCCGGCCACATCATCAGACTTGACTGTCAGCATTTCTTGCAGGGTATGAGCCGCGCCGTAAGCTTCAAGCGCCCAAACCTCCATTTCGCCAAAGCGCTGACCACCAAATTGGGCTTTACCACCCAAAGGCTGCTGAGTGACCAGGCTGTATGGACCCGTCGAACGGGCATGCACCTTGTCTTCAACCAGGTGATGCAGTTTCAGCATGCTCATGACACCGATAGTCACAGGCTGATCATATAAATCGCCTGTGCGACCATCCCGAACCAATTGCTTTCCAAGGGTAGGTACAGGACGTCCGGTTTCAATCATGATTTCCCGGGCTTTGGCTTCCATCGTAGCGCGATCCGAATTCTTGTCGATTTCCTTACCGTGCTTTTTAGCCCACAAAACCAGGCATGCCTTAATTGCGTTGTCGTCTTGCTGATTACGGTCAGCCACGGCGATGTTCTCTTCAGGGAAAGAGGTGATCGTTGCAGGGTCATAGCCTTCGTTTTCCAGCCAAAGGTTTAATGCGGCCCGGCGTGCGAGTACTTCATTTTCCTTGATCTCAAACAGGTCTACGTCTTTTCCAGCCAATTGTTCTTCCAGGTAAAGCAGTCTGACTTCGTTGTCGTCCTCGATCATTTCAGGATCGTATTCAATTCCCTGCAGCCATTCTGCACCCTTTTCTGCGGTCACACGCCAGGCTTCGTCGATCATCCAGGCACGAACCAGTTCGGCTTCAATTTCAGCTTCAGTGGCGCCATCAAATACCGGGGTTACAGCGCGGAAACCAAGACTTTGAGCAGCCCAACCGAGTTCAGCCTCGAGCACTTGCCCGATGTTCATACGACCAGGGATACCAAGCGGGTTGAGAATTATGTCAATGGGAGTACCATCTTCGAGGAAAGGCATGTCTTCAACTGGCAGAACCATCGAAACACAGCCCTTATTGCCATGACGACCTGCCATTTTGTCACCAGCAGTGATCTTTCGGCGTTGTGCCACTGACACGCGCACCATTTTATCAACGCCGGCGTTCAGATCATTGTTCTCTTCGCGAGTGAAGACTTTGACGTCCACCACGATTCCACGTTCACCGTGAGGCATACGCAGAGAAGTGTCCTTGACATCGCGAGATTTCTCGCCGAAGATAGCGCGAAGTAAGCGCTCTTCAGGAGTCAGTTCTTTTTCACCTTTTGGTGTAATCTTGCCAACCAAAATATCATTCGGACCAACTTCAGCGCCAATGCGGATAATGCCGGTTTCGTCCAGATCGCGAATGGTGTCTTCACCAACATTTGGAATCTCACGGGTGATTTCTTCGGGACCCAACTTGGTGTCACGAGCTTCCACTTCATACTTTTCGATATGAATGCTGGTATAGCGATCGTCTTCAACCAGGCGTTCAGAAATCAGGATCGCGTCTTCAAAGTTGAAGCCTTCCCAAGGCAAAAAGGCGATCAAAACATTCTGACCGAGAGCCAGATTGCCATCCTGGGTGGAGGAGGAGTCGACAATGACATCGCCCTTGTGTACCAGCTGTCCTTTGACCACCGCCGGGCGTTGGTCAATACAGGTGCTTTGATTTGAGCGTTGATATTTGCGCAATTTGTGAATCTTCAGGGTGCCGCTGGCCTGTTTCAAAACAAGGCTATCGCCAGTGACAGAAATAACTTCTCCATCTTCTTCAGCGATCACAACCTGCCCAGAGTCAGCCACAGCAATTCCTTCCATACCAGTCGAAACAATCGGTACTTCAGGGCGTAATAACGGGACTGCCTGGGTCTGCATGTTTGAGCCCATCAAAGCACGGCTTGCATCATCGTGCTCGAGGAAGGGGATCAAAGCGGCGGATATACCCACAAATTGGTTTGGGGCAACATCGATAAAGTCAATGTATTCATAGTCCCGAATTTCAAATTTATTGTGGAAGCGGCAGCTATTACGGCGGAGGAATTCGTTATATTCATTGACCGGCGCGTTTGCCTGGGCAATTACATATTTGTCCTCACGATCGGCACTCATATAAACATACTCGTCACTGATAAAAGGTCGAACCAAAACATCTTCAATGCCAAGCGCTTTAATTTTCTTTGCCATAGCCGGCGTGATGCGAGTTTCAGTTTCGTAAATGATCTTGTCAGTTTTTGGATCCTTGATGTTCTGGCGCAGCAAGTGGTTTACCAAGTTGGGGTCATCCCCCTTCAATGAGCGGTAAACCCTGCGGTATGGGGTTTCAATGAAACCAAATTCGTTCACCTTGGCAAAGGATGCCAGGCGACCGATCAGACCAATGTTTGGACCTTCAGGTGTCTCAATCGGGCAAATGCGACCGTAATGAGAGAAGTGAACGTCACGCACATCAAAGCCTGCACGTTCGCGGCGCAGACCACCAGGACCAAGAGCCGAAACTGTGCGTTTGTGGCGCAGCTCGGAAAGCGGGTTGGTCTCTTCCATGAATTGTGAAAGCTGGCTGGAGCCAAAGAACTCGCGCAGTGAAGCTACCAATGGGCGAATGTTGACCAAGCTGACTGGTGATGCGTTGGCACCCTGATCGCGAATGGACATACGTTCTTTGATGACGCGTTCCATCCGGCGCAAACCGACACGCAATTTGTTTTGTATCAGTTCACCCACAGTCTTGATGCGGCGGTTGCCAAGATGATCAATGTCATCAGCAGGCATCTTATCATTATTGATTTGGATCATATGGCGAACGATCCGGATAATGTCGTGCGCGGTAACTGTGCGATGGCTCAATGGAACCAAACCTTCAAGATCCAGTTTTTGATTCAATTTATAACGACCAACGTTTTCAAGGTCGTAATGACGCGGATCAAAGATTTGTTCTCTGACGAAAGTTCTGGCGTTGTCCAACTGGGGAGGCTCGCCTGGACGCAGTCGTTTGTAAAACTCGATCAAAGCCGCCTCACTGATTTTGTAAGTGCTCAGGTCATATTCCGGCTCTTGATCGAAAGAAGATTCAATATAGAGGTGGTTGGGATTATTATCGACATCCTGGAAAAGTGCCAGGATTTCTTCATCCGTGCCTTCCTTTAAAGGTGCAATGTCAAGATCATTACCATCCTCTTTAAGTGCAGCCAAAGCGCGCAAAAAGACCGTGATCGGCACAGTGCGCTTTCGATTGAACTTCAGGATGATGAAATCATTCTTGCGGGTCTCAAATTCCATCCAGGCACCGCGATCGGGGATCAGCTTGGCAGTGGACATCTTCCTGCCCGTAGCGCGGTCCGTCTCGGCTTCAAAATAAACGCCTGGAGAGCGAATCAGCTGGGATACGACCACACGTTCAGTACCATTAATAATGAAGGTGCCCTTCGGGGTCATCTCAGGGAAGTCGCCCAGGAAGAGTTCGTGTTTAAGCTTTTCGCTATGGTCGGCGCCTTCCAAGAGGACAGAAACATAAAGCGGGCAGGCGTAAGTCAGATCTCGCTCGAGACATTCTTCGATTGAGTTTTTCGGATCTTCAAAGTGATATTCCAGACCAAATTCTCGGGCTGTGTCAGTATCACTGGGGAAATGTAGTCTCAGGTCGTTGCCATAAGAGACGATGGGAGAAATTTCGTTGAACAAACTACCCAAACCTTCAGACTTGAGGCGTTGGAAAGATTCAAGTTGTACTTCAATAAGATCGGGTAACGCGAGTCCCACGGGGATACGTGCGTAGTTCTTGGGTTTCATCAGTTCAGTCATTCACATCTCCTAACGTGATAAAAGCGTGGTGCAACTGCGAACCACGCGTTTAATACAATTTAAGCGCAATATTTTAGTATAAGACAACTCGATTGCTAAGTCAATAGTTTTCTATGCCAATTAACGCTAACTTTCCCGCGTTTGATAAGATAATTATTATACCGCAATCCGGTAATCAAAAACCATCTGTCATAGGGTTGTTTTTCTAAATCACCTTCTCTGTTTTCCCTGCCAGATTTCGCAGATATTCCAATTGACCTGCATGATAAGACATATGAAAAGCAAGGAAAATGGTTGTGGCACCTTTTGTACCGCTCCAGCCTGGTTCTCTGAAATAAGAATCGCTTTGGTTCTCCAGCGTTTGGGCAGCCACCGCAATGAGCGCACTATAATCCTGACGAATCTTTGACAGATCAGGCAAACCCGGTTCATCTTTCAAGATCGGCTCACTGGTCCGCTCGAAACGCTCATAGACCTCAAACCCCTCTGGTACCACCCCACCCATGGTAAGAATCAGGTCTTTCATGCTCTCAACCATGTGCCCCAATACCCATAGCATGCAGTTCCCCCCCGGTTGAGGTTGAAGAAGCAAGTCTTCGTAGCTCAGCCCTTGCGTCTGTACGTCGACGATCCATTCCCAAGTTTCAAATAAGGTCTTGAAATCATCTTTGGTGATCATTTGGTCATCTCCATATCATTTTTCTCAAATTGTAAGTCCTTCATTCCAACTCTCCAACTCTTTCACCAACCTCCTAATACTACTGCCGGTTCATTTTTTGATAATTTTCTGTTCCAAGTCTCACCTTTTAAGCTGCTTGAGATTCATCCAGGTGGTTAAATGCTTCAACAATTTTTCTATTAGCTGCGACATTCTCAAGGTAGGAAATTCGCATGGCATCATCCGTGATCTTGTTAGCACGCTCAATAAGAGTGGTATGCGCCTTATCCAGAATCTCGTTTGCACGTGGATCGTCGTTGGCTTGCAATACCTGATAGCAAGTAAGGTAGATGCGCATGGGTTCGTCCATGCCGTTTGGTACCTTCTCATCAAGAAATTTGAGAGTAGGTTCGATAAAACTCAAAGCTTCCGCTAAATTACCTTCATGCAGTGCTATTTCTGCTAGAGCTGCGTGCAACTCGGCAACTCGAAAATGCTGTTTCATTGTTTGTCTGATAATCAGGCTGCGATTAAAAGTATCACGTGCTTCTTTGTAATCCCCCAAGGCTACTTGAAACTTTCCAAGGCAAAGTAATACATCAGCTTCTATTTCTTTATCTGGATATTCCTTTAATAGATCTAATGCCTCAAGGCACAGAAGCTTGCCTTTTTGGTACTCTCCTTGATGGTAAAGGTTCTTTGCTTGCTGATTATGTTCCTCAGATTGTAAAGTGTTATGTCCAATTTCTGTGTTTATTTCAACACCTTGCTGCAGGTAATTAATTGCATTTGGATAGTCACCGACATTTCTTGAAAGGGTCCCCAATTCAATTAGTGATGAAGCCTGATATCTGCGGATTCCATGCTCTTCCGCTAGTTCTATGGATTTCTCTAATGCCTCTTTTGCTCTACTATATTCACCTTTTTGGTTTAAGATCAAGCCATAAGAATGAAAATCAATAACCCCATGAAATACACTGCATATCTGCTCATTCAGTTCAAGCGCTTTTTGGAGATGCATTTCTGCAGTTTCCAAATCGCCTAATTGGGCAGATAAGTTCCCCATATTTCCCAACATTATCGTCTGTGATTCCAGGTCGCCTGTTATTACACCTATTTCATATGAATCTTTAAAGTAGATCAATGCGGTTGAAAGATCACCATTATCTGCATACGCAGCACCAATATTACCGAGGACTACCGATTCCCTTCTTCGATCGCCCATCTCACGGAATACTTCAATTGCTTCTTTATAACAATCCATGGTCTTTTCGAAATCGCCATGTTCACGATACAAAAAACCTAAATTATTTAAGGTTTTGCTTGCCCCCATTCGATCACCGTTTTTTCTAGCAATTTCGAGAGATTCAAGGGCATACTGCATGGATTTTTCATACTCACTTTGATCGTATGCTATTACACCCAACCCCCTAAGGCTTGTTGATTCAATCTGATACAGACCTTCAACCCTGGAAATCTCAAGTGCACTTTCAAAGAAAGTTCGTGCAGAATCATATTTACCCAAACGCATCGCCGCATCCCCTGCCAAGTGATTCGCTTGAGCTTGAAATTTCGGTGTCTGGTTACAATTAGCGAACCCTAAACATTTTTCGGCTGCCTGCAATGAGTCAATAAAATTACCTGTATCAATGTAGTAAGATGCCTCCCGCAAGTTTGCAGTTACAATTTTTTTTGCGTCAGATAAACTTTCTGCGATAGTTTTCAGTAATTGGATATCTAACAGTTGGGACTCACGCTCCCCGCAGATACTGTAAACTGCTTCTCTCAGCATCAGCAGCTCAAAGCGTTTCTCAAGGTCTGTCTCGGGTGTCAGTTCCAATGCCCGGGTGAAGTAGGCGATCGCTTCCTCATTGGCATACCTGGCAGTAGCCTGTTCGCCTGCTTTCTGCAGATAATAGCGTGTTTTATCATCCAATCCCGCCTTCTCAAAGTGCAGTGCCAACTGCACGGCAATCTCATCTGCCTGGTCGCCAAACAAAGCTTCCAGCGCGCCGCCTACATCTTCATGCAGGTAAGCCCGCTCAGCCTCGCTCATTTCATTATATAAATAGGTCCTGAACAGATTATGCTGGAACCTGAACAGCGATAGTCTCTGCCCGCCCGGATCCAGACGCCGGATACCTTCAGCCCGCACCAGCCGGTGCTGCCGCTCCAGTTCTCCACTCAGCTTGCGGATCAGCCCCCCTGCCTCTGCCTGCTGCACCCGTGCCACCACCTCTGCCGTGAAGTCCTCTCCCTGCACGCTGCCAATGGTCAGCAGGTGTTTCAGTTCTTCCTCCAGCCTGCCGATGCGTTCCTCAATCACGCCTTCCACCTTGGTCGGCAGAGCATCCCAATTCAGGCTCTCGCTTTCGACCCAATTTTCGTTCTCTTTGATCAGGTCTCCCCGCTCCTGCATGTTGCGCAGCAGTTCCACTGTGAACAGGGGATGTCCGCCAGTATGATGATAGAGATTGGTGATGAAGGTATCTTTGAGATTGTTGGGTTCGCTCTCCAGGAAGGCTTCCACAAACAAGCGGCCTTCTTCTTCCACAGCTTTGTCCAGGTCGATGGTGATATCGCCAAAATATCTCTTGAATTCTGCCAGCACTTTCTCCAGTGGGTGCCGCTCTTTCCCTCTCCCAATAGCGACCTCCGCGGAACGATAGGTACCCAGGATCAGGATGCGATGTTGTCCAACACGCCTGCCCAGGTGAAAGAGCAAATTTATCGAAGCAGCATCGCCCCAGTGTAGGTCATCCAAAATGATCAGGAGCGGATTCTTTTCAGAGATGCGGCACAGCACGTTGGCGTACTGCTCAAAGATATGGCTTTCCTGGATCCCGCTCTCCCCCGGCTTGGCCTTGGGTTTGTTGACCAGTTTCTCAAGCTTGTCCAGCCAGCCCACTTTCTCCGCCACGAACGTGCCCAGCTTGGTGACCAGCCCCACCCCGGGCACAAATACACCGATCAGGTCCGGTCCCACATCCACGATGGCTTGCCCTGCCAGTACCAACATATTGCGCAGCCTGCCGGCATTCTCGTTACTGATTGCGCCCTGTGCCAGTTTGGCATCCACATCCCCGGTCAACTGACCCAGTACCTCCCTGAAAGGCAGATAGGCATCCCCTATGCCTGTCTGTGCATCGCACAAGCCTACCGCCACAGCCAGCTCTTTGTCCTGCGCCTGGGCTCGTTTGACAAATTCCTGTACCAGGGTGGTCTTGCCGCTGCCGGCTTCCCCGCTCACAAAACAAACCCTGCCCTGCCCGCTAACTGCTTGCGCCAGGCATTCCTTTAATTGCCTCAGTTGCTCTTCTCTCGCGATAAAGGTCTGTTCCATGTTGCTCTCCTTGATGCTTCCTGCGCTTGTATCAATTTCTTGATAAAAACTCTTGCGCAAAAAGACAAATAGAAACACGATTACGGAATCTATCCCCCACATTTATATTAACATAAATCTGGAGGTTTTTATAGATAATATTTGCATTTTTGTTCAATTCCTGCTACGCAAAAGTTTTATTTTCCGCAATTTTGTGGTATCTTATTAATACAATATCACGGGGAGCCGAAAGGCTGAGAGGGACCACTTGGTCCGACCCGCAACACCTGATCCGGATCATACCGGCGGAGGGATGCAGATAAACACCTTCAGCAACCCTCCCCGTGGAGGGTTTTTTGATGAAAAAATACAGACGCGCAGTACTATTCGCCAACGGGGATTTTCCGGAGAATGACATGCTCACTCTAAATGAGGATGATTTTTTGGTGGCAGTTGACGGCGGGCTGCGCCATCTGCTCCAGCTCGGTCTGACCCCCCAGCTTCTGATTGGCGACCTCGATTCTGTCAACGCGGAAAATCTGGACCGCTGTATGCAATGGGGTGTCGAGATCCTGCGCTTCCCACCCGAAAAAGATGAAACTGACCTGGAATTGGCAGTGCGCGAGGCTCTTCAAAGAGGGTTCAGCGAAATCGTCATTACTTGCGCGCTTGGCAACCGGCTAGACCACACCCTCGGCAACCTGGCGCTTCTGGCTCTGCCCGAGCTTAAAGGCACTCATGCTCTGATTTCCAATGGTGCAACATCAATTTACCTCGTAAAAGATCAAATAGCTCTGGAATCCTATCCTGGCGATCTGATTTCCCTATTGCCATGGGGTCAACCCGTTCTTGGCGTCTCTACCACAGGCTTGCAGTATGCACTCGAAGATGCCACACTTTACCCCTGGAAAACTCTTGGTCTCAGCAATGTGGCAACCAACAGCGAGGTCACTGTTTCCATAAAATCTGGTCAGCTGTTTCTTTTTCATGTTATGGACAAAAAAATTTTAGAAGAAAAGGAACAAGATGTTTAAAAAATACTCACCACTCCTAACAATATTTGTTCTGATTCTGGCTGCCTGTCAACCGCTTACAACTGCGACACCAGAAACAGGACCCCAGACCCTGACAGTTATGACCCATGACAGTTTCTCGGTCAGCGAAGAACTGGTGAAAAAATTTGAAACAGAAAACAACGCCAGCCTGATCTTCATCCAGGGAGGCGATACAGGTTCAGCTCTCAATCGATTAATCCTCACCTCGGTTGGCAGCCCAACACCGGAAGCGGATGTCTTTTACGGACTGGATAACACCTTTCTCTCCCGTGCTCTCGACCAGGATCTCTTCGAAGCCTACCAACCAGCTGCACTGGATGCCATACCTGCCGAGTTTAAACTTGACCCTACATTCAAAGTGGTACCCATTGACTACGGCGATGTCTGCATCAATTATGACAAAGCCTGGTTTGCTGAGAAAAATCTCGAATTACCTGGTTCTCTGCAAGATTTGACAAAACCAGAATTTAACGGACTGCTGGTGGTGGAAAACCCGGCGACCAGTTCACCAGGGTTGGCTTTTATGATGGCAACCATAGCAGAATTTGGCGAAAGTGGTTGGCTGGCTTGGTGGAAATCGATGAAAAACAACAACGCTGCCATCGTCTCAGACTGGGAAACCGCCTATTACACCAACTTTTCAGGCTCTTCCGGCAAAGGTCCGCAGCCAATGGTGGTCTCATACGCCTCCAGCCCTGCTGCCGAGTTGATCTTCGCCGAGACTGAATTAAGTGAATCACCAACCGCTTCCCTGGTAAGTCCTGGAATGTGCTGGAGGCAGGTCGAATTTGCCGGCATTCTGAAAAACACACCGAACCGCGCTTTGGCAGAAAAGTTCATTAATTTCATGCTCAGCAAGGAGTTCCAGGAGGATGTGCCTATGCAAATGTTCGTCTTCCCGGTGCTGCCTGAAGCTGTTTTGCCAGAAGAATTTTTGCTTGCCAGCCAGATCCCGGAAACAGTTGGCTCGCTCGACCCTGCCCTGATTGCGGCGAATCGTGATGGCTGGGTCAATGAGTGGACAAATTTGATGTTCAAATAGTTTGAAAGAAGACTAAATGAAGCGCTCGCGTTCCCTGATTTGGATACTGTGGTTGATACCACTGATCTTCCTGCTGTTTTTCTTTTACCAGCCTTTGTTGGCGATTTTCAGGCAGGTGTTTTCCGAGCGCTTCAACCAGGGTTGGCAATTCTTCAGTTGGGGGCAGATCACCAAACCGCTGCTCTTTACCTTCTGGCAGGCGTTTCTTTCGATGCTCCTGACCCTTCTGATCGGCTTGCCTGCCGCCTACCTTTTCGCCAGGTTTGAATTCCCGGGTCGCAAAAGCCTGCACACGCTCAGTTTGCTGCCGTTCATCCTGCCAACCGTGGTGGTTGCAACGGCTTTTAACACTCTGATTGGACCAAGAGGCTGGTTGAATCTGATCCTGATGGATCTGCTGAATCTATCCAACCCACCCTTGAGCTTGCTCAACAGCCTTCCAGCAATTCTGCTGGCACACGTTTTCTACAACACCTCTATCGTGATCCGCATGGTTGGCAACAGCCTGAGCCGTCTCAATCCTCATTACGACGAAGCGGCTCGCGTGCTGAACGCAAAACCCTGGCAGGCTTTTCGTGAGGTTTCTCTGCCGTTATTGATGCCCTCGATTTTGGGCGCAAGCCTGTTGGTATTCTTGTTTGATTTCACCAGTTTTGGCGTGGTACTCATGCTGGGCGGACCTCAATTCGCCACCTTAGAGGTTGAAATCTACACGCAAGCGATGAGCCGCTTCAATTTGCCGATGGCAGGTTTGCTCTCTATGATTCAGCTGGCGATCACCCTGCTCATCACCCTTGCCCAAAGTCGGGTAAAAAATCCGCGCTTTGGCAAAGCCGCCCTCAGCAGTGAGCAGAAGACGAGGCAGCGACCAGTCAGCACAAGGCAGAAAATCTTTGTTGTCCTGATGTGCCTGCTGCTGGTCGTTTTGTTTATCTCACCCATTTTGAGCCTTGTTTCCCGCTCTTTGGTTACTTTTGAGGCCGCCCGAGGAGAGCGCGGCGAATTTGAGACTGGTTTAACCACCCGCTACTACACAGAACTTTTCCAAAATCGTACTGGCTCAATTTTTTATTCCAACCCGCTTGCTGCCATTCGCAACTCACTGGTGTATTCGATCCTGACCATGATTATCGCAACCTCCATGGGCTTGATTACAGCCTATGCCCTTTCCCGGTCGGGCAAACTGACACGATTGCTTGAACCCTTCTTGATGCTGCCCTTGGGTGCCAGCGCGGTGATTCTGGGATTGGGCTTTCTGATTACTTTCAACCGCCCACCATGGACCAGCGGACCTTTCCCGATCTTGATCCCAATCGCGCACTCGCTGATCGCTCTTCCTTTTGTGGTACACACGATTCTGCCGGCAATTCAGGGCATCCCCAATTCATTGCGTGAAGCCGCAAGCGTGATGGGCGCCAAACCCTGGAAAGTCCTTCGCGAAATCGACCTGCCAATTCTGCTGCGAGCGGTAATCGTCAGCCTGGCTTTTTCCTTCACGATTTCGTTGGGTGAATTTGGCGCTTCCAGCCTGCTGGCCAATGCGCGAACACCCACCATACCGGTAGCCATTTTCCGTTATATTTCCCAGCCTGGCGCACTTAATTACGGACAAGCCCTGGCAATGTCCACCTTATTATTGCTCACAAGTGCTGCTGGCAGCCTGTTGATCGAAAAAATCCGACTTCCCGGTGAGGAGTTATTCTGATGTTATCTGTTGAAAACATTTATAAAGACTACGACGGCAAACCCCTGCTCAAAGGAATCACTTTCGAGGTTCATGAGGGCGAATTGGTTTGCCTGCTTGGCTCTTCAGGCAGCGGTAAAAGCACCATGCTGCGCATCATAGCAGGATTGGAAGAACCCAAATCTGGAAGGGTTTTTTGGAATGGTGAGGATTACACCCAAAAGCCCACCCACGAACGTGGTTTTGGACTGATGTTCCAGGATTATGCGTTGTTCCCTCATCGCACTGTCGCAGAAAACATCGCTTTCGGGTTGAGGATGGCGGGGCGTCCGAAGATTGAAATTCAAACGCTGGTAAAAAAGGCTCTTGCAAGCATCCGAATGGAGGAGTTTGCTGACCGGGCAGTAACAGAATTGTCAGGAGGCGAACAACAGCGTGTGGCTCTGGCGCGCGCGCTCGCACCAGACCCGCACCTGCTGATGCTGGACGAACCCCTGGGAGCGTTGGATCACAATTTGCGTACTGAATTGCTCAAGGACCTGCGTAAGCGGCTTCATGACAGCCAGAAACCTGTGATTTACGTTACCCATGACCAGGAAGAAGCTTTCGCGCTTGCTGACCGCTTGCTCTTGCTGCACGAAGGACTTTTGGTTCAGGAAGGCGCGCCTGAAACTGTTTTCAATCAGCCAGCCAACACTTGGGTTGCCTCTTTTTTGGGGCTGGGGAACCTGGTTCCAGCAAAATTAGTCACTTCCAAGTTTGTTGAGACTAACTTTGGGCGATTCGAATTAGGAACTTCGTCCGAACTGGAGATCGGCTCGGATTGCATGCTGCTTTTGCGCCCTGAAGATGCCCTTCTGGGCGAAAAAGCAATTCTGACACCCGGTTACCTACGCGCAGTTGTACGGGACAGTGTTTTTCAAGGTGAATATTACCGCCTCGATGTCATAGTAGGGCAAACCATCCTGCAAGTTCATTCTCCCAACCCTGTTGAAATCGGTGAAACGATCAGCATAGCCTGGCCGGCATCCACCCTGCAATGCCTGCTGGTAGTGTGAATGTTTTTTTTCGATTGCGACGATCTTACGAAGTACCCTGACGCCGTAGGCGTTAGTGGGCAGCCTGAGCATATAACTTGACCCTCTGGTCGCCATCCCTGTAAATTCATGGAGTCTCCGGCTAATTTTCGTACGCGGTAAGGTCGCTGGCTGAGTAAATAAAACACAAACCGGGCTGGTAATTTCGCCAGCCCGGTTTTTACTTTGGATTGTTAGATTATCATTCGCCTTCGTAGGCTTTTTCGAGTTCGCTAATATTCAGTTTAAGCATACCAAGCATCGCAGCGGCAACCCTATCAGCTTTAACTGTGTCTGGATCACGCATCATGACGTCCAGAATTTCCGGGACAATCTGCCACGATAAGCCATATCTATCTTTAAGCCATCCGCAAGCGACTTGTTCGCCACCTTCAGATAGGGCTTCCCAAAGATAATCAATCTCTTCCTGAGTTTTGCAGTACACCTGTATTGAGATAGCCTCATTAAAAGTAAACATCGGCCCACCATTTAGCGCAGTAAAGTTTTGTCCATTCAGTTCAAAGTCAATTGTTGATAAATCTCCAACTTTCATTTCGGATGCTTTTGCTACTGACTCTGTAAGAAACGATGTGTTTACTATTTTTGCATCTTCAAACAGCGATACATAAAAATCCACCGCTTCCTTTGCCTGGTCGTTAAACCATAAAAAAGTTACTATTTTCCTCATGTCGATTGTCCTTTCTTCTTATTTCGTAAGAGTATTTTTATTATTGTAGTAGCCAGTGCACGTTTTAGTAAATTTTTGTACTATGACATCCATAGCATAAGGGATACTCACCATCCAGTAACGATTCTTGACTGGTATCAAATGGCAGAGTGAGCACACGGTTTTACCGTTTGCTCTCCAATTTCGCGGATTTTTTAAACTTCAAGCAAGATCGTTCACCCAGTGGGGAATCCAACTCGATTAATTTAACTAAATTAACAAAAACGGGCCGGCGAAGACACCAGCCCGTTGTATGCTATATTCAGGATTCAAGCATTGACTACAACAGCCTCAAGGCAGAATCGATCAGATAAGACCATTCAATCCTGTATTGACCGCTAATTACAAAGAATCCAGCTACAACAACTGCCACCACTGCGCAAATGCACAGCACTAAAAGGACAATCAGAGCAATTATCCAACCACTGGTTTTCTTCTTCTCAACGGGTGGCTGCGTGTACGAGTAGTCCTTAGTCACCGGAGGAACGGATTCAAAACCGTCCTTGTCAGGTGTCACGTCAACGTAAGGCTCGTGTTCATCACGCTCCGGATCGTAGATCACCGGTTCGGGTTGCTCTGGTAAAGGCTCTGCGCTAAAAACTGTTTCAGGAACCTCCTCGGTCACAAACGGTTCGGGCGGAACGAGTTCAGTTGGGGTTTCGGGTTGAACAGGCTCTTGGGGAGCCGGTTTTGGCGCATCACTCCAGCGGTTTGCGTCAGGGTCATCGATGAAATCTTGGTTACTCATTAGTTATATTCCTTTCAATTCCAAGGGATTTGATTGATCATTTCACTAAAAGGACCGCATAAAGCAATACTACCACCAATCACACCCACCGCAATCAAAATGGTGAGACAAAAAGTCAGAACTGACAAACCGATCCCAACCCATCCCAGGATCAAACCAGCATCAGCTAACCTTTTACCGCCTACTCTACCGTTGCTTTTTTCGATCTCGTTTTTGGCAACATAACCGGTAATGATGGCGACTATAGCACCAATAAACCACAAACCTACAAAGTTGCCAATTCCACTGATCAGGCTAAGAATTGCCCAGATCGACGTGGTTTCTTCAACATTTTCATATCTCACTTGATTTTCAGTCATTTTTACTCCTTAGATATCACTTTCAATAATCTTTTCGCGCGACTTTCTTCGCCGTTGGAAGAACCAGGATACCCACCAGATCAGCATAAAAACTAAAATGACCATCAGGATCGGCAGCGCGACAGATAGAACTGAAATGATCGTGGCTAGGACATCTTCGATCGTGCTTACCACCGACACGCCTACCCCGGCAGTGCTGGCTTCGATCACTGGACGGGCTACCAGGGATTTAGCGGCATGAACAGAGCCTGCTACTAACAAACCACAGATCATCGAAAGCACTGGGTTTACATCTGTGATCGTTTTAGCGCTGGTAGCAAATAGAATTGCACCTGCGACCGGACGGATAAAGGTCTGAATCGCGTCATTGACATCGTCGACCACCGGCACCTTATCTGCCACCATCTCCACAGTGCCCAATACAGCCAGAACACCAATCACCCACCAACTTTCCAGTGTGTTCCAGGGTTCTGCCAGCTCAATCAGGCTGGTAAATTTCGCCAAAAGCGAGACAACTAATAGCGGGATGTAGGCATTCAGACCAGCAGACGCTGAAAGACCAAACGCGCCTAAAACACCCCCAATAATTTCTGTCATAATCATTCCTCCTGTCGGGTGAACAGCTTCCCGACAACAATAATTATAGCCGGGTTGCTAATTGATGACAGTAGATAATCACAGGTCTAAAGGCGCCCAGGTGCCTGTTAGCAGGTATCTCAACATACTCGTTAGCAAGATTTGAATAAAACAGATGTTCAACCCAATCAGCAACGGCAAGCTCATTTGCTTCCAGGTCAACTGTAGATTGGCTCGCCCGGTCAGCATCAAGGCGATCACGGTGTGAATCGAGGTTAGCAAGATCACCACGCTTAAGCCAGAAAGGAACATTGCCGGCAAAAGGATAACTGGCTGTTGGCTGTACACACCCGCAACCATGAGAAAGGCTAAGAAAAGCAGTACTGGAAAACTGTACCATTTTTCAAAAAAACTGCGATTTACCCAATTTGCCCAGGCAGTCTGGTTGAAGAGCGGGCTCAAAATTGCCCCGATACCCAAGCCAATCCCAGTGCCAGTGATCAACCGAAAGAGGTTGGAGGGTTGGTAGCCCAGTTCAAAACCGGGAAAGAAATGCAGAAAGGAGTTGAGGCCATCAATGCCAAACCAAATGAAAAACAGCCCCAAAATGACTGAAACCCAGGTGCGTGGGAACTTGCCTTTGCGACCCTGAAAGGCTTGAAAAGTAAGTGTCAACAATCCTCCCAGGTACATACCAGTACAGCGCGCGCACAACGGTGATTGCAGGTCGTGATAAAAGAAGCTGCGATCTTCAATTTGATGACAAACCGCATACCCCAACAGGCGCACTTTCTCCCACCAGCCGGAGGGCGTCAGCCACAACCAGGTTAGCACTAACGTGATTAACAGGATCGAGCAAGCAATGATCCAGGGTCGATCATTTTTGTCGACCCTTTCGTCACTGCCCTCGATCCGGTTTTCAGGAAGCAATGTCAGTTATGCCTTGCTCAAGTATGCATGGGCATCCTTGAGATAATCGATAATGGTCAGATGCTGTGGGCAGAGACTTTCACATTCTCCACATTCAATACATGCATCCGCCTGATTTGCTTCAGCGATTTGGCTTTCGTAGGTGCGTTGACCGCGCTCCTGCTCGCCGTACATCATTGCATTGTTGTAAATTTCAAAAATTTGCGGGATCAAGACGTCATTTGGACACGGCAGGCAGTATTCGCAATGGGTGCAGGCAACCGGTGCCAGCCCTTGCCAGGCATTGCGCGCTTCTTCGATAATTCTGACCTCTATTAACGAAAGACTGCCAATACCAGAGCGGCTGGCGCTTACCAGGTTCTGCTCCACTTGTTCAAAGGTCGACATGCCCGAAAGCACCAACCCGACTTCCGCTTGATTCCAGAGCCATTGAAGAGCCCACTCAGCTGGTTTCCATGTTCTTTCTGCTTGATCAAAAACCGCTTTTACCGGGGCTGGCGGGACTTCAATTGCCAATTTTCCGCCCTTAAGAGGTTCCATGACCACTACGCCTAATCCACGTTCTGATGCCATCTTCAGCCCACGCTCACCAGCCTGGTAGTCCACATCCATATAGTTATATTGAATCTGGCAGAAATCCCAATGGTCGTACCCCGTCAAAATTTTCTCGAATACCGGGAATTCATCGTGAAAAGAGAAGCCGATATGGCGTATTTTGCCATCAGCTTTTTGTTTCTCGACCCAGTCAAACACCTTGAGATTGAGGTAGTTGTCCCAGTGTTTTTGATTGAGTGCATGCAACAAGTAAAAATCGATGTGGTCAGTTTGAAGCCGTTCCAATTGAGCAGAAAAGTAGTAGTCAAAATCTTCCACTTTTTCGATCAGCCAGGAAGGCATCTTGGTTGCCAGGGCAACTTTTTCCCGGTAACCGTCCTGCAAAATCTTGCCTACCAAAACTTCACTTTGCCCGCCGTGATAAGGCCAGGCAGTATCGACGTAATTCACACCCTGATCAATAGCATAACGGACCATGCGGGTGGCTTCAACCTCATCGACCTCATTTCCCTCACCAGGAAGTTGTGGAAATCGCATACATCCAAACCCCAATGCAGAGGGCGTGAAGTTAGTTTTGCCAAAATTTCTATATTCCATGATCATCCTTTTTTTGTGTTTTCCCTATTTTACCCTGACAAAGGTGAAATCGATTTCAGGAATGCAGAAATTTTATTTTTTCATGGCAAGATTTTTCGAGGTAAGGAGATCGTATTGAAACGCAGGTGTTTTTTTTCAGGCCAGGATTGAAAACAAAAATGATCGTTATATCGTCAAGCAGTTGACGTTTTCAATCCGGCGTCAGGGGTGAATCCTAAGAGTTTGTTTCGTCAACGTCAATTTGCCGGATTGGAGGGACATAGATTAACAGATAACCGCAGCGTTCCCGTTCCCTCCAATCCCGGCCTACGACTATTCACGGGATTTTTTTCAAAGCGATAAGGAAGTGCCGGCAAGTGGGCATTCTTTTGTAGGCCGAGATTGAAAACACAAAAAGATCGTTATAACTTCAAGCGGTTGATGTTTTCAATCCGGCATCAGAAGTAAATCCTAAGAGCTTGTTTCGTTGACGTCATTTTGCCGGATTGGAGAGGACAGAGATTATTGAACATTTGTATGTCTCCCATACCCTCCAATCCCGGCCTAGATATTAAAGCAGGGCAATTACCTCTTCCAGCGTCACTGAATCTCTCAGCACACCGCTGAAATCCTTTTTTGTATCGATCGCCTTTTTTACCTTTGGGTCCAAACCTGTCTCACCCAACAGGTTAGCGCCAACCAAAACACCATTTCTGAAGAGCAAGCTGATATAGGTGTCATCTTGCCTGGATGCAATCAGTTTGTCGCCCTCTTCGGTCGGTGCAAACTGACCGATGCTAAACAGGTCGATCCCCAATACCTTCAATTTGGCTGAGGGAGGGTCTCCGGCAAAATCGGCGGGTTGACCAGCGGCGTGCTTTCCGGCAACCTCACCCTGTTTCTTGGCAGGTACCCAAAGTCCATAATTGATGCCGTGATATTCGGTGACATCACCTGCGGCATAGATATCCGGTTTTGAAGTTTGCATATGCTCATTCACCACTACTCCACGGTTCACTTCAACTCCAGCCAACTTTGCTAGGTCGAGGTTGGGACGAACACCTGCGCTGATCAGAACTAACTCGGCTGGAATGCAAACAGCCGGTTCTGTTTCGGGAGACTCTGAAGCCAACTCAACCCCTTCAACCTTGCCTTCGCCGACCAATGCAGCGGTTTTCGCTGGCACGATGACAGAGATGCCCATTGACTCAATATGCTGGCGCAGCAATTCTGCCGCTTCCTGCCCCAGTTGACGCGGCAATAACCAGTCCAGCGCTTCCAAGACGGTCACTTTTGAACCGTGCCTGGCAATCGCGCCGGCAATCTCTAGCCCCAGTAACCCACCGCCTATGCAAACTACATTGGCGTGATGGTCGAAGATTTGCGTAATTCGCTCCGCGTCTTCCAGCGAGCGTAAAGTCATCACGCCGGGCAGCTCTTTGCCAGGGATAGGGGGTACAAAGGGGCTGGCTCCATTTGCCAGAATGAGCTTTTCGTAACTATAACCTTGTCCGTCATCCAATGTGACCTGTTTGGATTCGGAATCAATATTCTGTACCTGTCTGCCCACCACAATATTAATATGGTTTTCGAGATACCAACCCTCTTTATGCAATTCGAGCTGTTCCCGGCCGATTTCACCAGCCAGGTAGCGTGTTAGACTCATGCGAAAATAAGGCAGACTATGTTCACCACAAACCAGGGTGATGTCTGAAGATTGGTCGACTTTATGGATTGCCTCAGCAGCGCTGACGCCGGCAATACCACCACCGATAATTAGAAAACTTGTCTTGATCAATGACGTTGTCATGGTAATTCCTCCTACCAATTAATCAGACTGCTGAGACCAAGGCGGTCAGAAGCATTCCTTCAAGCTGAAGCTGGTATTGAAGATCCGCTGAACCAGCTATTATCCAGGAAATCAGAGCACAAACTCCTAAGAGCAGCAAAATTGTCAGAATGAATACAGCGCTTACGCAACCAAATCCACAACCGAGACAACCGCGTTCTTTCATAGTTTCACCTCCAATAATGACCTCATTTTACGACCCCTTGTTATGTAATAACAATAAAAGTATAAGGATTGGGCTATGCTATAATTTTTGTTTGCGGTTTGGCACCAATTTGACCGTACTTAAAGGAAGAATGATTATGTTTAATAAAATTTCACAGCTCTTCAAAGGGGATCCGCATCGCAAGAAAATCGGAGAACTGGTTGTTACTGTTGACCAAATCAACGCGCTTGAAGCGCAATTCGAGAAGCTGACCGATGCACAGCTGAAAGAAAAAACCAATGAATACAGGCAGCGCCTGAAAAAAGGAGAAACACTGGACGATCTGCTTCCAGAAACTTATGCTATCGTTCGCGAGGCAAGCAAACGCGTGCTTGGTCAGCGTCATTATGACGTGCAGTTGATCTGCGGAATCAACCTCCACCAGGGTGCCATTTCAGAGCTGCGTACTGGAGAAGGAAAAACGCTCTCAGCAACTCTGCCGCTCTACCTGAATGCCCTTGAAGGAAAAGGCGCGCACCTGATCACTGTAAACGATTATCTCGCACGTCGTGACGGACGCTGGATGGGCGCAATTTATCACTTTTTGGGGCTTAGTGTAGGGGTTCTACAAGCAATTACCGCAGTAGAAGGCAGCCCACGGGCATTTATTTATGACCCCAACGAGCACTCACTCAACGAGGATCAAAATCTCTTGCGCCAGACTTCCCGTCAGCAGGCTTACCTGGCTGACATCACCTACGGGACAAACAGCGAATTCGGCTTCGACTACTTGCGTGACAATATCTCTATGCAGTGGAATCATCGCGTTCAACGAGGTCACAATTACGCCATCATCGACGAGGTTGACAATATTCTCATCGATGAAGCCCGCACCCCGCTGATCATTTCGGGTCCGGCACACGAAGATTCCGAAAACTACATTCGTATGGCGCAAATCGTCAAAGCCCTCAACCCTGAGGACTATGAGATCGGCGAAAAAGAGAAAATGATTTCCCTGACAGAAGTCGGGTTGGCTCATGTGGAAGACATGCTCGGCATGGAACTTTCTGATCCGGAGAGACCGGAAGATGTGACCCCCGAACAAGCCCGCCTGATGGGATTTTTGGAGCAGGCACTGCGTGCTCAATATCTCTTCCATCGCAACAAGGAATATATCGTGCAGGGCGGCGAAGTTGTCATCGTGGACGAATTCACCGGTCGTATGATGCCGGGCAGAAGATGGTCAGATGGTTTGCACCAGGCTGTTGAGGCAAAAGAAGGCGTCAAGGTCCAGGCAGAAAACATCACTCATGCCACCATCACGATCCAGAATTACTTCCGCATGTATGACAAACTGGCGGGTATGACCGGTACAGCCTTGACCGAAAAGGAAGAGTTCTATCGAATTTACGGTCTGGACGTTTTGGCGATCCCATCCAATCTGGAATACAAGGCAGAGCGGGGCGATGCCGGCTTGAAAGCCGAAGAGACCAAAGATCCAGAGGGCTATAAATATACTTACTACTACGAAGATAACGATAGCACCCAGTCTCCTCTCTTTTACAAACGCAAAGACTATCCGGATGTAATTTACCGGACCACTGAAGGCAAGCTGCGCGCGATCATCCTGGAAATCGTTCGTTTCCACGTGGTCGGCAGACCGCAACTGGTGGGTACGACATCTGTGGAAAGCTCTGAACGGCTTTCAGAACGGCTTGCTCCCGAACAAATCCGGCGCTTGCTGCAGGTGAGCCTGATCAAAAATGCTTGGCTCAAGGCTAAGGGCGCAAAAGTGGAAGATTACCTGGATGCGCCAGAACTGGCAGCCCTAAACGAGCCGTTGGATCAATTGCGCATGGCTGAATTGCGCCGGTTGGGGCGCGATTATGGCTTGACCAGCATGGATCTAAGTGAAGAGAGCAACAAGCAAGTATTGCTTGACAGTCTTTATCTCGAAGAAAAAGATTGGGCGAGACTCCAGCCGCTATTTGATGGCGGCGTGCCTCACAAAGTCTTAAATGCCCGCAAACACACCGAAGAATCCCTGATCATCGCTGGTGCCGGCGCTTTTGGCGCGGTGACCATTGCCACAAACATGGCTGGTCGAGGAGTCGACATTAAACTGGGTGGAGAGCTGGACGAAGCGCTGCTCTCGAAGGTCAATCGGGTTTTAGCCAAATACAGTAAGGAAGATCCTTACAACATGACCATGCCCGAACGCCTGGAGGCAGTGAAAAACTTGCAGGTCGAATTTGAAGAAGAGGATGAGCAAACCGCGCTCGACACCTTTGTCAACTACATGGAAGACATGGCAAAGGTACGCGAACTGGGCGGCTTGCACGTGGTCGGCTCGGAAAGACACGAAGCCCGCCGGATCGATAATCAGCTGCGCGGTCGTGCTGGTCGTCAGGGTGACCCCGGTTCAAGCCGTTTTTATCTCAGCCTGGAAGATGACCTGATGCGCATGTTTGGCGGGGAGCAACTTGAAAATATGCTTTCACGCTTCAAAATTGATGAGAATATGCCCATCGAAATGAACATGATCAACAAAATGGTCGAGCAGGCGCAAACCAGGGTGGAAGGGTCCAACTTTGATGTGCGCAAGCACCTACTGGAATACGACGACGTTTTGAATACCCAACGCAATCGCATTTACCAGGAACGCGACAAAATCTTTACGAAAGAAGATTTGCATGAAGACGTCTCAGAAATGCTGCAGACAGAATTGCGCACCCGGGTTGAATCGGGCTTAGCGGACGTGGAAGGTCCCTGGAAATTGCTGGCGTACCTGGAAGAAATCCAACCCAGCATAAACACTGACTTTGGCAGCTATCCTTCTTTCACCTATCAATCGGTTATGGATAAACTGGCAGATGCAGATAGCACCGAAACTTTGAAAAACAGTATCGTCAAATTTGCAAAACAGGCAGTAGAGATTGAAAACCAGCATGTTCAGGCTGGAGCCATAGATTTGTTTGACCATTATGAACAAAATCTGAAGGTCCAAATGGCAGAGGGTGAAGACACGCTCGATGCCTACCTGGAAAGCCTTGACCCACTGGACAAGCATGATTACCAAAGTGAACTGAGTACACTGCTTGGCGCTTCAATCAGGTTTGGTACAAAAGAGATTCAAACTCTGCAAGACAACCCGCGCAGCATGAAGAAATCGCTGACTGAGGCTTTGCACACCAATCTTACGCTCAACGTCGCTCGCCGTCTTTTAATGACCCTGGAACGCCGCTTTGGTGAAAATTGGGCACTCAAGCCGGCTGACCTGGCTGCGCTTCCCTTTAGCGAACTGAGAGCCCAGTTAACTAAAAAAATTGAGAGCAGCCTCAACAGACGGATGGAACGGCTATTTGGTGAGAACCGGGAAGTAGCACGAGATCTGGAAAACAACCAGGATCTGTTGGCTGAAGCCCTTGAGGACGATGATGCCCTTTTGAAAGTGCTTCAAATCTCAACCCAGGGCAAACACATCGGTTTTGATGAACGCACACACAAGCGAGAACTGCGCACGCACAGCCGGCTGAATTACATTTTCGCGATTGCTGACGAAATCGGCGGACAGACCAGTGAAGCGCTCACCGAAAAGATTTTGGAACATCTGCAAAATGCAGAAGAAAAATTAGCAGAAATCTTTGGCTTGAACGAGTGGAATCAGTTGCAGCTAAACGAGCTCAAATTGAACGGCTTGCCTGAGAGAACCCGCACAGAGTTGAAAAAGGAATTGGGTGAATCGCTTTGGGGGCAACTTGAGAATCAAGCTGTTGCTGAAATTGACGATGAATTAGCAGAACGAATTCAGACCGTGATGGGCAACCAAACCCAGAACCGCATCTATCGCGATTTACTGCTGCGTACCATCACCGAATCCTGGGTGGAATACCTGACAAAAATGGAGTCTCTGCGTGTCTCGATCAGCATGGAATCGTATGCCCAGCGAGACCCGCTGGTGCAATACAAACGGCAAGCCAGCACCATGTTCAGTGACCTGCTCAGTGAGGTTCGCCAGGGTGTGATCACCTATATGTTCCGCTATCGACCGGTAAAGCCAGCCGGTGCTGATAGCGAAAATGGTCAGAGCCAGGCTAAGACTTCCGGCTCAAAAAAGAAGAAAAGAAGACGGCATTAAGAGGTTGGAATGACAAAAAAGATCCTGGTTACAAACGATGACGGCGTGACTGCCCCCGGTTTGCTGGCACTAGCCCAAGCCATTCGAAAGATGGACGAAGTGGAAGTCAGCGTTTTGGCGCCTGACCACAACTGGTCCGCTTGCGGGCATGTCAAAACCATGAGCCGACCCATGCGAGTGCACGCAGTCAAACTTGCTGATGGCAGCCAAGCCTGGAGCTCAGACGGAGCACCGTCAGATTGCGTAGCGCTGGCGATGATGGGCGCTTTGGAGCTTGATTTTGACGCGGTCGTTTCCGGGATCAACCCCAATGCCAATATCGGATTGGATGTGACCTACTCTGGCACGGTCACCGCGGCAATGGAGGCTGCAATTAACGGCGTGCCTGGTTTTGCCGTCTCAATAGATGCGCCGGAATATCACCAGGGTCCATTGGACTACGAGGCAGCAGCAGAAGCGGCTGTCAGAGTGATCTCAAAACTGCTCGCGTTGTGGGATGGTCAAAAACCAGCACCGATTTGGAACATCAACGTGCCTTATCGCCCGCAGGGTGATTATGAAGGTGTGCTGCTTACCCGGCAGGGTGTTCGCCTGTACCAGGATGCCCTGGAGAAACGCCTCGATCCCCGTGGAGTTCCCTATTATTGGATCGGAGGAAATGCTCCAACCGGTTTGGTTGAAGATGGCACAGATTTTGGAGCGATCAAAAAAGGTTATATCTCTGTCACACCCTTACAGATGGACATGACCGATACAGTGAGATTGGAAAAATTGAATTCAATCAAGTTATAAACGGGGCAAGCAGGTTTTATGCTTGAATTCTGTCAATCTGATCCAAGACCTCGCAATTAGAGTATTTCATTATTGCGGGCTGCCAAATCTGGAACTTCAAACCTTGATTTTTACCACTGTTCCCGTGTATAATGGGAAGTTGCGCGTATAAATGCGCAATGGTTGTTACCTGGAGAGGAGGTGAATAGCATATGACAAGTGTAACTTTGAGACCTAATGAATCGCAGGATTCCCTGCTCAAGCGCTTTCGCAAGAAGGTCGTGAAGAGTGGTGTTCTCAGCACCGTGCGACGCAAACGCTGGTTCGTTTCTAAGAGCGAGCAGCGCCGTATGGATGAAAAGAAGGCTGTTCGACGTTCTTTCCGGAAGCCCTACGAAAAGTAGCCAGGTTAGTGAGGTGTTATGGCTAAAGAAGAAGAGAAAATTACCGTAGACGGTACCATTATCGAAGCCCTCCCGGGCACACAATTCCGGGTGAAGCTTGATAACGGCCATGAGGTATTGGCATATCTCTCCGGTCGAATGCGCCGATATTATATCCGCATCCTATTGGGAGATGCTGTCCGGGTCGAGATGTCGCCATATGACCTGGATCGAGGCCGGATCGTTTACCGAGCCCGCAGGCCAAGATCTACTGACACGGACGTCAACTAAACCTTCAGACTACCAGCTTCTCTCAGAAGCTGGTTTTATTTTTAATCCCGCTTTGATTTACAATATCGACATATGATGGAATCTGTTTTGACACCTCCTGGTCGTCTAAAAGCCTACGACCCTGCTCGTGACGCTGATGCTGTGATCAAGCTGATCGAAGAGAGTTTTAACCTTAAGAACGATCCTGAGAGCAAAAATGTGATCAACCAAATGCGCCAGTCTGCCCAGCAACAATCGCAATGGGGTTTGATTCAGATTGGTGGTTATCGCCAACCCGGTTACGTTTGGGTTGTGGACGATCAAATCGTGGGCAATATCAATATCGTTTCTTTTCTGGACAAGCTGCGCCATATTGCCTTGATCGCCAATGTAGCTGTAAAACCCGAATTTCAACACCAGGGTATTGCCACTGCCATGACCAAACACGCCTTGCGTTATGCCCAGCAAAAACGCGCGTCAGAAATTTGGCTGCAGGTTGGCAGTGACAACCTTGCTGCCCGGAATATGTATTCCGTTCTGGGTTTTGAAGTCATCCGCAGGGTGTATAATTGGGTTCTAGACCAGGCTCAGCCAAAATTACACTCGTCGGGCTCCTGCGACCCATCACAATTCAAGTTGACAGGCAGAAGGCTCGGCGATTGGGCTCTGCACAAAACATGGCTCGAAAAAGCCTATCCAGGTGATACGCGCTGGTATGCCTCGGTCAATTTCAGTCAGTTTCAACCATGGGTGTGGTTGAATCCTTTTTCTTGGGATTGGGCAGGAAACCTTACTCATTTTGCGGTCCGCAACGAGCGCAAGCTGGCTGGCTTGCTTAGCTGGCAGCGAGGGATGCAAAACGCTGACTATCTTTGGCTGGCAATCCCGGAAAACCAGGATGAGGATGCAGTTCTGAGTTGCCTGGCATGTGATTTTCTCAATAATTATTGGCAGGGTCGAATTACCCGCCTTGAATACCCAGAAGGTCGAACAGAAAAGACCCTGGAGCGGCTTGGTTTTCGACTGAACCGCCGCCTGGACTGGATGAAATTCAAGCGCTAATTATCATAAATTACAAGTTGACCCTAAGCCTTTGCCTACTTTTTTTACGTTTTTGGCGCACACAAACCCACGAGCATACCCATCTACATACAACTCCATCTATGGTCACTGCGAGACCCCGTTGCTGGAAATACTTAAACCTCTGGTAGCAAGAAGGGGTCGTGGCAGTCGGCCGTTAGATTTTTGTGCTATTCAAAAAGGCAGATCGCCGCGTCGCTGAGCTCCTTGCGATGACGACCTCAACTTGTCAAATCATACAATTATCTGAAGTTGGGAAGCGAGGTTTTTTCTTCGTAAAACCGGCTCCATCCACGGTCACTGCGAGACCCCATTGCTGGAAAAACTTAAACCTCTGGTAGCAAGAAGGGGTCGTGGCAGTCTGCCGTTAGATTTTTGTGCTATTCAAAAAGGCAGATCGCCACGTCGCTGCGCTCCTCGCGATGACGATCTCAACTTGTCAAATCAAACAATTAACTGAAGTTGGGAGGCGAGGTTTTTCTTCGTAAAACCGGCTCCATCCACGGTCACTGCGAGACCTCGTTGCTAGAAATACTTAAACCTCTGGTAGCAAGAAGGGGTCGTGGCAGTCTGCCGTTAGATTTTTGTGCTATTCAAAAAGGCAGATCGCCGCGTCGCTGAGCTCCTCGCGATGACGACCTCAACTTGTCAAATCATACAATTAACTGAAGTTGGGAGGCGAGGTTTTTCTTCGTAAAACCTGCGCCATCCACGGTCACTGCGAGACCCCGTTGCTGGAAATACAAAACCTCTTGTAACAAGAAGGGGTTGTGGCAGTCTGCCGTTAGATTTTTGTGCTATTCAAAAAGCCAGATCGCCACATCGCTGCGCTCCTCGCGATGACGATCTCAACTTTTCAAAACCGGCTGCGACTTACTTACTTAAAGACAAAAAGCCTACCAGAGGCAAGCTTTTGTCAATGATGGATGATTGTGGTTTACAGTTCTTCGTCGACGATAATTTCAGTCAACTTGAGGAACTCCTGCCACTCTTCCGTAAAGAAATGCAGTGTGACATTGTTGAGTTCCAGATGATAAGTGGTTTCGCCATCCGGTTCTTCTGCTTTCCAAGCCAGGTAATTTTCGGTTTCAGCGATTGTAGTTGTGATAGGTTCGTTTTCAGTCATCTTTACCTCCGTTAGTATAACAAGATTATCTCACGTCCGCTCGTGTAACGCAAGCGAGCGTACGAGAAATTTTGGTTTTCAACTTGCTTTATCTCTTTTAAATCTGCGGAATTGCTTTTCGAACCAGCCTCTGACCTTGCCGCAGGGTTTTTCCAACACAATCCGGATTTTCTCCCAAACCTTTCGCATTCCTTTCATCAATAGCGGTTCATTGGGTTTTTGGTAATATTGCATCCCTTCCCAAGGATCGCGATCGAATAATTTTCGGGTGCTATACCGCAAAATCAGTTTCAAGGTCGCAAAAGCCGGTGCTGCCAGGATAATCCCCAAAACGCCCAGCAGTTGAGCACCAACCAGGGCAGAGATCAGGATGGCAGCTGGGTGAACTTGCAGTGAGTCACCCATCACTTTTGGCATCAGAATTTGATCAAATGCCGTATCGATCACAACCGCGATCCCAAAAATCAGCAATCCATAGACTATGTTGGTTAGTCCAAAGGGAGTGGGGTCCTGCAGAAGCGCGCCGATAAAAAAGGAAATCCATCCAAGCGCAGCTCCCACGTATGGAACAAAGCGCCCCAACCCAGCAATCAACGCCAGGACGAAGAAATAGGGCAGCCCCAGGATGCCAAGCAGAAGTGAGTAAGTAACGATGGCGATGCTGACTACTGTAAACTCACCGCGGATGAAAGAATTGAAGATTTTTCCGATTTCCAAACCAAGACGGCGAAAATCTTTTTCATAACCGGGGATAGTGATATTAATGAGCCTTCGTTTGGCACCTTGCGTCTCTGATGTAATAAAGAAGGAGACCATATAAGTAATACCGAAATTAACCAGGAACCCGCCCACTTTGCCAACTACAGTCGTCGCAATGGTGCCAGCCTGGCTGGCAATTGGCTGCAAGCTCTCAGAAATCCATCCCCCAATCAACTCGAAATCGAGCTGCGGAGTAGTGAATGTGAAAGGACCGAACATGAGCGTTTGACCGGACCATTCCTCCAACAACACCGTGATGTTATCTATATTGTCAATAAGTGTCTGAAACAGGTTTTGCACCTGTTTAGCGAGGGAAGTGCCTCCCCTTGCAATCAACCACACAACCAAACCTGCCAATAAAAAATAAACGATCACCACTGAAACCCGCCAACGCAAGCGTGCCACCTTGCGCAGCAGGTCGCAAATTGGATAAAGCAGGAAGGACAGTAAAAAAGCAGTCAGGACCAATTTGAAATAATCATTAAAACGGAAGACCAAAGCCAGAAAACCAACCACCAGTAATATTCCAACAATCAGTTTTGTTCCCCAACCCCAGGGTGGCGAATCGGAAAGTTTGCCTGTGGGCTCGTTCGATTCAGCTCGCTTCTCGAACACCGGCTCCAGGTCTTCAGTTTGTTCTTTGTTTGTGTCTTTTTCAGTCGATTTCATAGTTGTATTTTAGCCCGTTTTTAAACGTCTGGAGAAACAGGTTTTACTTAATTAGCTGGTTTGATCGTCACCTAGCAATACGTTTAGAACGCAGAGCAAAAAAATCGAATAATATTTGCAATATAGTCTGTTGGGTATCCTGTAACGCAAATCCTTTTATGCCAATAGCCGCTGCAAGTCACCAACCACTTCCAGCCCGGCGTGTTCGCCTGTGCCCTCAAAAATCAGATCGCCTTGCAGAGTCTCAAGCTTGACCTCAATAGAAGCACTTAGCGTTTCCATCACACGCCCGCCCATGTCCTGAGGGGTGGGTCCACGCAGCAACCCGCCCTGAGCACGGCGCGCGTTGAGCTGCAGGCGGTGAGTGCGGTTTCGCAACACCAACACAACATGGTCTTCTGTAATCTCGAGCGATTTGATTTTGCTGTTTAGATAGGTCGTAAATCGGTAGAGTTTGCCATCCAGCCAAAAACCAACAATAAACCCCTTGAAACTGTTGCCAAGCCAAGGGATGATCGCGACCGATGCAGTGATGCAGGCAGAAGCGTTTTTGAAATGATTGCTTTGAAACCAAACCCATGCATCAGGGAAGTTTTTACCCCAGTCCTTTTCAATATAACCACGACCACCGTTAAAGTCCATCTCTTTTCCATTGAGGGTGAGCATACCTTGCAGGGAATGGTCAAAACTCAGCACACCGTGGTAGCATTCCATTTTTGGCACCCAGGCAAACCACCCCATGACACCCGGGGAGAAGAAGGTCACTGGCCAGGGGTTTAGCTTGCCAAACTTAACTTCGCCAAATAATTGCCCCTCAGGTTGGCTGATATCCACTACGAGGTGAGATGAATCAAATTGATTCGCGCCGATTGCTAATCGAAATTGTGGAAAATCGGCATGAAATTGTTCGAGTGGGAACGTAAAGTATTCAGTATGCCCATCCAAGCCATCGATTAGTTGTACAAAAGCATGCGCATCCTTACCCAGAATAACTCCCGGGATGATCGCGATTTTATTTTTTTCATCAGCGCTGACCATCTTGAAATACCAGCCTTCAAAAAAAGGCGGCTTTTGATATGTGCCATGATAGGTGCTGGGGTTGAGGACGGCTCGAATTTGCATTTCAAATTCTCCTAAGTCATTTATTAGGATTTCTGTTTCGTGGAATTAATCAGAGTGAATTATACCCGGAAGCGATATACCACAGGTTCTCACCGCCCCATTGAATGCGATCATTTCACGCCTCTCTAGTTATAGGCTTTCCGCACCAATTCATCTGCAAGCGTGGCAGAAAGGCGTGGACCCCATGCCGGATCCTCCCATGTACCAAGTTGAGTGTGCATATCCAAATACTTTTGTGGGATTGGATGTGTGCCCAAAACCACTTTTACCCCATATTTCTTCTCAAGAAAATCTTTGAAAGTATCGATATACGGGCAAGGTGGATATCCTACCAGCAAGCCAGTAGCCAGGTGAATCACCTGCGCCCCGTTTCTCACCATTTCGTCGCCGGCATATTCAATGTTTCCGCCTGGGCATCCGTTGCAGGTGGTGTAACCGACCAATTCAACATCAGAGTCAGCGTAAATACTGAAAGCGCCTTCCCGGTTTCGCATCGATCTCAGGCATTTTCCGCCCGCGCATGTCCGATACCGGTCACAGATTATGATCCCTATCTTTACTTTATTTTCCATCATGTCTCCTTTATTCTAAAACTGAACGAAGAATCTCATTAAGTTTTTCCGCGTCAACGTAATCGACAACAGTTATGCTTTGCCCGGTGATGCCTTCAACTTCATTAATTGCCTTGATGATCATCATCGCGAGTGGAACTGCGAGCGGGCATAAGGGCGACGAAGGTCGAAATATGTAGCTGGCCTTCCCGTTCTCATCAATCGCAAGATCCATAACCAACTTCATCCGCATAACATCGACGCCGGTTTCCGGATCGATTACTGTACTCAATTTTTCGATAACGCTTTTTTCCAACGCCGCTTGATCCATCGTCATTCCTCCTCGAGTTGAAGTAGGCGGATAGTCTTTTCCCATACATGTTGAATGGCCCTGCCAGCTGAAGAATCGGGGAATAATAAAGTGAAAGGCTTACCTTCGATCATTGACCTGGGAATGTCTTCGTCATAGGGGATTTCACCAATTACTTCAATGCCCTCCATTGCAGCAAATTCCCGGATTGCCTTTGTCCCTTCCGGATAGATATCGGCTTTATTGATGCAAATGACAGCCGGCACATGAAAATGACGTAGTGTTCCCAAAACTCGTTTGAGATCATGCAGACCCATCAGGCTGGGTTCGGTCACAAGCAAACCCAAATCTGTGCCAGCACAGGCAGAAATGACCGGGCAGCCAATGCCAGGCGGACCATCGATGACCACACACTGTGACTGCGTGTCTTCTGCAAACAAACGCGCTTGCTGTTTGATCAGGGTGACCAATTTGCCTGAATTTTCCCTTCCCGGGAATAATTCCGCGTGGAATAGCCATCCGAAGGAAGTCTTCGACTGAAACCAGTTGCCTTCCTGCTGCCTGATCATACTGATTGCATCCACTGGACAGGCATATACGCAGGCGGCACATCCATCACAAGCGATGGGATCGACCCACTGCACCTGGTCATTATTGGGATCCGGGAAGATGGCATCATATCTGCAGACTGGGGAACAAGCCCCACAATTGATACACTTTTCAGGATCAATCTCTGCCAGCGATCCGCCCCAGAACTCTTTCGGGTGCAGGTTGTCTGGCTGGAGAACAAGGCTTAAATTGGCGGCATCCACATCTGCGTCTACAAATACCATGGGGTGCGAATTTATGCGAACGGCGTTTAAATGCGCGAAGGCAGCGCTAATGCTGGTTTTCCCGGTGCCGCCCTTGCCGCTCAGAATGATCAATTGTTTTGCTCGACAATTCTGCGCGTTCATTGTATTTTTCCCCCTATTATTTCTGTAATCCGCTGATAAACCTCTCTCAGAATGTCCCGATAATTGGGATAAACTTCGACCAAGGTCCGCCCGGTCGCCAGGTTTTCTGCCAGCGCCCGATCAAAAGGAACACGCAATAAAATCGGAATGTTACTCTCCCGCAAAACATCTTTCAAGGAATCATCCCCGATGCCATCCCGGTTGATGACGATTCCGGACGGGATATTCATATCGCTCAAAATGCCAAGCATTTGCTTTAAGTCGTGCAATCCAAAAGGAGTTGGTTCAGTTACCAGCAGGGCAAAGTCAACCCCACGCAGGGTTTCAACCACTGAACAGGAAGCGCCAGGCGGGGCATCATAAATATCAATGGTATCTGGTGAAGGTTGCTCCAACTTTTTTAACCGTCGGATTATGGGTGTTGCCATTGGTTCGCTGATAGTCAATTGCCCGCGGAGAAATTCTACATTTTCCATAGCCATTCCGCGGTCCAAGGTCCCAATTGGATTAGGAACTTCGACAATGGCGTTCTCAGGGCAATTCCATGTACAGCTTCCACAACCATGGCACAATTGCGGAAAGACCAGGATGTTTTTCCCGACTTGCGCCAGTGCGTGAAATTGACATACTTCCACGCATCGGCCGCAAGCAGTGCATTTTTCGGTTTGAATTTGCGGGATCCAAATGTTTGCCGGAGTGCTTTCGGAGAATTCCGGTTTTAGAAATAAATGTCCGTTAGGCGCTTCTACGTCGCAATCAAAATAGCGCACCTTTGCCAAACTTGCAAGGCTTAGTGCAAGGCTGGTGGCAATGGTCGTTTTACCTGTACCGCCTTTTCCACTGGCGACTGCAATTTGCACAAACACCTCCTGCTTAGTGCTTATTTGAACTTCGACAATTGATCATTCTTATACTGATCTACTGCCTCTTGAACAGTTGTTGTGCTTTCAATAAAAAGACGCATTTCAGTTTTTGAAGCCTGGAAGGCTCGGGAAGCGTTCGGGCCAAAATCACCGCTTATGACGACATCGGCATCTTGGTCCACAACAAACTGCGCTGCAGCTACTCCAGCACCGCCCGATTGGGTGACACCTGGATTCTGAAAGGCTTCCCACTGGCTTGTTTCAGTATCGAACAATAACAACCATGGAGAACGACCAAATCGACTGTCGACCTGGCTCTCAAGGGATGAATTCTGTGCGGAAATTATCAATTTCATAGGTTCTCCTTATGATGATTATCGGTTGGTATCCCTGATTTCTCGCGGAACACCAACCGAATGGTAGTTTTTGTAAGTACTAACTCCAGTGCTAGTGCAGCAACTCCGTATGGTCAACAAGCTTGCCATCAATAAATGCTTGCACTGCTTCCTCAATGTCGCGCAGATCCGTTACGATGGGTTGAATATTTAATCGGCGCATACTCTCATAAGCGCCCATACCCATCCCGCCACAAAGCAGCGCATTACAATCTGCAATCACTTGCGCCATGTCGACATGCTTGTTGTGGGATTGGGAATCCATTCCATGCCCTGCCCCATGGGATTCCTCGCCGTGTTCTTCGCTATGGAATTGGCTGTGACCCATTTTGTCGCGCATTTCCCTGTTAGTGACTACCCCTTCTTCGATGGTGAACACCATGTAGTATGGTGCCCGTCCGAAATGCTGGCTGATTGTCTTTCCGTTATCTGTTATTGTTGCTATTTTCATATTTATCTCCTTTTTTAAAACCTCGAGCGAAAAATGTTGTCCGCCCAGTTTTTCTCTTTCATCAGTTGGATAAAGAATTAATAAAATTTGACTGGGAACATCACCGGTATTTTCCCAACTATGCGGTTTATGAGCTTCAAAGACCAGGCTGTCGCCTGGCATGAGCGTGAATTCCTGGTTTGTGACCTTATACTGGATCATTCCACTTAGACAGTAGATAAATTCAAAACCAGTGTGAACAATCGTTTGATCGCCACTCCCCATTCCTGGTTGCAATGTCACCACAAATGGTTGCACAGAATTATTGATCAGATCTTTTGCCAGATTTTGCATCTCAGTCGAACCAAAAACCTGGGTGGGACGCTCATCGAATTGTGTAAAAACAATTTCTTTCTCAAGCGGTTCTGATTCAAAGAAAGCAGTAATGGGCACTTCCAACGCCTGAGACAATTGCTGTAAAGTGCTTACCGATGGAGAGGACTTCCCATTTTCGATCAAGCTTAGTGTATTAATGTTCAAGCCGCTTCTTTCCGCTAATATGCGCAAAGATAAACCTCTGCCGGTACGCATATCCTTCAGTCTTTTACCGACTAAAAGATCTGCGGAGGGAGGTTCGGTATTTGCGTAATTATTTGCAGAATAAAAATTCATCTAGCTACTTCCGAATGAGGGAACAATGGAATTTCCTTGTTTTAATTAATTCAACCATTTCGATTCATATCATTTTCATGGGCATAATCAACCATTATTGTTATTGCGTTTCCCAATATTATAGTATTAATTCTTGATAATGCAAGCGATCTTTACTAATCTGTTTAGAATATTTTTGCCATTTTTGAGAATAATCTTTATTAACCTATTGACATTAATAGAATAATAGGTTATTCTATTTGTAAAGGAATGGAGGTACACAAAATTATGCCAAGACACGGAAGAGGTTGGGCGTTCCGAGGAGGTTCAAAGGGTGAAGATCGTCATTCCCCCCTTGTCACATCCCTGTTGGAGCCCACATTGCTTTTTTTGATCATGGAACAGCCAGGTCATGGCTATAGTCTTTTGTCCAAACTCAGTGAATTAGACATGGCAACCATTCACGCCAGCGTTGTTTATAGAACCCTACGCGAAATGGAAGACCTGCAATGGATTTCATCGGACTGGGATACTGATCAGACACAAGGTCCTCCGCGACGAACTTACCAGATTACCTCGCGAGGAGAAGAGGTGCTGCAGTATTGGAAACAAGAATTAGAAAAAACTGACGGAATTATCCGGAAGTTATTGATGAAGAGTTAGAAAAAAAGGAGGTAATTATGCCTGCAAGAGATGGAACCGGACCTATGGGTCAAGGCTCACAGACAGGACGAGGCATGGGAAATTGCGGATCAACAGGTGCCGACACCGGAAAGACCGCAACCACAACCCCTGCGCCTGGCAGCGCGTTACGCTGGGGCGGCAGAGCGTGGAATTCCACAATTGGACGTCTGTTAGGACGCCGGCGCGGAAGCCGGATGAATAGACGATAATTAGTTAAGAGGTAAAGGAGAATAAAATGCCTGGATTTAATGGAACTGGACCGACAGGAACAGGCCCGAATGGACGAGGAATGGGACCTTGCGGAGCAGGATATGGAGCAGGATACGCCGGAGGTTATGCCGGTCGTAACAGAGGGCGCAGCTTCTTCCGCGGTGGTTTTGGTTGGGGGATGAGGCAAACTGATGCGCCTCAACCTGATATTAAAGCAGCAATGACCCAGCGCAAAACATGGCTGGAAAATCAACTGGCTGTGGTCTACCAACAACTGCAAGACGTAGATAAAAATTGAGGGGTAGTTTCAACACTTCTGAGTAGCCTGTGACGTAGAGTAATTCGTCGGTCTTGTTATCCCGCAACCAGACAACCTATCCTCTCATTACCTTCTTTCGGAGACGCAAAAATGGTAGGGAAGGTATTTGCCTGTGCCCACGAAGCAGGATAAAGCAATGACTTACCATTCTTTCAGAAAAATTAAAAATTGACCTCATTTCTGAATGCTATTTAGTAACAGTACTACACCAGACCATGTGTATACGGTTGTGCCGAGATTTATGCTACCCATCCGCATGATCCAAGAGGTTCGTTGTTTCACCCGTTTTGTCATTTCGGGATACGTTCCTTGGGACATAAGAATTTTGAGCTTGAGAATATTGACAAAAGACGCAGTAACTCCCACTAACTTCAAGTTAATCAGCTTGACAGAAATGACTTAGTCGTAAATCTGAATGAAGTCCTTGTGATTATTACCGAGATTGCAAGGCTATATGTGCAACGCATATGCGAGCGTGAAAATGATATACTGAAATAGATGGCTGCTCTGGTTGTATCAACTAAAACAGTACATTTTACACGATCAAATACGAGCATCGCATCTCAAGGTAAATGAGGGATCAATCACCTTTACCTAATCGGAAAACAGTACACGAATGTTATGTAAGCCAGAACCTAAAGGAGAGCGCAATGGAAGAGAAAAAAAAATCAAACTACATTATTTTTGGCGCAATGATCGCCACTTCAATGATCGTCATGTTTGGTCTGATGTATCTCAATACCTACGAATTATCTCACGTTAAATGGAGTGAGACGCGCTTTTTCATGACATTTATCATGGGGGCAGCGATGGCAGTTATAATGCTGACCTTTATGCGTGGCATGTATAACGATCGCAAGAAGAATTTGGCGATATATATAGGTAGTCTGTTGGTCTTTCTGCTGGCGTTATTTCTCGTACGCAGTCAGACGACAGTACAAGACTCATCATACATGCGAGCCATGATCCCGCATCACTCGATTGCTATTTTGACCAGTGGACGCTCTGAAATTCAAGATGTACGCGTTCGGGAACTTGCCGATGAAATTATTGAAGCGCAACGTCGTGAGATCAAAGAAATGAACTGGTTAATTGACGATATTCGTGAAAATGGAATCGCTTCAACGGAAGCTGAGGCGGAAGATCGACAAGTGCCTGAATTCGAGGCGTTGCCGTAAACAGTTAAAACCTGAGCTTTTCTCATTTAGTTAGTTTCTTTTTTTGTCAGAATTATCTAGTAAAGAAACGGTCAAGTCGCGCAGATAAGGCTTGATCTCCCTTGGTTTAGTCGTTTAGTTAATATCCTTCAACATCGTCAGGTATTGTTCCTGGCTTATTTCACCCCTGGCATATCTTTCATCCAGGATTTGACTCGCTCTATGGACATTGTCTCTTGATCGGTTGCTATTCGAGTTAAACAACTCTTTCACCAACAATACAGCCAGAACAATGATAAGAGCCCAAAAAACCAACATGCCGACCATCATTCCAAAACCCATCATCTTTCACCTACCTCTTTCCAGGTCAATTATTAACTTTTGATATTCTTCGCGGGTGATATCGCCTTTCGCGTACCGTTCCTTGGCAATTTCGACCGCGGACTCAACATCATTGTTTAGCGCTTGCCCCGGATTGTTATTGCTCAATTGTTTCACGATCCAGATGACCAGAAACACCACAGCGATGAACGCTCCAATTAAAAGAACGAGATTGATGATCAAAAAAATCCATCCAATACCACCGAACCAATAGCCCATCATCACAATGTTTCATCCTTTCATATTCCTCATATTGAGAGGTTTGTTCTTACTTACAGATCAATATTAACATTTCAGGATGAAGGATAAGTCAAGGGTTTATAAAGTTTTGTTAAAGGATTATGGGGGCAATCCTCCTTTTATTTAGAGAGGGGGATCAGGAATGAAAAAGTGCTGCCTTTACCTTCACCCTTACTCTCAGCCCATATTTTCCCCTGATGCGCTATTACCAGAGCCTTGGCAATGGTCAGACCTATGCCGCTACCCCCACTTGTCCTTGTACGGGACTTATCTGTGCGGTAAAAGCGGTTGAAAATCAAGGGGATTTGGTCCGCGGAGATTCCAATACCATTGTCTATAACTGAGAAAAGCACATCGTACAATTCCCGGCGGACGAGGAGGGTGACCTTTCCTCCACTGGGAGTATATTGAAGTGCATTTCCCACCAGGTTGGTCAACACTTGGATGATACGGTCTTTATCCACATTGATATCGGGGAGGTTGGCCTCCATGTTTGTCTCAAACTGTATGTTTTTTTCTTCGAATTGGCGACCTAGAGTGTTCTGAATTCTTTCGATCAGACTGGCTGGTGAAACAGGCGTGAGCATTAATTGAAAAGCCCCTGCCTCCACACGACTCAACTCTTGTAAATCATTGACCAATCGCTGCATACGGTTAATTTCTGAGTGAATTTGCTGGTAAGTTTCCGGGTCGGCAGGTAAGATCCCATCCGTCATCCCTTCCAGGTACCCTTTGACTGCGGTAAGTGGTGTCCGCAATTCGTGGGTTACGTCCGCGATCAACTCTCGGCGCATCGTCTCAGTCTTCTCTAGTTTATCTGCCATCTGGTTGAAACTGAGTGCCAGGCGACCTAGTTCATCGATTTGGTCCATCTGTTGGCCACCAGGGAGGGACAATCGCTCTTCGTATTCTCCCTCCGCAATACGCTTACTAAGGCTCATCATCTGCAAAGTAGGGGTGACCACCTGTCGACTGATCAAAAAGCTGGCCAATACAGCCCCAACTAAGGCTGCGAGCGTTGCATAAGTCATTGCCTCGAAAACTGCTTTTTTATATTGTGAAAACAACTCTGATACCATTTGCTCATTATTGCCATCTATATTTCCGTTTATCATGATTTCGTCCATGCTAACGAGATGCCGCTCAAACGCCGCGGGGACAGACAGACTGGCGGCTGTGATAAGTACGACACCGCCAATAAAAACAACGAGCAGATAAGAAAGAAATACCTTCCAAGTAAGGTGCGTGCGTATAAACTTTATCATGGAATCACCTATTTATCCTCAAAGCGATATCCCACGCCGCGAATTGTTTCAATCAATGATTCAGTCCCCAGTTTTTGGCGAATGTGACCGATATGAACATCTACTACACGTGTGTCACCAAAATAATCAAATCCCCAGATTTTCTCCAGCAGCTGTTCCCGGCTTAAGACCATGCTTTGATGTTGGGCAAGGACAAGTAAGATATCGAATTCAATTGATGTCAGGTCGATCAGGTTTTCGCCAACCCAAACCCTTCTTGCCTCAACATCAATGCGAAGATGCGTGAAACTGAGAACAGTACGCTCTCCCATACTGTCTGTCGGGTTCTGCATGCGCCTGAGAGCAGCTTTAATGCGTGCAACAAGTTCTCGCGGGCTGAATGGTTTGGTAAGATAATCATCCGCGCCGACCGAAAGTCCGACGATTTTATCCGTTTCTTCGGATCGGGCGGTAAGCATGATCACATAGACATTCGATTCACGTCTCAGTTTGGCCAGTAGTTCTATTCCGTCCATACCCGGAAGCATGACATCCAGGACAATGATATCCGGCTTGAAAGACCGAGCAGTCTCCAATCCACCTGGTCCATCGTAGGCTGATTTGAATTCATACCCTTCCGCCTTCAAATAAGCGCTTAGAACGTTATGAATGGAAGATTCATCATCGATAATGAGTATTTTGGTTGTAGTCATCTCAATCTCCGCAAAAAATACGTTACAAACCTATTTTACATACAAACAGGGATTGGCAGCAATGCCAATCCCTGGAAAATATGTAGGGGATCAGATTATTCCCACATCTCGATGAAGGTTCCGTGCCATGTATGCAGGAAAACCTGTCCACTATATCCATTAATGCTAAGCATTCCAGTTGGTTGTTCGTCCTTCAAAATATCGATGGTGTAATATCCATAGAAGGGATATACGTCGTCAGACATTTTGTATCCAGGAAACTGTTGATCCAGGTACTGCTGGGCAAACTCGAAGGCTTGTTCAGGGGAAACGGTCATCTCAGAAGAGACAAAAGATGGATCGAGGAAGTCACCGTTCATCATGCCAGTTCCACCCATCATACCGTTTCCTCCTATGTGTCCATATTTCCGATTCCACATCATATTTGGACCGTATTCGGGATAAACCGATAAAGTAGAGGGGTCGACAAGCAACTCCATAGCTCCGATTCCGGTACTAATCTCGACGATTCGCGCGTACGCATGATTGTCAAAGATCATGATTTCCTCGAGCTCAAGATCAGAATTATCCACATTCTGCAAATAACTCTCGACTGCCTGTTTAGTTTGGTCGATGGTGAGGATGTTATCGCTGGTGTTGTTATACGCACACAAACCCGCCCTGCTGAAACCACCCATCATGTTGTACCGGTTCATCATCCAGGAACCTGGAAAGTTGATCGTCGGCGTCCCGAAACTATTCGTGGTGCAATTGTTTGCAAAAACATTGGTACGTCCAAAGAACATTCCTGCTCCAAATACCAACATCAACATGATGATGCTGCCTAATACCACTAATGCAATAATTAAAGATTTTTTCATGTCACATTCTCCTGTTCAAAAAATGTTTTTTCTATTACCCCAGTCTATCAAGGATGGGTAAAGCCTTCTTATTGCATAAGTAAAGTTTATGTAAAGATTTACACAATCCTTAGCCAGTCAAAGACAAGCTGAGTGTCATCCATGTAATCGATGCAGTGCTACTACCTCTACAGTAAAAATTGAAATAGAGTCACAAAAAGAGTTGGCAAATACTTGCCAACTCTTTTGAGTTAAGGGATATGGCTATTTGATGGAAATATTAGTTTTAAAAAATTCCTGCAACACAGGTACCAGGGTCGAAACCAACTACTTGCCAGCTAATAGCAGTTTAATTTGGTCAAGAGCTTTGACCATTGCTGGAGATCAATCAACCGTCAATGTCTTGCTCAGATTACGCGGGAAGTCAGGGTCGTAGCCGCGTGCTACCGACATGTAATAAGAAAGCAGTTGCAGTGGCAGTACGCTCAACAGGCTGCTGATTTCAGAACTTGCCTGTGGCAGCACGATCATATCACTGGCATTGGCTCGCAGACTGGCGTCCTCCTGACCTATAGCTATCGCGCGCCCTCCACGGCAAGTGACCTCATTAATACCGCTGACGATCACGGGAACATCTTGCGGGTCCACAGTAAACAAAACCGGAAAACCTTCTGTAATCGCCGAGAGTGGTCCATGCTTGAATTCTGTTGAGAGCATGCCCTCGCAGTGGCTGTAGGTGATTTCCTTGAGTTTGAGAGAGCCTTCCAACGCTATGGAATAAGTGGTGCCGTAGCCCAGACTGTAGCAGTCTTCCCAGGCATTCACTTCCGGGGTAAGGGCTTTTACCTGCGGAGTTGTGAGGGCGATGGTCTGCTCTATTAGCTCTGGGATAAGGTCCAGTTCACTTGTGTCGCGCCCAGCCAGGCGATAGGCCAGGTAGAGAAATGTGACCACCTGGTTGGTGAAGGTCTTTGTCGCCGGAACGCTGATTTCATAACCACAGCACAGTGGCAGTGAGCAGACCGAGGCTTTGGTCAGAGTGGATCCAATCACGTTTGCCAGCCCATAGCACTGCATACCCTGTTTTTCAGCAGCGTAGAGTGCGTTCAGGATATCTTTGGTCTCCCCTGACTGGCTGACAAACAACCCTACATCTTGTGGACTAACAGTGGGCAGGTATTGCGGGATGAATTGCGGTGCAAGCACAGGGATCACCGCACGACCAGCCAAACGAGCAAAGTACACCGCCCCAGCCAGGCAGGCATGGTAGCTGGTGCCGCAGCCAATGAAGTACAGATTGCGTGCCTCTTTCATTTTGTCCAACACAGGCTGCACGTCAGCACTGCCAGCCAGCATGTGCAGCACCTCGCGTGCAACTTGCGGCTGCTCGTGAATCTCCTTGAGCATGAAATGGTCGTAGCCATCTTTCTGCACGGAGCTCATCGTTTCTGTGATCTGTTCAGGAGCTCGTTCGATCAAGCTGCCATCCGCTACAGAGCGTAATTCCACGCGGTCTGCCCAAAGGGTGATGATCTCACCATCCTGGATGCGGATGATGGTGCGAGTCAGCGGCAGAATGGATGGCAAATCCGATGATACGCAGGTAAAGCCTTCACCGATTCCCACCACCAAACCAGAACCCTTCTTTATGGCGTAAAGCTTGTCCTCGTTGATTCGACCGATGACGTAAGCATAATCGCCCTGCAGGTCGTCGTTAGCCCGACGGATAGCCTCGATAAAATCCAAACCGCGGTCAATGTAGCGTTCAACAGCATGGACACAAGATTCGCCGTCATTCTCCGATCGCACTATCAGACCTTCTTCCATGAACATCTGGCGCAGTTCCACGTTATTGACCACGTTGCCATTGTGGGCTCCCACCAGATCGCCATCAGAGTCGAGATGGGGCTGCGAGTTCACCTGAGAAGGGGCACCAAAGGTAGCCCAACGCAATTGGGTAATACCGCGTTTGCCGCTCATTTCTGCCAGATTGTATTTAGCGGCCACTTCGTCCACCCGCCCGGTGTCTTTCCGCAAGTCAATTTTCGCGCCGCTGATGGTAGCCGCACCAACAGAATCATAGCCGCGGTAGGTAAGACGGCGAGCTGCTTCAATGAGAATAGGTCCGAGAAGGTCTTCAATTTCTGTAACAATGCCAAAAATCCCGCACATAAGAGTCCTTTTTAGTTCGATTTAAGATGGGCAAATTATAACTGGAAGTATAGAGCTCTGAATAGCTAAAGCTCTGTGCTTTAGCAGAGCATAATAACTGCTATTCTGAAGAGCTCTAAGGTCTCGCTGACTTCCTTTACCTCTATTCACCTGTCGGTAGGGCGCAAAGCTCCTCAACAGTCATTCCAAAGGTTTCAGTTATGTAATTCACGATCAGATCCACCGAGTGTTGGTAGACATCTTCGATCGTGGGATCGTTAAATGCTTCGATTAAGTATTCTTCCACGGTCTTATTTTTGTCGCTGCACCATTCATCGACGGACTCTCCCGTATCAAGGAAATAATTGAATTTCGCGCCACCCTGATAGTTATCATCAGCTCCAACACCTATCTTTCTTTCATCTATGTGATAAGTGATCACAATGCGGAATTCATCGCTCAAGGGAGTAAAAAAGCGAACGTCGAAATCGTTCTCTCCCCATTCCGGACGGTGGACTTCAATATTTACCTCCCGTTCGCCACGCTGCTCATAGATACAAACAGCATTGGCTTGGTCTGCGTAAAAGCCAAGGTTTACCAGTGTCGGTGGTCCATAAGGCAGCTGGAACAATTTATCAGCAGTGATGTTGAAGGTTTTCTTCAAAGTCTCATCAAAAAAGCGCACAGGTGCAAGTAAGGCATCTTCACCTTCCATTACATCAAAAGCCGCACGTATTGCTTGCTCCACAACCGAGCGCTCTTCTTCTTGCAGGTTAATGCTGCCGTCGATCGTGTTGTAAACATAATTCATGAGTTCTTCACCATCTTTGACCATAGAGCAAACGTAGGCTTTGTGTACGCCATAATAACCAATCGATACCTTGTAAACACCTTCCAGATACGCCGAAGTCCGGATGATGTTCTCGTCCCATTCAGCGGGGGCAGATCCCCACTCGGCATGGTGGATGGTGAAAGAGGCGTCTTCGCTATCATAGAAGGCCTGATGGCTGTTAGTATCAAGCTGAAACCCAAGCTCCTCCAAAGTGGATGGAATGATGAAATCCTTCTGTTCAAGGTTTTGGTAAATAGTCTCGATCGGTGACATATCCTCCAGGGAGGTTTGAGCTAGATAGAGCTGCCTCAGGTTTGTAAGCTCAGCCAGTGGAGAGAGATCTGAGATGGTCGAATTGTCAAGCAAAAGCACTTGCAAATTAACCAGGTTCGCAAGCGCGGTGTAATCTTGCGCCTGGCTGCCTGAAAGGATCAGTAGCTTGAGGTTAGTCAACCAAGCAAGAGGCGAGATATCCGCGACTGGGTTGCCAGCCAGTGACAAAGTTGTCAGTTTGGTCAAGCCCTGCAGCGGGGAAATATCAGTTACAGCATGGTTGGACAAGTCGAGGATTTCAAGGTTCGTAAAATTCTCTAGTCCGCTGAGATCCGTAATTAGTGCCACTTCTGGAATGTAGCTTTGCAATTCGTTGCCGAGCTGCATTCTTGTCACCCCCTGTGCCTCCTCCAGGCTGATTCCGGCATCTTTTTTGCCCATAGAGCCACGTATCATCGCATCCAGAACAGGATCGGCAAAAGTAATAAAAGAAGAAGCAGAGGTTGCAACCGAAGATGGGGATATAGTGGGGGCGAGCACCTCTGCAACTGGCTCTGATGGACTCATTTCTACAATAGGTGTGTTACAAGCGGCAAGCAATAAAAATAGAAAAACAACGATCAGAATTCGATTCAGTTTCTTCATTGCAAAGAATCCTCCTTGACAATTTTTGGGAATAGAGTGAAGTCAATTTTTCTTTTTGTTAATTCTTCTTTGGGAAGTTACAAACTTTTACGTATTTTACTCCTCTCGTCTGATAATTTTGGATATTGAGCAAATCAAGGATATTTTTTCCGAAATCAGAGAGTTTTTGAATTTACCAACGTCCTTCGATGTACAAGCTGGAGTTTCAATCAGGGTATGTTGTTTAAAATGTGTAGACCAACCAGTAACTACTATCCCAACGTGTGCACTATTTAGGGATACCTGATGATAGTGTTTGTTTAAGATAGCGGAAAAGTGATCATATTTTTCCTTATTACGCATGGGTTTTGTTGATTATCTCGTATAATGAAAAGCGATCTAACGTTCAAGGAGAAAGAATGTGCCAGATCACCTGTTAGCAACTAAAGTACATGTTCCACCCCTGCATGGTAACCTGGTCAACCGGGCCAATTTAGTCGCCCGGCTGAATGATGGCATCGCCCGGGGTTGCCGTTTGACTCTCATCTCTGCCCCAGCTGGGTATGGGAAAAGCACCTTGCTAAGCGAGTGGCAGGCCCAGGCGGAGCTTCCAGTTGCCTGGCTGTCCCTTGAGAAAAGCGAGAACTCACCAGCACGCTTCTGGAATTACTTTTTTACAGCCCTGGATACCCTGGTACCGGTTCAGCAAGCCAACATCGGCAGCGCGATCCTACAAGCTTTGCAAACTCCTCAACCCGGATCAATGGAAGCCCAGATTACGGAGCTGATCAACCAGTTTTCTACTCTCGAAGAGCGGGTATGCCTGGTCCTGGATGACCTGCACACCCTTTCAGAAAGCCAGATTCACCAGGATTTGACTTTTCTGATTGAACATCTGCCGCAAACTGAGCACAGCCTGCACCTGTTGGCGATCACCAGAATCGATCCCCCCTGGCCTCTGGCGAAATGGCGGGCGCGCGGAGAGTTGAACGAGCTGCGGGCGATAGATTTGCGCTTTGGATACGATGAAACCGGACAGTTTCTACAGGGGGCGTTACAGCTAAAACTATCTCCGCAGGAAATATCAGCGCTTCAAGATCGAGCAGAAGGGTGGATCGCTGGTTTGCAAATGGCTGCCATCTCGATGCAAGCAAGACTGAAAGCGCAAGGACCAGAAAGTGTATCTTTGTTCATCAAGAGCTTTTCGGGTTCAAATCGATTTATCCTGGATTACCTGCTGGAGGAAGTGATCAGTCAACAATCCGAGGACGTTCGCTCTTTCATGTATGAAACTTCCATTCTGGACCAGTTAAGCGCACCCTTGTGCGATGCTGTGATCAACAGGCCAGGCAGTCAGAAGTTTTTAGATCAGTTGGAGCGCACCAATTTGTTTTTGATCCCGCTCGATGAGGAGCAGCGCTGGTATCGCTATCACAATCTCTTTGCTGAGTTTTTGCATAAGCAGATAAGGCAATTCTCCCCTGAGCGCATTCCCCAGCTGCACCAGCGTGCCAGCACCTGGTATGCAGAACATCACATGCCCGCAGATGCGATCGGCCACGCTTTGGCTGCTGGTGATATTGACCGGGTTCATCAAGCCGTCGCTGGAAATGCGTTGGCAACGGTCGAGAATGCTGAACTTTTAGATGTACTGAGGCATTTCAAAGAACTTCCTATCCAACAGATTTCATCCAATCCCTGGTTATGCATAGCTTATGCCTGGGCAAAAGCCTATGCAGACCCATCGGTTGGCACGGAAGAGCTTTTGCAAAAGGCTCAACTTTTCCTGGAGAGTGTGGAGAAGGACTCTGAAAGAGCGCACCTCACCAGTCACCTGGAAGCAATCAGAGCTTATCTAGCCTGGATGAATGGGGAGGCAGATCTGGCTTTGCAATTTGCACAGCACGCCATGGAGAACTTACCAGAAGATGATTGGGCAGCCCGCACTCAATTACTGAACATAACGGGTCTGGCTTTGCAATATCAAGGTGACTTTCCTGGAGCCGCCCAATCGTTTGAAGCAGCACTTGCTGCAGGACAAAAGATTGGCAGGTTCCACGAGATCCTCTATACAAGTTCCAACCTGGCTTATGTGCACCTGTTGCAGGGTCACCTGCATGATGCTTTCTCTCTCTGCCAGACTGCTTTGGGCAAGATAGAAGAAACCGGTCAGTCTTCTCAAAAGTTCCCTGTTCTGGCACACGCGTATGCCACCACCAGTGCCATTCTACTCGAGTGGAATGAAGTGGAGTCCGCTGTAGCGTCCGCAAGGCAAGGAGTCGCCCTGGCAGAACAGTGGAGGCAAGCTGATGCGCTGCACTTTGCTTTGACCAGCCTTTCCGAAGCTTTGGGTGCTGTTGGAGAATTTAAGGAAGCTTTTGCAATTAATCAACGCGCGTTGCAAGTGACGGGAACGATTTCTCCCTGGTATGCTCAAATTTCAGCTGAGAACGAGATCATGCTTCTACTGGCAAAAGGAGATATTCCTGCAGCTGCCAAAAAATATGAAGAGTTTTCTTCCGCCTTTGAGGAAGAGAGAGTCATCAGATTGCTTTTTATGCAAGTTTTGTTGCTCTATCAGCAAAATCATTTTTTGGATGTGGTCAATACACTCGAAAGAAAGCTTCATGAACTCAAGCAAAAAGGATGGGATTTCCTTTGGATAAGGTTGATGCCGATCTATGCACTTTCGCTTGAAGCTCTTGGTCGCTCAGAGGATGCGATGGACGCTCTCCATCAATGTCTGGAGGCAGGTGAACCGGAAGGATATATCCGCATCTTTGTTGAAAGGGGTACTCCAATGGCATCGCTGCTAACGAGCGCCAAAGACCGGGGTATCAATGTTGAATACACCACCAAACTACTGGCAGCTTTCCACCATCCGGAAGAAGTACCAAAATCAGGAGGATCTGGTTCTGACCCTTACTCCTGCGGAAGTGCTGCTTTAATCGAGCCCTTAAGCGAGCGCGAATTGGAAGTGTTACGGCTTCTAAACTCGCACCTGTCCGTTCCAGAAATCGCTGGGGAGATGATGATCGCGCCATCCACGCTGCGCACCCACATTCGCAATATTTATCTCAAGCTGGATGTCCACGGGCGGCTTGAAGCCCTCCAAAAAGCCCGGGAGCTCGGCTTGATCTGAGCTCCGGACCATCCAATTGAAACAATCCCTGCCAACTGGTGGAGATTGTTTTTATTTAATCGCCGAATCATCAATTTTCAGTCTGCCAAATCATCAATTTTGAGGATGACAACTCATCAAGTAAGCAGGGATACTATGTGCAGAACAATAAAGAAACCAGGAGATAAACCATGACAAACAAGCAAATGTGTGAATCACCAGCCTTCTACGAAATCAAGGTCAAAGGAACTTTCGATGAGAACTGGTCAGATTGGTTTGGCGAATTCACCATCACCCAACAGGACGACAAAACCCTTCTGGCTGGGCAGGCAATCGATCAAGCAGCTTTGCTCGGCATCCTGGCCAGGATCAACGACCTGGGATTGGTAATCCTCACTGTCATGAGAATAGACCACTGAATGTGATTAGATCAAAAGGAGTTTGAAATGTTAGTCACTAAGAAAATCAATATCTTCTCTTTCTTTTTTGGAAAGCCACGCGCTGCAAATAACATCAAAGCCAACAGCGCTTCAAAAGTCCGGAAGTTTGAAGACACTAATCTGGACGAGTTGGACAAAAGGATTAGCATCACCAAGAGCGAAGATTTCTACAAAGCTCATTCCGTCAATCTGATCAATCCTTTCAACCAACTGAACCGATAAACCAAGCGCAACCAACCTGTAGAGCCTGGGAAGCAACAAGCAAAATCTCTTCCCGGGCTCTTTTGATTTAAAATCTTCGAAGTAGAGTTAACCTTGGTCGGCGCAAAACTAACCGGAAAGAAAATCGCGGCGGTAAACAATACTTTAGATTTGAGCACGTAGGGAAAGACACCTTTTGTTAGTTGAAAGTAGACCTATTACATCTAGGATTGTTCACAAATTACCATGAGGTAAGAGGTACCACGGTGAGTACTATCGCCTCAACAGCTGTTAATATCCAAAACCACTGGACACTTCCAGCCCAATCACAAAAAAGCGAAGTTTGCTGCCTTTAAAGACCAAATCGTAGGGATTTATCTGTCGATGGATTTGACATCATTTTGCTTTATTCATTAAAATAGAGTTAGGGTATTAACAAGAAGATCTATAATGAACATATCAAAATGAAAACTCAAGCTTAGATACCAAAACGAACTAAATTATTCAGGTCCAAGCACGGAGGAGTGATTGATGATTAGAAATATTAGCTTTGATAATGCAATCCCTTTCACCTCAGAGGGATCTTTCATGGATGGGCTAAAAAAAATAAATATTATTTATGGATCTAATGGCACTGGGAAGACTTCAATGAGCAAGTTGATTGGAGATCCTTCAGCTAATACTGGAGTAAAAGTTACGTGGAACAACAACACTCCACTAAACGTAGTAGTCTTCAATAGGTATTTCATTCGACGCAACTTTAGTCCAAAATTTCCACTTAAAGGTATTTTCACTTTAGGGGAAAATCAGATATCAGCTGAAAGTCAAATCCAGAGAATGCGGGAAGAAATTTATGATTTAAAGAATTCCATGGATAAGTGTTCTAAAACTTTGTATGGTGAAAATGGAAATGGGGGAAAAGTTAGAGAGGTAAGTTCACTCGGCGACCAATATTTGGAAAACTTTTGGAGAGCTAAAAAAGCTTTTTTGACCGATTTTTATTTAGCTCTCAAAGGTTATCGAAGCAGTAAAAAGAAGTTTATGGAAAAGATTCTTCATGAAGTTGAAAATAACACCTCGGAGTTAAAATCACATGAATATCTGATTAATCAGTCCAAAACGCTTGCTTATGTAGCAGCTGGTGAAATTAGTTTGATCGAACAAATTAATTTTGAAAAGTTGCTTGATGTAGAATCATCACCGTTCTTCACTAAATCGTTCTCAGTCGATCAGTCTAATAAATTTTGGATTTTCATACAAAAGATGTCCAGTTCGGAGTGGGTTCACAATGGAATCTCATATTTCAATAAGGCTGAAGGTATTTGTCCCTTCTGCCAACAAAAAACTACATTAGACTTAAAAATCAATTTAGGCAATAGTTTTGGAGAAGATTATGATCGAATGATCGAACAAGTAGATATTATTCTAGAAACTTATCGGGATGAATCAACGTTGATCATGAGTAAATTAGATGGATTACTGAACTTAAACCCCGATTTTCTGGATCTTGCTAATTTGATTACCTATGTGAGGCTCCTAGATAAGACTATAGGGCGCAATATTATACTCTTAGAGAATAAACGCGTTAACCCTGAAATGATAGTGACATTGGATCCTATAGATTTCATCGTTGAAAAAATCCAAGGTGTGGTTAATCAGGCAAATCAAAAAATTACTGACCTCAATCTAGTAAATAACAATCGCGACTCACTTCGACAAGAATTATCTGATCAGATGTGGAAATTTGTTCTCGATTGGTTGAAACCTCATATTAATGATTACCAAAATCAAAAAAAACATCTCGAGAAGTCCATAGCTCTGCTCGAGGATCAATTAGGAAATATTCAAACTGAAATTACAGAAAAGACGATACTCCTACGCGCTCTGGAAACGCAATACGTTAGCATACAACCTGCTATAGAAGGCATTAATCAACTATTGTCTTTATTCGGTTTTGTCAATTTTTCACTTGAACGCGCCGTAGATAATCGAAATTACCAGATTGTACGGTCTGATGGAAGTGATGCATTGATGAGTTTGAGTGAAGGCGAAGGCAGGCTGCTTTCATTCTTATACTTTTATTTCCTCCTATATGGTAACCAATCCAATGTTGGGCTATCCATTGATAAAGTTGTTGTGATAGATGATCCAATTAGTGGGCTTGACAATCAAGCAAAATTTATCGTTACCTCTCTACTCCGAAAGTTAATACTCGATATGCAAGAAAAAAGAAGCACAATTAAGCAGCTTTTTGTTTTTGGTCACGACACCCAATTCCTAAACCAAATACAGCCCAAAGCTGACCAGTTGTGGGATCTTATTAAAAATGACACAGCTTTTTGGCAGTTAAAAAAACGAGGAAATTTTTCAATACTTAAAAAATATGACAACTTAATTGCTAATGACTCTTATTCCTTACTATGGAGCGAACTGATAAACTATCCGGGAAACAACGTCAATATAAAAACTATACTTATGCAAATTTTAGAAGGTTGTTTCTATAATAACAAGTCCCTAACCCGAGATACACTTTTAGCATTTGATGAATTAGATCATAAGCTTTGTCTAGAACTGTGCCCCTGGCTAGATAGAGAGTCTTTCATAATATTTCCCAATGATAAAAATAATTTGCTATCTCATAGCAATATTCCGATTAATAGATATATGGATGTATTTAAACGGATATTTGAAGTAACAGGCAACATTCAACATTATAATAGCATGATGGAGTTAGTGCAAGAAGTGTAGAGCAGTTATTGAAACACTAATAAATGACTAAGAAGTGCCAATACCGTCCGGGCGTTAATTTATTAGAGCCTTCTGGGTTCAAGTTAGACATTTTTAGTGGGGAGTGGAGGTAGTACTCACTGTCTATAATTGATGGACTTAAAAGTTTTAACAAAAAAGATCTGGTAAGCCAGGTCTTAATAGCGGGGAGGTGATTTTAACTCTTGTTGCCTCGATCACTCCAGGAATTCATCTCAGTTTTCACAGCAAGTCGTTGACGCGGAGTTCCTTGATCAGTTCCTCGCTGCTGGTGTTTTCGGTGAGGTGGACGTAATCAAAGTCCACCATTTCAGCCCAGGCTTCAAGCACATCCAAAGTCACGCCCGGTTCAACACTGCATAATGGAGAAGCTGACCCCAACAACATGTTAAAAACAATTATGGCGGTGGATCTAGCCAGGAGATTGCAGCGCCAGGAGTCGAGGTACTCTTCAAGTCATCAAATTGTAAGCCAGGTTAAGATAAATGCGAAATGAAAGATTGCCCATATCAACGGAGAGGATCGCGCCAACCACGCTTCGCACCCATATACGGAACATCCATCTCAAACTGGATGTGCTTGGGCGGCTTGAAGCTCTCCAAAAAGCCCGGGATCTCGGCTTATTCTAAAAGTTAGACCATCCAAATGATGCTTTCACCGTCAGCCGGCGGGGTATTTATATTTTCTTTGCCGAATCATCAAGTTTCAGCCTGGCAATCATCAAATTTGATGATGACAAATCATCAAGTTGGCGTGGATACTATGGTCAGAGTAAAAAAGGAGTTTGAAATGTTAGTCACAAGCAAAATCAATATCTTCTCTTTCTTCTTCGGAAAGCCACACGTTGCAAGCATTGAAAAAGCCCGCAACGTTTCAAAAGCTCACAAGCTTGACGACGCAAATCCGGACGCGTTGGACAAGAGGATCAGCATCGCAAAGAGTGAAGACTTCTACAAAGCGCACTCCGTCAATTTGAATAACCCTTTCAATCAACTGAACAGATAAATCAACCGAAAGCATGCTGTAGAGCTTGGGAAGTAGCAAGCAAAAGTGCTTCCCAAGCTCTTTTGATTTAAATGTGTGGAGAAGAAATCACAAAGGTGAGCGATAAATAATTCATTGAATAATCCCTAAAAGTATCTTGAGGGGAACAAGAAGCCTTACTAAACCTGTGATATCTTGAAGAAAATATCTTGAATCAAGCCGTTAAATTTTAATTTCAGAATGCTCACAATCAAACGGTTAACCGTCATGTCACCATTATCCAAGCGACAATTTTTCCCTGATTGCTTTTGAGATGGTATCTAATGCCTGATCCTTGATTGAGGCCAGCACTTCCGACAACATTTTTCTAGTCTCTTCATCAAGATCGGATACATTCTTGATGACCTTGCCGATTTCTTTGAGACTTTCTTTCGGGTCGACCGTTTTACCTTCCGAAGCACCCATTACGTCAAATAAAGCATCGATAAACGCTTTGCGACGCTCCAGGGTTAGCTGGGAAAGCCATGTTTCTACAGTTGCTTCAAATAACTTCGTCGTTTCGGATAACTCTCCGCTCAGGAACCCAGATCGTTCTATGCCCCAGGTTACCGGGTTGTGCTGAAATAGATGGCGGGCAGAACTGCTGACTACGTTCCGTTCCCCAACTGTGTCAAGAAGAACACCAACAATAGATTCCTCGGGCACATAATTAACAACCTTTTGCTCGCATTCGGAAAAGTAGGAACGAGGAAGTATAGAGAAGTTAAAGCCGGGTCCGTCAAAGTTAACGATCCGTGACAAACGTGACTGGTTGATGCCTTTCATGCGGGAAGCGGCGTAGACCGCCAGGTTGCCGCCTTTTGAATGACCGCACACGGTCACTTTTCCAGAGACGATGTTAATCTCACAATCAAGATATGTGCTGGCCGATTCCTGCGCCGGCACTTCTTTCATATATGCCAACTCGAAATTTTCCTTCCAGCCGATCAGGGTTCTGTCGGTACCGCGGAAGGCGATCACTTTATGGCGTTTGGCATGTGGTAATGAGTAGGTTATCGCGGCAAATTGTTGTTCGACAGGAGAATCAGTTTTCTCAACAAAGTGGGATAATCGTATTTCGGCATAGCGTGCTGATTTTGATGTCATTTTCAACATCTTGATTAATTCCTGGTCCATAGAAGGGCTGACAGTCAGACCAATAATTTCAGGATTATCTTTGTGTGATGGATACGCTGAAAAATAGCTCTGCGCGGTGTCTTCCAGAGTGATCTTTTCTTCTTCATCAACGCCTGGCACAATATCCTTAAAAGCCAGGTAACTGAGCATAGACAGGATGAGCGCATCGACGTCATTGAAAGGATCTTTCGAAAAACGTAAATCTGCACGCCATTTGAGATATTCCAGCAATGTTCCCATGTTCATGCTCCAAATTTGATCATACCGAAAATCCGTGTCTAAAAGAATTAACAATTATCATACCTCAAGGAAGAAATTGGTTGTAAGGAATTCCCGCGAATGTTTAAACCAAAAACGACCATTTCTGGTCGTCTGGAAATTAGTAGCGGGGAGCCGACATGGTACCCCCTATGGGTATTCGCCTATGCCCGCAAAGCAGTATAAACGACTGACCTCCGGGTTATGAGGGTGGAACCTGAAATCGTTATCTTTGACTTCCGGTCTCGTCTTTTTTACGAACATTGAGTACGATGGTTCCGATGAGACACGCAAACTTCAGTTGCTCTTTTCTATATTATTGCCAATAAATTGGGCTTTTGCCAAGAATTTTCGACAAGAAAATCTTGTTTTTTCCTCACAAATCTTAATTTTATAACGGGTTATCCCATCTTGAAAGGACTATTTATGGTGATCTTTAATTAAGAACTGTTTCCAACAACTCACGAAGCTGCAACTCTCTGTCCAGGAAAGTCTGCAGCTAAATTTTTTGATGGAACAGAAGGGTTCACATATCGGAAACAAATTTCTCAACAATCCAAGTAAAATCAAAACTAATTCCCCCAGTGCACACTGGGTGCACTGGGTTTTGGTACACTCACTTACAGTAAAGGCAGGTGGCCATGTCGCAACGGCAGCAGTTGGAACGAATCATGGAGATTGACAGGCACATCCGGGAGGGGAAATATCCAAACGCGGATAAGATGGCGGAGATCCTGGAGGTCAGCAGGCGGGTTATCTTCAATGACCGCAGTTTCATGATTTATCGCTTGGGGGCTCCGATAGAGTTCGACCGGGAGAGGGGCGGTTGGTTTTATACCGACAAGACGTGGTCTCTGCCGGGGATATATGTGACTCAAGGTGAGTTGATGGCTTTCTTTCTCTCTCTGGAGATTGCTAAGCGCTACATCGGAACTGACCTTGAGTCACCACTCCGTTCGGCCGTGGATAAAATCTCTAAAGCAATAAAGGGATCAGTCAGTGTGGAAATAAACGAGCTGCGTTCCCACTATACCTTTTCTGAGTTCAACACCATCAATTTCGATACTCAAATTTTGATTGATTTGCATCAGGCCATCCTCAATCGTCAAAAGGTTTGGATGCGTTACTTTTCTGCAAATAGAGGGGTATTGTCTGAAAGAGTGGTGTTCCCTTATCACCTTCACAACTTCCAGGGGGATTGGTTTTTGATCGCCTTCGATACTTTTAGAAATGATATCCGTCTTTTTTTGGTTGGGCGAATCCAGGAGAAGAAAATACTGAAGGAAAAGTTTGAGCGAGATGAGAATTTTTCTGCCGAAGATTGGATCAGCAGCGGATTCCAACTTTTCGCTGGTGATGAGCCTGAGGAGGTCTCGATCTGGTTCAGTTCCAATAAAGCCCAGTTTATCCGCGAGCGCAAGTGGCACCCCAGCCAGACGATCGAGGAGAAATCCGATGGCAGCCTCGTTCTGCACCTGAAGACCGGCGGGCTGGTGGAGGTGCGCAACTGGGTACTGCAATTCGCGGATGAGGCGGAGGTACTTAAACCCGACAAGCTCAGGGAAGACGTCGCCAAAGAGATCAAAAAGCTATCCGAACGTTACGGCGTCAACTGCGATTCTGAATGATAGAATTTTTATATTAATCTGCTGGGAGGAAAGAAATAAACTATGAGTAATCCATTTTTACACACAGAATCTTTTGAAGACGTATCGACCATATTAGAAAAGATAAAGCAATCCCGGGATCGCTATAAACCCAGCTCAGTAAAATGGGAGAGATATATTATAGAGCTTTTTCAGACATTGGGTTTCTCCATTCAAGAAATGCAGACTCCAATAAGTATTTTGAGTTACGGGGAGAGGGATCAGTCCCCCAAAGCAGTAGCAGTTTTTATCCAGCCGGGTGAGAGCTTAGAAGACCTTATTGCCGGACTTTCGTGGGAAACCTTTATGTTATATGCCACAAGTTTCTACAAAGTGGAATGGGCAATCTTCACCGATGGGCTCCAACTCAAGGTAGTTCAGTTCCAAGAATCTGAACTAAAACAACGGTTGTATTGGCAAGATCTCGATCAGATCATTTGTCAACAAAGAGTAGACGAATTCCTTGCGATCTTATTGGTTATGAATATCATCAAAAAGGCAAAAACTCAAACCAATGTCCAACCGGTAATACCAGATCTGCATTTAGAAAAAAGTGAACTACTTGCAGATGAAAAACAATTTGTAGTTATCCAAGAATTTTTGAAGGAGCTTCTTGAAAAATCAAAAAGTAAGACCTCTCTACACGCCAAAGTGAGTCTGGGAGCTCATAACTATTTCGCTGCAACTGCCGGTAAAAAAGGTCTGAGATATGGCTATATCATGCTGATGGATAAAGGCATTGTTAATCTTTACATTGATAGTGGTGATACCGACTGGAATAAGTCTGAATTTACGCGATTGTATGAACACAAAACCAATGTAGAGGAAACCTTTGGTGAGTCTTTAGAGTGGCAATTGATGCCTAGACAAAAATCTAGCTACATTCGCTACACGATATCCGGATTCAACTTGAGAAATTTGGAAATCTGGGGTGAACTCCAAGACAAGCTCATCGACGCGATGATAAGACTGGAACGAGCATTCCGACCATACATCATTGGATAGTCTTACTGAACCACAGATTACAAAACACTGGAGAAAAGTATGCAAGAAAAGATAATCACTTACGGAAAAACCAACTTAGGGTTACTGTTTGTTCCCGAGAGCAGGGCGAAGGAGCTGGCGGAGAGCAACAAAGCTTTGTTGACTGCCAAAACCTGGGGGGAGTTCAAGGAGCTAGTGTCGCAGGAGATGTACGAATTCTACCTGGTCAACTCGGATCACTACGAGGGTCCCTTTGATCCTATCTTTGATCCTGAGGATGAAGACTACAATTTCTACGACATACTCCCAGAGACGCCTTTCACCCCAAATGACGTCGTGACGTACGATGCCCTGCCGGCCTATCCAGAGATTGAGATGTCAGAGTGGATGCCAGAAGAAATTCAAGCAAAGTTTGGCCGTAAGACGGGCTACTCCTATATGGATATGAACGTTCCCGATGGCGACATCCTGGTGCTCGAGGAAAAGCAGATGGATGAGATCGTGGCTGAGCTGGAAAAACTTGGCTATGAATGCATGCGGGATGATGACCTGCTCATGGCCGGCACCACCCTGGATTTCGACCCGGATGAATACCCCACAATTGAAACAGATGATAAATGCCAATGAGACCCAAACTAAGGAAACGATGCTTAAACAAGTGCCTCGCGAGAATCTTCAGCCTCACATGTATTGGGAAATTAACGTAACATGCTTTCCAAGCGATTGGAGTTTGATACGTGAAGGCTTGTTATGGGCTCGTTTGAACTTAATATAAATAAATAGGAGAAACTAATGAAACTAACTAGTTATTTGCAAGCTAAATTGAATGAAACTATTATCCCAGAGAAAAGAATTCTCTATATCTTAAAAGGTTTTTCCAACGTTGGACTTGAATTGAATGTGCCTAAGTTTGGAGATATCAATTTTTCAAAATTATTATCCGATAGAGACAGAGAAAAACCAGATATTTCAAATCTACATGGCGCTTATTATCTATACTACGAAGAAGCTAGTCTTCTGAGTGATTTACTCTCAGCGCTTTCTTACATCAATTATGATGTGAAAATTGTTAACTGTAATATTTATAATGGGGTTTATCCAACTTTTTCAGACTACATCAATACTGCTGGCGTTGAAGATTTTTATGGTGAACAACATCACGTATTCCAAGACATATTTTCAACAATGGAATATGAAAATGGCATATGCTACGTGACCTACAATCCTATTAGTGTTCAAAACACAATTGAAGTAATTGATCTTTTCGAATTACCTTCTGAAACCTTTACCCCCAAAAAGACAGACGATTGGAATAGTACAGATTCAATTGACATATCAAACCATCCAACGTCTTTTGCATCTCTTGTCGATAATATTCTGAGTGAGAAATCCTCTTCATTTTTTCTAGAAACTCAAGAAGATTTATCGCCATCAATTTTGACGAGATTATGCTTTCTGTCAAAATTTGCAGATGTCACATTGCATAAAATATTCCCTTATCCAGACTACACAGTAGAGACTCAACCAAATCCTGCCTTTTTGGATATCTTAAGGCGTCGAAACCCCATTTACGATTTTAAAAAATTCTTGTGTTACAAAAATCCTTCTATCAACAACGATACGGTCGAAATTAGTCAAGAAAAAGTGATTAGCAAAATTGTTGAACAAGCAGAGAGAGCAAGATTAGATCAGGATTACAAAGATATTTTCGTAACAGCTCCTACCGGATCGGGAAAATCGATAATGTTCCAAATTCCTGCAATATTTCTGGCTGAGAAATACTCTGGTTTTTTGACCATTGTTATATCTCCACTAATTGGCCTGATGAATGACCAGGTCAACAATATCGAAGACCTAACTTCGAGCGCTGCTACCATCAATAGTGACTTCACTCCTGAAGAAAAAAGTAAGGTTTTTGAAAATATTAGGAATGGGAAAACAAATATTCTTTACCTTTCACCCGAATCGTTTTTGATGAATTCTGATATAGCAACGTTAATAGGTGAGAAAAGCATTGGACTTTTTATTATTGACGAAGCCCACACAGTAGTCACTTGGGGGCAAAGTTTTAGACCAGATTATTGGTATCTTGGAGAAAGGATCAAACAACTAAGAACAAGTGGAAAAATGTCATTCCCGATAGCCACATTTAGCGCTACAATACCCTACGGTGGAACTGACAATATGTACCAGGACATGATCGACTCATTAAACATGGAAACATATGAAACAGAATTTCTTGGCATTGTCAGAAGGGATGAAATACAATTTTCCATCAAGAATTACAACAGTAAAGTAGACTATGAGCTGGAAAAGAGGGAAAGGGCTGTAAAATCATTAAAAGAGTTGATCGATAGCCGAACAAAAACCATTGCCTATTTTCCATTCAAGCGGACTATAGGCGAAATATATCGTGAACTGGACTCGAACTCTACGACAATTTATCACGCAGGACTACATGCCTCTGCGAAGAGATTAAGTGCTTACCAATTCAGCATTGGAGAAAAGCATCTACTCCTGGCAACCAAAGCCTATGGGATGGGAATAGATATTCCCGATATTGCATGCGTATATCACTTTGCCCCAACCGGGACGCTTTGTGACTATGTACAAGAAATTGGTAGGGCAGCCAGAAAACC
>Ga0209510_1000381_pt1 | contig 63651 bp, 49 predicted proteins | sample BiotimSIPDNA_FD_185749 | JGI IMG/M metagenome (GOLD analysis project Ga0209510, IMG submission 185749) | Anaerobic biogas reactor microbial communites from Washington, USA - Biogas_R1 time_0 SIP DNA (SPAdes) (version 2) | ecosystem: Engineered > Bioreactor > Anaerobic > Unclassified | place...
GTTTATTCCCCAGGTCTTTTTGACCGACGAGTATTACGCCTCCTGGGCGCCGGGCAATGTGCTGGAACCGCCACGCCAGAGCGTTTGTAACGCCTATGGCAATATGGGCGGTGCGACGTTATGCTGCAACGGTTCCCCGCTGTGGATTTCCGCGGTCGAAGATGGGACGATGGTTAACGTGGACTATGATAACGACGATGTGATAGACAGCACCTTCACTCTGAACATGTTCGACGTTCGCCTGATACGTGACAACAGCGATTTCGACCAAAGCGGCACGCATATTTGGACGGAAGGTGGGCAGAAGATCGCCGTGATCTGGGGTGAAGATCCGGCTGTAGCCGGTGATCAGGCGCCCAACCTCGACGTAGGCCACCTGGTGCTCCCGCTCTACCAGGGCTGGCTCACGCCTCCGATTATGCTCGAAAAAACAGCTTCCCCAGAAATCCTGCCCGCCAGTGGCGGTACGGTCACCTTCAAACTGACGACGACGGCCGCCTTCTTTGCCGACCTGGATAACATCGTCATCACCGATACGTTGCCGTACAGTTGGAATTACGTCAATGACAGCGCCGTTGTCACGTATTCAGATGGCACTTCGGTGCACTTCGAACCCGCGATTACGACAGAAGCCGGGCAGCAAACACTCTACTGGAATCTGGCCACCAGTCTTGGCCCGGAGCAACCGTTGATTGTGGAATTTGATGCTACGCTGGCAGCCGTTGGCGGCATCGAAGCGCAACATTTCGATGGGTTCGAGAGCTACAATTACAGTGGCGGCAGCGGGCCGTGGCTGACCGACTGGACCGAAGAAAACGAAACCGACGGCCCCACCGCCGGTTCAATCCGTATTTATGGCACGGATTTCTGGGTGACGCCTAACGTTGTCCCGGCGAAGGGGACGCGCCAGTTGCGCATTCAGGGCAAAAACTCGGCCAATAACGATATTTCCCGCCGGGTAGAACTCAACTCCTTTGTGCAGCCCATCCTGCGCTTCGACCGCTATCTGCGCGGAATGGATAACAATGATGTGTTCGGCGTGGAACTTTCCACAGATGGCATGAACTACACCCGCGTCTTCACCTGGACCAACGCCGCCCAACAAAACTTCTGGTTTGCAGAAGAACTCGACCTCACTCCCTACCGCGCCAGCGATGTCCGCCTCCGTTTTGGCAGCTTCAACAACACCACCGATAGCGGCGCTTACAACTATTTGGACAACATCGAGATCTACGACCGCCTCGCCGTCAACACCAACCATGCTCAAGCGCGCGCCATCTACCGCGATCACGAGTATGCCGTTGTGGCGCGCAAGACCGTCTACCTCAGCCCGTTCAGGTTGAGCCAAACCGCCAGCGCGTCGCAGGTGGCGCTGGGCGACACATTGGTCTTTACCTTGACATACGAAAACATGTCCGGCGCGGTAGCCGGCACGAACGTCATCCTGCAGAATAGCTTGTCACCGGGCCTCAACTTCGTCAGTGCCTCCGGGGGCGGACAATACTCCCCCGGTATCAACACGATCAAATGGGATATCGGTGATTTGCCGCCATCGACCAGCGCGAGTGTGACGTTTACGGTGACGGTAAACACGACCGTTCCACCCAATGATGGCGATGTGATAGAGAATACGGCCCGGCTCTCCAGTAACCAGACTACCGTGCGCAGCAATACCGTCGCTGTGACCGTGTGGGCGCCGCGCATCGTCAACGTCATCAAGTCCGCCCCCGGCAGCGCCGCCCCTGGTGACACGATCACCTACACGCTCAGCTACGCCAACACCGGCGCGCTTACCGCCACCCATATGCTCATCACCGACACCCTGAATGCTTACCTGACCTACGTGCCGGAGAGTTGCAGCGACAACTGTCCCTCCCTATCCGACGGCGTCGTTCTACAATGGGACCTGGTTGAGATCGCCCCCAACGCTACCGGCCTGTTGAGTTTTGCCGTACAGATCAGCGCCGCGACGCCTGCCGGCACGTTGCTACAAAATACTGCGTATTACGTTCACGACGCTTTGAGCGATCCCCGTCCCACCAACACCGCCGCCACGCTTATCAGCCTGGTGACGCTGAACAAGTCCGCTGACACCTCACGCGTCGGGCCGGATCAGACCATCACCTTTAGCCTCGATTATGCCAATGCCGGTGGGATCACGCAGACGCACGTGCTGATCACCGACCCCATCCCGGCGTTCACCACCTACGTCGCAGGGAGTGCCACAAGTGTTGCCGACGTGCTCACCCCAACCTATTCCATCGACGGCGGCACGACGTATCAGACCACCGAACCAGTCAATCCGGCGACTGTCACGCATTTGCGCTGGGAACTGGTTGAATTGACACCCGGCATGAACGGGACGACCAGCTTCCAGACACGTGTCGCCGCAGCGGATAGTTTGCCTAACGCCACCGATATCCGCAATCAGGCCTCCTTGACGAGCGCGCAAGGTACGCGCGTTTTTTCCAATCAGGTGGTCATCCCGACCGTGAAGCTAACGCTGGATAAACTGGGACCGGGCATTGTCGCTCCCGGCGAAACCTTCACCTACACCCTGCGGTTCGGCAACCCCGGCAGCGGCGCAGCGACAGCTCTCCTCAGCGACACCTTGCCGGCTAACGTCAACCTCATCAGCGCCAGTCCTGCCCCGGCGACGACCACCCCGCTTAACTGGACCGTGACCATCCCGGCGAACACCAACAACCTGGACTACACCGTCGTCGTCAGCGTCCCGGCGGACATCCCCATTGGCACGGAACTGCGCAATGCGGCCACACTCTCCAGCGCGCAGCACACGGTTGAGGCTATGCTGTTGACCTACATCGCGTCACCGGACGTGAGCCTTATTCCCAACAATACGGCTGCGGCGGACCAACTGCAAACTCTGTGCTACGCGCACACCGTCTTCAACAACAGCGCGTATTCAGACACGGTAAATCTGGCGGCCACCCACTCGTTGTGGGCCAATCCCGTCTTGATGCTGTATCGTGATGTAAACGCCAATGGCAAATACGAAGTCTCCACCGACGTGGCCCTCGCCGATACGAATGACGATTCCATTCTCGATACCGGTCTGCTACTTGAACAAGGCCTGGTGCGCATTCTGGCCTGCGTGACTGTTCCGGCAGATGTAGCCGATGGCAGCAGCAACGTCACCACCCTGCGCGCTACGTCTACAAGAATCCCCGACCGCTTCAGCGAGGCGACCGACACGACGACAATACCGGTTGGCGCCGGTCTTACACTTACCAAATCCCAGATCGACGTCGACGGCGCGCCGCTCTATCCTGGCGACAGTCTGACCTACACCCTCGTCCTCGCCAACGTCGATGTCGTCCCGCATACCGCTGTCATCCTTACCGATACCGCACCCGCCGGCGTCAGCTTCAGCGGCGGCGAGCTTCAACCCGGCGGAGACCTTACCGTAACCGCCACTAGCGTGACTGCCACTATAGCCTCGCTGGCCCCAGGTGCGCGTGTCACCGTCACCCTCGCCGCGCAACTTGCGCCAACAATGCCGGTTGGCCCTCTCACCAACACTGCCTACGCCGATAGCACCCAGCAAGCCGCGCCCGTTAGCGCCATATCAAGCGGGACGGTAGAGGGCTTGGCCCTGGCGAAGACGGCGGAAGACGAGAACGGCGCGCCGCTGTACGTGGGGGACATCGTGCGCTACGTCATCACCGTGACCAACGCCAGCACGCAGACCACGCAGACCGGCATCGTCGTGACCGACACACTTCCTGCGGGCGTCGCGTTCGTCGCGGCTGATCCAGCGCCGGACGGGTCGGACCCGCTGGTGTGGAATGTCGGCACACTCCTCTCTGGCGCAACGTGGACCACAACTGTTCGCGTGCAGGTCGACGGCTCGGCCAACCCCATCGGCGCGAACGTCGCCGAGGTGAGCAGCGACCAGCAGACCACGCAGGAGACCGTCCCCGTCCTGCCGCCCGATGACGGGGGCGGTGAGAGCGGCGACATCGATCCTGGCCTGACTCTGGCGAAGACGGCCGAAGACGAGAACGGCGCGCCGCTGTACGTGGGGGACATCGTGCGCTACACCATCAGCGTGACCAACGCCAGCACGCAGACAATGCAAACGGGCGTCGTCGTCACCGACAGCCTCCCGGCAGGCGTCACATTCGTCGAAGCAACCCCCGCGCCCAATGGGCAGAACCCGCTGGTGTGGAACGTGGGCACACTCGCGCCGGGCGCGACCTGGACGGCGGCCGTCCGCGTGCAGGTGGACGGCTCGGTCAATCCCATCGGTGCGAATGTCGCCGAGGTGCGCAGCAGCCAGCAGACCACGCAGGAGACCGACCCCGTGCTGCCTCCCGGTGACGGGGGCGGTGGCAGCGGTGACGTGGACCCCGGACTGGACCTCGCCAAGATCGCTACGGACGAGAACGGGTCGCCATTGCTCGTAGGGGACATCGTGCGCTACGTCATCAGCGTGACCAACGCCAGCACGCAGACCACGCAGACCGGCGTCATCGTGACCGACACGCTGCCAGCCGGTGTCGCGTTCGTCGAAGCGACCCCTACGCCCGATGGGCAGAACCCGCTGGTGTGGAATGTGGGCACACTCCCCCCCGGCGCAACGTGGACCACAATTGTTCGCGTGCAGGTGGACGGCTCGGCCAACCCCATCGGCGCAAACGTGGCAGAAGTGAGCAGCGATCAGCAGAATGAACAAGAGACCGATCCCGTGCTGCCGCCCGATGACGGGGGCGGTGGCAGCGGCAATGTGGACCCCGGACTAGCCCTCGCCAAGACGGCCGAAGACGAGAACGGCGCGCCGCTGTACGTGGGGGACATCGTGCACTATGTCATCAGCGTGACCAACGCCAGCACGCAGACCGCGCAGACTGGCGTCGTCGTCACCGACAGCCTCCCGGCAGGCGTCACATTCGTCGAAGCGACCCCCGCGCCCGACGGGCAGAACCCGCTGGTGTGGAATGTGGGCACACTCGCGCCTGGCTCAACCTGGACGGCGACCGTGCGCGTGCAGGTTGACGGCTCCGCTAACCCCATCGGCGCGAACGTGGCGGAAGTGAGTAGCGATCAGCAGACCACGCAGGAGACCGTCCCCGTCCTGCTGCCCGATGACGGGGGCGGTGAGAGCGGCGACGTGGACCCCGGCCTGGCCCTCGCCAAGACGGTGGAAGATGAGAACGGCGCGCCACTGTACATCGATGATATCGTACGCTACGTCATCACTGTGACCAACGCCAGCGCGCAGAACACGCAGACTGGCGTCGTCGTGACCGACACGTTGCCAGCCGGTGTTACGTTCGTCTCGGCCGACCCTGATCCAGACGGGTCGGACCCGCTCGTGTGGAACGTCGGGACGTTTGCGCCGGGCGGCATCTGGACGGCGACCGTGCGCGTGCAGGTGGACGGCTTGGCCAATCCCATCGGTGCGAACATCGCCGAGGTCAGCAGCGACCAGCAATCCGCGCAGGAGACCGATCCCGTGCTGCCACCGGCGCCTGTCTTGCGTTATGTCCTAGTGGTGCAAACGGTGGGACAGGGCAGCGTGACGATTGACCCTGAGCAGACAAGTTACGCCTATGGTGATGTCGTGACGTTGACGGCGACGGCTGATCCCGGCTGGACGTTCTCCGCGTGGAGCGGCGACGCGACGGGCACGGATGCTGAGATCACCGTCACCATCACAGCGGATACGGGAGTCACGGCGACGTTCACGCAGGACGAGTACACGCTCGCGGTCAACACGGTAGGTAGCGGCAACGTGACGCGCGATCCCGACCAAACGACGTACCACTACAACGACGTCGTCACCCTCACCGCGACGCCTGCTCTCGGTTGGAGTTTCGACGTGTGGAGCGGTGATGCCGACTGTGAGGACGGTGTGGTCACAATCACCGGCGACACCACCTGCACCGCCACCTTCGCGCGGAACGAATACACGCTCACGGTCGACACGGTGGGCAGTGGCAGTGTAACAAAAGACCCGGATCAGGCCACCTATCACTACGGCGACGTCGTCACCCTCACCGCGACGCCTGCTCTCGGTTGGAGTTTCGACGTGTGGAGTGGTGATGCCGACTGTGCGGACGGCGTGGTCACAATCACCGGTAACACCACCTGCACCGCCACCTTCGCGCGGAACGAATACACGCTCACGGTCAACACGGTAGGCAGCGGCAACGTGACGCGCAATCCCGACCAAACGACGTACCACTACGGCGACGTCGTCAACCTGACTGCAATACCGGTCTCTGGCTGGGACTTCGACGGTTGGTCGGGCGATCTCAGCGGCGCTGTCAATCCCACGCAAGTGACGATGAACGGTAACAAAGCGGTCACCGCTAACTTCAGCCTCACGCCGGTCACGCCGGTTACCTACACGTTGACGTTGGCGACGACGGGCGATGGCTACGGCAGTCTTATGCCGGAGATAGGGGCGCACGCATACGTAAGCGGCACAACCGTGCTTATCACCGCCACCGCGCAGCCCGACTCCGAGTTTGCCGGGTGGAGCGGCGACTTCACCGGCATGGACAATCCTACGTCTGTACTGATGGATAGCGACAAGTCCATCACGGCGACGTTCCGGCTCAAATCGGTATGCGAGCTACTGACCGCCGTCGGGATTGCCGGTCCGATTAGTGGTCAGACGGACACGCCTTACACCTTCACCGGTATCATCACCCCGACCAGTGCCACGACGCCGCTCACATTCACCTGGACACCGGCGCCGTTGAGCGGGCAAGGTACGCTCGCAGCCGACTATCAGTGGGCCACGGCGGATGTCTACACACTCATGCTGCGCGCCGACCATTGCGGCGGTGTGCTCACGGCCACACACAGGATCGATATCACCACGCCATCGACCTGCCCGTATGGCGCAGATGCGTATGAGGAGGATGACACGCCCCAAACCGCGCGCTCCATCGCCCCGGAAGAGACGCAAACGCGCAATTTCTTCGATGATGCGGTGGATTGGATCACCATAACGGTGGGGAGAAGCGACACCTACACCTTTACGACAACGGTCGAGGGGCAGGCTGTGGACACGGTATTGTCGCTCTTCGACCGCGACGGGCAGACCTTGCTGATGGAAAACGACAATGCGCCCGGCCCGGTAGGCCTGTCATCCCAGATCGTGTGGCAAGCGCCGAACGATGGTGTGTATTATCTGCGTGTGACGAATCGTACCGGATTCATCGGATGCGACACGCACTACAAGGTGCACGTGACCGTGCATGACGTCAAGTTCATCTACTTGCCACTGGTCATGCGTAACCAAAAATAACATCGTAAAAACACCTGCCGGGAAGCGTTGAGCTTCCCGGCAGGCGCGTTAACGATCCCATCATCAACTGCTCTGGCCTTCTGCGAACTGCCTGAAGTAGTCGATGCACACTTCTCGCCACAGCCGCGCGTTCTCCAACTGCCGCGTTAGCCGCTCGTTGACGTGTGCGTGGCGCTGCGGATCGATGTGCGGCTGCACACCCTGCCACGTGCGGACCATGGCTTCCACAAAGGCGACGCCCTTGTTGTAGCGGTGTTGGAGTTCTTCCCAGAGCGTGCGCCCGGACTGCATCCGGTGATCCCACGGCACGTGGTGGAACCACAGTAAGTACTTTTCGGGACAGGTGTCCGGGTTGTCTAACTGCTCGCGCAGAGGGCTGTGGTATTGCGCGGTGGCCTGGCTGCCGGTGCTGCTGCGGTCGAAACCGAGGCCCGCCGCGTCGGCCCGGTGGTAGTAGACGCAGTTCCAGTCCGGTCGCGGCGCGCTGTCGAAGCCCGGATCCGGCCCGTAGTGATGGTCTTCCTGCATAATATGATGCAGGCCCAGCGGCGTCATGTAGTCGATACAGGCCGGCCACGAACCGAGCATCATCGCCTTCAACGGCTCTACGACCTGCGGATCGTTCGACCACGTCGCCCGAATCCATTCGTCGGCGATGTCGGCCTCGCTCAGTTCGTAATCCCAGGCCAGCCGCCCGTAGGCGTACCAGTTGGCCTGCGAGAAGTGATGGCCGCACCAGTTGCGGTCCGAGCCGGTGTTGGCGACGGCGATGATGCACGAGGCGTCTTGCCCGAACACCGAGCCGTCCGTCACCTTCGCCACCGTCGAACCGGGGCCTTTGGCGTAGGTGTCCGCATCCAGAATCTCTTTCCACATCCCGCCCAGGTAGACCAGGTGAATGGACTGCCCCAGGTATTCCTGCGCGACCTGAAATTCGAGCGCCAGAGGCGTCTGTGGGAGCGCGCCGAAGAGCGGGTGGAACGGCTCACGCGGCTGGAAATCGATCGGGCCGTTTTTCGCCTGCACGAAGACGTTGGGGCGGAATTTACCGTCCAGCGGGACGAACTCCTTGTTGGCGCACTTGGCCCGGTCGGCGTCGACGGTGACGTCGTAGACGAAGGCGCGCCACAGCACCGTACCGCCTTGCGGAGCCAGCGCGTCGGCGAGCATATTCGCGCCGTCGTCGTGATTCGCGCCGTAATTCTGCGGCCCCGGTTGCCCCTCCGAGTTCGCCTTCACCTGGAAGCCGCCGAAGTCGGGGATCAGGCGATAAATCTCATCTACCTTATCCCGCCACCACGCGGCGACCGCCGGATCGCGCGGGTCGCTCGTTTTCAGGCCGCCAAGTTGCATCGGCGCGGAGAAAAAGGCCGAGAGGTACACCCGGAGGCCGTAAGGCCGGAAGAGGTCGGCCAGCGCAGCCGTTTTGTGCAGGTATTCGGTGGTCAGGCTTTTGGCCTTGGCATTGACGTTGTTCAGACAGACGCCGTTGAGGCCGATAGACGCGCAGGCGCGGGCGTAGTCGTGGTAACGCGGGTCGATCCCGTCCGGCAGGTCGTCCCACTGCCACAGCGATTTTCCGGCATAACCGCGCTCAATCGAACCGTCGAGGTTGTCCCAGTGTGTATGGATGCGCTGGCGAATCTGGGGCCGGCTGATGATGTCGAGCGCGCCGATGTCCTGGTGCGTCTGGAGCAACCGCAGGAAATGGAAAACGCCGGTCAGGACGGCGGTTTCGGCGTTGGCCGTCACCACGGTCCAGGTGTGCGCGCCTGCCGGATGCGTGCGGATCAGGAATCCTTCCTCGCTCACGGCGTCGCGCTGCGCCTGAGGTAGATTCACGCCGAGCGTCTCGAGCGCGTCAGCCGTGCCGATCACCAGCGCGTTGCCCTCCGGCCTTTGTGTTGAGATTAGCGTAGCCGCATCCAGCAGCGCCGGCAACGCCCGTGCCAACTCGCTGCGGATAATTTCGGCGGTCGCGCCTTCGCCAAGGACGACCACGCTGCCAAGCGCCGCGCGGTACTGCGTTAGCCGTTCGGCGTTATCTACCGGACGATAGCGCAGCCATAATTCGTATCCGTCTTCGTTTGGAATGTTCATCGTATGTCCTCCTGGATTGACTGCTGAGGCATCGGGTGTCTCCGTGGGTGCAGTCTCCGGCGTCTCCACGGATATTTCCGGTTGACGCCCGCACGCCGCCAGCGCCGCATTCGCCGCTAACAGACCTGCTGCTTGCAAAAATTTCCGTCGTGAAAGGTACATCATCATTCAGGCATGTAGGCCGACCTCGAATCAAAAACGAATAAACGAATGGGTGCTGGCCTAACGTGCGTTCTACGTCTAGCCGAGACCTGAATTCGTTTATTCGTTCTCCCATTCGTTGCCGGCAAGCTCTACCGCCGTATCCAAAACCGCCTGCGTGGGCAAAACACGAACGTCGTCGCGCAGCAACAGGCGTTCCAGGAGACCTTCCACGTACGCGCTGCGCAGCGGCCCCCAGCCTTCGCCGTCCAGGCCATGCACCGTATAGAGCAGCCAGCCTTCTGGTTGGGCGAGCAACGCCTCCAAACACTGGTCCAGCATGGGTTCGGCGTCCTCCGAAGCTGGGGACGTCAGGCGGTTGGTGTGGCGCGTGGGCAATGGCATGAACGTCCCCCCTGCAATACGGAAGGCGCGCACGACCTGCGGCAGCCAGGCGTCCAGATCCGGCGTGGAGACGTTGTACGGAAAATTGAACACCGTCCGGCGCGCGTCGAAGCCGTCCAACGAGCGCTGGAACACCTCCAGACACCGCAGGATGTTTTCCTGCGCCTGAGCCAGGGGCATCTTGGCCAGATTGCTGTGGTCATAGCCGTGCGGCTGGATGATGTGACCGCGGGCTTGCAACGCGTTCCACAACCCGAAATCCCCGAACGTCTGCGGATCGTGTTCGTGAAAGGTTATCACCACATTGAATTCGGCGCGCAAACCGTACCGTTCGTAAATCTCCGCGATTTTGTTGACCGAGCGGGTGAACCCGTCATCCCAACTGAGCGTGATGTAGTACATACTGCACCTCTGAAAATAGCCTCAACGGATTGAACGGATCCAACGGAAAGGTGTCCGTTAAATTCCGTTGAATCCGTTGAGAGTTGAATGTGGGCGTGGGTTATTCGCCATTCCAGACGAAGTTGTTGTCCGCGTCGCGCAGGCGGGAGGCGTTCACGTCCCTTGGCGAAAGTAACGGTTCGGCGACCGGCCACGCGACGCCGATGTCGGGATCGTTCCACAGGATGCCGCGCTCGTGAACCTGAGAATACTCGGCCGTGACCTGGTAGAGTAAGTCCGCCATATCGCTGACAACGCAGAACCCGTGCGCGAAGCCCGGCGGCACGTAGAGCAAGTGGTGGTTGTCCGCCGAAAGCGTCGCGCCGACCCACTGCCCAAACGTCGGCGAGCCGCGCCGGATGTCCACCGCCACATCGAAGATCTCGCCCGCCGCCACGCTCAGGAGCTTGCCTTGCGCCATCGGGTGCAACTGGTAGTGCAGCCCGCGCAGCACCCCGTAGGCCGAGTGCGAGTGATTGTGTTGCACGAACAGGTCGGGAATTCCTGCATCGGCGAACTCTGAGTGTTTGTAGGTCTCCACGAAGAACCCGCGCGCATCGCCACGCACGCGCGGCTCAATAAGAATCACGTCAGGAATTTGTAATCGGGTAAATGTAAAAGGCATCGCATACTCCTTGGAGGATCAACCACGAATCTACACGAATCCTCACGAATAAAAATCAGTATCAATTCGTGAAGATGCGTGGTGAAATTTCTGTCTTCTACCCATTCTCCGCGCCGTAACCGCGCAGTCTGGCCGCCAGTGAGTATAGCAGGTGCAGCGGCTGTTCCCACAGGCCCACGCAGCGGATAACCTGCCCGCCGAAGCCGCGTTTAAAGCGATAAACGCCCCACAGATTGTCGCTGTGTTCGGCAAATTGCGCTTCGAGCGTTTCCTCATCGAAATCGGGAATGCCCCACAAGTCGTAGACTGTGCAGCCGCGCGCTTTCGCCCAGCGGATCGCGGCCCATTGCAGCGCGTAGGGCGGCATCTTCTCGCGGTGCCGGTCCGACGATGCGCCGTAGAGGTACCACGCTTTGCTCCCCAACGCGAAGATAACCAGCGTGGCCACCAGTTCGCCCTCGACTTCTGCTAACAACATGGCCGCCTGTCCGGCAGAAGGATCTCCAGCCGGTAGAAACAGCTCGAACACCCGCCGGTAATACGCCTCGCTGTGGATGCCGAAGGCGTCGCGGCTGCCGGTCTCTGTCATCAGCGCGTAGAACGCCGCCGCATCATCCACCGTCCCCTCGCGGACGGTCACGCCCTTGCGTTCGGCCAGGCGGATGTTGTAGCGCGTCTTCGACCGCATCTGCGCCAGAATTACGTCTTCCGTGGGCGCAATATCCACGATGATCGTGCGCGGCGGTTGGATCGTGCGTGTGACCGCGCGCAAGCCGCACGCGTGTAATTGCGCCCGCGCTTCCGGCGTGTCGAGCATCTCCGGCTCCAGCCAGAGCGCCCAGGCCCGGCGGCGGTGCGCCGCTGCGCGCAGCACGTCAAGTGTAACGGCGACAGCTTGCGCGTCATCCCAATCCACCAGCGGACCGCGGGGAACGTAGGCAATCGTCCCCACCTTCAGCGGCAGCGAGCGGTACAGCACCAGCGCACCGCCAGCAGCCTGAGGATTCGACGTGACGATCTCCCACGCCCAGCCGAAGGTCGCTTTGAGATGCGCCCACCGGCTGGTTTGCAGAACCGTTCCCGCCGGATGCGCGGCGACAAAAGCGTCCCAGGTTTCCGGTTCGATCACGCTTTCTCTCCCACCACGAGCAACCCACCGCCGACACCGCCTTCGAGAACGTCCTGCATGTACGCGCGCCGCCAGCGCTGCCCCAACGTCCGCACGGCCCATCGCCGCACGAGTGTCTGGTAGCCAAGTTTGCGCAGGCGCGGCGAAGCCAACCAGCGGTAGTATGACTTGCCGTGAAATAGCGCGCCCTTTGGGTGGATGCCGTACTCCGCGTTGGCGCGATCCCATAGAGCTTCCACCTCGGAAGGAATATAGTATTGGGTATGGAGCAGGTGCATCCCGGCCAGATCGAGCCTCTTAGCCCACTGGGTGGGGGTGAGATAGCGGTGATGTTCCAGGCGTTGGTCGACGGCGGTCGCGTAGGTTTCCGCCCCTGTGCGATCCCCTACGGCATCCCGCTCGCGGTAACCCGCCAGCAGACGGCGGAACATATCGCTCGGCACGGTGGCGAGGAAGCGCCCGCCCGGTTTCAGCACGCGCGTAACTTCGCGCAACACCGGATCGAGATTGGGGATGTGTTCCAGCACGGAATTGCTGAAGACGGCGCCGAAGCTCGCGTCGGGGTAGGGCATCGCATCGCCGAGCGCCTGTTGGATGTGGCGGTAAGCGCCCGAGGCCGGCGCCTTGCGCACCTGGCTCAGCCACGGATCGAAGCCCGCTTCGACCGGCGCTTCGCCCGCGAAGAGCACCTGCGCGATAAGGCCGTCGCCGCATCCTAGGTCAAGCAGGGGGCGGGGAAACGCCTCCGTCGCCAGCACGCGCAGTTCAATCGCCCGCCACAGCGCCACCGGCGGCGCGAACCAGTATTGTTCGAGGGCCAACGTCAAATAATCACGATTTGGATCAGGCATAAGTGCAACCTCCCACAACTTATCTTTTGTAACACGAACGGCAGATTTTACAAATGGGGAAAAGAATCATGATTCATGATTCTCTCATTCGCTCATTCGCCCATTCTATGGTACACTCCGCTCCATGCACATCGGGATAGACCTACGACTGCACGCCTACGCGCCCGGCGGGATTTCGCGGTACGCGCGACACCTGGCGCAGGCACTGCCTCCGTTACTTGCGACTGAGACGCTGACGCTGGTACAACACCGGCGTGAGTCCGATCCTGTGGATGTACCAGGCGCGCGCGTTTGCCGCGCGTGGACGCCGCCGCATCATCGCCTGGAACGGTGGGCGCTTGGCGCGGAGCTGTTACCGTTGAAGCTCGATTTGTTCCACAGCACCGACTTTATTCCGCCGGCCTGGGGCGCGCGGCATACCGTCATCACTGTACATGACCTCAACTTCATCTACTATCCGCAATACCTCACCGCCGACGCCCGCCGCTACTACAACGCCCAGATCGCCTGGGCCGTAACCCACGCGGATGCAATCCTGGCCGATTCCCACGCCACGCAGCGCGATCTGGAACGTTTGTTGCATGTCGATCCGGCGCGGGTCACGGTGACGCATCTCGCCGCCGAGACATACTTCCGCCCCTTATCCCAGGAAGAAGTTACCCCCGTCCTGGCGCGTTACGGGCTGGAACCCGGCTATTTACTCTTCGTGGGGACGTGGGAGCCGCGCAAGAACCTGCCGGGGCTGTTGGAAGCGCTGGCGCAGCTCCACGCGCGAGGCGAGCAGCGCGTGCTGGTGATCGCGGGGCGGCCTGGCTGGCTCTACGATGAGATTTTCGCACGCGTAAAAGCCCTACACCTGGAACCGTGGGTGCGCTTTATCGAGCAGCCGTCTGGTGCGGATTTGGTGGGCCTTTACAACGGCGCGTTGTTGCTGGCGATGCCATCGTTCTACGAAGGGTTTGGCCTGCCCGCGCTAGAGGCGCTGCAATGTGGCACGCCGGTCGTCGTCGCCGACCGGGCCAGCCTGCCGGAAGTCGTCGGCGCGGCTGGGCTGCTCATCGACCCCGATGCTCCAACGACGATTGCTGACGCTTGCTGGCGCATCATCCACGATACGGCGCTGCGCGCGTGGTTGCAGGCAGCGGGGCAAGAGCAGGTACAGGCGTTCACATGGGAAGAAACCGCGCGTAGGACACTTAAGGTTTACAGGCGCGTCCTCAATCGCTAGAAAATCTCCGCGCGCTCTGCATACTCAGCGGTAAGATTTCTCTGAACTCACAATGCCTTGACGAAATTATCTTCCGCTTTTCCGTTTTTGCTTTCTTCGAGAAGGGCATTGAGTCCCCCGACGTGGTAGAGTGTGTGACTCAATAAAAACAGTGCCACCCCCAGTTTTGTCGCACCTGCCCACCCAAAGGTTTTGTTTTCGGCGTCAAAATCCATTTCGGACAGCCATTTCTCGGTTTTGACCTGCAATGTGTCAATCCCTGCCACTATATCGCTTTGCGAGGGCCAGTCTTTCTCTTCCACGGCTTCCCAGTTCCCATCGAAGGGTTTACCCGCTGCGAGCAGCACGGTGGATTCATCTTCAAGATAGTATGTGGTGGCCTTCAAGATGTGAAACGCTATACGGACCGGGACAATAATTCCCTTTCCAGTATGAAGCCAGGCGTCGTCATCGAAATCTTTGACAATCCCGGCAAACGTTCGCCAGGTGTGTGCGTATTGCTTGATAACTTCGGTTTTCATTCCTCGCCTCTCGTTTCTAATTTCGTATTTCCAATGCTATACCGCGCCAACGGCGTATACTCCGCCCCAGAGGATTTGAGCACGCTGTGAAACAAAATCATTTCCTCTACCGGCGCGTCGCCCAGATGCCCAACCTCGGCGCGGCGGATGGCCTCGCCCACCACCTGGGCATCCTCACGCGAGGCGCGCTGGCGGATGCGGCCGAGCGTCAAATGTGGGGAAAAACGCCGCTCTTCGGGCTGAAAGCCAACGTTCGCCATGGCTTCGTTCACCGCGCTGTGCAGCAGTGCCAACTGCCCGGTTGGCTCTTGCAGTCCCACCCAGATCACCCGGGGGCGGTCGAGGTTGGGGAACGCGCCCACGCCCTGCACGCTGAATGTGAGTGGCCGCGCGTGACGCGCCACCACGCTCAACGCCGCTTCGACAGGCGCCTGGCGCTCCAACAGAATATCACCGAGGAAGAACAACGTCAGGTGGATGTTTTCCGGCTTCACCCACGTCACGGCCTGCTCAGGGCTGCCGCGTTTCAGTCGCCGCTGCACGTCAGCAAGCTGTTGGATGATTGCCGGCGGCAAAGGCACAGCGATAAACGCCCGCAGTGTTTCCAGTTGTGCCATAATCCCTCCAATGTTTCCCTGGCTGAAAGCTGAAGGCTGAAAGCGAGGTTGGCAGACCAACCTATCCCTAATGCGCTACAAAATCGGGAATGGGTGCGGCATAGAGGCGGTTGTCGGCGATCAGATACAAAACGTGCGGCGTCTCGTTGACGGCAAGCGCCTCCAACTGCCGCAATGCTTCGCCCGAAAGCCGGAACTGGTGTTTGAACTCACCGCGTTTGTCGAGGACGACAATGCGTTCTTGTCGAGGATCGCCCAGGTAGAGCATTCCTTGGTCGGTCTCGGGTTCCATCGCTAAGACCATCGGGTGGACATCGGGGTCCGGCAAATTCCGCATCTCGAACGAGCGGTCTTCCGTTCCCACAAAATAGGTGCTGATGGTGCCATCGCCCATCAACAGGTAAACGCGCCCATCGATCCCCATGTCCAACACCTCAGAGAGACGCGGGGCAAACTCCGGGGCAAAGTACCCGCGCGCGGTGTCATAAATCCCATTGACTGACTGGTAGGTGAGGATCTGATTCTGTTGACGGTGAACCAGATACAACCTTTCGCCAAAAGCGCTCATCGCCGTGACCGTCCCCGGTCCCAATTCCCCTTGCAGGTGCTGCCGGGTGATGCTCCCCGGTCCCAATGTCGGTTCATAAATGTAAACAGTGCCCCCATCGCTGTAGATGAAAAGCGCGCCATCTGGGAAACTGCCACCCGGCTCCACCCATGCAAAATCGACGAGATGATTGACGGTCTCGCCGGAAAACGTCTGGCTGCGTTTGAGGATGGGCGTGGCCACATCGGTCAGCAGCGTAAGACCATCCGCCTGTAGCGGCAAACCAATGACCTCGTCGGCCGTGGTGTTGAGGATGTAGATCCACGAACCGGCAACGAGCAAGCGGCGCGGCGCAGGCGCAACGCCCAAATCGAGGAACAAGCGTGCATCGAGCACCGCCGCGATTTGTAACGCATCGACGGCATTTTGCGCCTCGGCTTTCAATTTAAGCGCCTCAGCGTTTTGGCGTTCCAGGGTGACAATGTGCGAACTCAGTTCCAGCAACTGCTTCCAATCCTCGGCCGCCTGGCTGCTGAAAGCCTTTTCTCGCAGCAGACGCGCCTCTGCCAGATACTCCTCCACGCGGGCGTGCCCGCCGGACTCGAAATACACGGTCATAGTCACAAAAAACACCAACAACAGCAGACCCAGCGCGAGTCCCCCCATCACCGTCGGCTTTTCGATCGGCGCAACCGGCATCACGGCCTGTTTAGCACCCCGCACCTTTCCGGGCAATAGCGTGCGCAGCGCCATCCGCAGACGCGCGCGTTGTGCTGTCGTTTCGCGTTCCCGATAGCCTTCCCCACGCAACCTGAGGAAAAACACTTTCAACCATTCACCCACCGGGGGCAACCTCAATTTCGGCGGCGTTGGACCTGGGCGCGCAATTGTGGGCTGAACGTCTACGGTTTCATGTCGATGATGTCCCGGCCGCTCCTGCAAAACCGCCGGAAGCGGAGGGGCCTTCTGCTCCGCGGTGAGGACAGGCGCAGGCATCACGGGAGACGACGCCGCGATGGTCTCCGGCGGCACCGCAGCAGGTTCCTCGGCAGGCGACGTCGTTACATTGGGTTTGCGGAAAAGCCGCCGAGCGCGACGCGGCTCGGGTTCCGGTGCGGACGGTGCCACCGCCGATGTCCGCACCATCACGAAACTGCCCGACACCTGACCTTCGTCCATTGTTTGCGCGATGGCCTCACCGATCTCTTCAGGGCCAAACGCGGCCAGCGCCCCTTTCCACCGCTCGCGGGGCTGCGACTCCACCGCCGGCGTTGTACCAAGCAGAAGCGTTGCCTGATCCTCCAGCAACGTATACCCAATGTGGATGACCGGCGGCAGTGCCGCCCCTACCGGCGTGAGCAGCCGGTCACGATGCGGGAACAGTTCTACGTGGTTATCGGGATGGTGGACAAACGCATACCCGGCCCCGATCTGGCCGAGAAACAATTCTTCACCGGCGAAGACGGCGCAGGTGATACTGCCCGAACACTTCGAGCCGGGGGGCGCTTCGGCATTGACATGCACGAGATGGCGGTTAGCTTCGGCAAGTGCGCGGCGCAACCGCGCCACAATGCTGCCCGACGACGTCCAATAGGTGCTGGCAGTCAAAACACGCAATTCGCGGCTGCGGTGGGCCAACTGGGGGATAAGATCAACCAGGATGACGAGTTGCTCCCCCACGCTCTCTGGGGCGCCTGGCGGCGTAGCAACGACCGCAGCCTCTGGCGTAGGGTGCTGGCTGCGTTGTCCCTCGTGGAAGCGCAAGATTTCGCTATAGCGTTGCATCATCTCTCACCCACCGTCAAGTGTACGAGGCAAGAGCGGATTTGTCAAGCGTTAGCGCAGTTGCTCCTCAAGCGCCCCGAAATCCGTGCGGGAAGTCATATCCAACGACAGCGGCGTGACCGAGACCACGCGCGCGTGCATCGCCGCCACATCGGAATCCGGCTCGGCCTGATCTGGATTGGCACGTATCGTATAACTCGGACGTCCCTTGCCATTTGCCCGATCCGGCCCCAATGGCACGAAATATCGCTGGCGTGACAAGCGGGTGAGCCGCCACGGTGTCTGCATCGTGGCGCTATCCGGTACATTGACGTTGAGCATGCTCACGTCGTAGGGCATCGCGCGGTCAAGCAGCCGCCGCGCGAAGAGCACTGTGAAGTGCTGCGTCGCGCTGTAGTCCTTCGCCTCGCCACCTGTGAGGTGCTCATCGACGGTCATCTCCAGCGAGACAGCGAGCGCCGGCACCCCGAAAGCGGCCGCTTCCAGAGCCGCGCCGACGGTTCCGGAGATGGTGATCTCGGTGCTGACGTTTTCGCCAAAGTTGATCCCTGCGACGACCAACGCCGGTGGACGTGGAATGAACTCCATCATCGCATGGACGACACACAAGGCCGGCGTCGCATCAATGCCGTAGACTTGCACCGTCTGCCCGCCAACCTCGCGCCGGTACTCGCTCACTGCCCCGGTGACACCCTGCGGCATCGAGCGCCCCGCCGCCGACCACTGGCGATCCGGCGCGACGACCAGCACCTCGCCCAACGGCGCGACGGCTTCGACGGCGGCCCACAAGCCCTCGGACTCCACGCCGTCATCGTTTGTGACCAAAATAAGTGGTTTTTCCATTTTTATACCTCGAATGCCAGGTCTACCACGCGGCGCTCGGCCATCGCCCGGTCGGCACTAAAGCCGATGAGGTGCCCGGCGACGGAATCCTCAAGCGGCGTGCTCGAAATCGACGGTGGCTCACCCCGGATCACCCGTAGGAAGTCGGCGACCAGGCGCATATCCCCGCCGCCGTGCCCGCCGAACGCGCCATGCATATCGCCGCCAACCGTGAGATCGACGACCGTCTCCGAGTATTCGTGGCCCGGTCGTGGATCGATGTGGCGGATGACGAAGCGCCCATCCTCGAAGACGCCCTGGATTTCGCCGCGCGTGCCGATGAGGTGCATCGCCCGCGACGGCCTGGACGTTCCGCCGATCATATTGTGCGTTGCCGTCGTCCCATCGGCGAATTCGATTGCGAGGGATTGGTGATCCACCACCTCCATGTCGCACTTCCACACGCAGCGCCCATAGGGATTATCCGTCTTCAGCGAATGGATTTTCTGCTCGATGGTGGGATTGGCGATGTGTTCCAGGCTGTCCCACACGTAGAAGCTCCACCGGTCGGGATGGTCGATGTAGTGTTTGCGCGCCGAGTACAGGCAGTCCGCCTCGATGGGGCAATCCACCAGACAGCGGTTCCCCGCTTCGGCGGGCGCGTTTTCCGGGCGGAACTGAAAATTGCTGCCGAAACTGGCGACGCTGTTCGGACGCACCCCGCTCTTCATCCATGCGATGAGATCGAGATCGTGGCAGCACTTCGCCATCAGCATGGAGGTGTGGCTGACGCTTGGCTTGCTCCACTTGCCGCGAATGTAGCCCACAGCCATGTGGTGGTAGGAGACGTGCTCAATCGTCTGCACGCTGAACACATCGCCGATGACGCCGGCGGCCACCTGCTGGCGGATGGCGGCGTAGAACGGCGTGTAGCGCAGCACATGGCAGATGATGACCTTGCGCCCGTACTGCCTGGCCGCCTGCACCAGTTCCCACATCTCCGTCTCGTAGGTGGCGAACGGCTTTTCCAGCAGCATATCGTAGCCCGCCGCCAGCAGCGGCAGCGACGTCGGCACGTGCTGGTGATCCATCGTCCCGTTGATGACCACATCCGCAAACTGCGGCCGGCCAGCGACGTCCTCGGCGCTCTCGAAGCACTGATCCGGTGAAAGGCCGTACATCTCGGCGACCATCGCCCGCCGCAGCGGGTTGAGGTCCGCCACGCCGACGATGCGCAGTTCATCGGGGTGCTGCTGCGCGTACGAAGCGTAGAGTAAGGCGCGATGTCCCGCGCCCACGATAATCGCGGTGAGCGGGCGCCGTGTGGGTGAAACGCAAGACTGGCTCATATCTTCTCCTAAATGTAAAATCGCCGCTGTTGGGTTGCCAGCGGCGATTTTATCCGTTGAAGCGGTTATCAATCAAGTAGGGCGGGTGGGATTCGAACCCACACGTCCGTAAGGACAGAGGATTTTAAGTCCACGGCGTCTGCCATTTCGCCACCGCCCCATAGACCTGAACAAAAACGGGCATCGCCATAGATGCCCGCCGCTTCTGGTGTTGATCGGGTAAAGGCGACGGTCGGACTTGAACCGACGAATGGGGGTTTTGCAGACCCTTGCCTTACCACTTGGCTACGTCGCCAAGAAACAAGCGGGCTAAGGGATTCGAACCCTTGACCTTCTCCTTGGCAAGGAGACATTCTACCGCTGAACTAAGCCCGCGTACAAACGAGATTATACTACAGGGCAAAATTTTGGCAAGTATGATCAGCGCGTTTTGCGATTTCCATTTCATGGGTAGAATGGGCGCAGGCCAGATCTGAAAACTGCAAAATGGAGACAAAATTGAACCCGATCACCATTCACGACCCCGTCTACGGCGACGTGATCTTCACCGAGCCGTTGTTTATTGACTTGTACCACGCCGACGCAGTGCAGCGCCTCACAGCGATCTACCAGGGCGGCATCACCGCCTTCATCAAGCCGGAGCGCGCGACGACGCGCCTGGAGCATTGCCTGGGCGTGGCGGCGCTGCTGCGCTTGCTCGGTGCGGACCCGGTCGAGCAGGCCGCCGGGCTGCTCCACGATGTTCCGCACACGGCGTTTTCACACGTCGTGGATTTCGTCTTCCCCAACCACGAGCACACCTACCACGAGGAGCATCGCGAGGATATGCTGCAAGGTTCTGAGATCCCCGCCATCTGCGTGCGGCACGGGCTAGATTGGCGCTACGTGTCCGATGCGGAGAACTTCGCACTGCTCGAACAACCGCTGCCGCTGCTCTGCGCCGACCGGCTGGATTACTTCCTGCGCGACGGGACGGTGGATGTGGGCACGTTCTCCGCCGCCGACGCGCAATCTTTGCTGGCGCATTTGTGCGTCTGGGAAGCTTGCGGTGAGCTTGGTCGAACCGGCCAGATTGTGGTGGATGACCTGGACGCCGCCCGGTGGCTCGGCGAGCAGTTCATCCGTTTGGACGACGTGTGTTGGTGTTCGGTGCAGGAGGTGGGGTGGTACGCCGTCATGGCCGAGGCGCTGCGCGCGGCATTGGAACTCGGCGTCATCGCCGAAGCCGACTTCGCCGGGACGGATGCTGCGCTGTTCGAACGCATCCGCGCCGCCAACGCGCCCGACATCCAGCAATGGCTCGCGCTGTTGCGGCGTGACGTGGACTTCGTTCGTGACCCCGCGCATCCCGATTTGTTCGCCCTGCCCAAAGTGCGCGCCGTCGATCCACCGGTGCTATTGAATGGGCGCGCCGTTCCCCTTTCGCACCTGGATGCCGCGTTCGCCCGTCATCACGAAGCCTACATCGCCGGCAAACAAGGCGAATGGCCATTGCGCATTCTGACAACCGGCGCATAGCCTGGCCCTAAAGCGGCGAGGCGCAAAGCACAAAGCCCCTGGCGGGGGCTAAACCCCAGCCCGAAGGGCTTTGCTCTTTGAGCGTAGTGGCTTCAGCCCGGCGCGTTGCACGGTAGCTTGACGCATCATCTTACCTGCATATAATGACGCAACGCTGAGATAACTATCCGACTAAAGACGACCAGACTATATCCAGGAGGACTGTGATGAAAAAATACGAGTGTGTCGTGTGCGGTTACGTGTACGACCCTGAAGAGGGCGACCCCGATAACGGCATTGAGCCGGGAACACCCTTCGAGGACCTGCCCGACGACTGGATTTGCCCCGATTGCGGCGCCAGCAAGGACGATTTCGAGCCGCTGGACTAGGCGAGACATTTCAACGTTGAATGTCCACACCTGAGCGATAGCATGGGTGTGGACTTTTTTTACAATGAGCCACACCTGGACGAATTACGCGATCAACCTCGCGCGCATGGCCGTCGCTGTGACGCCAATGCGGCCGTTGGTGGTTTCGTATTGCGTCACAACCTACTGCAACCTCAACTGCGTCTACTGCGAGGATTTCGGCGCGCGGCGCAACGCCGAACAGCCTGCCCCCCTGCCGCTGAACGACGCCAAACGCCTGCTCGCCGTCATCCGCCAGGGAACGAGCAGCCTTATCGTCACCGGTGGGGAACCGCTGCTTTACCCCAATCTGCCCCTGCTGCTGGGCTACGCCCGCCGTGACCTGCGCTTTCGTCACATCACGTTGCTGACCAACGCGGCGCTGCTCCGCGAGCACCTGGACGTGCTGCCGCTGCTCGATCGTCTCATGGTCAGCGTGGACGCCACCAGCCCGGCGTTGTGGGATCAGACCATCCGCGCGGAACTGGGCACGGCGCAGACCATCCTCGACAACGTGGCGGCTGTGGCGCAGCGCCAGAAAGCGGACGGCTTCCGCCTGGCGCTCAACTGCGTGGTCACGCCGGAGACGCTCGCGCAGGTGGAGAGTGTGTTGGACTGGTGTGTCGCGCACAGGGCGCTCTTCTCGTTCTCCCCACAGTCCGTCAACAACTGGCCGCGCTACGAATTGCTCGTTTCGGAAGACTACCGGCGCTTTGTCGAACGGATGATGACTCGCAAGCGCCGGGGCGCGCCGGTGCTCGGCAGCATGGCCTATTTGAGGATGTTGTGGAATTTCGATCCCTACGCCTGCTATCCGATGCTGGCTCCGCGTGTGATGCCCGACGGTGGCCTGGCCTATCCCTGCCGTCCCATCGAGCGCGAGGGCGACACCCACGGCGGGCGCGACGTGAACCTGCTCGCAATCGGCAATTGGAACAAAGCCGTGCGGCGCGCGATGGACGTCTACGGCGCACCGCCATCGACGTGCGGCAGTTGCTACCAGCAATGCTACGTGGAACCTTCGCTGATGCAGGCTCGCCCGTGGGCTCTGCTGGCGGAACTGCTGCGCTACAAAGCCGCGTGGCAAGGCAGCATCGCCACCTATGCGCCGGGATGAAAACAAACCATGAATCTCAGTGGCGCCAGACTACAAAAGTCTCACGAGGTGCTTGCTTGAGCCAATACGCACGCTATACGCCAGGTCTACAATGCGCAGTACGTGCTGAGACTTTTGTAGTCTTTGATTGGTCGCCACCTACGCGCCGGGATGAAGACAAACCACGAAACTTAGTGGCGTCAGACTACAAAAGTCTCACGAGGCGCTTGCTTGAGCCAATACGCACGCTATACGCCAGGTCTACAATGCGCAGTACGTGCTGAGACTTTTGTAGTCTTTGTTGGTGAGGATTCGTGGAGATTTATGGTTGAAGAAACGTCTATGACGACTACATCACACGATACGATTATTGTTGGCGCTGGCCTTGCCGGACTGACGGCGGCGCTGCATCTGGCGGAGCGCGGCCTGCGCCCGTTGGTGCTGGAGGCCGATCCACAGTACGCCGGTGGGCGGCTCAAAGCCGGGCCGGAGATCGCCTTCGAGCACGCCGGGCAGACGTGGCGATTCGGCGGCGAGCATGGCGTCCACGGCGTGTGGTCGCCGTACCGCAACCTTCAGGCGATGCTCGTGCGCCATCGCATCCGCCCGGTGCTCGTCCCCGCGCAGGAAGAGGCGTGGCTGCTCGCCCACGGTTCGCGCGTCCGCCGTGCGGATATTGGCAGCGCGATCCGCAACAGTTGGGTGCCCGCGCCGTTTCATTATCTAGGCATGTTCGCCCGCCCGCGCTTCTGGACGATGTTGAGCGTGCGCAATTTCGCCTCGCTCTTCCGCGTGGTCGTCACATTGCTGGCGGCGCTCTCCATCGATCCATTGGCCGAAGACCAACCCCTCTACGGCATGACGCTGACCGACGTGTGCAAAGGTTGGTCGCCGGATATGACCTCGCTGTTCACCGGGCTGTCGCGCAACGCGCTCCCCGCCACCCCCGACCAAATCCCGGCTTCCGGCTTCTTCGCGTTTCTGCGCTTCTATACCCTGCGGCGGCGGGATGCGTGGGCCTTCTCTTACTTCCCCACCGACAGCGCCCGCGCCCTTGTCGCGCCGTTGGTGCGCGTGCTGGAAGATCATGGCGGCCAGGTGACGCTCGGCGCGCGGGTCACACACCTGGCGCAAACGGCGGTAGGGTGGCAGGTGACGGTGAACACGGACGACGGAGCGTCTTACGTCCTCACCACGCCTCAGCTTATCCTGGCTACGGACGCCCCGGCAGCCGAAACGCTGCTCCGCGCCAGCCCCGACACGGCCTCCCCGGCCGAAGGTTTGCGGCTGCCCGGCGGGTGGCCTTCCGCCGTGATCCGTCTCTGGTTCACACGCGCGCCGGAACGTCCGGGGGCGGAAGCGGGCCTCTTCTCCGGCGACTTTATCCTCGACAACTTTTTCTGGCTGCATCGTATCTACGACGATTACATCCGTTGGGGGCGGGCGACGGGCGGCAGCGCGCTCGAAGCGCACGTCTACGGACCGCCGGAGTTGCTGGCGCAGCCCGACGCGGCGCTACTTGCCCACGCCATCACCGACGTCGCCCGCGCGTGGCCGGAGCTGAAGGGCAGCGTTCTGCGCGCCGCCGTCACGCGCAACGATGCGACGCACACCCTGCTGCACGCCGGCAGGCCGGAGGAACACCTGGGCGTCGTCACCCCCTGGCCTGGCCTCTTCTGCTGCGGGGATTGGGTGCGCGATTCGAACCCGGCGATGTTCATGGAGCGTGCGTGCGTCACCGGCATCAAAGCCGCCAACGCCGTGTTGGACGCGCGCGGGCTGCCCATCTGGCCCCTGCTGGCCGCCCCGCGCCCGGAGATGCTGGCCTGGGCCGTCGAAATGGAAATGCGCGGCGTTCGCGAACGGCTTAAAGCGCGGCGGGGACGGCGGATTGTGATCCGCCGCAAGCGTTGAAGTAGGGCTTTTTATAAAGGAGTGGATATGATGAACACAACACAGGATTTTGTGACGCTTTTGCCCTCCGTCCGCCAAATTGTGGCAGCCGAGGGTACAGACCGCGACGTGAAGTTGCACGCGATTTGCGCGCTGCTGGAACGCGAGGTCGTCCACTACGATTGGGTGGGCTTCTACCTGGTCGACCCAACGCGCGAGCGCGAACTGGTGTTGGGGCCGTTCGTCGGCGCGCCGACGGAGCACACGCGCATCGCCTTCGGGCAGGGCATCTGCGGGCAGGCTGCCGACACGGAGATGACGTTCGTGATCCAGGACGTGTCGCAGGAGACGAACTACCTCTCGTGCAGCCCGCACGTCAAATCGGAGATCGTCGTCCCCATTTTCAAGGACGGTGTGGTGGTAGGGGAAATCGATATCGACTCCCACGCGCTCGCCCCGTTCGGCGAGGCCGATAACGCTTTTCTGGAGCAGGTCGCCGTGCTTGTCGCCGCTATGCTCTGACCAGGAGGAAACCATGACATGCCCTATATGCGCCTGGACGCCGGATAATCCGGACTATTTGTTGGTGTACGAGACTGCACTGTGGCGTGTTGTTCTAGCGCCCAACCAATGCCTTATCGGAAGATGCGTCATACACTTGAAAAGGCATTGCGGCGATTTGGCCGAAATCACGCCCGACGAAATGCTTGACTGGCTCACCATCGTGAAAACTATGCAATTCGCATTGCGGAAAGCGTTCGATGCCACGCTGTTCAACTGGTCTTGTTATATGAACCTTTCCTATCGTGAAGCCACACCCGACCCGCACGTGCATTGGTGGGTCGTCCCACGCTACAACCATGCTGTCGAGCTAGGCGCTTTGCGTTTCGAAGATCCGCGCTTTGGCAGCCCATACGATCACGCCATGCGGCTTGATGTTGCAAGTGACGTTCGCCGGCAGATTGTAGAACGGCTGCAGCAAGCCATTGCGTAAAGCAAACTAACATTACAGGAGACCTGTCGTAGAACTTTTGTACCTTGTCTACCTTGCTTTTTTCATTTGACCATAGTAGACTATATCCCATAGCAAATTGGGTGGCAGCTATGCTGCCTTTAACAGTGGATTCCACATCATATGCAAAGGAGGCATAACGATGAAACTCGGCGATAACATTCAAACGGCGGACTGGAAGAAGGAGAAGCACGCTCCGGTCATCGAAGCTCCAGAAATGGTCAAAGCGGGTGAACCGTTTGTGGTCAAGCTCAGCATCGGCAAAGAAATCCCCCATCCCAACACCACCGCGCACCACATCGCCTGGATGGAGCTGTACTTCAAGCCCGAAGGCGACAAGTTCATCTATCAGGTGGGCCATTTCGAGTTCCCCGCGCACGGCGCATCGGTGCAGGGCGCGGACACCGGCCCCGTGTGGACCCATCCCGTGGCAAAGTGCTCGGTCACGGTGAACGGCCCCGGCACACTCGTCGCCACCTCGTACTGCAACATCCACGGGCTGTGGGAAAACAGCCTCGAAGTCAAGGTTGGGTAGACAGTAGCCGGTAGACAGTAGACAGGGGTTCTGTCCCCGTCTACCGTCTACCATGGGAGGGAATGATGCCACAAACGACAAATACGGAACTGATTCAGATGCTCAGGGCGGCGGTGGAGGATGAGCACGCGGCCTTGATTCAATACCTCCGTCACGCCTATATGATGGGCGAGGGGGAGCTGGCGTGCGAGATCGAGGGCATCGCCCGCGAGGAAATGCGGCACCTCTGGATCCTCTCGCGGTGGATCGTGCGACTCGGCGGGCAGCCAACGACGGCGCGCGGGTTCACCGATCTGGCCGGCGCGACCAGCCCGGAATGGATGCAGCGCGACGTCGCCGCAGAGGAACGCGCTATCGCGATGTACGAGAGTTATCTGACGCGCATTGACGACCCGGACCTGCGCGCCGACATCGAGCACATTCTTGCCGATGAGCGCCGCCACCACGGGGACTTCGCGCACTTTGTCGATAAAACCACGCTGGAGATGCAAGCGATGCCAGCGGAACCGGCTGAAGAATCTGCCGCTGCGATGGCCGCCGTCGATAAAGACGCCCTGGAGTGGGGCGTGAGCCACGAGTACGCGGCGATCCTGCAATATCTCGCCCATTCGTTCTTGACGATGGACACGGACGAGGAAATCTCCAGCCAATTGATGACGCAAGCCATCAACGAAATGCAGCACATGGGCTGGTTTGGCGAAGAGCTGGTGGGCAGCGGCGAGGACATGCCCCTCACCCACCATCCGCTGACGCTGCCTGCAGATCCCGAAGCGATGTTGGAGGCTGACGTCAAGCTGGAGAACGAAACCGCCGCGATGTACGGCCAGTTCATCGAGCAGATGGTCGACCCTGGCGCGAAGGGCGTCATCGACGATGCGCGCGGGCAAGAGTTGTATCACGAGCACCTTTTCGGACGGCTGCTCAAACGACTCGAGCCGGTTGAGTCGCCCGCTGCTGCTTCCACCACCAAAGTGTGGACCGTCGGCACGCTCAAGCGCAAGTCGTGATTGGTGACTGGTAATCGGTAATAGTTTGACTTTGGACTTCGGACTAAAGACTAACCTGAAAGGAGTTTAGCTATGGAAAACATTCTTATGCGCGGTGATGCTCCGCTCACCGACGCGCAATGGCAATTGATCGATGCCACGGTCAGCGAGGTGATGGGGCGTGTTGTTGTGGGGCGGCGAATCCTCGATTTGTATGGCCCGTTGGGATTCGGCGCGTACACCGTCCCCCTGTATACCTACGGCGGCGCAAACGGCGGACCTGTGCGCGCCAAGATCGCCCGCCAGTTGACGCTGAATACGTTGACGAAAGACTTCATCATCACCGCCAAAGACCTGGAGCTGATGAACGAGGGGCAGCCGTTCGACACTGCCCCTGTCGCGGCGGCGGCGACGCAGTTGGCGCTGGCGGAAGACAAACTGATCTTCAGCGGCGACGCGGACGAGGGCGAGGAAGGGCTGCTGACCGTCACCGGACGGCAAACGCTCCCGCTCGGTGATTGGGGCGAGGAAGGCCAGGCGCTGGCTGACGTCTCCACCGCGACCGCGAAGCTGGTTGAGGCCGGCTTCTACCCGCCGTACTTCGTCGCCATGCATCCCATGGTGTACACCAAGCTCCAGCGCGTTTATGGGCGGCGCGGCATCCTCGAAATCGAATTATTGGAGAAGCAGGCTCAGGGCGGCGTCTTCGCCTCGCCTTCGATTCCGCAGGACAGGGTGCTCGTCATCGCCGCGCAGCCACAGTACGTCGATCTGGCGGTGGGGCTGGACGTTGCCACGGGCTTCGTCGAGACCACCAACCTCGAACACCACTTCTCCATTATGGAGACGCTGGCCCTGCGCGTCAAGCAGCCCGGCGCGATTTGTGTTCTGGAGTAGGGGGTAAACCATGGAATTGATGGATGTCTTGGTTCAGGCGATGAAGCTGGAAAGCGACGGGCGCAAATTCTACGAGACGATTGCGGAGCACATGACCGACCCGGAAGCGGCGGCGATGTTCAAGCAATTAGCTGCTGACGAAGTCGATCACTACAATTACATCGAACGCCAATACCTGGCGCTCGAAGCCGGTAAGGGGTGGTCCGAGATCCCCGAAATGGCCGCCGTCAGCGTCATCGACGCCGTCTCGGTCGTTTTCCCGCCCGAAAAGCAGGTCTTGGCTGAACTGCCGTCCAATCCTTCCGAGGCCGATGCACTCCTCTTCGCGCTCGGTGTGGAGGACAAGTCGTTCAAACTCTACCACAACAGCGCGCAGATCGCCAAAGACCCGGAAGCAAAGAAGCTCTTCATGCAACTGGCGGGGGCGGAACAGGTGCACTTCGACGTGCTGATGCAGCGCTACGACTCGCGCTACGGCTACCCGCGCTAATCACAAAGACAAACTAACCTTGCGAAGGTTAAGGCGAACCTCCGGTTCGCCCACCTTCGCAAGGCTGATGGTACGTATGCCCGAACTCCCCGAAGTCGAAACCATCGCCCGTCACCTCGCGCCGGTGCTCACCGGGCAGACCATCGCCCGCATCGACGTGCTCTGGGTGCGCACGGTGGATCGTCCTACCGCTGGTGCCTTCTGCGCTGCGTTGACCGGCGCGCGTATCCTGCACATCGACCGTCGTGGCAAGTTCATCCAGACCGCACTTTCCACCGGGCAAACGCTGCTGACGCATCTGCGGATGAGCGGCAAGTTCGCCGTCTACCGCGACGGTCCCGGCGAGGACAAACACGCGCGTCTGCGCTGGCAGTTGGGCGATGGCGCGTGGGTGGTCTTCATCGACCAGCGTAAATTCGGGCGTTTCTACCTGGTGGATGATCCCCGCGAGATCACCGGCGACCTGGGACCGGAGCCGCTTTCGGCGGATTTCACGCCGGCATGGCTGGCGGCGCGTCTGGCGCAACGCCGCGGCGAGATCAAACCGCTGCTGCTCGATCAGCGGTTCATCGCTGGGCTGGGCAACATCTACGCGAGCGAGGCGCTGTGGCAGGCCGGGATTCACCCGCAGCGCGTCGCCGGGACGTTGAGCGTGACAGAGGCGGAACGGCTGCACGCGGCGATTGTGGCGGCGTTGCGCGCCGGTTTGGAGAACGGCGGGACGAGCCTGGACGGCCTGTACGCCTATCCAAGCGGCGGGACAGGCCGGCACCAGGACTATCTCCGCGTCTACGACCGGGCCGGGGAGCAGTGCCCGCGCTGCGGCTACGCGGTGGAGCGCATCGTGCAGGGGCAGCGCAGCACGTATTTTTGTCCGGTGTGTCAGGCGTTAGCGAAAGTGTAGTGAAATAACGATCAGGTGGAGTGATTTCCTAGATATCTTTTCTTAGGTTCCATCAGCAGCATGATTTGAGTCTCTTGCTCTTCGTTTCCTGAATAAGCATAGACGAATTGTTGCAGTTTATCGAGCCTTCCAAGCTCGCGAGCAAGTTCCACAAAGGATAGTCTCCGAAGGACATCAATGGTAATCGGACGCTTTGAATCGACAAAAACAAGAGACTGCAAAAACTGAATAGCTGGATCCGATGTCAGAAGCTCGTAAAGGAAATCGGCTTCTTCGCTCGATTGACATGGAATTGAATAACAAGTGTCATCGATCATAACCGGACGGCCATTGCACGGTGGAATTGCAACAAAGGAGATATTCTTGTAAAGTCCGGAAATAGCGATCTTCCAAGGCGCAAACGAATATGAACCTATACCGAAAATGGAGAACCGTGGACGGTTTTCGTAAATCGAGCTTTTTCTTGCATCCAAGATGTCTGCATAACGCAACAAATATGCCCATGTCTTCGGAGCCTTGTGCTTGATCGCTACAGTGTCATCTCCTGTTCGTTTCTGCGTCACCAGGACAACTTTCCGAATATTGATCCGTCCATTGCCGAGGTCGGAAGACTTCAAGAGAGGGAATATGTAATCCTCTTCGATCTCGATTTCTTCCCCGAAACCATTGATGAGTCTTTGACCATTGCGGGTGAATTCCATAACCTTAGTTGCGTCATGCTTTACGCCCGAACGCCAGGTATAGGTCAAAGAACCTCCATCAAGATTCTTGTGGGCTTGATAAGTATTGATGTCGGAAACCAAGTCTCCATCAATAAATCCAAACCGCGTCGAAGCAGACATAGTGTCCAGATTCGTATAAACTGTCGCGATTCGTTCTCTTGTGCGCTTCCCCGTTATGAAAAAAAGACATGCATCGACCGCAACATCGAACTCCGCCTTAGCGTCAATTTGAAACAATCTGGCCCCTTCTCGTCCTTCATCGGTCTTCCAGAAATGTCGCAAGACCTTTCTTGCCGTCATCGTTTTGCACAACACGGCAACAGCCCCTTTGGGCGGAAGAGCCTCAATTAGCCGGATGAGCATCCACTCGGCAATGTCGAAATTCGACTTCCCCGTGCGCGCATCGAATCCTCGCAATCCTTGAAAGTTGGTCTTTGTCGGGAGATTCTTGCTTCCCAGTTGTCCTAAGTCGGAGTTAGTTACCCACGGTGGATTACCGATGACTAAGGTTTTAGACTCACCGTATTGTGCTAAATTGGCTTTCCAATCTTCGGTGAAGAAATCACTGTGGAGAATCTCGACGCCGAACATTTGCAATTCATTGCGGGCAGATTCAACGTATTCTCGCTTAATCTCATAGCCTATATACTTTGACTTGTTCCCCCAACGTTCCGCCGACGACTTGAGGAAAGTTCCCAACCCAGCAGTCGGTTCAATAACGACGTCGGGTGTCCCAAAAAGATGAGCTACAAGAGAGACAATTCTGATAGTCAAACTTTTTGGAGTCTGGAAATCCCCAAATTCCTTCTTACTGCTCATAATGTTTCAATGCCAGTAACGATTCCAGCTTGTTGAATCACGCGGCTATATTGCAATCGCCATTGGAGCGCGTTTGAGATTGTTAGATACCCGATTTCAGGAGGATTTGCAAGCACTTCCTCCGCGAGTGCCTGAGCCTGGATCTCATCCAAAGGGAGCATCCGCTCTCCGAAAAATGCTAAAATATCATCTAGATTACCGTCGTTCTCAAGAATTCGGCGAAGACCTGAGGTCGTTTGGAAATCGGCGGTTCGCGAATGGTCCACGAAGATCGTATGGAGAATGTTTAATTTTCCTGTATGCGTAGCTTCGTCATCACTCTTTTCGTAAACGAAAACAATGAGGTTGTAGCCAAGACCGTAAATTTTCTGCTGTGCAGATTTGAAAGGACAAGAAGATTGTGGCTGACGGATGCTCGTGACCTTGATATCCACGTCAAGCTCCGGAAAATCAATCCCCTTGGCCGAGGAACCAGCGACGTATTGGTACTTCGTGCGGAGGTATGCTTGAAACTTGTGCTCAAGATAAGTGCCGACGGCCTTTCCATCGGTGACACCATACATTGAGGGTTCAGGGTGCGAAGATACTTGGATTGCAAAGTTATGTGCTTCTCTTTTAAGGATTGGGATCGTAAGTATTTTAGGCATAATTTCCCTTTATCATTTGAGTAGTTTGAAATTCCTGTTCGCCAACGCTTGTACTTCTCTGGGGAGTTGCCGGTAACACTGCCAGAAACGCGGCAGGGTAAGATGCCTCATAAGGATTGTCCGCATCCGGCCTCGTATTCCTGGTCGACTTCCGCCAACAGTGCATCAAGACGCCCCGCTTTCAAGTCTTTCTCAATCTGCTTATCCCACATTTGAGCAGCGTAATTCTCAAACCACGTCCTAAATTCACCGAAATCTGGTGGCGGTAGTCGCATAATCGCCATTTCTATTTCTTTGACGCTCATATTGAACCTCCTCTTTTTCGTGACGTGTTACACATCGCTTGCCGCTCGCATTTCTCGACTGCCCTCAAAATCATTATATCCCGGCATCCAACGCGCGTCAATTGACAATTGCAGGTGCCTGACGAAAAAAGGGTACGTTTCACTTTGGGGCTCGAGTTTTGCGATGACTTGACCTTTCGGATGATTTAGGGCAGAACATAGGCATCTGTAGGTCAGGAGGTGCGTGATGCGATTACCTATCGTCCAATATCCAAGCATCGTGGTTGACAATTTACATCATTTTGCGTCGGTTTTTACAACTACAGAGCAATAGAAACACTTTTGTGAATATGTTACCGGGTTGATGGCGGGCGACAAGAAAACCGTCAACGCCATCAACGCTTTGTTCCTTAACAATAACGATCAGAGTGCTTTGAATAAGTTCTTGCCCCAAGCTGTCTGGGATGAGAATGGGCTGAATTAGCAGCGCGTGCAATTCGAGTTAGCCCGATTACAGCGCCGTCCCGTTAGTTCTGCGGCTGGGCGACTGCTGATTGACGATACTCTGGCGCATCATACCAAGTGCAGCATTGAAGAACTAGCGTACTTGAAGGAACACACGATCAATCAGTATGTCTGGGCCCACAATGTGGTGACCAGTTACTATCTGAACCGCATGGATCAATTTCCGGTAGATTCCCGCTTGTATCTACAGTTCCGCCCAAAGAAGTGGTGCGCTTTGTTGGCCGAACTGGCGCAACAAGTGCGGCGCGCACCGACTTTGAGTGGTTACCAGCGCTACTTGGTGAGCCTATTAGCCTATCGAGTCCATCAAGAGCAATACCAACCCAAAACACAACTCGCTGCGGCGCTGATACGCCAAGCCGTCGCCTGGGCATTACCTTTTGATGTCGTCCTTTTTGACGGCTGGTATTGTCGCTAGCCCCTGATTCAGGTGGTCCAAGACTTGCACAAAGATTGGGTAAGCGGCTGTCCCATAGATCGCCGGGTGTTATTCCAAAATCGCTGGCTGCAATTGCGGGAATTCAGCACCACGCTGCCCGCCACGGCCTATCGCCCCATTAAGATCAATGACCGGCTGTGGTGGATGTTCAGCAAAGTATTCCTGATGGAGTGTTTGCAGCACCAGCGCGTGCGCATTGTCGCGGCGTATGCGGACGAGTTGCAATTGACTTAAACGCCGGCGTTTTATGTTGCCAATCGATGCGATTGGGAGGCCAAGCGCATTGTGATGACCCATCTTGACCGTTGGCCTACTGAAACCTTCAACGAGGACGCTCAGGGGTGTCTGGGCTTTAAAGATTATCAGCTACGCAGATTACGGGGTATCAAATGGCATTGGTACTTATCTTTCGTAGCGTATTCTCTTCTAGGTGATCAAGGGCCGCCAGGTCGTTCCCGTTGGACGGCGCGTGGTCGGTTCAGCTCAACCGGTCAGCGGTGCCGTGCGGTCGCGGATGATGAATTGTTAGGTCATTTGGTGCGCTGGATTGCGCAGCAGATTGAAGTCGGATATTCACCGGACGCTGTGCTGCAAACTTTGCTGGCGTGATACCGCGCATACCAAACCGCCGGGCAAGATTGCGTGCAAAATGTCACATTTGGCCGGTCGATTATGGTTGTCTTTGAGCGTTTGTTAAAGTGCCATGAATCGGCTTTCAGATTCTATCGCAAAACTCGAGTTGTGGTACAATGAACACAATAAGGTTGCCGATCAGCTATTTGTTCATCCACCACCCATCGATTTCTGCGTTGGTTGACATATATCTGGCGCAAGAACATCTTCACCCTGCTCATTCAGCGTTGAGTGAGGCTGTGAAATTGTCCGACAAAGTCCTCCCCATCAGCCGCGATCCCGACAACGATCAGGTCATTGCATGTACCTATAGTAAGGCGCGCCGATGTCATCGTCAGCGGCTATAGTGATTTATTGACGCCGAAATGGGTAGGTGACATTCCCATTGTCACAGCAGTTGAGTAGTCCAGGAGGCTCCCATGTATGAGCGACAGCGAAAAAGCTTGGTGCGCCTTGTGCTTATACCTCTGCTCCCCATCGTCCTCAGCATACTGCATTTGGATCCTTGCGCGGGTTCAGATGAATATCGTTCGCACGCCTTCGTAAAGGTCGAAGACCTCAATGAAACTTTCTTCTACACCAGCACCATTGCCATCCCCACTTATCCCTACGCAAACTACCTTTTCGACGCTTACAACGCTACATATAATATGACCTACCCTAAGCTGGATTGGATCAGCTACAACGCTGCCAATCCCACGCCCGTTCCGCAGGCGTACACGCTCCTGGTGATGGAGAACGATTATCTCATCGTCACGGTTTTGCCGGAATTGGGCGGACGGGTGTACCAGCTTATCGACAAGGCCACTGGACAAAATTACCTTTACCAGAACCCTGTCATCAAGCCGACGCACTGGGGACCGCTGGAGCAGGGCTGGTGGCTGGCGGTGGGCGGCATCGAGTGGTGCTTGCCCGTGGACGAACACGGCTATGAGTCGGCCCTTCCCTGGGATTGGACGGCCATCGTCGCCAGCGATGGGGTGACCATCACGGTCAGCGATACCGACGCCGCAGACCGGCTGCGCGCGCGCATTGAACTCTTCCTACCGGCGGAGCGCGCATACCTCGCGATCACGCCGCACATCGAGAACCCTACCGGCACAGCCATCGACTACAAATTCTGGAGTAACGCTATGCTGGCCCCCGGCAACACGAACAAACCGGCGGCGGGACTGGAATTTATCTTCAACGCGGCGGAAATGTCCGTGCATTCCACCGGTGATGGGCGGCTGCCCGGTGCTTCACCAATCTTCCCCGTCGCGCCGGACTATCGCTTTACGTGGCCGATCTACAACGGTGTGGATTATTCGCGGCTGGGCAACTGGCGCGAGTGGCTTGGCTTCTTCGAGTATCCCTATGCTGCAGAGGACTTTGTTGGCCTCTATAATCATGAGAACCAGGCCGGTGTCGCGCGCGTCTTTCCCGCCGACGTAGCACGGGGAACGAAGGGCTTCGCCTACGGGTGGGCCTCTGCGCTTGACTGGCATATCTGGACGGACGTGGAATCCGCCGGGGTTGAGCTGCATGGCGGCGTCGCACCGACGTTCTGGGATACGGCGCATCTCGACGCGGGCGAGACGTTGGCCTGGACGGAAGTGTGGTATCCCGTCAATGACACCGGGGGGGTGACGGCAGCCACGCGAGAGGCGGTGTTGCATCTTAACAAGACGGATGGAAATCTCGCCATTGCCCTGCACACCACCACGCCGCGCGCGGCGGATGTGAGCCATCTTGTGGTGTGGGAGCAGAGTACGTGCCAGGTGCTGCTGGACCAACTGCTGCCCATGTTGATGCCTGTCGCGTCCTATCACACGACGGTGGCTGTGGAGACATTGCTGCTCGACCAACTCGCCGTCGCTTATGTGGATCGAGAGGGCGACGTGTTGGTTGCTGCCGGGCCAGTGACGTGCCTGGACGCGAAGCCGCGCCTGGTGTTGGAGACGACGCGGCGTGTGCTGCTGGCGGAGATCGGTGCGCCGCAGGTGATGACGAGCTCGGTGCGCATCGACAACGTGGGCTATGGTGCGCTTACCTGGTCGGCGGGGATTGTGCCGGGCGGGACGTTGGCGCTGAATGTGCCACTCACGTCCGGCGCGCAGGGAGAGCGGCTGTGGATTGGCGTGGATACGGCCGGCTACGCGACCGGCGTCTATACTGGCACCGTCACGGTGACGGCGTCGCCGCCCGATACGCAGGACTCGCCACAGCAGCTTGAGGTGGTGCTGCGCGTCGTGCCGAAATTGGTGCGCGTGTATCTGCCCGCTGTGCTGCGGAATTTCACGCCGCCGCAGACGGTCATTCTGCCTTGAAGGAAGGTGCTTTTTACCACAGAGGCTGTAGAGAGTGCTGAGTATCTTACACGAACTGCTACCTGTCTCTCGTTTCAGGCTATAGGACACGGATTTCTCCTTGTTTTTTATCCGTCAGATCCGTGTCCATTCGTGTACTATTGGGTTTATAAGCGTGCCAGCAGCAACTTGGGTTATCTATAGGTTCTCTGCGATCTCTGCGCACTCTGCGGTGAATCACGTTCCCCAGGGGGCGTAGAGAGCGTTTGCGATGCTCAGACGGGCGAGCATCCGGCCCACGGTGTGTTCGACCATCTCGTCCAGGGTGGTGGGATGGGCATAGAGGGCCGGGACTGGTGGGAAGATAATCGCGCCGATTTCGGCGGCCTGCACCATCAGACGCAGATGCCCCAGATGCAGCGGGGTCTCGCGCACCACCAGCAGCAGCGGGCGGCCTTCCTTCAACGTCACGTCGGCGGCGCGGTTGAGCAGGTTGTCGGCGTGGCTGTGCGCAATGGCGGAGAGCGTCTTGATCGAACATGGCGCGACGAGCATCCCGCACGTGGCGAAGGAGCCGCTGGCGATCGGTGCGGTGAAGTCTTGCGAATCGTAGGTGTGCGTGGCCAACGCCTGAACGTCTTCCAAGGCAAGATCGAGTTCCTGGTGCAGCGTCGTTATCCCCGGTGGCGTTATCACCAGATAGGTTTCCACGGCGAGCGCTTTGAGGGTGATGAGGGCGCGCACGCCGTAGATTGCGCCGCTTGCGCCGGTCATTCCGACCACCAAACGTCTGGCGTGGCCATTTTCATTCACTGACGGTGTATTCACGCTCATGAGTGCTCCTTCGACAAGTGTAACATCACTCTACACCGATCTTCACGAATGGGCAATCCGATTTGTGATAAAGCGTGTTCTTGGCTTGTCGGTATTAAGTGCTATACTGCTGTCTTGGTTTGGAGCGTGTTTATTGCTGAAGAGAGGATGAGGATGACAAAACGAGGATTAGGCCGGGGGCTGGAAGTTCTGATTCCTGTGGATGAGGCGCAGGCGGGTGGTGTGCAGGATGTTCTACTGGATGCGATTACGCCCAATCCGCACCAGCCGCGTGGTTCCATCAGCATGCAGGACGTGCAGGAACTGGCCGGCTCAATTCGCGAACATGGCATCATCCAGCCGCTCATCGTCACCCGCAAAGCCGATGGTGGCTACCAATTGATCGCTGGCGAGCGCCGTTGGCGAGCAGCACGGGTGGCGGGACTGCAACGCGTGCCCGTCATCGTGAAGGATGTGGCCCCGCAGCAGATGTTGGAATTGGCGCTGGTGGAGAACGTGCAGCGCGCTGACCTCAATCCGTTGGAAGAGGCACTGGCTTACAAACAACTTATCGAGGAATTCGGCCTGTCGCAGGGAGATGTGGCACAGCGCGTGGGCAAGAGCCGCCCGGCCATCGCTAACACGCTGCGGCTGCTGTTGGCTTCGCCCGCCGTGCAGACCTCGGTGATGGAGGGGACAATCACCGAGGGGCACGCCCGCGCGCTGTTGGGACTGCCCCGCCAGGAAGATCAGGATGCCGTGTTGCGCATCGTTCTCCAGCAAGAGTTGAACGTGCGCCAGGTCGAGGCGCTTGTGCAGCAGTTTGCCCGCTCCCCTAAACCCAAGCCTGTTCCAATGCCTGAAGTCCAGGCATTGGAGGAAAGCTTCGAGGCGTCGCTGGGCACGCGTGTGCGGCTCAAAGCCGGACGTAAAGGCGGACGTGTGGTGATCTATTACTATTCTGATGAAGAATTCCAGGCCCTCTACGAACGGCTGACTGGTGAAAGGTTGTAGAGTGGAAACGGTCATTCCGCGCGTGTAAAATGCGGCGATTATGACCCTGGAGACCGAGTGCGCGGCGCTGGGCAGCCTTTTTGCAATGGCATTCCGTCTAATTTGGCCACTGGATGCGGTAGACGCACAGCCCGCCGCGAGAGGCCAGGGTCTGAACCCGCTCAGGATCGGCGTTGGTCAATTCGCGGATGATGGTTTCATCGATCTGGCACGTTTCTTGGTGGCTTTGCGCAACGTGGTGGTAAGGGCAACTGCTGACGTAGATGAAGTACTGGCCATCCTGGTCCTTATCCCAGCGGGCGACGAAGCCTTGTTGATTCATAAAGGCCAATACACTGTCCATCCGGGCGTCGCGGTCTTCCGGTAGATTGCCTACACCAGCGACCATCCGCTTGGCGGTTTCACGCAGGAAATTCAGTTGTTCCTCTTGGGGGAGACACGCTTTCAGCGTGTCCAACATCGCGTTTGCCAGGCCGCTGTAATTGTTGGGGAATAGATCAGCGGCGGTGGAGGTCAAACGATAGACGTAGCGCGGGCGCCCGGGCCGGTTGGAGCGATGGATTTCGGGTTCGGTGATATACCCCTCAGAACGCAGAATCTCCAGGTGATGGCGCACCGTCACGCTCGTCAGGTTCAGTTCACGACTCAATTCTTGAACGGTGACCTCACCGCGACGTTTTAGGATTTCCAGGATTTGTTGTCTCGTGTCCTGCATTGCCGTCCTCTCTACCCAACCCACTGATTATGACGTTTTTGTTGGTGACATCCACATTATTTAAGTAAAGGGATGTATTTATAAACAAGTTTATTGTAGCATTATAAGCACGTTTTGTCAAACCTATATTTTCTTTTTGTCAAAAGCCACACAGGTTTTCGTTACGATTGGTATTTCATCAGGAGTGTGCTATAATCCATCCGATTTGTTAATGGAGGTACAAGCGTGTTTGAGATCAAAAAAGAAATTTTAGCGACACACGAGGCGCTGCTCAACGTCGAAATCGAGGCACAAGCTGTGCAAGACGCGATGCACAAAACCGCGCGCGTTCTGTCTCAAAAATACAATATCCCCGGGTTCCGTAGGGGAAAAGCGCCCTATGCCAAAGTTGTGCAGTACGTAGGCGAGGCGGCACTTCTTCAGGAGGCGGCAGACGCCATGCTTGAAGAAATCTATCCGCAAATCCTCGAAAAGGCTGAGGTCGATCCTTACGGGCCAGGTGAGTTGCAGAAAATCGAGCCTGATCCCCTGACTTTCACCATCCGCGTGCCTCTGACGCCGGAGATCGTCTTGGGAGATTATCACAGCCTGAGCCTGGAATGGCAGGATGTTGGCGTGACCGATGAGGAAGTCGCCAATGTGCTGGAACAGATCCGCGAGGAGCACGCGATTCTGGAGGCCTTAGAGCGTCCGGCGGAATATGGCGATGAAGTCCACATCAACGTGCTCGGCAAGGTCGATGACGAGGTCATCGTTGAAGAGGATGCCATCGAAGTTACACTCAAGGAAGATGCGACTTTTGTCGCGCCGGGATTTGTTGAGGCTCTGGTGGGGATGAGCACTGACGAGGAGAAATCGTTTTCGGTGGTCTTCCCAGACACTTTTGGCGAAGAGAGCCTACGCGGCGAAGAGGGGAATTTCGATGTTAAGATTGTTGGGGTCTACGAACGCGTGTTGCCGGAACTCGACGACGCGCTTGCCAGTACAGCGGGATCCTTCGAAACGCTCGAAGATCTGAAGCAGGATATTCACACCCGGTTGCTGGATGCCAAACAGAGTCACGCGCAGGAACACTACCGCGACGACTTGATATCCATCTTGGTTGCGCAATCCGACGTGCACTATCCGCCAGTGATGGTGGAGGACGCACTCGACGACATGATTGAAAATATAGGGAAACGGATTCAGCGTGAGCAGCGCATGTCGTTCGACGACGCGCTGAAACTGCAGGGGATTACTGCGGAACAATTCCGCCAGCAGATGAGGCCGCAGGCTGAGGCAGACGTTAAACGTTCCCTCGTCCTGTCGAAGTTTGCTGAGGCGCAGCACATTACCGTCAGTGATGATGAAGTCGTGCAGGAGTATAACGGGTTCCTCACTGCAGTGGGACAGGGCCACCGGATCGACAGCCATCCGGTGCCGTTTGATTCGCCTTTGGGCCGTAATCTGAGACTGAGCATCCTCAACCGCAGGACATTGGAACATCTTGAAAAGATCGGGCGTGGCGAGGTCGATGCTGAAGCTGTTGCTGCACAGACCCAGGAGCCTGTGGCCGAAGATGTACCGGTAGAGCCAGAAACTGTCGTGGAAGAGGTTGTTGTCGAGGCAACGCCGTCGCCAGAGCAGGACGCTGCTGAGGCGTAATCGCGGCGTTATCCGCGCGCCAGTCCACGTCAAGCAGCGAACATTTGACAATAGGGCTATTCGACGGGCGACGATCTGATGAACGACGGCGCGACGGTTTTGGAGGAGGTGACAATGTTTCCGTATGTGATCGAAGATACTCGCATGGGCGATCGAGTATACGATATCTACTCGGTGCTGCTGAAAGAGCGCATTGTTTTCCTGGGCACGCCCATCAACGCGCTCGTGGCGAACGAGATTGTGGCGAAGTTGCTTTTCCTGGATCGCGAGGACGCCGAGCGGGAGATTTCACTCTACATCAATTCACCCGGCGGCGAAATCTCGGCGGGTCTGGCCATCTACGACACGATGCAGTTGATTCAGGCCCCCATTTCCACCATTGCGGTGGGAATCACGGCCAGCATGGCGACCGTCTTACTCACTGCTGGAGCCAAGGGACGCCGCTACGCTTTGCCTCACGCAACGATTCACCTGCATCAGCCTCTCGGCGGCGCGCAGGGGCAAGCTACCGACATCGAAATCGCGGCACGGGAAATCCTGCGGATGCGCGACTTGCTCAATAGCATCTTGCGCCGCCACACCGGCCTTGATGACGGGCAAATCGACAGGCTTACCGACCGTGACTTTTACATGACAGCACAGCAAGCAGTGGAATATAGCATCATCGATAAAGTGCTCGATCCGGCAAACGGTTAATCGTCTGCTTGTATTGTCTATCTACACGACCGTCCGCGACACTGGACGGTCGTGTTTTGTTATCGGTGCATCAGCCTGAGTCGATTGTGGGATTGTGGGCGCACTTGCGTTTTCTATGGATAAGAGCATACTATATCAAAAGATGAAAGGATGATAATCTCGAAGTATGAGGATGTGTTTTTTGTGGAGAATCCTGTATGCAGCCTAAAATCCTGAATCCGACCGAAGAGGCGCTCGTCGGCATTGAACGGCACTGGTTGACGAATTTGCAGATCGCTCTGGCGCAATTCTCGGCCGCACCGGAGGATCGTGCTGCTTTGGAACACTCCATCCGGCAACTCGACGAACTTTTCCTTCTCGTCGTGGTCGGCGAGTTCAACGCCGGCAAGAGCGCTTTTATCAACGCGCTGTTTGGTCAGGCCCTTCTGGACGAGGGCGTCACCCCTACTACCACTCGCATCCACCTGCTCAAGCACGGCAATCGGTTTGAACGTGTCGCCATCGAGAGCGCGGTGGACACCTACACAGCTCCGGTCACATGGTTAGACGAAATCAACATCGTGGATACACCGGGTACCAACGCCATCCACCGTGAGCACGAGGCCCTTACGCAGGAGTTTGTCCCTCGTTCCGATCTGGTGTTGTTTCTGACCTCGGTAGATCGTCCTTTTACGGAGAGTGAGCGTGCTTTTCTCGAACATATTCGTGACTGGGGAAAGAAGATCGTCATCGTACTCAACAAAATCGACATTCTGAATACCCCGGAGGACATTGCGAATATCGAAGAATTCATTGTAGAGAATGCCCGCGTGCTGTTGGGTTTTGCGCCTGAGGTCTTTCCGATTTCGTCTCGCTTGGCCCTGCGTGCCAAGTTGACGGATGACAGCGCCCTGTTGGCCGAGAGCCGGATCGAGACGTTGGAGCGGTACATCATCACGACGTTGGACGAAAAAGAGCGCATTCGTCTCAAACTGCGGAATCCTATCGGTGTGGCGCTGCATTTGATCGACAAGTACACTCAAATCGTCAATGAGCGACTGGCCCTGTTGGAGGATGACTTTGCGGTTATCGCCGATGTGGAGCGCGAAACGGCAATGTACCGCGAAGACCTGCACCAGCAGTTCCACTATCGCCTCGCCGATGTGGACAACGCCCTCTACGAATTCGAGAACCGTGGCATGGCTTACTTCGATGAGACGGTACGTCTGCTGCGCATTTTCGATCTGGTGAACAAACCGAAGCTACAGGAAGAGTTTGCCCGCCAGGTGGTAGGGGATGCCCCACAGATTATCGAACAGCGTGTCAACGAGATCATCGATTGGTTGGTCAGCAGCAATGTGCGTCAGTGGCAGGCCGTGCAGGAGCACGTCATCAGCCGGCGGAACAAATATGAGGAGCATCTGGTCGGCCAGACCGGCGGAAGTTTCAACTATGATCGCGCTCATTTGCTGGATACGGTGGGCAGCGTGGCGCAACAAGTGCTGGAGAGCTACGATCGGATGGAAGAATCCACGCGCATCGCCAGTGAGGTGCAGCGCGCGGTTGCCGGTACAGCGTTGGTTGAGGTCAGCGCGCTTGGCCTTGGTGCGATTATCACCACCTTAGCTACGACGAGTGCCGCCGATTTGACCGGCATTCTGGCTGCCGGAACCGTGGCAGTTTTGGGATTGCTTGTGATCCCGGCCAAGAAACGCGCCGTCAAAAATGAACTGCATACCAAGATCGCTGCAGTGCGCGACCAATTAATGCGCAGTCTTAATACCCAGTTCACCCGCGAGTTAGAGCGCGCACTGCACGAAATCGAAGCCGCGGTTGCGCCGTATACACGCTTCATTCGCGCCGAACGCAAGAATTTACAGACCACACATGCCGAATTGGTGAATATCGGGTCTTGGCTCGAAAGTCAGGCGCGTACGATTGATGCGTTATAAGTATAGTTTCTGTTTAAAATGTGAATTGACATCGCTTCGAGGCCGTGATAAACTATTCTTACACTGATAGATAGCAACAAAAACGGCACTTGACTTTCTGGCCGCTTTAAGTATTTTTTAACAAAGGGCTGTATGTATCGAACGTTTAACAATGCTTTGTTGATTTAGTAGTTTGGCACAAGACGATTACCATCATCAGTCCCGCCTTACTGGAGGAATAGGATCCTATATGGCCGATAAAATTCGCGTGATGATTGTGGATGATATCGCGGAAACGCGCGAACAATTGCGCAAGTTGCTCTCATTTGATCCTGACATTGAAGTCGTGGCAATGGCTGGCAGCGGCGAAGAAGCCTTGAGCACCATCAACCAGGCTTTCCCCGATGTGGTGTTGATGGATATCAACCTCCCCGGTATGGACGGTATTGCCACAACCGGCAAGGTCGTCGAGGCAATCCCAACCGTGCAGGTCATTATGCTATCGGTCCAGGGGGAAACCGACTATATGCGCCGGGCGATGATGGCCGGCGCCCGGGATTACCTAACCAAACCGCCAAGCGCCGACGAGTTGTTGGATGCCATCCACCGCGCTTTCTCAATGCGTCAGAAAATGGGAACGGGGCCGTTGACGCCCATCGCTGGACAATCGCAAGTCGCTACCTCTGCAACGCGCGCCACCAATGCTAAGGTTGTTACCATCTACAGCCCTAAGGGGGGCACTGGCTGTACCACGTTAGCGGTCAATTTGGCGATTGCTATGCAGACGCTGTTAGGGGCAGATGCCAAAGTGTGCCTTGTCGATGCGAATTTGCAGTTCGGGGATATAGCCATCTTTATGAAACTGCAGGCCAGCCGTACGCTTGCCGATCTTGCCCCACACGCGCAGGATTTGGACGCTGACCTGTTGCGGACTATTCTGGTGCCGCACACATCTGGCGTGCAAGTCCTCGTGGCTCCGGCTACACCTGAGGATGCTGAAGTGTTTCGGGATAGTAACGTTGAGGAGAGCGGCGCTAATACGCGTCTGAAAGCGATCCTGGAATTTGTGCGTCAGGAGTTCGACTACATTATCGTTGATACATCACACCAAGTCGATGACGTGATTTTGGCTGCACTGGATGTCAGTGATTTGTTGGTTGTGGTCACACGTCCGGTCATTCCTGAGATTCGTGGGGCGCGACAGTTTATTGAATTATTGCGAAAATTGAGTTACACTATGGAAAAGGTCTCTCTGGCTATCAATGGCGTGGATAACAAACGGATGGGCATCCAGCCTGAAGCCATTGAGCGTGCAATGATGCCGGCAATGATTCACATCCCGTATGACGAACGCATTGCGCTACGCGCTGCCAACTACGGCGAACCGCTGATTCTCAAGAATGCACGAACTCCAATTGGGCAGGCAATTGTTAACTGGGCGACTGAAATACAAAAACACTTCATGCAAACGGTAGAGGAAACGGCTACCGTAAGTGAAGTACAGAAACGGCCGGGAATAGGTCGTCTGTTATAGCTAAAATGGGGAGATGAACAGTGTCACTCTTGCGTAGAATTGAGAAGAAACCTTCACCCTCATCATCGGCGGCTACACCTGTTTCGCCTGACCCCGGCGCTGGCGATGGTTCTGGAGAAGTGCAACGGCGTGCTGTGCCACGTGCGCGGGATGCCTATATGGATTTAAAGACCCGCGTACAGAACCGCTTAATCACTGAAATGGATCCCTCAATGGATGTGTCGCGCACTGCTGAAGTGCGTGCGACCATCAAAGAGATGTACGATTCCATTCTGCAAGAGGAAAGCATTATCTTGGGGCGCAAGGAGCGCGACGCGCTTTTCGAACAGATTGTGGCGGAAATTTTGGGACTGGGACCGTTGGAGCCTCTGCTGGCCGATGAAACCATCACCGAAATCATGGTGAATGGCCCCAAGAAAATTTTTGTCGAACGCCGGGGCAAGGTACAACGGGTGAATCTCGCTTTTGAGTCCGACGAGCATCTGATGCGGATTATCGAGCGCATCGTAGCGCCGTTGGGACGGCGTATCGACGAAAGTAGTCCTACGGTGGATGCGCGCCTGAAGGATGGTTCGCGTGTAAATGCGGTTATCCCTCCTATTTCTCTGAATGGTCCAACGCTGACCATCCGCAAGTTTTTCAAGAAACCGCTCACGATTGAGGACTTGATCCGCTTCGGCTCCGTTACCGAAGAATCTGTCGAGTTCCTGCGCGCATCCGTGGTTGCTGCTGTCAATATCGTCGTTTCTGGTGGCACGGGTACCGGGAAAACGACTTTTCTCAACGTGCTTTCCAGCTTTATCCCCGCCGACGTTCGTATTATCACAATTGAGAATGCGGCAGAGTTGCAACTTCGGCAAGAACACGTCATCACTCTGGAATCACGTCCCCCCAACGTGGAAGGAAAAGGTGAGGTGAGTATTCGTGATCTGGTCATCAATGCATTGCGGATGCGTCCAGATCGCATCGTAGTTGGGGAATGTCGCGGCGGTGAGGCGCTGGACATGCTTCAGGCAATGAATACCGGCCACGAGGGCAGCATGACAACGCTTCACGCCAACACAACGCGCGATGCTCTCTCGCGTATGGAGACGATGGTTTTGATGGCTGGTATGGAATTGCCCCACCGGGCCATTCGTGACCAGGTTGCCAGTGCCATCGATATGATTGTGCAGTTGGAACGTATGCGCGATGGGTCACGCCGCGTTACCTCCATCACTGAAATCCAGGGTATGGAAGGTGATGTTATTACCACGGCCGACATTTTTAAGTTCGAACAGACGGGATTTGAAGAAGGGAAAGTCATCGGACGTCTACGGCCGACTGGGATTCGACCTAAATTCATTGAAAAAATTGAAGAAGCTGGCATTCATTTGCCGCCATCGATCTTTGGCGTGTCGCAGCGTGTACGTTACTAGGACTACTTACGACGCGTTTGATGCGTAGAAAGGTGAATGAATCATGAACCCCACTATATTGATTGGCGGCGTCGCAGTCATACTCATTTCGGTGATCTTGTTGGTCGTTGGACTATCTGATAAACCAACTGGTCAAGAACTTGTTGAAGAACGTCTGGGCGGCACCAAAAGGAAGTCTAAAAAGAAAGAGAAGGCGGGCAAGCGCGAATCTGTCGTCGGGGCCGCGGTGGATCGTGCTGTTGCGGGACGTGGTTTTGCGCAAAACCTGGCAACCCAATTGGCGCGCGCTAATCTTAAATGGACGGTTGGTGAGTTCATTGTAATGACCGTGATTTTTGCGGCTGTGGCCGGACTGCTCTTTTTTCTCCTCAATCGTATTGCCTTTGTGCCACTTGGTATCTTTGGCGGTTTTTTCCTGCCGCGTATCTATCTCTCTACACTAAAAAACAAACGCCTCAAGGCATTCAATGATCAGCTAAGCGACGCTCTGAACCTGATGGTGAACTCGTTACGCGCCGGCTATAGTACAATGCAGGCGATGGAGGTGATCTCCAATGAGATGCCGGCACCTATCTCCGAGGAGTTTGGACGGGTTGTGTTGGAACTGCAACTGGGTGTCTCGTTTGATGATGCCATGACGAATCTGTTGCGCCGGATGCCAAGTGCGGATATGGATTTGGTCATCACCGCAATGAGCGTACAGCGCGAGGTAGGTGGCAACCTGGCCGAAGTGCTCGACTCGATCAGCTTTACCATTCGAGAGCGGGTGCGCATCAAGGGTGAGATCAAGACGATGACTTCGCAGGGTCGTATGACAGGCTACGTCATCACGGGGTTGCCTTTTGCGATTGTCGCATTGATTTATGCGCTTAACCCTACATTTATGGGTGCGTTGTTTACCGATCCTTGTGGCTGGGTGATGATAGGTATCTCGTTGGTGATGATTGCATTGGGTTACTTCTTTATTAATAAGATTGTAAATATCGAAGTTTAGAGGGAGGGAACGATGCTACCCGTTATCCTTGGGGGGATCGTTTTGCTGGTGGTTGTGGTGTTGATCTTGAGGCGCCGCGCCGGCTCAACGCAGAGTCTTGATGACCGCTTAAACGAATTGGCGGCTCTGGGCCAGTCGGTGACGTTGGAGGAGCTGGAGCTTTCTCAGCCTTTCTCACAACGTGTCATTATTCCGACGATCGAAGCCCTGAGCAAAATAGCGCAGCGCTTTACGCCGCAGAATACTCTTGAGGCTTCACGTCACATGATTGAGTTGGCGGGTCTATCTCACAAGGTCAAAGCGACGCAGTTCCTCGGCATCCGGATGGCGCTCGCGATCCTGCTTGGTGGGGCGTCTTTGCTGATCGCATTTTCCTCGGCTTTGCCAGTTATTCAGCGCCTGGGCGTCATCGTGATTGCGTTTGTGCTTGGTTACATGCTGCCTTCCGTCGGGCTTGGTAGCATGATCAATAAGCGTAAATCCAGTATTATCAAAGCGCTGCCTGATGCGTTGGACCTGCTCACCATTTGTGTGGAAGCGGGTTTAGGCTTTGACGCGGCGATGTCGAAGGTTGCAGAGAAATGGGATAATGAACTGAGCGCTGCTTTTATGCGCACAGTACAGGAGATGCAACTCGGCAAACTGCGACGTGAGGCGATGCGTAATATGGCGAACGGTATGGATGTGCCCGACATGACCACGTTTGTCGCCGCGATTATCCAGGCCGACACGCTCGGTGTCAGCATGGCGAAGGTCATGCGAATCCAATCGGATACGATGCGTATGAAGCGCCGGCAACGCGCTGAGGAGAAGGCGCGTCAGGCTCCCATCAAAATGATGTTTCCGCTGGTTTTCTTTATCTTCCCGACCATTCTGATTGTGTTGCTTGGGCCGGCTTTCCTCCAGATTAGAGGTCTTGGCAGCTCGTAAAAACGACTAAAGCAAAAACAGCGCTCGGGATTTTTCGTTCCCCTGCGCGCTGGGAACTTCAGGGTTGGCCACGAATACGGTAACGATTGTGACTGATCTCTTACGCTATTCTTGGAGTCTGTATCGTCAGGTCTTAGACCTTTTTGTTCCACCGCGTTGCGTTGTGTGTCAGCAAGTCGAGACCTGGCTGTGTGATCGGTGTGTGTCACAAATTCCCCTTTTTGACGCGCCTATTTGTCCTCAGTGTGGACGTCCTTTGGACAGTGCAAAGGATGGCGTCGTGCATCTGTGTGCGGTATGTCGCTCTGCTCCGCTCCGCGTCTCGCCTATCCGTGCTGCGTTCTTATTCGAAGGCGCCATCCGTGATGTGATCCACGCGCTCAAGTATCGGGGGGCGCGGGACATTCTCAAACCACTGGCAGGGCGACTGGCTGAAAGTTGGCATCACCATCATATGCAGAGCGATGTGCTAGTTCCGGTTCCACTTCACGCCCGCCGAGAAACTAAAAGGGGATATAATCAGGCTGTTCTGGTTGCCAAGATGGTAGGACGGCAGGTAGACGTGCCAGTGGTTGCCAACGCACTGTTGCGGGTTCGTGACACAGCTTCGCAAACGCGCCTGAATCGGGATGAACGCAAGCGTAACGTGGACGCTGCTTTTACTTGCGTGGAGTGCAGCCCATTTGTGAGTAAGCGCGTCACACTGATCGATGATGTTGCCACCACCGGCGCGACTTTGGATGCGTGTGCAGCGGTGTTGCTTGCCTGCGGCGCACAAAGTATCAATGCGTTTACCCTGGCACGCGCGCCCTGATTGTGGACCATGAAGTGCACGTTCACAGTACGATTTTGGTATCAATGGGCCATAAGAAGCTGTTTTGCTGTGAGGCCCTATCTTTTTAAGGAGGCTTACCTATGGAGATGTTACAGATTTACACGCGCAATATAGAGTTGACCGAACGATTAAGGGATTACGTTGAGGCAAAGGTTGCCAAGTTCGAGCGATTCCTTCCCTCGCTGGAGACCATCCGCGTGGATCTCTCCGAAAGTAACGCGCGGGATAGTACGCGGCGCATGGTCGCGCAGATTACCATCAATGTCCCAAAGGCCATTTTGCGGGCTGAAGAACGTGCCGGGGATATTTTTGCCGCCATCGACGCAGTCATGGATAAGATGTACCGCCGGGTCGACCGGTATAAGGGCCGCAAGACGACGAAGCGGCGGGCTGCTCCATTGACTGGCGAACCCCTCGAAGTGATTGCTGAAGAAGTGGTCGAAGAGGAACCTACGCCCAATATCGTGCGTATCAAGGAGTTCGAGGTTCATTCCATCACGCCTGAGGAAGCCATTGAGCAGATGGAGCTTTTGGACCATCTCTTCTACATTTACCTCGATGGCAACGATGGCCGACTTAGCGTTATCTATCGTCGCGAGGCTGGCAACTACGGCGTGTTGAAGCCGGTGTATTGAGCGGCAATTTGCCATAACTTTAAGGGGCGCGTTCAACCGCGCCCCTTTGCTTGCCAAAACTAACAAAAGTCTCAGTACATGCTATGACTTGTAGATCATGTGTTTAGCGTCAATACTGCTTCAACCAGGCGCTTGTGAGACTTTTGTAGCCTTCTATGCCTCCGGTGTCGCCGTAGATTGTGGATTGCTTTCTGGCAGCGGCAGAAGTGTTTCCTCCAGCGCTGTCTCCATACTTTCTACGAGCACCAGGTTGAGTTTCTTCAGAATATTGCGGGGGATTTCCGGCAAATCCTTGGCGTTGCGCGTTGGTAAAATCACTTTCTTGACGTCGGCGCGATGTGCGGTGAGCAATTTTTCCTTCAATCCACCAACGGGCAGAACGCGCCCGCGTAGTGTGATTTCCCCGGTCAAGGCAACGTCGCGGCGGATCGGCCGCCCGGTAAATGCCGAGAATAGGGCGACTGCTATCGTGATCCCGCCGGAGGGGCCGTCTTTGGGAATCGCCCCCTCTGGCAAGTGGATGTGGATGTCGGTCTTCTCGAAAACTTCGGGATCGATGCCCTGCGCCGCGGCCTGAGAGCGCAGATAAGTCAGTGCAGCCTGCGCCGATTCCTGCATTACCTCGCCCAGTTGCCCCGTGAGGATAAGCGCGCCCTTGCCCGGAATGAGCGCCACTTCGACCGGCAGGAGGTCGCCGCCATTCGGCGTCCATGCCAATCCTATCGCCAGGCCAACTTGGTCTTGTTGTTCCAGGTGATCGCTGAGATAGCGCGGCGGCCCCAGGTGTTTTTCGAGTGTCTTCGCCGTCACGGTGGTGAGCGGGCGCTTATCTTCGGCCAGGCGGCGAGTGGCCTTGCGGCACAGGCTGCCGATCTCGCGTTCGAGGTTGCGCACCCCGGCCTCATACGTGTACTGGCGGATCAGTGTGTGCAGCGCCGAGTCGAGGAAGCGCGGGGAGTGTTCTTCCAACCCGTTGAGTTCCACTTGGCGTGGGATTAAAAAGCGTTTCGCGATTTCGATCTTCTCTTCCTCGGTGTATCCGGGGAACTCGATGACCTCCATGCGGTCTTGCAGGGCCGGCGGGATAGTATCTAGGATATTCGCCGTGGTGATGAACAACACTTTGGAAAGGTCGTAGGAGATTTCCAGGTAGTGATCGGAAAAGTCGTGGTTCTGTTCGGGGTCCAGCACCTCCAACAGCGCGGACGAGGGATCGCCGCGGAAGTCCTGGCCGAGCTTGTCGATTTCGTCTAGCATAAAGACCGGGTTTAGCGTGCCAGCGCGGCGCATCGTCTGGATGATGCGCCCCGGCATGGCGCCGATGTAGGTGCGCCGGTGCCCGCGGATCTCGGCCTCGTCACGCACGCCGCCCAGTGAGACGCGCACAAACGTGCGCCCCAATGCCTCGGCGATGGAGCGCCCCAGCGACGTCTTCCCCGTACCCGGCGGGCCGACAAAGCACAGAATGGTGCTGCGGCTCTTCTCCGGCGCCATGCGGCGCACGGCGATGTATTCGAGGATGCGCTCTTTGGCTTTCGGCAAGCCGTAGTGGCGCGATTCCAATACTTGAGCGGCGTTTTTTATGTCCAGATTGTCTTCGGTAAGTTTGGTCCACGGCAAGCGTAACAGCCAATCCAGATAGGTGCGCACAATCGCCACTTCTGGCGCCATTGAGGGCATCATCGCCAGCCGTGCCAACTCCTCTCCGACCTGTTTGCGTACTGCGTCGGGCAACTCGATGGCGGCGAACTCCTCTTGCAGTTGTGCCACGTCGCGGGTGAAGACATCCGTCTCGCCGAGTTCATGCTGGATCGCGCGTAGTTGCTCGCGCAGGAAGTACTCGCGTTGTGATTTATCGACTTCCTTTTGTACATTGGTGTGAATCTGGTTTTCCAACTCCAGGACGTCCAGCTCACGTGCCAGGTGGGTGCTGATCTTCTGCAGGCGTTCGGTCGTGTCGAGCATCTCCAGGAGGTCCTGACGGGCTTCGAGCGTCAGGTTGATCATCTGCGCGATGACGTCGGCCAGTTGGGCCGGATCGCTGACGTTCATCGCGTAGACGTAAGCCTCTTCGGGGAGGGCTTGGTTCAGATCGACGGCCTTCTCAAACATCGTCAAGACGGCCCGCGTCAGTGCCTCGACATGCGCGCTTTCCTCCAAGGTTTCTGGCAACGCGATCACATTGGCCATCAGATACGGCGTGCGCTGAGTATATTCGAGGATTTTCACCCGTTGGACGCCCTGCACGATGGCGCTGGTACTGCCATCAGGCAGACGCATCGAGCGCGCGATGAGGACTTCGGTGCCCACTTCGTAGAGGTCTTCCGCATCGGGGTATTCATCCGTCTCGCTGGCGTGCTGTGCAACGACCACGAGCGGCCAATCCTCCTGAATGGCGATTTCCAGCGCGTGGATCGAGGCATCGCGTCCCAGATACAGCGGTGTCACCATCTGCGGGTAGACAACGAGATCGTGCATCGGCATAATAATGGCCTCGAACGGGCCGTCATCATCATGTGGAACATCAACAAAGTCACTGAACAAGTCTTCCGCTGTCAGCGGAAAGTTTTCCCAATCCATCAAATTATCTCCATTTCCTCATTTAAAAGCGCCATAATCTTAACAGATTCCAGTAGTTTAGCCATGCGGTAAACATACAGCTGGCCAGCACGACCAGGGTATAGTACACACGGCGCGTCAGGTTCCAGTAGCGGCCGGCCCAGAGCATTGTGACCAGAATCACGGCGATAAACAACGTGACAAGCAGTGCCAGGATGAACATTGGGGCCAGAAACGCCAGGTCTGGCCAGGCATCGATTAACACAGTCACGCCGACTGCTAACATTCCCACCGGGTAGAACAGGTTGAGTGCCCCGAGCCACTGGAAGATGCTGTGCGTTTCGCTGATGATCCACGGCGCGTGTTCTGGGGCGCGGCCCGGCGATCCGGCAACGAGCGCCGAGATAAAGAGGGTCGTACATACGATCAGAATACTCAAATGAAAAGCGCGTGTCTCGTACCATGCCAGCTTGATAAAGACCTTGTGCGGATCATAGTCGTAAAAGGCATATACGGGTTTCCCGCTGCCGTTTGTTTGGAAAACTAAGGTTCCTTCACCCTCGACGGCTTGGAAGACTTGCGGCTCTGTGGCGACGTAAGTCACGCCGTCAAGCTGCAAGTTTCCATCCGCTGTCAAGTCCATTTTGTAGTAGCGTGTGAACATATAGACAACTTTGTCCGCCAGCGTGTGCGACCAGCGGCTTTCACGGTAGTCACCGGCAAAGGTGCGCGCTAACGCTGCGGCTGCGGCGTGCGGCTGTGGGTGCGAGGTGTTGTCCAGCGGGTAGTAGTGGTCCATAAACGCTTGCCTGAATTCGCGCCCTGGTTGCGGGGGCGCTTTGCGGTTGTAGGCGATGAAGACTCCAATGTTACGTTCTGGAAACAGCATAATCATGCTCTCGAAAAATCCGGTGCTGCCCCCGTGCCAGAGAAGACGTTCCCCGTGCCGCTCCCACTCGGTAAATCCATACGTGACACCCGGTAGCCGTGGGTCGTGGGTAAACTGTTGCTGGTGCATCTCCTGCGCCGTCTCGGCCTGCAGAATGCGTGTCTCGTCGTACTGACCATCCTGGAGGTGTGCGATCATGAATTTGGCGATGTCGGTTACGGTGGCGCTAAGACCCACGACGGGCGCGGAGGGAAAGTATTCGTGGAGGGGTGCCGGGCCAGTTAACCATGGATAATGGCCCAGCGCAAGATCAGACGTCCACTCTGCAGGCACAGGCTGACGAATGGTCGAACGGTGCATCTCTAACGGCGCAAGTAGATTTTCTTCGATGTATTGCTCGTAGGGCATCCCAGTCACTTCCTGGATGATATAACCGGCCAACGCCGCACCATAGTTGGAATAGCCGATGATCTCGCCTGGTGGATAGACGCGTGTGGGCAGCTTGCGGACGATATACTCATTCAATGACAGCGCATCGTTTGCGCCGAACCGGAAGAGGTTGCTGAGTTGGTCCTCGAAGCCCGGTGTGTGTGTCAGCAGGTGGAAGAGGGTGATTGGCTCCGGGTACGTGGCCGGAATTTGAAAGTCGGTGAGATAGGTGTTGATATCAGTGTGAAGGTCGAGGCGGCCTTGTTCGACGAGCTGCATCACCGCTGTCCATGTGAAAAGCTTGGTGATCGAACCGGCATGAAAGAGCGTGCGGTCGGCCTGCACCGGTGTTTGGCTGCGGCTATGGACGAAGCCGTACCCTTTGGTAAAGAAGAGTTCGCCATCTTTGACCACGGCTACCGCCGCGCCGGGAATCTGATGTGTCTCCAACTGCGCCGAAACGACTTCGTCCAGAAAAGCTTCTAGCTCGGCGGGATCGGTGGGGCCATGAGTAGCCGGTAGCCGGTAGACAGTAGACGGGGAAGCAGCGTTGGCAGGTAGCGCCATGCTTAGTACAAGTAACGCAAGTGTGACTAAAAATGCCGCGCGGATGTGGTCTGCCGCGCGGATGCGGTCTGCCGCACGTTTCCCAAAATGCCACTTTACCACGGTTCGTCGTCCCAATCTCCTAGCGGCAGACTCAGGCCTTTCCGTTGCGCCCAGACTGCGCGCACGTCGGCAACCAGGAAGATCGACCCGGTTGTCAGGACGCCCAGGCCCGGTTGGAGCTGCGCGAGCGCTGCCGTTAATGCCTGTGGTGGGCCTGCGGCGATGTCGGCGGTTTTACCGAGGGCTGCGCAATAGCCGACCAGCGTCTCTAGAGTGGTAGAGCGAGGGTGGTGGGAATTGGTCAGCAATACTCGTTCGCTGAGCGGCAGCAGAGCCTTTAAGACATTGGGAATATCTTTATCGTTGGAAGCGCCAAAGATGAGGATCCAGTGTGTGTCTGGGAACCATATTTTGAGCGAGTGCGCCAGCGTCTCTGCCGAGTAGGGGTTGTGCGCACAGTCCAAGACGACCGGCGGTTCGCGCTGTAGGATTTCCATGCGGCCCGGCCACTGCGCCTGCGCCAGTCCGGCATGGACTGTGGCGGGAGTGGCCCAGGCATGGTTGCTCAAGTGCAGAACTTCTGTTGTGGTAATAGCGACGGTTGCATTTTCTTGCTGGAAATCTCCCAGCAGCGACAGGGTGTACGTACCGTCGAAATCTGAGGGCGCGTGCGTATGGCGCACTGCGATGGTTTGTCGCTCGAGATTGTGTTGCAGCGCTTCCCAGGCCCAGTCTTGTTCAACGATGGTCAGTGGGGCGCTGCGTTCGGCGGCGATGGTTTCGAGGACGTCCAGCGCTTCTGGTTCCTGTGGCGCGCTTACAACGGGCACACCGGGTTTGATGATGCCGCCTTTTTCGCGCGCAATGTCGGCCAGGGTGTTGCCTAGTAAGCGTGTGTGATCGAGGCTCAGTGAGGTAATAACGCTGACCTGCGGCGTGATCACGTTCGTCGCATCCAGCCGGCCCCCCAGTCCCACCTCGATCACGCCGATGTCCACCTGCTGCCGGGCGAAGTGGAGAAAAGCGATCCCGGTCGTCACTTCGAACAGCGTCAGCCCTTCGACGCTCTCGACGACGGGGCGCACTTCGGCAATCAAGTCGGCCAGTGTCTCGCGCGCAATCGGTTCGCCGTCGATTTGGATGCGCTCGCGGCACGTGTGCAGGTGTGGCGAGATATACAACGCCGTCCGCAGGCCACCGGCACGCGCGATTGCTGCCAGCATCGCCGAGACTGAGCCTTTACCCTTCGTCCCGGCGATGTGAATGGTGGGGTAGTCGTGATGTGGGTTCCCCAACTTGTCCAGAAAATCGACCACGCGATCCAGTTTGAACTCGTGTGGTGTGTATTGCTCAATCCGCTTTTTTTCGTAATCGACCAAACTGTATAGATATCGCAATGCGTCATGATATTCCATGCTTACCTTCTTCGGACTCCGTGCCTTCGCTCTGATATAAATAATGGAGCCAAAGGTCGGCTCCGGAGAAAATTGTACTCGCTTTTAAGGCTTTGGCAAGGGCTGCAAGCGTGGGGGTTTACGATGAAGAGTTTGTCAATTTGGAAAAGGGTGGTATACTCTTGCCTGTCAATTTGACAGAGCGGTGGGGGCTCGTCTAACGGTAGGACAGCGGACTCTGAATCCGTATGTGGGGGTTCGAATCCTCCGCCCCCAGCCTAAAAAAGACGGCCCTTTTCGGGCCGTCTTTTGTTTGTGAATCACATCCTCAGGTTGCGCCATTGGCTTTGCCGGTCATCATCTCGATGTGTACCCGACCGATCGTCACTCTCTTCAGCGCTTTATCTGTAATCTGCTGTGCTATTACCGCTTCGGGATCGGATTCCAGGCGGTCGATCATCAGTGATAGGGCGTGGCGTTTTTCCTTGGCGTCCTTCAGGAAGGTCACATGCCCCCCGAATTGTACTGTGCGGAAAGCGTGATCGCATTTGCCGTCGAGGTAGCCGTTGTCCTCGATGATCTGGCCCCATACGGCGGGATTGGCCCGCAGGTAATCCATTTTCTTCCCTTCCCCGGCGCAGTGAAAGTACAGGCAGCTCGTGGCTTGATCGTAGCCGTAATTGACGGTGACGAGATAGGGCATATTGTCCTTGCACAGTGCCAGCGTCATGTATTTCTGCCCCGCGATGATGGCCCACATCTCTGTGGGATTGGCGATGGCTTTTTCGGAACGGCGCAGGTGATAGGTTTGCATCGATGCCTCCTTTAGAACCGATTTGACGATATTATACCATTGCCATTATCTGCTCTTTGCTGTGAGCCGCTTCACTCTTGCGCTTTCCCTGCCTTGTCTTATACTTACTTCATCACGCAGAAAGCACCCCATGGTGCGTTATGGCTCAGTGTACAGTAGGAGGTTCATCCTATGTCCCAACAACGCGGGAAGTCCTTCAATTATGCCATCGGTATGTTTGGTACATCCATCCCCATCAATATGCTCAAAACGTTTGCGTTTACCTTTTATGTGCTTGGTCTGGGTGTGACCACCCAGCAATGGGCAACCATGCTGCTTGTTTACACGTTTATCGACGCCATCGACAATCCCGTTTACGGCATCCTCTCCGACCGGACGCGCTCCCGCTGGGGTCGTCGCCGTCCGTGGTTGGTGATCGGCACGCCGCTCCTGATCCTGTTTTTCATCGCTTTTTACAACGTTCCGGCTTTCCTGTCGGGCAATGCTGTCTTTGCTTATGGGATGTTGTTCTACATTCTGGCCGGTACATTGGATTCGGTTATCAACGCCAACTACGGGGCGCTGTTCCCTGAGTTGTTCCGTGACGATGTGAGCCGTGCCAAAACCAACGCCCTGCGCCAGGCTTTCCAACTGGTGGCGATGATCATCAGTATCGCCTTGACTCCCATGGTGACCAAGGCACTTGGCTACGGCCTGACGGCCATTATCTACGGTATTCTCGGCGGTGCGGTCATCCTGTATATGACGTTTACTTGCCGGGAGCAAGACCCTGAGCTGGAAGAAGCCAAGCCTGGCCTGTGGAGGGCGCTCAAGGACTTATTGACCAACAAGAAGTTCTGGATCGCCGGACTGGCGAACGCGTTTTACAGCGCGGCGATGTCGCTGGTGATGGCCTCAGTGGTGTTCTACGTCGAATATGCTCTGGGGCTTTCCAGCGGACGGTCCACTTTCTTGTTGGCGGCGGTACTGTTCGTCGCCATCGCCGGGGTGGCGATCTGGGCTTGGCTGGTGCGGAAATACTCACTCATCCCCGTCTGGCGAGCCGCTCTGGCGATTCTGGCGCTCACCTTTATCCCGCTCTACTTCGCCTCCAGCTTGGCGACGGCCATTATCTTCGCAGCATTTGTGGGCTTCGGTTTTGCGGGTGTGATTACCACCATGGACTTGATTGGCGCCAAGATTATGGACGAGGATACCCAGAAACATGGTTTGCGGCGGGAGGGCATCATCTCCAATGCAATGGGCTTTATGAACCGCCTCAACGGCTTGTTTACCAGCGCCGCCTATCTCCTGGTTTTCCGCATTTACGGCTTCGAAAGCGGCGACAATCCCGGCGCGCACCCGGACCAGGCCGCCCGTTTTTTGCTGACCATCGTTCCACCCATTTTGATGGTGATCAGCTTCGCTTTCTCGTGGTTCATCGACTTCAAAAAGCCGGTAGATGTCGCGGTCGCTCCGGCCATTCAAGGAGAGGTATAATATGGCACTTTTGCGTCTCGACCATGTTCCAGAGACCGTCAAGGTTAACCTGCCGTTGTATGTTATTCTTCCAGACCCTCGCGCGATGGGCGGGGTTCCTGTTGCCAAACGCAAGGTTCTTTACCTGTTGCACGGCCTGAGCGACGATGGCAGTGCCTGGCAGCGTTATACGTCTATCGAGACCCTGGCGGCGGCATACGGTTTGGTGGTGGTCATGCCCTCGGTCGGGCGGAGTTTTTACACCGACCAATCCAACGGCCAGCGTTACTTTTCTTACCTGACCGGGGAACTGCCACGTTACCTGGCCGACGTCTTCGGCCTGACGCCTCGCCGGGAAGACACCTTTATCGCCGGTAACTCGATGGGCGGCTACGGCGCATTCAAGGCGGCCTTGTTACACCCTGAAATGTACGCTGCCGCGGCCAGTTTTTCCGGCGTGCTATCGCTGGAGATTCTCAGGCTCAATCCAGATGATCGTCGCCATGAGGAGTTTGCTTTGCTGTTCGGTGACCTGGATAAACTCTCCGGCAGCGAGTATGATCCGGCGGTCTGGCTACAACGCGCCGCTCAGAAACCGGCCGGCGTGCCGCACCTGTACATCGCCGTTGGCCGCCAGGAGGACCTGTACCCGCTCAGCGGCTACTTTCATGCTGCTTGCCAGTCGTTGAGCGTGTCATCTGAATATCACGAGGAAGATGGTCATCACGACTGGTTCCTGTGGGATCGCCAAATCCGGCGGTTCCTGGATTCCATCTTGGGGCCGCTCTCTGAACTATAGAGTCTATCCGAAAATTCACTGGGTGCGGTATTTTGCGCCTGAAGGCGCGGGTGCTCAAAAAACAGCTTTAGCCGCCCATTCCGACGATAGCGTGAAACCGTGATAATTTTTGGATTGGTTCATGAAGTATGATAATACTGAGGATGAATAGCGAATCACGTGAATGTCTGTATTCGCCGAATCTTGGCTGATTTTTTAGGGATTCGCATGGATTAGCGAGATTAACGGTTTGTTCTCACAGGAGGTGAGCATCGATACAGCATTGCGCATTGAATATTTCGTCGGACACAAACAGGAGGGACAGTATCTGACGGTCCCATTCATCATGCCGCCTGACGTCGAAACATTCTCACTCACCTACCATTACGCACGCTACGGCGGCAGTGCGACCGACGTTCCGCACGGTCACTTTACGCCCCGGCAGAGCATCAATATCATCGACCTGGGCTTGATCGCTCCGGATGGAACCGAGGTGGGCGAGAGCGGATCGGACAGGGTCCGCATCGAGGTCGGCGAGACCGCCGCCACGCCTGGGTACCGGCCCCGTCGTCTGGTTTCCGGTGAATGGCACATCCTGCTGGGGGCGTACAAAGTTGCGCCGGAGGGAGTGACTGTCACCTACGAACTGACCTTCACGCCCAAGCGGCGGCGCCTGCTCAAGGGCGATTTACACGTTCACACGCTGGCCTCGGATGGTGTTCTCACCGTAGAAGAATTGGGGCGGCATGTCTTGCGCCACGGTCTGGATTTTCTCGCCATCACCGACCACAACCAAATGATCGCGGCGGATGCTCTGCCGCACATTCCGGGATTGACGTTAATCCCCGGCATCGAATGGACGCATTACAAAGGGCACGCGACCTTCATAGGCGTTGACCGGCCCTACGATGGCTCCTTCGCGGCGAACACGTCTGAGGAAGTCATGGCGCGTTTTGCGGCGGCGCGTGCGCGCGGCGCGCTCATCACCATTGCCCATCCCTTCGACGAGGGCTGCCCTTTCCTGTTCGACCCTGATTCTCTGCCCTTTGACTGCATTGAGGTCTGGAACGGCCCGATGCGCCCTGCCAATTTGCAAGCGTTGGGTTGGTGGCACAGCCTGCTCGTTGCCGGGAAGAAAATCCCAGTGTGCGGTGGGAGCGACTATCACCACAGCCAGCTCTTCCTCTTCCCCGGCGGGCCGGCGACCTGCGTGTATGCTCTGTCGGCGGGTGCGTCGGATATCCTGTCTGCGTTGCGGCGCGGGCATGCCTACATTATGTTTGCCCCCGACGGCCCCACGTTGAGCATGACTGCTGGAGAGGCGATGATGGGGGATAGCGTGCCCTTTGCGCTCGTCAAGGAACTGCAGGTCGATGTCACCGGTCTGCGTGCGAGGGATGTGTTACAAGTGATGACCGCACAGGGCAGTACTGTCCTCATGACAGCCGGAACGCCCGGCGATTTCCAGGGATCGTATACAATGGAGGCCCCAGGATTTGCCCGTGTTGAGATTTTGCGCGAATTCGTGCCCGGTATGCCCATACTTCCGGCGCTGATCTCGAATCCGATCTATTTCGATTGTCAGACTGTTCCATAAAGCTGGAGAAAATGTCCTATTTGACACGAGACTGCGTGCTATGCGCGTCTCTGCTATGTTTCCGAAACGTAGCTACGGGACTATCTCTATGTACTCGGTGGCTATTTTGAGGGGAGGTGCATCTATGCGTATCTGGAATATGTTGTTCACATTTATATTGTCGTTGGCCCTGCTCTGGCTGCTCACCTGGGGTGTTGCCGCGTCCACTGCCGCGTTAGCTACCATCCGCTACGTCGCACCGGGTGGCAACTGTGGGGGGGGGACGGCGACCCCCTGCTACGCCACGCTCCAGGCGGCTATCGACGCCGCTGCACCCGGCGACGAAGTGCGCGTGGCGCAGGGCGTCTACGTTGATGTGGCTACGAAGCAGTACACCCTGGATGGCTCGCAAACAATCGTACAGGCGATGTTTATCGACAGGAGTCTGACGGTGCGGGGAGGCTACTCTATCACTGATTGGGAGACAGCCCAACCGGCGCTCTATCCAACAATAATTGATCCGCAGGGGCAGGGACGTGGCGGTGTAATCGCCTCACCGGGTCCCGTGACGCTGGAGGGATTGACCATCGTCCACGGTTACGCTGAGGGGAGTGGCGGCGGCCTTTATGCCGTTGACAGTAACGTCGTTATCCGTGATTGTTACATTATGTCCAGCACCGATGGTTTGATGTTGTGGAACAATCGCGTGACGTTGATTAATAACGTGATTGCGGCTAATGCGGAAGCGGGTTTAATCGTCAGTGGCGCTGAGGTGAAGGCATGGCACGTCACTGTGGCGGATAATGGCGACGTTGGCCTGTGGGCGAAAAACTCCGAACAGATTCCCGCGCATGTGTTCATGACCAACACGATCCTGAGCGGGCCACAAGTGGGCGTGCGCGTTATAGGAAATGCTGAAGATCCTACCACTATATATCTGGCTGGGGCATTATGGCAGAATCTTACACAGACGCAGATATACTCCGGCGGACAGATTACCCACTACCAAAACTATATCGGACCTCCGAGTTTTATGGGAACGGGTGACTATCGCCTGACTGCTGCATCCCTGGCACGGAACCGAGGTCTGACTTCACACGTGCGCTACGACATCATCGCCGTCCGCCGCGATCCATTGCCCGACATGGGCGCTTATGAGTATGACGATCCAGACAGTATCCGCCAAGTATTTTTACCGTTGGTGATGCGCTCCGCAACGGGGATCAAAGCAACTCATTGACCAAAATGATGCAGTCTGGGCGAACGTCTGCTATTTGCTTTAGCAGATGCTATCCGCGATGAAGTACTGTTGAATCTGCTGCTCTATATCATGCTGTGTGTTTCCAATGCCTGATTCCACGGGGCGAATAGAGATAGTCACGGTGGTAATTGGATTTTAGCAGAACAAACCAGACGATTACGATTCGACCGATACAAGAGAGCGATGCCGCGGCGTTCCTGGCTCTGCGCACTCAACTAGACGCCGAGACGCATTTGATGATGTTGGAACCGGGTGAACGCGACCAGGATTTGGAACGTCAATGCGCGGAGTTGCGCTCCGTGCTGGCGCGCGCGAATCACGCCATCTTGCTGGCGGTGACGGAAGACCAGCGGTTAGCCGGCTATCTGGAAGCTGAAGGTGGCCGGTTTCGACGTAACCGGCATACGGCGACTATTGTTCTGGGCGTACTAAACGTCTATCACAAGCAGGGCATTGGTACACGCCTGCTGCAAAGCGTCGAGGCTTGGGCGGGAACCTGTGGCGTCCGGCGGCTCGAACTGACTGTCATGGTGCATAACCGTGTCGCGCAGGCTTTGTATACCAAAATGGGCTTTGTCATCGAGGGTCGACGCCAGTGGTCGCTGCTAGTCGATGGCGCTTTTGTAGACGAATACAGTATGGCGAAACTTATTCCGGCGGATTAGGGATAGGGTGATAAGCACTGTGCCACACCTTTGCCAAACGAATGCTGCGAGAGTTGAAACTGATCTGGTGACGGTGGGTGCGCTGATGAGGCACAGTTCTGTAGCGACGACTACAATTTAAACACAGCCGAGCGAGGTGGATTTAGCCGAGGCGGTGGCAGAATCAGGGTGAGAGATCTTCCTTAGCCAGATCCACCGTATTCGCCAAATTCTTACCGTTCTGGTGCACCATCTACTCTCTCCTATAACCTCTTATACTTTGTGTTGCAAAGATAACCAATTGAGGTGGTTTTCGTGGCACAAACTATAACGACTCTTGGCTCTAAAGAGGCCGCCTTTCTGATCGCCTTCGCTGCTTAGGGGAAGATGATCTTCACTTTCCACATCAGGAACGTTTTCGTTGTCAAATCCGTCTCAACTACATCCAAAGACAAACGTAAAGGAGGAGTAGTTGAGATGTCCTCAAAAGTCGGTTCTCTTTTTCTTTTGATCGTCGTCACAATTCTATTCACTGCTGGCCTTGTTTATGCCACTATTGGGTTGCCCAATCTGATCAATAGCTGGTTGATTCAAACATTCGATTTTCCGGGTGTCGATTCCAGTATTGAGAGCAGTGTCACCGAGGCGTTTATCCAATCGAACCATATTCGGCTCATCGGATTCGGATGCTTTGCTGGTGTCGTAGCTCTGATTGGGATCGGGTTGGTCGCTGAAAAACGACACCTGGCATCGTTGGGGGCGTTCGCCTTCTTTCTCCCTACTTTTGGGCATTTCGCGCTCAATATGTTCTTTCTGGCCGGTTTGGGGATACTGCGAGTCGTCTGGATGCCGATTTTGGACGTTTCCTACAGTTGGTTGAACTTGGGGGATATTGCTTATTTGCCCTATATGGTGCTGGTCTATTTCCCTGCGCTCATCGGCATTGACATTAGAGCCTATGTGATCTATTTCTTCATGATCTCTGGGATGTTTTTGTTTATACTGGGCGTCTTCACGTGGTTATACACCTACGCACAAGGCAGACGTATCGTGGATTGGGGACTCTATCGTTTTTCACGGCATCCACAGTACCTGGGTTGGATAGTGTGGAGTTATGGCCTGATGCTGTATATCTCGCGTATGCGTGGTCCGCGGATCATGTACAGTCTTGGCGGGAGCTTGCCGTGGCTTCTATCGACAATGGTCATCGTTTGTGTGGCCATGCTGGAAGAGATGAAGATGAACCAGGCAGACGCATATGAAGGCTACCGGGCCAAAACGCCATTTCTGCTGCCACTGCCTGCTTTTGTTTCTCGCGTGATTTCCTGGTCCTTTCGGTTGGTGTTAAGAAAAGAAAGACCTGAGCATGGATGGGAAGTGCTCGTCATCCTGTTACTGTATACCGGGATCTTGGTGTTACTCTCCGTGCCCTTTGTTGTGTTTCACTGGCCTCCCGACACAGGCTGGTTTCGATTTCCGTTCAACGTACCACCATTTTTATAGTGGAGTTTGCTGATGTCAAACCATCAACACCTACTCGACCATCTTTTCACCTTTTACTGCTAGGACCTGGCGGCCCTGAAGTGGGCCGCCAGGCAAAGTGCAACGCGGGAAAGGTGTCGAGTGCTATGGACTCTGGCGCAGTACCAACGGTAAGTAGACTTCGTGTCCCGCGGTCACAATGATGTAGTTAGGACGGGTGAGTGTGCTGGTAACCATCTCATTACTCACGGTAAGGGTGACAGTGTAAAAACCGGCTGCGGTGTAGATGTGAGACGATACCAGCAGCGTACTAATGTAGTCTTGCCCGTCGCCATAATCCCACCATGCCTGGGTGTAGTCGCCAGTTGAGGTGTCGGTAAAGACAACGGTAAGCGGCGCGGGGCCCGCGGTGGGATTGGCCGAGAAGTGAGCTTCTGGAGTAGTTGGCGCAACGACGACGACAAGACCCGGCTTGGTCCGGGTATCGATATCCAAAGCATTGCTGGCGGTGAGGGTGACGGTGTAGGTACCGGTGTCAGTGTAGACGTGGGTGGGATGCTGCTCATTGGAGACGCCGCCATCGCCAAAGTCCCAAATCCAGGCGTTGGGAAGGCCGAGGGTCAGATCGGAGAAGGTTACCGTCAGCGGAACCCTGCCGGCCAGAGGCGTGGCAGTGAAGTCCACCTGCGGCGGCGCCAGG
>Ga0209510_1000382_pt1 | contig 63646 bp, 65 predicted proteins | sample BiotimSIPDNA_FD_185749 | JGI IMG/M metagenome (GOLD analysis project Ga0209510, IMG submission 185749) | Anaerobic biogas reactor microbial communites from Washington, USA - Biogas_R1 time_0 SIP DNA (SPAdes) (version 2) | ecosystem: Engineered > Bioreactor > Anaerobic > Unclassified | place...
TGATCCCCCGCGCCTTCTCTTCCGGTGCCTTGTCAATCTGGTCGTAGGCCATCGCCTGCGCGTGGCCCGCCTTGGCCAGCACCATCGTGATCGCCGCTGTCAGCGTGGTCTTGCCGTGGTCAACGTGACCAATCGTTCCGATGTTCACGTGCGGCTTCGTGCGCTCAAACTTCTGTTTTGCCATGGTTGGTTCTTCCTCCTGTTTTACGGTATTCTGCCGGGCAGAAGCCGGCTTTGCCGGGGAACCGGCCTCCTGCCGATGCGGCGAACCGCAAAGGGCTTGTGGAGCGGGTGATGGGAATCGAACCCACGTGGCCAGCTTGGGAAGCTGGAGCTCTACCATTGAGCTACACCCGCGGGTAGCGGATACCTTAGCCATTTTAAACAGGAGCAGGTTGTTTGTCAACTGTTTTCATGGCTTTTGGGCGCTTACCGCCTGACCCATGGGAGTGAGGTCAGGCGGCAAGGCCGGCAAGGTATGGTCTATTAGACAAGCGGCCTGCGGCCGCTGTACACGGCGTACATCAAAATGCCAGCCGCGACAGATGCGTTCAAGGAGTTAAGCTCTCCCTGCATCGGGATGTGGATTTGCTTGTCACAGGTTGCGGCGGTCAGCTGGCTGACCCCCTCCCCCTCGCTGCCAATCACCAGCGCGCAGGGCCCCTGGAAGGCGACTGACCGGTAATCATCGCCCCTGGTTTGCGCGGCATAGAACCAGATGCCTTGCTTTTGCAGGCGCTTGATGGTCTGGTTGAGGTTGGTCACTCGCGCCACCTTGATGTGCTCCACAGCGCCTGCTGAGGCCTTGACCGCTGCCGGGGTCAACCCGACCGCGCGGTGCAAGGGCACGATCACCCCATGCGCACCGGCGCAGGCCGCCGTGCGGATGACCGCGCCCAGGTTATGCGGGTCGGTAATCTGGTCCAATACGATAATGAAAGGATCCTCTCCCCTGTCCCTGGCGGTTTGAAGGATGTCCTCCACCGTGGCGTACTGGTAGGCAGAGGCAAAGCCAATCATTCCCTGGTGGTTGCGGGCCAGCTGGTCCAGCCGGCTGCGCTCAACGGACTGAATCAGAATGCCGGCCTTTTTGGCCAGGCTGACAATCTCCCGGGCGGAGCCGGACAGCTCGCCCTTGGCAATCATCAGCTTTTCCATGTCCCGTCCGGTTTTGATGGCTTCCCGGATGGGGTTGCGCCCGGTGAGCAGGTTGACCTGGTAGAGGCTGTCCTCCTCAACCGGGGTTTGTGTGTCGATCTGAGGCGCGTCAAAGGCTTCGGGCGCGCTGACGTGCGGCGGCTGCCGCAAGGGGCGCTGGCTGGGCTGGTAACCGGGCTTGCTGCCTGGCCCAAAGCGAAGAGACGCCGGCGTTCCCCGCCGCTGGTCTGCCCCCGGCCGCGCGCCGCGGCCACCGCCCGGGCGGGACTGCCTGCCCTGGCGCTGGCTGGTCGCCCGGCCAAACTGTTCATACTGCCGGTTGCCAAAGCCGGATTCCTCATATCCGCGGTCAGCCTGTTGGCTAAACTGGGGCTTTGTCCCCTTCTTGGGGGACTGTCCAAAACGGTCTTGTGTCCGGCCTGTTCCACGCGCTGGCGCGCTGGATGGCCGGCTGCCGCGCTGCTGGGTCGATTGTCCGCGCGCTGCGCCGCCCTGCTTGCCTGTGGGCCGGCTGGTGCCGGGTTTGCCACCGGGCCCTTGTTGCTGTGGGCCTTTGCGGCCTGGTTTGTTGTTATTTGACATACTTGCCTTTCAATACAATGGATGATGAGGCGCCGCCATTCAAGCTGGCGGCGTCCGGAGTAGGGTTTGGTGGTTCATGTGCGGTCTGGTGACGCAGCACCTGCTCAAACAGGGCCTGCAAACGTTCAGTCTGCCCGGTCAGGTGGTGAAAGCCAATCAGCGCCTCAAAGCCTGTGGAGGCGCTGTACTGCGCGCTGGTGGCCGAACGGGGCGCGCCGTGGCGTGGATGGGCATTGCGCCCGCGGCGGACAAGCTCCAGCTCCTCCTCGTTCAGCATGTCCATCACCAGGCGCAGCGCATGGGCCTGGGCAGCGGCATTGACGCGCCTGGTGGTGCCCAGGTGCATCTGGCGCACGCCCCTGCCCTCCCCCAGGCTGATAATCCGCATGTACAGGTTGTACACCGCGTCACCAATGAAGGCCAGCTGAAGGGGGTTTAGGTTGCGCGCCTGCGCTGCTGTGAGCGGCAGCTTCACTGGTGCATGGTGGTCTTGGTGTAGTGGGATGGGCTCATGCCTACGATGTTCTTGAAGGTCTTGGAGAAATGGTAGGGATCCTCCATGCCAACCTCAACCCCAGCCTGGCGCACCGTCATGCCGTCCTTGAGCAGGGTCTTCGCGCGCTCCATCTTGCAGAACAGCTGGTAGCTCTGTGGGGGCATACCGACCTCGGACACAAAGCGCTTGCGGAAGGTTTCCACCGGCATGCGGCTCAGGTTGGCCATGTCGCTCAAGGTGAAGGAATCCTTGTACTGGTTCTTGCGCATGGCGTCAATCACCTTGGAGATCTCATGAGACAACACGGCGTCCATGGCGACAGGCTGGCCGGAATGCGAGGCCAGCATGCCCCAGAGCAGCTGCTGCAGCTGTGCGGAGGAGGCTTCGCGGGCAGAGCCGATGCGGACAATGGCTTGCACGATGTGCTTGCCCAGCTTCAACTGGGAGGGCAGCGCGCCCTGTTTCATCGCGCGGTGGGGCAAGGCGCCCATCAGGGTCATAAAATCCCGTGCCAGGTGGCCGCTGATGGTCATCCAGATGATCCGGGCTTCCTGTTCCACATGCAGGGAGACATCCTGGGTGCCAAAGGGAACCATACAGCATTCACGGTTGCGGATGCGCAGGTCATTGGTGCTCAAGTGGAAAGAACCATTCTGGCACATGATCAGCAGCCAGTCCTCCTGAGGTTTGAGGGGATAATCACCCTGGGTGAGCATAGCTGAGCCAGCCGCGGATATCCACAGGCCACTGTCGGACGCAAGGGCATCCGGGGTGTGGGCGGCTTCTACGGAAACAGGCAGCTTCTCGGGGTTCAGTGAAGTGCCTTGGAAAAGAACCGATTCGGACATGGGTACCTCCTTGAAAACTTCTTACCGGAATATATCAACCTTTTTGTACATTGTCAATATCATGTTCCATTATTTACATGAAATCTGCCTTGATTGTCCAATTCAGGAGGATGCCGTATAATAGAAAGCAAGAAATCAAGGAGACTGCTTTGAAAAGGATTGCCTTTCATCACCGCGCCTCACAGCGGGCTTACGAAAAGCTCAGGGAACTCCAGCTGGAGCTGCCTCGCCTGTGTACGGACTATTTCCGTGCCATCGCGCAGACCACCAGCGCCTTGACCCGTCAGGCCTACGCCTATGACCTGAGGCTGTTCTTCCGCTATTTGCACCTGGAGGAAACCGACTTTTGCGGCACGGACCCCAGGCTCATGGATGCCGGCCATATGGCCACGATTACCGCGCGGCACATTGAAGGGTTTCAGGAATACCTGCAGTTCTACTACCGTCAGGACGAGGATGGAGAAGGCCAGGGCGCCGTCCAGAACAAGGAGCTGGGCATCATGCGCAAGCTGAGCGCCATCCGTTCCTTTTTCGATTACCTGTTTAAGAACGAGATTGTTCCAGCCAATGTCGCCACCCTTGTCGCCATGCCCAAGCGCCACAGCAAGCCCATATTGTACATGGAAGCGGATGAGGTGCAGCGCATGATGGACGCGGTCATCAAGGGCGAGGGCTTTAGCCCCAACCAGCAGGCCTACCTCAGGAATACGCAAAAACGCGACCTGGCCATTTTAATGATGTTTCTGGGGACCGGCATCCGCGTGAGCGAACTGGTGGGCTTGGACCTGGACCACCTGGACCTGGGCAACAAATCCTTTCTGGTCACCCGCAAGGGAGGCAACCAAACCATCCTGTATTTTCCGGATCCTGTGGCCCAATGCCTGGAGAGCTACCTCACAGAGCGCAGTCTGGTGGAGCCGCTGCCCGGGCATGAGTACGCCCTCTTCCTCTCCTTGCAGCGGCGCAGGATTTCAAGCCGCGCGGTGGAAAACCTGGTCAAGAAATACGCGCTGCTGGGCGCGCCGCTGAAAAAACGCCTCAGCCCCCACAAGCTGCGCAGCACGTTCGGCACCAACCTTTACCAGCAAACAGGCGACATCTACCTGGTTGCCGACACCCTTGGACATGCTGATGTCAACACCACCCGCAAACATTACGCCGCCATGTCTGATGCCAAACGCAGGGAAGCGGCCAGGCGCGTTGAGCTGCCAAGCCTGTCCACATCAGACGATCCGGAAACATCACCATAAGGAAATACCATTTGATATTGCAAACATCTGTTTGCATGGTATAATGGACTCATCAGGCGAGGAGGGTGGTTATGAGCGAAAATCGGCAGCAAAATAAACGCAGGCACGGAGAGACCCAGGGCTTGATCCTGGCGTTTATCCGGGAGCAAATAGCCCAGAACGGCTATCCCCCCTCAGTACGGGAGATCTGCGAGGCAGTTGGGCTCAAATCCACCTCCACCGTGCACGGCCACCTCAAGCGCCTGGAGAAACAGGGCATCCTCAAGCGGGATTCCATGAAGCCGCGCGCCATGGCTGTCATGGGCAAGCCCAGGAAAGACAGGCGTGAGCATGTGCGCATGGTACCGCTGCTGGGCCCTGTCGCCGCCGGTATCCCGATTCTGGCGGAGGAAAGCATCTCCGAAATGCTGCCAATCCCGGAGTTCATGCTCAGGGATGGCGAGCATTTCGCGCTGCTTGTCCGTGGCGACAGCATGATCAAGGCAGGCATCCTCAACGGGGATTACCTGGTGGTCAAGCAGCAGCAGCAGGCGCTCAACGGGGAGATTGTGGTGGCCATGGTCAATGGGGATGCCACGGTCAAACGCTTCTACAAAGAGAAGGGCCAGTTCCGCCTGCAGCCTGAAAACGACGCCATGCAACCGCTCTATGTGAAAGAAGTGGAGATCCTGGGCAAGGTGGTGTCCGTTTACCGCGCCCTCTGAGCAACCAAACCCATCTTCGTGCCGTTCTGGGAACAGAATGGCATTTTTATATGATGATTTATGTGAATCTGATTCTTTAGTTACGAAGGCGGTGTGTGGGGCAGGTTCTGTTCAACCTGCCGCGTCTGTTCATTGGTCTGGCTTGCGTTCAAAATGCCATTATCACCTCTTCTTCTCAGCGTTCAGCAATGTTCTGAACGGCGTGTTCGGTGTATATCACAACAAAGATACTTTGGTATCATCTCAACAATTACAGACTATGGTGTGTTTTTGCATACTTTAGTATTTTCTGTGATGTTCTATAACATGTTCTCCGCGTTCACAAGCTCATGGCAGCCGCGAAGCAACCGATAAACAGGCGCCAGGGCGGTAAAATCCTTGACAAGGCGCTTATCCAGCCCGGGCTGAAACACCCATTCCGGCTGAACACCGGTTTTTGTGAGGTACAGCTCCCGTTTGAGGTACCAGGGGGCCAGGGCCGGAGGCAGGTTCCCCGGCACAGCGCGGCGCTTGTACTGACTGCCCTCCAGAACGAACCCATGTTTCTTGAGGATGGGGAGCAAACTGCTGATCTCTCTGGGGTTGGCAACCATACGCTGCCGCAGGATGTCTAGCGCTGGTCGGTTTGCGCCCCAGTACCCCAGGCCCCAGCTGACAGCTTCCAGACGTATTTCAAACCAGTACATCACGGATAGCTCCCGTGGCTCACCCTGTCGGCGGAAAGTGACCCAATGGTGGTTGCGGTAAGGCGATTTGTCATGGCTGTAGCGCGTGTCCCGGAAGATGCGGGACAGACACTTGGCCGGTCGCACCTCCATCAGGTCATCAATCTTTTTCATGGCTGGCGCCATGGCGTCAATCAAGCGGTAGTAGGGGTCGCGCATCAGCCGGTAATAGGTTCCCCGGTTCTCGTTCATGAACTCCCTGTTGTTGTTGAAGCGGATGTCCATCATGAACGTCAGCATGTCAGGATGAAAAAAAGAATCCATCTGCACCTCCCATGCATCATCAAACAGGGCAGCCTGACAAAAGGTCACGCTGCTGTGCCAGCTGCCCTGTATCTATCTTAAACCAATTGATGACGCTTATGGCGCCTGCTCGCTGACATATTCATGCCGGACAAAGCCCTGCACCGCGTCAGTTTTCACTTCCAGCCAGCCATCCTCAGTGCTCCCCAGCACCAACAGCTGCTGGCCAAAATACAGGCGGGTGATGATGTCTGCCAGCAGGTCCGGCTGCGCGCGCAGGTTCAGGGAGGAATTCTGCGCCACCCCGCTCACATATACCAGGCGCTGGCCTGCCCCTGGTTGCGCGCTTTGCGGCATGAGGGTGGGTCTTGGTGTGGCGGTGGGCACAGGCCCCGGTGTGGTCAAAAAGGAGTGACTGAGCGCCTGTAGTGGAGGCGCCGCTGTCTCACGCTGCGCCAGCACTGTTCCTGGGTAGTAAAACGCCAGAATTTGCCGATAGTCCATACCGTAGTGGCTGGCCATCCACTCTGCCCCGCGCTGGCTCATGCCTACGCCATGGCCATACCGGCGGGATTGAACCTCAAACCCGCCCTCAACAGGCTCCACATTGATGAGCTCGTTTTCATATCTGTTGATGGACAGGGACAGCAGCGTTTCCAGGTCCGGGAAAATGGGCAGGTCAACGGACAAGTCTGAAACACTGGTCCTTGTCTCATACACCGTGTTCCCGTCCTTTGTTGTAGATGACGCATCTTCCTGCTCTGCCAGGCTGACTTCCTCATCCTGGCTGATGGCCACCTGACGGGTGGTTTCTGCTGTAAGGTTGATCTTCAGCAGCTTCATGACCCCCGCCTCACCCCCGTGGATGGTGGTATGGGGCGTCATGCCGCTGATGCCGGTCACCCTGGCCTGGTTTGGCTCCGTTCCCTGGCTTTGCAGATGCTGATCCACCAGCTCCTGCAACCGGGCATACAGCAGGCGGGAAGGCTCCTGAGCATCCGGTTCATTGGTTTTGGCAATCCGCGCGCGCCTGACGATGCTGGCGGGGTTTTCCACATCATACTTGTCCTGTTGGATCTGCAAATAGGGTATTCGTTCGCGACCCCAGGCATTGAAGGCCGATTCGGTCCAACCGCCGTTGCTGGCCGTATAGTAGGTGTTGGCCAGCTTGCCCTGGTACAGGCTGACCACACCGGCTGTTTGCTCCACTGCCCTGATCGCGTTCACCTTGTCCGGGTTGAGCCCCCTGAACACCTGGTCATTGGTGTTGTCCACCAGGTCATAGGCGTTGTCAGGCTTCAAATGGGCCAGGGTATAGGTGCGCGCAGCCACCGCCTGGGCTTTGAGTGCTTCAAGGGGGAAGTCGTCCGCCATTTCATAGGGGACCACGCCCTTGAGGTACTGCTCCAGGGGGATGGTCAGGATGGGCAGCAGGTGCTCTCCCTGGGTGGTCAGCTGCAGGTCGCCCTCATACAGGCTCAGGTTGTCCTGCAGGCGCAGGCCGTTCTCTTCCCCCGCTTTCGCCGCGTGGCGCACCAGACGGATGCGCTCGCCCGGGAAGAACGCCATGCCCTCATAGCTGACCTTCAGTTTCCTGTCCACTATGCTGATGATCAGCTCACTGCCACGCTGAAAGCTGATGTTTTCATTGAGGGTGTAGCTGCCAAAAATACCAATTTTCAGTTGGTTGGTGGTTTGAAAAGCGGTGAGCAGCACGCGCACATGGCTGGTCTGGGCCGCGCCTGCAGCAAAAGGCTGCATCATGAAAACAAAAGCGCTGATCAGCGACAGCGCCAGCAGGCAAGCAAAGGCTTTGGACAGAAATTTCCTGACTGCATTGTTGACATGATGATGCTTATGCAAAACTGGTCTCCCTGCTGACATTGTGCCGGTTTGTTACCGCTAAAGAGAAAAGGGTTCAGACGGCGCCGCAGCTTTCAGCGCGGTACTCAGCGTGGTCGGGTGAATCCAAGCCTGCCACAAAGAGAACAAATAGAATCACACACAGGATGCTAAGCCCGCGGGCCAATACAGCCGCCTGATGCTGATACAGGCGGCGCATAGGCAACCACCGCCGCGTGGTGCAAGCGGGAAACGCGCATGGACACATCGGCAAAGCCCGCTTCATTCAGGGCAGCCATCAGGTTGTAAGGATTGTCCAGGTGACGCGTGGCTGCATGCTGGCGCCTTGTCAGGCGGGTGAAAGCATGCATCCCCGGCACCGCGACCACCAGCTGCCCTTCCGGTTTCAGCACCCGCAGAACCTCCGCCAACTGCTGGCAGGTGGCGGGCCTGTTCTGAAACAGCTTGGTCATACACACCAGGTCAAAGCTGTGGGTAAGCCAGGGGATGTCGTGGATGTCCGCGCGCAGCACCTCCGCCGCGCCGCCCAGCAGGCCTTGCGCCTGGTCCTGTTCCCCCTTGTCCGCGCTGATGCCGCAGGCGCGCAGGGCATACCGGCCAAGAAAATGGGCCAACAGCCTTCCGTCCGAACAGGACAAATCCAGCATGGCACAGTAATCATCTGCCTTGGCCCAGTCCACCACAGCCTTTTGAGCCAGGCTCAGCCTGCTTTTCTGAGCGCTTTGCCGGATGCCCGCGAACAAGGGCAGCGTGAGCCAATTTTGCATGTGCCTCTCCTCACAAGTGGTGTTCTTAGCATATCGCAACAAGTATAACACACAATTGTAATAATTGCACCACTATTTTAACAAAGAGGAAAGGTTTGTGCGAGATGCGGCCCAAACAACCTTGTTCCACCAAAACCCATGCGCAGGATTGACCTCGCATGCGCAGCGCAGCTGTGCGTTTGAAACTGGAGACCTGTCAACCAGTTCTGATACATCCCTTTAAACCTGATAGAGCGCATCAACTGGTGCTGCATCCACACAAAAAGCGCTCCATTGAGCGCTTTGAGCAGCAGGTGAGTCAGGTGCGACGCCAGAAGGGGTAGGCTTACTGCCCTTCGTCCATCAAAGGCTTGCCCTGCTCATCCAGCACTGGGCAGGTGTCCCATACGTCCACGTTTTTTGGCTGGTTCTGGTCAATGTTGCCCTTGTCATAGCCCAGGCGCGCGGTGTTGTCCGCGGCCGGGGAATGCTCTGCCTTGTTGACGTCACGGAGCTTCTCAAAAAACTGCTTCACGACCCCTGGCTTTTTCTCTTCTTTCATCTTCTCACCCCCCATACGTGCTAGTAATAATATACCCAATCCAGGAGGAAGCTGTCCAAAAGTCCGAGATGACAGCCCAGTAGGCCTGCCTGCTGTTGACCAAAAGCATCATATAGGCTGCGCGGCTTTCCCCTTTGTTGACTCTGGCACAGGCTTGCTGTACCTTACATGCAGGAGATGAATACGCGCCCTGTAGCCTGGACATGGGTCAAGTAAGCAGGCAACCGAAATCAGGGCATTATGCTGGTAGAAACCACAGAGTATAGGAGGATATGATGATGAAAGACGGCATGAACTACGCGCCCAAGGGCAAGCCCAACCCGGTGGTCGGCCCGGGTGAATTTGTCTTTTCCGCCATCGCGCTGGACCATGGGCACATCTACGGCATGTGTGGCGCGCTGGTGGAGGCCGGCGGCACGTTGAAATCGGTTTATGACCCGGACCCGCAGAAGGTAGCCGCTTTTTTAAAGGCCTTCCCCCAGGCTGTGTCAGCCCGCAGCAAGGAGGAAATCCTCCAGGATCCTGAGGTGCGGCTTGTGGCCTCAGCCGCCATCACCAACCTGCACTGCCCGCTTGGCCTGGCGGTGATGGCCGCAGGTAAAGATTATTTCACGGACAAAGCGCCTCTCACCAGCCTGGAGCAGCTTCAACAGGCCAGGGAGGCCGTGGCGCGCATCGGGCGCAAATACATGGTCTATTATTCAGAGCGCCTGCACAACGAGGGTGCGGTTTTCGCGGGCCAGTTGGTTGAGCGGGGCGCCATTGGCCGGGTCCTGCAGGTGGTGGGCCTGGGCCCGCACCGCCTGAACGCGCCTGCCCGGCCGGATTGGTTCTTTGTCAAGGAGCAGTATGGCGGCATTCTGTGTGACATCGGCAGCCACCAGATTGAGCAGTTCCTTTTCTTTACTGGCGCCCGGGACGCGCAGGTGGTGCGCAGCCAGGTTGCCAACTACAACCACCCAGAGTACCCAGAGCTGGAAGACTTTGGTGAGGCCATGCTGGTGGGCGACAACGGCTGCACCAATTATTTCCGCGTGGACTGGTTCACCCCGGACGGCCTTGGCACCTGGGGGGATGGGCGCGCGATCATCCTCGGCACCAAGGGTTACATCGAAATCCGCAAGTATATCGACATCGCGAGCGGCAGCGCCCAGGGGGACCTGGTGCTGCTGGTGGACAGCCAGGGCGAGCAGCGCTTCAGCATTGCCGGACAGGTGGGCTTCCCCTTCTTCGGGCAGCTGATTTTGGACTCCCTCAACAGGACGGAGCTGGCCATGACCCAGGAACACGCTTTCAAGGCGGCCGAGCTGTGTGTGCGCGCGCAGCTGCAGGCTGAAAGGGTTTCATAGCCCGCCACAAGCCCTGCTCCCTGCACTGCCCTGGCCGGCCCCTGAGGATGGCGGAATCCGCCTGTTGATCCTGGCCGTTCATTTCCCGAAAACGCCGACAGCACAAGGGGTTTGACATTCCAAACAGGATTGTTATAATTCAACTGGTGAACAGTTTGCTCACCGGCATGAAATAATAAAGAAGGTGAACCATTGATCGCGTTGGCCTTGTTTTCCCTGTGGATTGTTTTCAACGGCAAGCTCACCTGGGAAGTGGTGCTGTTTGGCCTTGTCATCTCCCTTGGCCTGGCGTGGTTTGTGCGCCGCTTTGTGGCGACCAGACTCACCGCCGCCGTGCAGTGGCGCATGGTCAGACACTTCCCTGGCTACCTGCGCTACGCCTGGTTGCTGATCAAGGAAATCACCCTGGCCAATTTTGCCGTCATGCGCCTGATATTGACTGATTCACATGTGGTGGTGCCCAAGCTGGCCATCTTCAAAACCAGGCTGGAGACCCGGGCCGCCCGGGTCGTCCTGGCCGACTGCATCACCCTTACCCCCGGCACCATCACCGTCAACCTCAACGGCGATGAGTACCTGGTGCACTGCCTGGATGAGGATTTTGAGGAAGGGCTCATCAACAGTGAGTTTGAAAAGCGCCTGAAAGCCAAGGAAGACCTGTGGCAGCGTGAGGTGTCCGCATGATGCTGGCAAAGGCCTACAGCATTCTGTTTATCGGGACCCTGTGCGTGCAGAGCGTCCTCATCATCGCCTGCTTTGTGCGCGCGGTGAAAGGGCCTTCCATCGCGGACCGCATTGTGGCCATCAACATGATTGGCACCCAGGTCATCATCATGGTGGGCGTGGTGGCCCTCATGCTCCATGAGGGCTATCTGGTGGACGTCTCCCTGCTCTACGCGATGATCAGCTTCCTGGCGGTGGTGGTGCTGTGCAAGGTGTACATGGGCGTTTTTCTGGAACGCCAGGCCAAGATGAACCAGGAGACACAGGACCATGCTTGACTGGCTTCGTTTCATCCTCACCACCGGCTTGCTGGCCAGCGGGCTGACCATCCTGATCACCTCGGTGATTGGCGTGTACAAGTTTGATTATGTGCTCAACCGCATGCACGCGGCCGCCATGGGTGATACCCTGGGCGTGCTGTTCTGCCTGCTGGGGCTCACCGTCAGCGCGCCGGACATCTGGACGGCGCTCAAACTGCTGCTGATCATCGTTTTCCTGTGGTTTGCAAGCCCGGTCAGCAGCCACCTGGTCGCACGGCTGGAGGTCACCATCAACCCCAACTGGCACCAGCTTCCCCTCAAGCCTGAGCACCTGATGGAGGAGGATACATGAGTTTTGTCCATATTATTCTGCTGGGCATGCTCATCGTGTGCGCCCTGGCAGTCAGCCTGACGCGACACCTGCTCACCTCATTGATCGTCTACATGGCCTACAGCCTGATCATGGCGGTCATCTGGATGCTGATGGAAAGCCCGGACCTGGCCATCACCGAAGCCGCCGTGGGGGCGGGCATCACCAGCATTCTGTTTTTCGTTACCTTGAAAAAGATTCGTGCCATCAGGGAGGAGGGCAGCCATGAGCAAGCGGAGAAGTGACTGGCAGACCCGCCCCCAGGCAAGGATCCGCAAATGGTTCCAACAGGGGTTCACCGCCCTGGATGATGAGATTATCAACCAGATCAGCCAGCAAACCATCCAGCAGCCTGAGGTCAGCCAGATGATGGAGGCCCAGCGGGAGGCCATGGACACCCGCCGGTATGAGCGCAGCCTGGCCCTGGAGCGTCTGGAGCGTCATGAGCTCCAGGCCTGGGTGCGCACGCGTGGCCGCAAGGCGATCGGCAGGGTCTATGTCGCCCTGGCGCTGGCCATGGCCGTGCTGATGATCTTCTTTTTGCTGGAAACCGTGGCCCATATGCCGCGTTTTGGTGACCCAAACGCGCCTGTCACCAACGAGGTGACCGAGCGCTACATTACAAGGGGCGTGGAAGAAACCGGCGCTGTCAACATCGTTGCCGGCATGATCCTGGATTACCGCGCCTTTGACACGCTGGGCGAGAGCACCGTCTTGTTCATCGCGGCCAGCGCGGTGCTGATCCTGCTGCGCATCGACCGCAGGAAGGACGGCACGCCGGTGCAGGAGCTGATCGCTGCCGAATCTGATGACCGCCATTATGAGCCACGGGCTGACCGCATCCTGCAGGGCAGCGTGATGGTGCTCACCCCAATCATCCTGCTGTTTGGCATCTACATCATCCTCAATGGCCACCTGTCCCCAGGCGGGGGATTCTCCGGCGGGGCCATCATCAGCGCGGGCCTGATCCTGTACCTGGACGCCTTTGGCTTTGACAAGGCGGGCCGCTTCTTCACCTACAAAACCTTCGCCTGGGTCAGCTTCTTCTCCCTGAGCTTTTATGCCCTGGCCAAGGCCTACTCCTTTTACATGGGCGCCAACGGCCTGCCAAGCGGCATCCCCCTGGGAACCCCGGGCGCCATCCTGTCCGGCGGCCTGATCATGCCCCTGAACATCGCGGTGGGCATGGTGGTGTCCTGTACGATGTATATCTTTTATGCCCTCTTCCGCAAGGGCGGCCTGTAAGGAGGGGCGGCTGTGTTGCAATTGCTGTACGAAAACCTGGAGCAAACAGTGGCCGTCATCCTGTTTGGCATTGGCTTTACCATCCTGCTGCTGCAGCGAAACCTGATCCGCAAGATCATCGGCCTGAACATCATGGACACTGCCATCTACCTGTTTTTGGCGTCCATGGGCTATATTTCCGGGCGCAAGGCCCCCATTGTGGTGGATGGCGTCACCGAGGTAAGTGCCTACATCAACCCAATCCCGGCTGGCCTGGTGCTGACCGGCATCGTGGTATCCGTCAGCTTCACCGGCATCCTGCTGGCGCTCACCGTACGCCTGTACCGGCGCTACAACACCCTGGACATTGATGTGATCGCGCTGCTGGCCAAGGGGGAGGACGCCTGATGTCGCTTGTACACAACTTCCCCTTCTTCAGCATCCTGTTGTGCATGGTGGCCGGCATCTTCTCCTCCATGCTCAAGAAGGAAGCGGCCAAATGGGTCACCCTGTCGGTTTCCTTGGGCGTGCTGGTGCTCAGCGCCTTTACCCTGCACCTCACCCTGGGCCTGGACGACAACTATCCCTTCATGATGGGCCATGTGCCCGCGCCCTGGGGCAATGAGATCCGCATTGGCCGGCTGGAAGCGCTGATGGCCACCGGGGTGTCCGCCGTGCTGTTCCTCTCGCTGATTGCTGGTTTTTACCATGCCCCCGCCTTTGTATCCGAGCAAAAGACCAACCTCTACTGCATCATGGTGGACCTGGCGCTGGCCGCGGTGCTGGTGCTCATCTACACCAATGACCTGTTCACCGTATACGTCTTCATCGAAATCATGACCATCGCCTCCTGCGCGCTGGTGGTGGTCCGGCAGAATGGCCACACGCTGGTGGCCATCACCCGCTACATGATCATGCACCTGTTTGGCTCAGGCCTCCTGCTGCTGGGGATAGCGATGCTCTACGGCATCACCGGTCACCTGCTGATGGAGCCGCTGGGCATCGCGGTGCGTCAACTGGTTTTGACAGGGCAATATAACGGCCCGCTTACCGTGGTCATCGCGCTGATTACAGCGGGCCTGGCAATCAAGAGCGCCATGTTCCCCTTCCATGGCTGGGCGCCGGACACCTACGCCTTCGCGCCGCCGCTGAGCAGCGCCATCCTCAGCGGCATCATCAGCAAGGCCTACATCTTTGTGATGATCAAGTTCTTCTACCGGGTGGTGGGGATGGAGCTCATCATTTCGCAGCAGGTTCATCAGTTCCTGTTTATCTGCGGCGTGGCCGGGATGATCATCGCTTCCGTGCTGGCCATCAGCCAGCGCGACATCCGGCGGATGATTGCCTATTCCTCCGTGGCGCAGATCGGCTATGTCTACATGGGCCTGGGCATGGGCAACACCGCGGGGGTGGAGGCGGCTGTCTTCCAGATGCTGGTGCACGCCACGGTCAAATCTGTCTTGTTCCTGTCCACCTATGAGCTGATCAACGTATCCGGCGACCGCAAGCGCTTCCGCTACCTGCACGGCGCGGGCTACCGAAATGTGCCGGCGGGCATCGTGTTTACCTTTGCCGCAATGAGCATGGTGGGTATCCCGTTCACCGGCGGCTTCATCGTAAAGCTGAACCTGGCCATCTCCGGCATGGCGTTTGGCGGCTGGGTGCGCGCGCTGGTGCTGATTGCGCTGGCGATGAGCACCCTGCTCAACGCTGTCTATTTCCTGCACACGGTGGTGTCCATCTACCGCCGCCCCACGCAGGAGCTGGTCTACCCCGCCGTGGACCCGATGCCCCGCTATGCGGCCGCGGCCATGCTGGCGTCCCTGCTGCTGATTGTCTACCTGGGCGTTGGCTCCGAGCCCATTCTGCAAGTGATTGAAACAGGCCTGAAGACATTTTCCTGATTTCCCCCAAGGAGGATACTGTACATGGAAGGTTTGCTGCTGCTGGTTGCCATCCTGCTGCCCGCGGTCGGGTCCCTGATGGTGGTGTTCCTGCCCTGGTTGAACGAGCGCCGGGAGGACCGCTGTTTCTTTGTCGGCGCGGTGATGGTGCTGGAGTTCCTGGTGGTGCTGCTCATCGCGCTGGACAGCGAGCGCACCCTCATTTTGTTTGAGATGACCAAGCAGTTGCCCATCGCGCTGCGCTCTGACGGTACCAGCCGGGTGTTCTCCGCCCTCATGTCCCTGATGTGGACCATCTCGGGCTTTTATTCCTTCAGCTACATGAAGCATGAACAGAACGAGAAAACCTACTACGCCTTCTACCTGATGACCCTGGCCTCCCTGATGGCGCTGACGCTGTCGGGCACCATGGTCACCATGTACCTGTTCTTCGAGATGATGACCTTCATCTCCATGCCCATGGTACTGCACAACCGTTCCAAAGAAGCGGTGGCCGCCGGCATCAAGTACCTGATCTATTCCGTGGCCGGCGCCACGATGGGCCTGCTGGGCATCTTCATGCTCACCCCCAACATCGCTTCCCCCTACTTTGTGGAGGGCGGCTCGCTGATGACAGGCAGCCTGACCATCCCCCATGCGGCCTTCCAGATTATCCTCTTCATCACCCTGGTGGGCTTTGCCACCAAGGCCGGCATGTTCCCCATGCATGGCTGGTTGCCCACCGCGCACCCGGTGGCCCCCTCCCCGGCCAGCGCGGTGCTGTCCGGCGTGATCACCAAGGCAGGCGTGCTGGCCATTTTCCGCATGATCTTCTATGTCATCGGGCCGGATTACCTGCGCGGCACCTGGGTGCAGTGGGCGCTGCTGGGCTGTGCCACGCTGACCGTGTTCATGGGCTCCATGCTGGCGCTGCGGGAGAAACACATCAAGAAGCGTCTGGCATACTCCAGCGTGTCCCAGGTCAGCTATGTTCTGTGCGGCGTGTTCCTGCTGGACACCATGGCGCTGGATGGCGCGCTGCTGCAGATGGTGTTCCACGCGCTCACCAAGGACGCGCTCTTCCTGTGCGCAGGCGCCATCATTGTCAAGACCGGCATCACCCGGGTGGACGAGATGCACAACCTGGGCAAGAACATGCCCTGGACCATGTGGATGTTTACCATCTGCGCCATCTCCCTTGTGGGCATCCCGCCCCTGGGCGGCTTCATCGCCAAATGGTACATCGCTGAGGGCGCCCTGATGGCCGGCACGCCGGTGTACAGCTGGCTGGTGCCCATCGTGCTGCTTGTATCCGCCATGCTGACCGCGGGCTACCTGCTGCCCCCCAGCGTTTCCGCCTTCTTTGGCGGCATGGCGCATGGCGAGGTCGCGTCTGCCTACAGGGAGAAGGCTGATCCCTCCGCCATGATGCTGGTGCCCATCTTCATCCTGACCCTGGCCATCCTGGTGCTGGGCATTGCCCCCGGCTTCATGATTGAAACCTTCACCAAGCTTGCCAACTCGCTGCTGTGAAGACGGGAAAGGGATGAGATGACGCTCTTGCTGGCCATTGCCCTGCCTGTCGCGCTGGGCGCGCTGCTGCCCGTATTCAGGCTGAAGACGGGCAACCGCAACCTGTACCTGATGCTTGCCACGCTGCTCACCAGCGCGCTGTGCGCCTATGCCATTGCCGTGGACATCCCCGCGCTGCGCCTGATCAGCCTGAACAACAAGCTGACCATCACCCTGCGGCTGGATGAGCAGGGCAAGATTTTCTGCGCGCTGGTGGCCTTCCTCTGGCCCTTTGCCATGCTGTACGCCTTTAACTACATGAAGGATGAGCACAAACAAACCTCGTTCTTCTCCTTCTTCCTGATGAGCTATGGCGTCACCCTGGGCATTGCCATGAGCGCCAATTTGCTCACCCTCTATGTGTTCTATGAGGTGTTGACGCTCACCACCCTGCCACTGGTCATGCATGGCGGCAGCCAGAAATCCATCCGGGCAGGCCTCAAGTACCTGTACTACTCACTGGGCGGCTCCGCCTTCGCCTTCATCGGCCTGGCATACCTGGTGTATTTTGGCGGGCAAACCACCTTCGTGCCCGGGGGCCTGTTCAAGGGCATCAGCCTGATGCACACGCAACAGCTGCGCCTGGGCTACCTGCTGTGCTTCCTTGGCTTTTCGGTCAAGGCGTCGGTCTTCCCGCTGCATGGCTGGCTGCCCACCGCCGCGGTTGCCCCCACCCCGGTCACCGCCCTCCTGCACGCTGTGGCGGTGGTCAAGTCCGGCGTGTTCGCCATCATCAGGGTCACCTATTACAGCTTTGGGGCCAGCGTGCTGGCCGGCAGCTACGCGCAGTACATCCCCCTGGCGCTGACCACCTTCACCATCGTGTTTGGCTGTACAATGGCGCTGAAGGAGAAGCACCTCAAGCGCAGGCTGGCCTACTCCACGGTGTCCAACCTCTCCTATATCCTTTTTGGCGCCATGCTTCTGAGCGCCCAGGGCCTGACCGCCGGCTTGATGCACCTGATCTTCCACGCACTGATGAAGATCGTCCTCTTCCTGGCCGTCGGCGTGTACAACAAGCGCGCCAACGCCTACTATGTGGATCAGGTGCGCGGCCTGGGCACGACGCTGCCCCTGCTGGGGGTGGTGTTCACGCTGAGCTCCCTGGCCATGACCGGCATCCCGCCCCTGATCGGCTTCATCAGCAAATGGGCACTGGCTGAGGCCGCCCTGCTAATCGGGGGCCCGCTGCCCCTGATGGGGGTGGTGGCGCTGCTCATCAGCGCGCTGCTGACCGGCATCTACCTGATGGTGCCCGCGGTCACCATGTACACCCGCCCCAGCCAGGGCAACCAGCTGACCCCGGTGGAGGCAGGGTTCAAGGTAACCCTGGCCACCCTGTCCCTGGTGGTGCTGGCCCTGAGCGCTTACAGCATCCCTTTGATAGATTACCTGGCCCGTACCGCGGCCCAAGCGATGTGAGGAGGTGAGGAAGCGATGAACTGGATGTTGCCGGTGATGGTCTTCCTGCCGTTCGCGGCGGCACTTCCGGCCTTCCTGCTTGGCCGCAGGAAAGGCGCCGCCAGCCTGCAGCTGATGATAGGGGCCAACCTGCTGGTCTTCGCGCTGGCCCTGGCGCTTTTCCTGAACACCAAGGGAACTGCTTCCTTCGCCATTCCCGGCTTTGTCGGCCTGGGCCTCAACCTGACTGCGGACGGGTTCCGCAGCCTGTATGCCCTGGTGGCCGCCTTCATGTGGCTGATGACGTCCCTGTTCTCCCCCCAGTACTTTGAGCATGGCCACGCTTTGGGCCGCTACAGCCTCTTCTCGCTGTTCACCCTGGGCGCCACGCTGGGCGTCTTCCTGTCCGATGACCTGCTCACCGCCTTTGTGTTCTTTGAGATCCTCTCCTTCACCAGCTATGTCTGGGTCATCCATGAGCAAACGCCGCAGGCCATGCGCGCGGGGCAGACCTATCTGGCCATCGCCATCCTGGGCGGCATGACCATGCTCATGGGCTTGATGATGCTGTACCAGCGTGTGGGCAGCCTGCGCTTTGAGGCGCTTGCCCAGGCGGCGCCCACCCTGGGGCATGACACGCTGATGTTGCCCGGCCTGCTGATTTTAGCCGGCTTTGGCGCCAAAGCCGGCATGTACCCGCTGCACGTCTGGCTGCCCAAGGCCCACCCTGTGGCCCCCGCGCCTGCCAGCGCTTTGCTCAGCGGCATCCTCACCAAGGTGGGCGTCTACGGCATCCTGGTCATTTCCACCCGTTTGTTCTTTGATGACACCGTGTGGGGCACCCTGCTGCTGGTGCTGGGGCTGGTCAACATGGTGCTGGGCGCCGTGCTGGCCCTGTTCTCCATCGACCTCAAGCGCACCCTGGCCTGCTCCTCCATGAGCCAGATTGGGTTCATCCTCTTTGGCGTTGGCTGCCAGGCGCTGCTGGGCGAGCACAATGCCCTGGCCGCCCAGGGCACGGTGCTGCACATGCTGAACCACAGCCTCATCAAGCTGGTGCTGTTCATGGCCGCCGGTGTGGTCTACCTGAACACCCACTCCCTCAACCTCAACGAGATCCGGGGGTACGGCCGCAGGAAACCGGGGCTGATGCTCATCTTCCTCACCGGCGCGGCTTCCATCAGCGCGCTGCCCTTCTTCAGCGGCTACGCTTCAAAAACCCTGCTGCATGAGGCCATCGTGGAGTACTTTGTGCACCTGCTGGACCTGGGGCACAGCGCGCTGCTGTACCAGGCGGCTGAATGGCTGTTTGTCATCACCGGCGGCCTCACCTTCTGCTACATGATCAAGCTGTTTGTGGCCATCTTTGTGGAGCGCCACCCCAGCCGCCAGACCTCGTATGACCGCATGGGCAGGTCCATGAGCCCCCTGTCCGCCACCGCCCTTGGGCTGTCCGCCCTGGTGCTGTTTGCCCTGGGCCTGCACCCGGAAGGCTGGCTGACCAGCCTGGCCACCCGCTCGCTGCCCTTCCTGCATGCCCATGAACCGGCCCACGCGGTGCACTTCCTGGCCTGGGTCAACCTGTCCGGCGGGCTCAAATCCCTCCTGCTGGGCGTGCTGCTCTATCCCCTGGCACGGAAGTGGCTCATGGTGCGGGATGAGGGCGGTCAATTGGTGTATGTGAACCGCTGGCCTGCCTGGCTGGACCTGGAAGACAGGCTGTACCGGCCCCTGGTGTCCTTCCTGGTCAGGACAGGCACCCTGCTGTGCACACCCCTGGACCTGATCATGGACCGCTTTGTGTTCCCGGCAGTCAGCAACTCGCTCACCTTCATTAGCCGGGTGCTGGAAAGCCTGGTGGATGGGGTGTCCCTGCTGTTGATGCGCACCATGCTCAAGCCACGGTATGAGAAAGCCACCCTGGTCCCCCATGGCAACCGGCTGACCTACGCCCTTGGCCGCACGGCGGATGTGCTGACCGGGCTGATACGCCGCTTCTTTGGCATGCAGCCGCGGGGACCTTACCACTATGTCCGCCTCTATGCCCTGATCTGGGACACCGCGCAGGACACCATGCGGCGCATCCTGCGCACCCTGTCATTTGGCCTGATCCTCTTCGCCCTTGGCCTGGTGGCCTTGCTGGCTCTGCTGTTGCTGAGATAAAACAAATACGACAACCAGGGGCTGCCACATAGCGGGCAGCCCCTGGTTTCTTGTCGCCATCTGATGGCTCCTGTATGATGGCTTACTCCACCACCTGGCCGGTCATGCCCTGCCAGGCTTTGCGGATGGCGCGCTGGTTGGAGGCGCCATAGTCCGGGTTGTTGCGCAGCACCTCCTCCATGTCGCGCAGGAAGTGGATGCACAGGTGGCCGCCAAAGCCATTGTTGCTGATGCTGCCGGACAGGTGCGGCCGGTTGTGCATGCTGGCCAGGGTCCAGCGCCCGTCAGGCAGCTTCACATACACCGCGTTGATGTTCCAGGAGGGCGCGCCAAACGCACGGTTCATCAGCTGGGTGTCCCGCCAGGTGGCCGGCTCGGAATCCGCGTGGCGACCCAGGGAGTAGAAGCGAATGGTGAAGCTGATGCCGCTGGCCGGGTGGTGAACGGTCACCCGCTGCCCTGAGGAGATGCTGGGCTTGACCTCGTTAAACCAGTGCAGCAGGCGCACCTGGGAGGTGGAAGGCCCGCCGCCTTTGCCTTCCGACGCGGCCAGCTGCGCCACTGCGGTGTCGTAGCCCTTGGCGTTCGCGGAAAAGATGCGTGCCTGGGTGACCGGGTCGGCGATGCCGGTGATGGGCAGGCCGTTGCGCTGCTGGAAGCCGACCACGGCCTGGTGGGTGGGCATGTCATACTTGTTGTTGACCGAAAGCGGGAAGCCCAGGTTTTTCAGCGCGCTTTGCATGGCACTTACGGCCGCGCTGATGTTGTCCACCCTTAGCGTCTTGTAGGCCAGGGGGGCGTCCGTCGCCAGGCGGGCAGACCCGCTCAACAGCACCTGCGCGCTCTGGCTGCCGAAAACGCCGTCCACCGTCAGGGAATTCTGGGCCTGGAAGGCCCGCACCGCCTCCTGGGTCATGCTGTCATAGCTTGCATTGAGGGGCACCGTGTATTTGAGCGCGGCCAGCCTGGTCTGCAGCTCCTTCACGTCCGCGCCCTTGCTGCCAGGCCGCAGCGTGCGGGTAAATACCTGTTCCGGATCCGGATCCGGCTGCGGGCTGTCCGGTGGAGGCGGTTCAGGGTCAGGCTGGGCATCCTGTTCAAAGCGCAAAAAGGACGTCATCACATAGCCTTGCCTGCCCTGATAGACCACCTGGCTCCAGCTGTCCCCCTTGCTGATAAGGTCCAGCCTCGTGCCGGATGGGATCTGGCCGATGATGTTGTCGCGCTGGGCGGGGGAGCTGCGGAAGTTCAAGGTGCGGCCAGACTGGTTGTTGACAATGGCCTGCCCGATAATGACAGGGGGTTCCGGTGTCTGCGGCGGAGGCGTGGTGCCGGTATCAGGCGCCTGGGTCTCATCAAAGCGCAGGTAGCTGCTGACCACGTAGCCTTCCTGGTTGGCGTAGCGCACCTGGGTCCAACTGCCCATGCGCGCGATGACCTGCAGGCTGGCCTGGTAGGGAATTTGTGTCAAAACGCGGCTGCCGGACGCCGCGGCAGCGCGCAGGTTCAGGCTGCCCCGGTTGCCCGTCACCACCTTCGCCGTGCCTGTCACTGTCCCCCCATCGGGCGGGGGGGGCGGCGTGGCGGCAGGCGGTGCCGCGGGCGCGCTTTTACTCAGGAAGGAGGAAACCACATAGCCTGTACGGCCAAGCGCGCGCACCTTAGACCAGGAACCGCTGGTGGACAAAACCTCAACCGCGGTGCCGTTGGGCAGCTGCGCGATGGTGGTCTGCCCGTAGCTGGGGCGGTTGCGCAGGTTCAGGGAGCCGCCGTTGCTGGTTTTCACATAGGCGCCGCCGCTGCCAGCCGTGCCGCTGTCTTCGGGCACCTGGGGCTGCTGTGAGGTGTTTTCCGGCAGGCGGTTGTTGTCCGGCAGGAATTGCGGCGCCAGTTGATACAGCAGGCTCAGGGTGCGCTGCCCCGCCAGCCCGTCGGTCACCAGGTTTTGCTGGCTCTGGAAAGCCCTAACAGCCGCCTGGGTCTGGCGGCCATACTTGCCATCAATCACCAGCTGAAAACCAAGGGATTTGAGCCCGGACTGCATGGCGCGCACCAGTTCACCTTCAAAACCCGGGCGCAGTGTATCAAAGCCCGCGGCGCTCACGCTGCCAGCAAGCAACAGCAGCGCAGCCGCCACGGCCAGGATACGCTTGGGTTGTGAAAAACGCATCACCTGTGCCCTCCTGGAATTTGTTGGGCACAGGATAGCATATTGTGAAGGATATGTAAAGCACTATTACGGAATTATTACTATTATGTTGACTGCGTCAGCAGGTCGCTCAGGCGGATGAAGTCAGCCAGGGACAGTGCCTCCCCGCGGATGTGTCCGTCCAGGCCTGCCGCCCGCAGGTGGTGACCGACCTGCTCCCGGCTGATGGCGAAAGCGGCCACCAGGTTGTTGGCCAGGGTCTTGCGCCGCATGGCAAAGGCAGCGGTCACAAGCTTGTGAAACACCGCCTCATCCTGAGGGCTGGATTCCAGGCGCTCATGGCGCTGGATGACCAGAAAGCTGCTGTCCACCTTGGGCGGGGGCGTGAATGCGCCCGCGGGCACACGGGCGGCCAGCACAGCCTTGCCCCAGTAGGCGGCCCGCACCGCCAGGGGGCCGTAGTCCGGACTGCCGGGACGGGCCAGCACGCGCAGACCGGCCTCCTTTTGCACCATCACGTTGATGCTGACAGGTGGCAGGGGCAAGCGAAAGAAATGATTCAGCAGCGGGGTGGTGAGGTAATAGGGCAGGTTGGCTGCGATGTGAAAAGGGCCGTATGGCGCCATCAAACCCGCCAGGTCCAATGCCATCGCGTCCCCCATCACCAGGCGGATGGAGGGCCAGGATGAAAAACGGTCCTCCAGCACCGGCTGGAGGCGCTCATCAATTTCTATGGTCACCACTTGCTTGCAGCGCGCGGCCAACGCAAGGCTCAGGTCCCCCCGCCCGGCGCCTACCTCAAGCACCGTATCCTCATGGCCAATGGTGGTGCGGTCCAGCAGGCTGTGCAGCAAATGGCTGTCGTAAATAAAGTTCTGCCCCAGCGACTGCTTGTATCGGAAGCTTTTCAAGGCCGCTGCAGCGCCCGAAACAGGGCGGCCGGGTCCGGGTCCCGGAAGGCCGCCGTGCCCATCACCAGGCGGGTGGCGCCGCTGTCAATCACCTGGCGGCTGTTCTCCCGGTTGACACCGCCGTCCACGCTGAGCGTGCCCTGAAACCCCATGTCCCGCAACTGTTTCAGTTTGGGCAGGGTCTGGGGCATCAGCGCCTGCCCGCCAAAGCCGGGCTCGACGCTCATGAGCAGCACCAAATCCAGGCTGTCCAGGTAAGGGGCCAAGCTGGCCGCCGGGGTCGCCGGCTTCATGGACAGGCCCGCGCGCAGCCCGGCGGCGCGGATGTGGGCCAACAGGGCGGGCAAATCACCCGCTGCCTCTGAATGGATGGTGACCTCGCTCGCCCCGGCCCTGATAAAGGCATCCACAAAATCCTGCGGGCGGCTGAGCATCAGGTGGACATCCAGCACAAGCTCCGGGTAAGCGTCCCGCAGCGCCTTGACCATGGCCGGGCCAAAGGACAGGTTGGGCACAAAATGCCCGTCCATGATGTCCAGGTGCAGGATGGTGGCGCCAGCCTTGACCAGGCGGTCCACATCCGCGCCCACATGCAGGGGGTGGGCAGCCAGAACAGAAGGGGCGATTTCAAGCATAGCGATTGCTCCATTTCTCCTGCTGCTGGGCCAGCAGCGTGCGGTAGCGTTCCAGGCGGCCCGAATCGATCCGGCCTTCTTGCATGGCGGCTTGCACCGCGCAGCCTGGTTCCTTGTTGTGCAGGCACACCTCAAAGCGGCAGTCCTGCTGGATGTCTGAAAACTCGGGGTAAAGCTCCCGAAGGTGCGCCGGCTCCAGCTGGGTGGGCAACTCCAGCAGGCTGAAGCCAGGGGTATCCAGCACCTTGAGCCCCCGCGCCTCCAGCAAGGAAATGTGCCGCGTGGTCTGGCGGCCCCTCCTGATCTTCTGGCTGATGTCACCGATAACCAGGTCCAACCCCGTCAGGCTGGCAATGAGCGTGCTCTTGCCCACACCTGACTGGCCGGCAAAGCAATTGATGTGCCCGGCCATCAATTGGCGCAGGTCTTCCATCCCCTGGCCTTCCACCGCGCTGACGGCCAGCACCGGGATGCCGGTCTGCCGGTAGGCGCTGGCCAGGCGCTGCGCCAGGGACAGGTCCAGGTCGGATTTGTTCACGGCCAGCACCACCGCCAGGTCCTGCTCCAGCGCAAAGAGCAGCAGTTTGTCCAGCAGCAAGAGGTCGGGCACCGGCTCCACCGCCAGGGTGATGATCAGCTGGGTGATGTTGGCCACTGGCGGGCGGACGCTGATGGAGCTGCGGGGCAGGATCTCTTCCAGCCAGCCATGTTCTTCCAGCTGCCCGGGCGTAAACTTCACCAGATCCCCCACCAGCGGGGTGATGCCCTCGTGGCGGAAACGGTTCTTGGCGCGCAGCACGTGGTCTGTGCCTGCCGCGTCCCGCACGGTATACAGCCCGCCCCTGCCCTGGATGATCCTGCCCTCCATCACCATTCAGTTGCCCGCCCCCTTGCCGTCCCCATCTGGGGTCGCGGTGGGCGCCGCGGCATAGACCACCATGTCCACCGTGCTGCCCTCAGCCACCTTCTCACCGGCCACCGGCAGCTGGGAGGCCACCCGCCCCTGCTGGCTGGTAGCTTCCGTCTCAATATAGCTGACCTTGCCGGGCGCAATCTTGGCCCGTTTCAATACATCCGCAGCCTCAGTCCAAATCAGGCCGCTCAGCTCCGGCACCACCGCCTGGCCGGAGGACACCACCAACTGCACGATGCTGCCCGCGTCCACCACCGTGCCGGCGGCCGGCTCCTGTGAGAGCACGGTGCCGCGGGGTATGGCGCTGATGGGCTCATCCACCACCAACACCTCCAGCGCGATGCGCTCCAGCTGGTGCGTTGCCGCAGCCAGATCGGTCTGCACAAGGTCTGGCACAGGCTTGCGGGCAGGGCCGGAAGACACCACCAGCAGCAGCACATCCCCCCGCTTGATGGGCATGCCTACATCAAAGCTCTGGTCAATCACCGTGTCCACCGGCTCATCGCTGGGGTTTCGCACAATGCGGGTCTTGATGCCCTCCCGCTCGGCCTCCCGCACCGCCGCATCCAGCAGGTAGCCGGTCAACAGCGGGGTGCGGGTGGTGTTGACAATGTCACGGTAGATGAAGAACCCGCCGGTAAAGATGCTGACCAACAGCACCAGGCTGAGCAGCACAATCAGGATTCTGGATTGCCTGCCAGCGCGGGCGTGTACCCGCTGGGGCAGCCCGACACGCCTGGCCTCCAGCAAAGCGGGTTGGGCAGCCTCCGTGGTCTCCGGCAGCAGGGCGGCATGCAGCGCCTGGGCCATCAGCAGCGCCGATGCATAGCGGCCGGCCGGGTCCTTGGCCATGGCTTTCAGGACCACCGCCTCTACCGGGCCGGACACATCGCTGGCCAGCGCGCGCACAGGCTGCGGCTCCGCCTGCACGTGCTGCATGGCTACGGCCACCTGGGTCTCCCCCTCAAAGGGCACCTTGCCTGTGAGCATTTCATACAGCACACAGCCCACCGAATACAGGTCCGAGGCGAAGGTGGCCGTGCCCCCCTTGGCCTGCTCCGGCGAAAAATAGTGGACCGAGCCCATGATGCCCTGCTTGCGCTCGATGTCGGTGGTGTTGGTGTCCACCATGCGCGCGATGCCGAAGTCCGACACCTTGATGTACCCCTGCCGGTCCACCAGGATGTTCTGCGGCTTGATGTCCCGGTGGATGACGCCGGCCTCATGCGCGTGGCGCAGGGCGGACAGGATGCGGATGGCTATCTGCACCGCCGTGCCCTGTGGCAACTGCCCATGCTCGCCAATGATGTCCTTGAGGGTTTTGCCGTCCACAAACTCAAACACCAGATAGGGCGCGCTGGGGTTGTCGCCGATGTCCAGGAGGTTGACGATATTGTGATGGGACATGCGGCTGGCGGCAGTGGCTTCCCGGCGAAAACGGTCCAGAAACTCGGGGTTGGCCTGCAGTTCCTGGCGCAGAAACTTGACAGCCACCCGGTGGCCGGTGCGCAAATCCAGCGCCCTGTATACCGAAGCCATGCCACCTTCGCCGATTTGCTCTTCCAGGCGGTATCGCTCCATCAGGATGGTGCCAATCAACTGGGCACCTCCAGCAAGATCAGGGTGATGTTGTCCCTGCCCCCACCATCCAGGGCGATGGCCAGCAGCACATCGGCCGCCTCCTCCAGCGGCAGGGCCATCCCCCGCGCAAGCTGCTCCGTGTCTGCGTACTCCGTCAGCCCGTCAGAGCAGATCAGGTAGCGCCAGCCGGGCTGCTTGGGGTAGCGCAGCAGGTCAGGTTGCAGGGTGGCGTCCGTGCCCACCGCGCGGGTGACGATGTTGCGGTAGGGGTAGTTGCGCGCCATCTGCGCGGTGATGGCGCCGGAGCGCAGCAGCTCCCCCACCAGGGAATGGTCGGTGCTGATCTGGTGCAGCTGGCTCTGGCGCAGGCAATACGCGCGGCTGTCCCCCACATGGGCCAGGAGAATCTCCGCCTGGTCTTCCCAGATGGCGGTCAAGGTGGTGCCCATGCCGGACAGGCTGAGGTCCTGCAGCTGGCGCTCCCAGATGCTGGTGTTGGCTTTCATGAAGGCCTGCTTGAGCACAGCTTCCGCTGGTGGCTGGTTCAGGTCCAGACCTGCCAGCACCTCCACCGCCATGGCGCTGGCCACATTGCCGCCCAGGTGCCCTCCCATGCCATCGGCCACCACGTACAGCGGGTGCTTGCCATCGCGCGCCAGCAGGGAATCCTGGTTGTTGGCGCGCACCTTGCCCTGGTGCGTTCGCAGGACAGCAATCATGGCTTCACCTCACTGTGGTCAACAAAGGAAGTTTTCAGGCGCTGCACGCGCAGTTGCCCGCAGGCGCCAAAGATGTCATCGCCCAGCTGCCGTCTGATGGTGGCGGAGATGTGCAGCTCGCCCAGGATCCTCTGAAACTGCGCGGCCTGTTCCTTGCCGGACGCGCGCAACTGGCGCTCCGGCACATCGTTCAGAGGAATCAGGTTCACATGGCACTGCATGCCACGCAAGCGCCCTGCCAGCTCCCTGGCGTGGGCGGGCTGGTCATTCAGGCTGTCTATCAGGGCGTACTCAAACACCACCCGCCGCCCGGTCTGGCTGATGTAGTCCCGGCAGGCGTCCAGCACCTCGTCCATGCTGTACGCCCGGGCAATGGGCATGATGCTTCGCCGCACCTGGTCATTGGGGGCATGAAGCGAAACGGACAGCGTAATGGGCAGCCCTTCCCGCGCGAGTGAGCGCATTTTGTCCGGCAAACCGCAGGTGGACAGGGAGATGTGCCGCGCGCCGATGTGCAGGCTGTCACGGGAGGTAATCAGGCGCAAGAAGGCCAGCACCTGGTCATAGTTGTCCAGCGGCTCGCCGCTGCCCATGAGCACCAGGTTGCTTAAGGGCTCCGGCTGGGTTGACTGGTTGGCCAGGTAACACATGGAGGCCATCTCCCCCGCGCTCAGGTCCCGCAGCTTGCCCTGCAGGGTGCTGGCGCAAAAGGCGCAGCCCATGGCGCAGCCCACCTGGGTGGACAGGCAGAAGGTGATGCCATGCCGGTAGCGCATGATGACCCCTTCCACTGTATGGCCATCCGGCAAGCCAAAGAGCAGCTTTTGCGTGCCATCCGTTTTGGACTCGTGCCGCTCCAGCACCCGGGCAGGCTGTGCGATGGCCAGCGGCTGCAGCTTGTCCAGCAGGCTGGCAGGCAGGTTGCCCATGCCATCCAGGCCCCGGCCTTTTATGAGCCAGTCCCGCAGCTGCCGCGCGCGGTAGGCTGGCTCATCCAGGGAGCGCATCAGCTGCTCCAGTTCGGCCAGGGTCAAGCCGGTCAGCTCCATCATGTCCTGCCTCATTGGCGCTTCATCCGGGCGATGTAGAAGCCCTCCACCCCATCGCGGTGGGGCAGCAGCTGCATCCCCATCTCCCCATACAGGGGCCGGAAGCGCTCCGGGAAACCCGGAGGCAGTTCATCCATCACAAAGGCTGGGTGTGCGGCCAGAAAGCGCTTGACCTGGTCCGTGTTTTCCTGCGGCAGCAGGCTGCAGGTGGCGTACAGCAGGGTGCCGCCGGGCTTCACATAGCGGGCGTTTGTTTCCAGCAACCTGGCCTGCAGGGCCACCAGCTCCTCCAGGCCTTCAGGTGTCAGGCGGTACTTGATGTCCGGTTTGTTGTCCATGACCCCGCTGCCAGAGCAGGGCGCGTCCAGCAACACGGCGTCCATGGTCTGCTCAAAGCGCTCCTGGTAGATGGTGGCATCGCGCACTGCGGGCCGGATGTTGTACAGGCGCAGCCGTTCAGCCTGGGCATAGACCAGGTCCACCCGGTGGGGGTGCACATCCCAGGCGTGCACCCGGCCTGTGTTTTGCATCAGCTCCGCCATGTACATGGCCTTGCCCCCAGGCGCCGCGCAGCAATCCAGCACCGTGGCCCCTACACCGGGGTTGAGCGCCTGCACAGCCAGCATGCTGCCTTCCCCCTGGATGGAAAAGCGCCCGGCCAGAAAATCCAGGTCCTTTGCCAGGCTGGAGGCGCCTTGCACCCGCACGGCGCCCTCCACCATGCCCGGGCTCACCTCCCAGGTGGTTTTGCGGGCAAGCATCGCCTCAAAATCCGCCTGGGATATCAGCACCTGGTTGCGGCGCAGGGTGGTGGCATGGCTGGGGTTGCGGTAGGCGATGATCTGCCGGGCTTCATCGGGTGGATAGGATGCCTGGATGAGACCAGCCAGCCAGGCGGGGATCGAGTGCATGACGCTGTCATGGTTCTCCTCCCCGGGCTGGGGCCAGGGCAGGGTCTCCTTGCCGCGGATGAGCGCGCGCAGCACCCCGTTGACCAGGCCGGTCATGTCCTCCAGGCCGCTGGCGCGGGTCAGCTCCACCGCCTCATTCACGGCGGCAAAATCCGGGATTTTATCCATCAGCAGAATCTGGCAGGCGCTCAGGCGCAGGATGTTGCGCACCTTCCCGTTCAAAGCGTCCGCGTCCTGCAGGAACTGACCCAGGGCAAAGTCGATTTTGAGCAGGTCCTCCACCGTTTTGTACACGATGACAGCCGCCAGGCGCTTGTCCTGGGGGCTGAGGCGCATGTTGCCAAAGACCTCGTCCAGGGTGAGGGAGGCATAGGCGCCTTCGTTGAGCACGCGGTTGAGCACCAGCAAAGCCGCGCTGCGGGCATCCCTGCTCAGAATGGTCTGTGGGCGGTCCCTCTCAGCTGGTTTGGTCACCCCAGGCGCAGCTTGTCCGCCTGGCCGGGCTTGACGGCTGCCAGGCCGGCCATAGGGGCGCTGTGGTGTACGGGTGTCTCTCCCGGTTTCCGTGGGCGCGGGGCGGCCGTAAGACCCACGAGCCGGACGGGCTGGGCGGCCTTCCCCTGTGGGCGCGGGACGGCCATAGGGGCCACGCTCCGGACGGGATGGTCGGCCTTCCCCTGCGGGCGCGGGGCGGCCATAGGGGCCACGCTCCGGACGGGCCGGGCGGCCTTCCCCTGCGGGCGCGGGGCGGCCATAGGGGCCACGCTCCGGACGGGCAGGGCGGCCTTCCCCTGCGGGCGCGGGGCGGCCATAAGGCTTTCTGTCCCCTGGCCGCCGGGCTGGCTGGCCAGACCCGCGGCCCGTGGGCCTGGCATTTCTCTGGTCCCGCTCGCGCTTGTCCTGCTCACTCATCTCGTATCCTCTTCCAAGCTCTCCATCGTACCCGTGCCGCGCAGTGGATGCCCGCGCAAGAAATCCCTGCTGTCCATGGCCTTGCCCCCAGGCGCTTGCAGGCACGTGATCTGCAATGCCTGGTCCGCGCATTGCACAAGGAGGCCATCCCGGCTGTCCGCCTTCAGGATGGTGCCCGGCCGCGCGGCGGCGTCTGAAGGGATTGCTTTCGCGCTGATCAGCTTCAAGTTGCCCCAGGGCGAGGCCGTGCAGGCCCCCGGCCAGGGGAGCAGGCCACGCACTAGGTTGACAAGATCCTGCGCAGGCCGCTGCCAGCTCACCTGCCCCAGTTCTTTTGTGAGCATGGGATAATGGGACATCGCGGCCTCATCCTGCGCCTGGCGGGGGCACTCCCCCCGCCCCAAGCAGGTGATGGTGTCCAGCAGCAAACCGGCGCCCAGCCTTGCCAGGCGCAGGGTCAGCTCCCCCGCGGTTTCCTCAGGCTTGATGTCCAGCGCCGCCTGCAGCAGGATGTCCCCGGTGTCAACCCCCGCGTCTGTCATCATGGTGGTCACGCCAGTGCGGGTCTCCCCCTTGATGATGGCCCAGTTCACCGGCGCAGCGCCCCGGTAGGCGGGCAGCAGCGAGGCGTGCACGTTCACCGTGCCCAGGGGGGGCACCTCCAGGATTTCCCTGGACAGAATCTGTCCATAGGCCGCGGTCACGCACAGGTCAGGCGCCAGGGCCCGCAGGTCATCCAATCCTTCATCACGGATGCGCCGGGGCTGGAAAACCGGGATGCCATGCCGCAGCGCCAGCTCCTTGGTCTCGGGCATGCTCATCCTGCCGCCGCGCCCCCGGGGCCTGTCCGGCTGGGTGAACAGGCCCACCACCTGGTGCCCCGCGTCCAGCAGGGCCTGCAGGCAGATGGCGCCATATTCGGGCGTGCCCATGAAAACAATGCGCATCAGACCACCTGATGCCTGTCCGGGCTGTCCTGCCCGTCTTCCTCATCCTCCGGGTAGATCTCGTATTCCATTTTGTCCACATACAGCACACCATCGAGGTGGTCTATCTCGTGCTGGATGCAGCGGGCCAGCAGGCCGTCAGCTTCCAGGGTAAAGAACTTGCCGGTTTTGTCCTGGGCCTTGACGGTCACCTTTTCCGGCCGCATCACAAAGCCCTGGCGGCCGGGCACGCTCAGGCAGCCTTCAGCCATGCCGCATTCGCCCTGGGAGGCAGTGATCTCCGGGTTGACAAACTCCAGCAGCCCCTCCCCCACATCAACCACCACCAGCCGGCGCTGGATCCCTACCTGCGGCGCCGCCAGACCGATGCCTTCTGCCTGGTACATGGTATCCGCCATGTCCCGCAGGATGACGTCCAGGCATTTGTCAAACTTGGTGATGGGGTTGGCCTTGACGCGCAGCTCGCGCGCGCCGATGGTAAAAATCTTCTTTCTGGACATGGTGCCTCCAAATCTACTGTCAGGCCAGGCTGGCCGGGTCAATCTCCAAGCCAACCCTGCAGGGCCAGGCTTCCTGTGTCAGGTCATTGAGGAAGGCCAGCACCTGCTGGCTGTCATCATGGGCCAGCAGCTTCATCAGCACCTGGGCGCGGTAGCGGCCCATGATGCGTTTGATGGGCGCGGCATCCTCCCGCACGTAGAGCACACGCTTCCTGAGGACTGGGTGCTGGCCCAGGTGCTGGCTGATGCGTTGGCTGATGGCGGCGGAAACCTCCCGGGACTGCGCCTCCTGCCGGGCCTCCACCAGCACCCGCACCATCATGGTGAAGGGCGGGTACAGCAGCTGGCGCCGCCTGGCGAATTCCTGCTGGAAGAATCCGCGGTACTCCTGGGTGGCGGCGGCTGCGATGGCATAGTGCTCCGGCTTGTAGGTCTGCACGATCACCTCGCCTGGCATATCCGCCCGGCCGGCGCGGCCCGCCACCTGGGTGAGCAGCTGGAAGGTGCGCTCCTGGGCGCGGTAGTCCGGCAGGTTCAGGGTGAGGTCTGCCAGGATGGCCCCCACCAGGGTGACCTGGGGGAAATCCAGCCCTTTGGCGATCATCTGGGTGCCAATCATCACCCGCGCGGCGCCGGAGCGGAAACGGTTGAGCAGCTGCTCGTGCCTGTCCTTGCCCGCGGTGGTGTCCGCGTCCATGCGCACCACAGGCACCCCGGGGAACAGGGCGGCAAACTCCTCCTCCACCTTCTGGGTGCCCACGCCCACCGGGCGCAGGTACGCGCTGCCACAGCCCGGGCAAATGGCTGGCAGGGCCGTGGTCATGCCGCAGTAGTGGCAGTGCATGCGCCTGTCCGCCTGGTGGTAGGTCAGCTTCACGTCGCACTGGGCGCAGGCGAGCGCCTCGCCGCACTTGCGGCACAGGACACTGGGCGCGTATCCGCGGCGGTTGATGAACAGCATGGCCTGCTGGCCAGCGTCCAGACAGGCGCGCAGGCGCTCCACCAGCAGGCCGGAAAACATGCCCCGGTTACCCAGGCGCAGCTCCTCCCGCATGTCCACCAGGGTCACCTGGGCCAGCTGATGCTGGTTGACGCGGGTGAGCATCTCCAGCAGCATGTAATCCCCGCGCTGCGCCTTGGCGAAGGAGAGGATGCTGGGCGTGGCGCTGGCCAGCAGCAGGGCCGCGCCCTCCCGCCTGGCGCGTGAGGCGGCGACCTCCCGGGCATCATGACGCGGATGGTTTTCCGCCTGGTAACTGGGCTCATGCTCCTCATCCACCACGATCAGCCCCAGGTCCTTCACCGGCGCGAACACCGCCGACCTCGCGCCGATGACCAGCCGGGCTGCTCCTGAGCGGATGCGGCGCCATTCGTCAAAGCGCTCCCCGGCTGACAAGCCGGAGTGCAGCACCGCGGCCACATCGCCAAAGCGCCCGCGAAACCAGCTGACCATCTGCGGGGTGAGCACGATCTCCGGAATCAGCACGATGACACCCCGCCCCTGGGCCAGGCATGCCCGCGCGCCGCGGATGTACACCTCGGTCTTGCCAGAGCCCGTGATGCCATGCAACAGGAAACTGCCTTTGCCCGCCTGAATGGCGGGCAGCAGCTCCCGCAGCACTTCCTCCTGGGAGAGTGTGAGCACCGGGTCCGGCGTCAGGCCGCTTACCGGCGCGTAGGGCGAGCGGAAAACCTCCTCCTGGCTCAAGGTGATGGCACCCGCCTGCGCCAGCTGCTTCAGCGCGGGCAGGGGGTCACGCACCAGCGCCTTGAGCTCCTGAAGCGGATGGGGCAGGCTGTCTGACAGGAGCTTGATCAGCAACCGCCTTTTGGGGGAGCGGCTGTTGTCGGCCAGGGCCTGCTCTATCCCTGCCTTGGGGATGGCCAGGCGGGCCACTGTCTGGGTCTTCGCCTTCACCCGGCCCGCCCGCATCTCTGACGGGATCATCAGCCGCAGAGCCAGCGCCAGGGGGGTGTGGGCCTGGGCGCTGATTTCCCGTGCCAAATCGACCAGCGGGGGCAGGACCGCCGGGTAATCCTCCAGCGGCTCAATCACCTGCCGGATACGCTCGGGCGGTATATCGCACTGCCCGGTGCGCTCAATCACCAGCCCTTCCAGGGTCTGGTGGCCGAAGGGCACCAACACCCGGGTGCCAGGCGCCAGCGCCATGCCCTCGGGCACCCTGTAGGTAAAAACCCGGTCGGTATTGGCGCTGGCGATGTCCACAATGACCTGGGCGTAGGGTTCGCGCTCAGGCATCCGTCTGTTGCCGCCTGATCAAGAGCACCTCATCCAGCAGCTTGTGGGCAGCCTCCTGTTTGCTCATCAGGGGCAATTTGACCGCGCGGTCACTAGAAATCAAGGTGATCACATTGGTGTCCACATCAAAGCCGGCGCCAGGCTGGCTGACATCGTTGAGCGCGATGACATCCAAATGTTTCTCGCGCAGTTTGCGCTGCGCGTTCTCCAGGGTTTGCTCCGTCTCCGCGGCAAAACCCACCAGGGTCTGCCCGGCTGTCTTGCGCTCACCCACTGCCTTGGCCACATCCGGGGTCTGGACCAGGCGCAGGTTCAGCCCGTCCGCGCCCTGCTTTTTGATTTTCTGCTCAGCAGGCTGCCCTGCCGTGAAGTCAGACGGGGCGGCCGCCTGGATGATGATGTCCTGCTGCGGGGCCAGGCGCATCATGGCCTCATACAAATCCTGCGTGGTGGTCACTTCCACCATTGCTGCCCCCATGGGCGGCGCCAAATTGACCGGGCCGGACACCAGGGTGACCTGCGCGCCGCGCTGCAGGGCGGCCTGTGTGATGGCATAGCCCATCTTGCCGCTGGAGCGGTTGGTTAAAAAGCGCACGGGGTCCAGCGACTCGCGGGTGGGGCCGGCGGTCACCAGCACCTTGAGCCCCTCCAGGTCCTTTTTCCCGTTCAGGATGCTCAGGCAGGCCGAAACAATGTCCTCCGGCTGGCTCATGCGCCCGGCGCCCACATCCCCGCAGGCCAGCATACCACCATCCGGGCCCACGGTGCGCGCGCCGCGGGCAATCAGGGTGCTGAGGTTTTGCTGTGTGGCCGGGTGGTGCCACATCACGGTGTTCATCGCCGGCGCAAGCAGCAGCGGGGCCTGGGTGGCCAGGGCTGTGGTGGTGAGCATGTCATCCGCCAGGCCAAGCGCCAGCTTGGCGATGATATTGGCGGTCGCGGGGGCGACCAGCAGCAGGTCAGCCTTCTTAGCCAGGGAGATGTGCTCCACCTCCCAGACCTGGGGCGCCTCAAAGGTGTCCACCGCCACCTGGTTGAGCGACAGGGTCTGCAGGGTGAGCGGCGTGACGAACTCGCAGGCGTTGCGGGTCATGATGACATGAACCTTGACCTGTTCCTTGACCAGGCGGGAGACCACCTCGCAGGCCTTGTAGGCCGCGATGCCCCCGCTGATGCCCAGTACCACGGTTTTGCCGGCGGCAGACATTGCTTACTCCTCGTCCTCGAGGTTGCGGTGGTAGGTAATCATGCCGTGCTGGATTTCCTCGATGGCGGCGGCTATGGGCTTTTTCTCCTCGCCCTCAATCAGCGGCTGCGCGCCGTCCACCAGCTGGCGCGCGCGCTTGGCGACCATTTCGACCAGGGTGTAGGCGCTGTCCGCCTTGTCAATCAGGGACTGGATGCCAGGCTCGTTGATGGCCATGTGTGGGGGTTCCTCCTTATCTGTCTTCCGGGATGTCCGGGTGAAAACGGGATGTGCGCAGCCGCTCAGCCGCGATGATGCAGGTGAGGCGCTTGTAGGCGCTTTCAAGCTCATCGTTGATGAGGGCGTAATCATAGTGGACATACTGGGCGATTTCCGCCCGTGCGTTGTGCAGGCGCTTGCTGATCTCCGCCTCGTCATCGGTGTTGCGGGTGTGCAGGCGCAGCTTGAGGGAGGCGAAGGAAGGCGGCAGGATAAAGATGGACACGCAGCCCTTCATCTCGCGCATCACGGTCAGCGCGCCCTGGGAGTCCACATCCAGCAACACGTCAAAGCCACTCTCCAGCGCCTCCAACACCGGCTGACGGGGCGTTCCGTAGCGGTGGTCGTGCACCACCGCGTGCTCCAGCAGTTCCTTGCGCGCCAGCAGTTCATCAAACTGTGCCTCGTTGATGAAACGGTAGTGAACGCCGTCCTGCTCACCCTCCCGCGGCTGACGGGTGGTCGCGCTGACTGAGAAAACTATCCGCTGGTCGTTGGCCACCAGCCGCTCACACAGCGTGCCTTTGCCGGTCCCTGAGGGCCCGGACACCAAAATCAGCATGCCCTTGCGAAGGGGCGGGGTCCACTGGCAGGCGGGCGCTGTGCCCTTCACCCGGGTAATCTGGCTGTCTGTCATCTGCACTCACTCCACATTCTGTATCTGTTCGCGGATTTTGTCCGCCTCTCCTTTCAAGGCCAGCCCCAGGCGCGTCACCGCCAGGGAGGCTGATTTGCTGCAAATGGTGTTGGCTTCCCGGTTCATCTCCTGGGCCAGGAAGTCCATCTCACGCCCCAGGGCGTCCGTGCGGGTCAGCATCTGCCGCAACTGCTTGCAATGGGCTGTCAGGCGGCTGATTTCCTCGCTGATGTCGCAGCGGTCGGCAAACAGGGCGATCTCCTGCGCCAGGCGGGCCGGGTCCATCTGCAAATCCGGCATGGAGGCCAGGCGCTTGTCCAGGCGCTCGCGGGCCTGGGCTGGCTGTTGGGTGGCCACCTGCTGCAAATCCAGCAAGGCCTGGTCCATCAGGTCCAGGCGTTCCTGGAAGAAGCCGCGCAGCTGTGCCCCTTCCCGTTGCCGGTCCGCCTGGGCAGCCTCACAGGCGAGGCCAGTGGCCTCCTGCGCCAGTGCCAGCAAGGCCTGGGCCTCGATGTCAAGCGGCATGAGGCTGAGCACCTCGGGCAGCGCCAGCAGGTCACTGAGCTTGATCTTGCCTTTGGTGCCCGCTGCCTCCGCCACCTGTGCTGCCACCTTGGCGTAATCCGCCGCCAGCGGCAGGTTGGCTCGCACCATCGTGGCCTGGGCACCGGAAAGGTCCTGACTGATGGTCAGTTCCACCCGGCCACGGGAAAAGCACTCCGTCAGCTGTTTGCGCAGCGCCACCTCAAGGGGCATCAACGCCTTGGGCAACCGAACGGACACATCCAGGTAGCGGTGGTTGACCGTCTTCACCTCGGCTGTCAGGCTCATGCCCCCGCGGTTGGCTGTGCCCCTGCCATAGCCAGTCATGCTGTGCATCCAAGCCCCTCCTTCCCCATGTTCCTATAGTATATCACGGAAAGGAAGCCCTGAACAGGTAAGCGCCATCTGTGAAAAGAACGTTTTATACAAACCATGCGCCCCATTTCCAGGATTGACACTCCCGCATTCCGGGTATATACTGTGCGCATCCTGGATGAGGGAAGACAAGCCCCCTGTGACCACCCCAAGAGAGGCAGCGCCAAGGCTGGAAGCGCGCCGGGCAAGGCACAGGACGGCACCACTGCCTGACAGGGGCGCGCGGCGCGCGATACAGCGCCAGCAAGTGGCCGGCCCTGCCGGCAACCTGGGTGGAACCGCGGAGCACATCATCCGTCCCAATGTGGAGGGGTGTTTTTTTATTGACGAATACAGGAGGCAGCTATGCAGATTACCGTCAAGGGACGCAAGCAGGAGTTTGAGCAGGGTGTGAATGCCCTGGATGTATTGAAGGAACTGGACCCGGACGCGCGCAAGCGCGCGATTGCCGCGCGCATCAACGGCGAACTGGTGGAGCTTATGGCCCCCTTGTCCCAGGGGGGTGAGCTGGTCAGCGTGGGCTTTGAGGATGAGGAAGCCCGCCACCTGCTGCGCCACACCGCCAGCCATGTCATGGCCAGCGCCGTCAAGAACCTCTTCCCCAAGGCCAAGCTGGCCATTGGCCCCTCCATTGAGAACGGCTTCTACTACGATTTTGACGTGGAAGAGCCCTTCCAGCCGGAGGACCTGGCCCGCATCGAGAAGGAAATGGCCCGCATCATCAAGAAGAACGAGCGGGAGGAGCGCTTTGTGCTGCCCCGTGAGGAGGCCATTGCCCTGATGCAGGAACGGGATGAGCCCTACAAGATTGAGCTGATCAACGACCTGCCGGAGGACGAGGAGCTCTCCTTCTACCGCCAGGGCGACTTTGTGGACCTGTGCGCTGGCCCCCATCTGCCCAGCACCGGCAAGGTCAGGGCTTTCAAGCTGACCAGCCTGGCGGGCGCCTACTGGCGTGGCAACGAAAAGAACAAGATGCTGCAGCGCATCTACGGCACCGCCTTTTTTGACAAGGAGGATCTGGATGAACACCTGCGGATGCTTGAGGAGGCCCGCAAGCGCGACCACCGCCGGCTGGGGCGGGAGCTGGACCTGTTTGACGTAATGGACGAGGCGCCCGGCATGCCGTTCTACTTCCCTAAGGGCATGGTCATCCGCAACATCCTGGAGGATTTCTGGCGCTACCAACACCGGGTGCATGGCTATGATGAAATCCGCACCCCGCTGATGATGAACCGCGCGCTCTGGGAGCGCAGCGGGCACTGGGACCACTACCGGGAGAACATGTACACCACCCGGATAGACGAGCAGGACTTCGCCATCAAGCCCATGAACTGTCCCGGCGGCATCCTGGCCTACAAGCGCCGGCTGTGGAGCTATCGCGACCTGCCCTTGCGCATGGGTGAACTGGGCCTGGTGCACCGGCATGAGAAAAGCGGCACCCTCCACGGCATGATGCGCGTGCGTGCCTTCACCCAGGATGACGCCCACCTCTACATGACCCCTGAGCAGATCAAGGACGAGGTCATCGGCGTGTACAAGCTGTGCGAGCTGATTTACAGCGCCTTTGGCTTCCGCTATCAGGTGGAGCTGTCCACGATGCCGGAGAACCACATCGGCGATGAGGAGATGTGGGCGCTGTCCACCGCGGGCCTGAAGGATGCGCTGGACGAGCTGGGTGTGAAGTATGTCATCAACGAGGGGGACGGCGCCTTCTACGGCCCGAAGATCGACTTCCACCTCAAGGACAGCATCGGCCGCAGCTGGCAGTGCGGCACCATCCAGCTGGACATGAACCTGCCGGAACGCTTTGACATGGAGTACACCGGGCCGGACGGCGCCAAGCACCGCCCGGTGATGATCCACAACGCCATCTACGGCTCCCTGGAGCGCTTCATGGGCATCCTGACTGAGCACTTCGGCGGCGCCTTCCCCCTGTGGCTGGCGCCGGTGCAGGCGCGCATCCTCACCATCACCGACCGCGCGGATAGCGCCGCGCTCGCGCTGCAGGCCAGGCTTGAGGCCGCGGGGCTGCGGGTGGAAACTGACCTGCGCAACGAAAAAATCGGCTTCAAGGTGCGGGAGGCGCAGATGATGAAGGTGCCCTATATGCTGGTGATCGGCGACCGGGAAGCCCAGGAGGGCACGGTCTCCGTGCGTGACCGCAAGGGCAAGGCCCACAACGGCGTAAGCCATGAGCAGCTCATCCAGGTGCTGGTGGAGGAGGCCTCCTCCCGCGCCCTGGAGCAAAGCGACAGCTTCCAGTAAGCAAGCACATCATTCAAAAGGGGCTGGCGTCATGCGCGCAAGCCCTCTTTGAATGCCCGGTCCGCTATTGATCCGCCTTGCCTTGCCGGCGGATTAACTCCTGCACCGCGAAAGCCGCCACGTGCTCAGCAAAGCTGCCCGTCCCAAAGCCCGCGTCATAGCCCAGCTCCATGGCCAGCTCGTGGCTGATGCGCGCGCCCCCACACACCAGCACAAAGCGCTCCCGCAGCCCGGCAGCTTCCAGCAGTTCCACCAGTTCCACCAGGTTGCTCAGGTGCACATCCTTCTGCGTGACTGTCTGGCTGACCAGCAGCACATCGGCATCCACTGCCACCGCCTTGCGGATCAGCTCGGCGTTTGGCACCTGGCTACCCAGGTTATAAGCGCGGATACCCGCATAGCGCTCCAGGCCATAATGACCCGCGTAACCCTTCATGTTCATGATGGCGTCAATGCCCAGGGTGTGCGCGTCCGTGCCGGTGGACGCGCCCACAAACACCAGCTCACGGACAAAATGCCGCCGGATCAGGGCCTCAATCTCCGCCATGGTCATGGTGAGGGCCTGCACGGCGTGCACCTTGACCTGGTCCGTGTCAATGCCCTGGGGCAGGCTGCCATAGATGACATAGAAGCTGAAGCCCTCCCCCATCTGCTCGGTGTGCACCACCTCGGGGTTGGGCAGCCCCATCCCCTTCGCGATCTCCTTGGCGCAGGCCAGGCCCAGGGGGCCGGCATCCAGGGGCAGGGTGAAGGACAGCTGCACCTTGCCGTCATTGAGCGTATCCCCATATGGTTTGATCATCATGCCAGCGCCTCCCTGAGCAGGTCCATGGCCGGGTTGCAGTAGTCCGGGTGCTTTTTGATGACGCCCTCCAAGCCCTTGCCCTGATTGCGGTCGCGGCGAACATCGGCAAAGACCCCCTGTTCAAGCGCCTCAAACAGCCCGGTATCGGCGATGTCGCGCAGCAGCCTCTCCGCTTCCCGCAGCACCTGCTGCGCCCGGCGCATGATCCGGCCATCCTCCTTGAAGCTGATTTCCTCCTGCAGGTGCCGCATGGCGGACTGCACCATCCGCGCGTTGCGGATGGCCAGGTGGCGGTCAGACAGGAAGGGGGTATGGATGGCCTCGGTCATCATGGCCAGCAGGTGGATGCCCTGCCCGGTCATCATGGTGGCCGCATTGAACAGGGTATCCACCGCCTGGGTCTGGAAGATGTTGCCGGTGGAATGGGTGGTGGGCGGCATATACTTCAGCGGCGCTTCCGGGAAGATTTCCCGCGCCATCTGCGCCTGGGCCAGTTCCAGCAGGAAGCTGTCCTCCAGGTCCGGGTCAATTTCAAAGGCATGCCCCAGGCCCATCTGGCTCTTGGGCAGCCCTGCCAGCTGCGCGAAGCGCTCGTTGATGAACTGGGAGGCCAGCACCGTGTGGGCGCTGCCCACCGCGTCGGCGGTGGTGAGGTAGTTGTCCTCCCCCGTGTTGATGGTGATGCCCGCCAGCGCGTTGAGGCTGCGGGAAAAGTACTGGTCCACAAAGGTGCGCTGCATGTTGATGTCCCGGAAGATGATGCCGTACATGCTGTCATTGAGCATCATGTCCAGCCGCTCCAGCGCCCCCATGACCGCAATCTCGGGCATGCAGAGGCCTGAAGCGTAATTGACCAGTTTGATGTAGCGGCCCTCTGCCTCGCACAGCGCGTCCAGCGCCTGACGCATGATGCGGAAGTTCTCCTGCGTGGCCATGGTGCCCCCAAAGCCCTCGGTGGTGGCGCCATAGGGCACATAGTCCAGCAGGGATTGGCCGGTGGTGCGGATGACCGCGATCACGTCCGCCCCCGCCCGCACCGCTGACTGGGCTTGCTTCACATCCTCATAGATGTTGCCGGTGGCCACAATCACATAGATTTCCGGCTGCCGCGCGCCAAAGCGCGCCAACTGCGCCTCACGGTACTGACGGTGGTGACTGATTGTCTGGAAGCTGGCTTCCAGATATGGCCGCAGGGTATCGGCTGTCAGGCGGCTGTCAGGCAAGGTATGCCCCAGCAGGCTGACCTTGTCCTCCAGGAAGGCGGCGCAAAAGCCCTGGACATCAAGCCCGGTGGCCAGCAGCGCCCCTGCCAGGTAGGCGCTTACGCCCCGGGACAGGTCCCCGCCCTGGCGCACCTGCTCCACCATCAGGTTGGGCAGCGGCACCTCAAAGGCGTCCACGCCGTCCACCCCCACCAGGCGCAGCACCGCGCGCTCCACGCTGACGGTTGTGTGCAGGTCAATCATTTCCTGCACCTGGCTGGCGATGCGCAGCGCGTCATCACGGCAGCGGGCGATGGAGCCGGCATCCAGGCGCAATTTGTTTTGTGTGTTCAAGCGCTAATCCTCCAACACGTTGATCAGGGGCAGGTCGGTGACTGCGGCCATGGCCGCCTGGAAGGCGGCAGCGTCAAATTGATGGGCGCCGGGGGACACGGGGTTGAGCGCCACAAAGGCCACCCGTGCCGGCTTGAGCACCTGGATGGGCAGGTCCAGCCGGAACAACTTTTTCAGGCTGGCATCCTCCATCACCAGGGACAGGGGGCTGCGCGTGATGAGGCCGACATGCAGCTCCCGCCGCCGTGCCACCAGCGCTGTCACCTGCGCCTTGTCCACAAAGCCAGGCAGGTACAGCCAGGCAGCCTGGGATGGCAAACAGCCCAGGGTATCATGCAGGTCAATGGGGGCGGCGTCCAGCCCCAGCGGGGTGAACTGGCCGGCCGCGTCCAGCCATCCTGGGCGCCGCTGCGCCCACAAAAACGCGAATGACGGCGGCGCCGCGGGCAGGGACAGCCGGCGCAGGGCCAGGGCGGCGCTGTCCACCACCGTTTGCAGGAAGGGGCTTTTGTGGGCGCCCACCACATAGACCAGCCCTTCTCCCACCGCCGCGTGGCTCTGGCGTGCGAAGGCGCCATCTATGAACAGGCGGCTTGCGCCATGCGCCTGCAGCAAGCGCATCACCTTTTCCATCCCCTCCACAGTGGAGGGGCCACCCAGCAGGCAGGCGCCAGCGCCAGTAGCCCGGGCAATCAGCACCTCCCCCATGGCCGTCATCACGCCAGTCTTTTCCAGCACCTCAAGCCGCGTGGCTGACTGAGCCAGGCAGCCCTCCGCGATGCCCACCAGGGTTCCAACGGACACGTGCACCTGTGGTTTGGGCAGCTGGCTGACCAGGTCCAGCTCCTCCCCGTCCAGGCCGATGGAGGACAGCCCCAGGACTGCTTCAGGAAAGCTTGCCGCCAGCGCGTTGAGCACGGTGGTTTTGCCCGCGTTCTTGGCGTTTCCCACCACGCACAGGCTTTTGTATGGCGCGGCCAGCCGCCTTATTGCCGGTTGTTTGATCGCGTCCTCCTGTCCAGGTCCCTGGGCTCAATCGTCAGCTGCTGTCCGCACAGCAGCGCGGCCACGCCTTCCCGGTGCCCGTTGTCCCGGCACAGCTCGCAGCCGCACTTGTCCTCGTAGCCCTGCGGCTCGGTGTAGGTGGTGATGACGCCCTCATAGTTGCGCAGCACGGTCTTGTTGGGCGAGGAAGACAAGAGGTAATTGGGCATCACCGGGATCTTGCCGCCGCCTGCCGGCCCGTCCACCACGAAGGTGGGCACACAAAAGCCGGACACATGCCCGCGAAGGCCTTCTATGATCTCTATCCCCTTGGACACCGGCGTCCTGAAGTGCTCAATGCCCATGGACAGGTCGCACTGATACAGGTAGTAGGGGCGTACCCGCATGGCGGCCAGGCGGGTAACCAGCACCCGCATGGTGTTCACGCAGTCATTGACCCCGCGCAGCAGCACGCTCTGGTTGCCCAGGGGGATGCCAGCGTCAGCCAGCCTGGTGATGGCCGCGGCGCTCTCGCTGGTGATTTCCCGGTAGTGGTTGAAATGCGTGTTCAGCCAGATGGGGTGGTATTTGCGCAGCATCTCCACCAGGCTGTCCGTGATGCGCTGGGGCAGCACCACCGGGGTGCGGGTGCCCAGGCGGATGACCTCCACATGGGGTATGGCGCGCAGGCGGCTGATGATGTCCTCCAGTTTTTTGTCACCCAGCAGCAGGGCATCCCCGCCGGACAGCAGCACATCGCGCACCTGCGGCGTGCGGGCGATGTAGTCAATGGCCGCGTCAATGCGCTTGCCGGGGGAGTCCGCGTCCTTCTGCCCGGCAAAACGCCGCCTGGTGCAGTGGCGGCAGTACATGGCGCACATGTCTGTCACCAGAAAGAGCACCCGGTCGGGGTAGCGGTGGGTCAGCCCCGGGACCGGGGAGTCCTTGTCCTCATCCAGGGGGTCCGCCATGTCATGCGGGCCAACAACGGTCTCCGCCAGCGTGGGGATGCTCTGCCTGCGCACCGGGTCGCCCGGGTCGTCCGGGTCAATCAGACACAGGTAATAAGGCGTGATGGCAATGCGGAAGCGGTCCAGCACCTGCTGTATATCCTGCTCCTCCTGGGGGGTGAGGGTCAGGTAACGCCGCAGTTCCTCCACCGTGGTCACGCGGTGTTTGACCTGCCAGTGCCAATCCTGCCACTGCGCGTCGCTCACCTGCGGAAAGTAGCGGGCCCTGCGCTGCAGGTAGTTGTCATAGGTCTGTAGCATCATTCAGTCCTTTCCGCCGTAGCGTGACAGAAAAAGCGCCCTGAGCCCTTCATGCCGGCGCAGCAGGCTAAGGGTAAAGTCCGCGTGCCCGGGGGTGTAGCCATTGCCAATCAGCATGCGCGCCGGGCTGCCAATGCCCTCCGCCCCCAGCGCGGCCTTGGCAAAGGAGGTGGCCATGGAAAAGAAATACACACAGCCGCTGTCCTTGACCGGCAAAATGGCGGCCATTTCGGTATCCGGCACATTGACCACGTTGACGCACAGGTCAAACTTCTGCCCGGCGTTGGCTTGTGTTGCCAAATGATACACCGACATGGGCTGACGGGCATCAGCTATGATGACCTCATGGCAGGCGTTCAGGGCGCGCAGCTCCTCCGCCTCCGCCTGGTCGTAGCACACCCCCACCACGCGCCCGCGCTCCCCTGCGTCCAGGCGGGCCTGCATGCAGCACAGCACGCCGGATTTGCCTGAGGCGCCCAGCACCAGCACGCTGTCCCCGGGCTTCACCAGCTGGTGGATCTGCGCGGGTGCGCCAGCCACATCCAGCGCGGCCAGTGCCAGCCTGCGATCCAGGTCCTGGGGCAGGCGGGCAAAGATGCCGCTTTCAAACAGAATGGCATGCCCGCGCACATCCACCTGGTCCGTTTCCAGGTGGACGGCAAGCACCTCCTCCAGCTTCAGCGGCGTCAGCGACAGGGACACCAGGGTGGCCACCTGGTCACCTGGCTGCACATCCCCGGGAAAACCTGAGCCTTTCTGGCTGACGCGCCCCACGAGTATGCCGCCGCTGCCGGTCACCGGGTTTTGCAGCTTGCCGCGTTCTGCCACAATCTGCACAATCATGTCAGCCATCCGGCCCCGGTCATCGCCGCAGGCCTGCCGAATCTGGGTGAAGGAAGCGGAATCTACGTTCAGGGTGTCCACCTCAATGAGCAGCTCGTTGTCCCGCAGGGGCAAGCCGTTGTCCAGCTTTTGCGCCGCCTGGGGCAGGGCGCCCAGGGGAAACAGCACCCGGTGGGTGCCGTAGGGGCAAGGTTTCATTGGCTGTGACCTCCCATGCGCAGGATCCGACGGGCTTCCTCAGGGGTGGCAATGGCACGGCCCTGGCGGGCCGCCATCTGGACGACCTTGTCCACCAGCTGGGCGTTGGACGCGGCCAGCACGCCCCTTTCCAGGTAAAGGTTGTCCTCCAGCCCCACGCGCACATGCCCGCCGTTCTCTATGGCATACTGCGCCAGCGGGAACTCAAAACGCCCCACGCCCGCCACGGAGTAGCTGGCGTCCTCCGGGATGCTGTCCCGCAGGAACTGCACATCCCGGCGCTCCCCGCTCATTCCGCCGTTCACCCCCAGCACGAAGCTGAAGCGCAGGGGGGCCTGAACCAAACCTTTGCGGTGCAGGCGCAGCGCCAGGTCCACATGGCCCTTGTCAAAACATTCCAGCTCGTACTGGACACCACGGTCGTGCATGGCCGCGGCAAAGGCGATGATGTCATTCTCCGTGTTCACAAAGATCTCATCCCCACCAAAGTTGAGGGTGCCGCAGTCCAGCGTGGCCATTTCAGGATCCAGCTGCAGCGGCTGCATGCGCTCCTCCCGGCTCATGCCGGTGGCGCCCCCGGTGGACACCTGCAGGATGGTTTCTGGACAGCGCTCACGGATGGCATCCAGAATCTGCCGGTAGCGCTCCCTGTCCTGGGTGGGACGGCCGTCATCATACCGCGCGTGGACATGCAGCACGGCGGCACCCGCCGCCACCGCCTCCTGCGCGGCCGTTGCCATCTCCATGACGGTATAGGGCACCGCCGGGTTCTGCTGCTTGCTTACCTCAGCCCCGCTGAGCGCGCAGGTGATGACCAGCTTATCCATGCTGCTGCTCCTTGTTGCGCTGCAGCGCGAGCGGCACCACGCAGGTGCCCAGCGCGCTGGCGCACAGCACCGGTTCTGCCAGCACCTGGGCGGCGGAGGGGCCGATTTCTGGCTGCGGGCTAATCACCTTGTAGCAGGCAAAGGACATCTGCCTGGAGGTCTTGCCGGCCTTGATAATCTCCGCGTGGACCTCAATGAAATCACCCGCGTACAGCGGCGCCAGAAAATCAACCTGCTCATAGGCGCGGAACAGGCCCTCATCCCCGTCGTGGCGGATGAGCAGCTCAGTGGCCGCGTCACCAAACAGGGCCAGCACGCGGGCGCCGTCCACCAGGCCGCCGCCGTAGTGCGCGTCCTGCGCAGACAGGCGCAGCTTCAACGTTGTTTTCATGTGATTGCCTCCTTATTTCTTGTCCAGGGGCGGCAGCACCGTGGCCTCGCCCAGCAGCACCGTTTCCCCCTTTTCGTTCACCGCCTGGCAGTCAAAGAGAACCCGGTTCTTTTCCAGCAGCACTTCCTTCACGGTGATGGTGGCGGTGATAAGCTCATCCAGGTAGACCGGCCGGCGAAACTGCAGGGTCTGCCCGGTGTAGATGGTGCCCAGGCCCGGCAGCCGGGTGCCCAGCAAGGCGCTGAACAGCGCGGACACCAGCATCCCGTGCGCGATGCGCGTCTTGAAGATGGTGCCCCGGGCGTACTCCTCGTCCAGGTGGGCAGGGTTGTGGTCCCCGGTCAGGGACGCGAAGGCCTGCACATCAGCTTCAGTGAAGCGGCGCTGCAGGCTGGCGCTGTCTCCCACCTTCATCTGCCGAATGGTATGGCTTTGCATGGTGAAACCTCCACAATAAAATAGCTGCCATGCCCCTGCACGACAGCGCTCCATCCCTGTGGCAACACAGTCTGATGGCAGTGCCGGACCCTGTGATCCGGCGCCTGGCAGGCGCACCGCGGAACTTGCCCTGCCATCGGCAGAACCGCCCTTGGGCTGACGCGTCCGGATTCCGCTCCGTTGTCATCGCCAGCCTACCTTCGGCCCTGCTCCTCTGTTCTTGACAAGTTGTATTGTATTCATTTTGTATTGGAATGTCAAGATTTTTGGCGCTTCTTTTCGTCCTTTTTCATTTCTGGTGGGTTCGTTTTCAACCATGCGGAGTCGGACATCAACGTGTTGCCCCTTCCTAAGTTTCTCACTGACCACCCAAAACATTTAACACTGAAATCGAAAGGATTAAACCCATCACCACAAATGGCTGACCTATCGTTTCAACTACGCATCGTTGCTTTTCATCCTGGGCGTCCCGGACAAGTATGCCATGCAGCGCATGGGACACGCCACGCCCAATATGCTCAAGAACGTCTATCAGCACCTAATGCAGGACAAGCAGCAGGAGGTCACGGACGTCATCAACCAAGCCTTGGCAGACCGCTTCAAGTGATTTTTTCTCCCGGCGTTACATATTCATTACATATTCTGTGCCCAAAACCCTGTTTTTCATCACCACGTCAATGGTGATAAGTCACAAAACAAATCCTTGAAACCCCTTGATAAATATAGCGAAACAATAAAACCCCTTGTCCTGCAAGGGGTTGTGGTTTGGCACCTCCGACGGGAATCGAACCCGTGTTTCCGCCTTGAGAGGGCGATGTCCTGACCGCTAGACGACGGAGGCAGGCTGGCTGGGGAACTAGGATTTGAACCTAGACTATACGAGTCAGAGTCGTAGGTGCTGCCGTTACACCATTCCCCACCGCGCGGCGCGAATGTGATTATAAGCCGTGGGCGCAAGGCTTGTCAAGGGTGTTTTCTTGCGTTTGCGCATACTGCTTCAGAAGTATCAGACATGATGACGCGCCGGACAGCAGTTTGCGCAGCACCCCCCCGAAGGCGGGAGGTGTGATGGCGGGTTCCCTAAGCGCCGGGGCAAAGCATAGATGTCAACGCCTTGTTTGCGCTATGGCGCGGCACGGGGAAACTGACTCAATAGGCCGCCCGTTCGGCGATCATGTCCTTCACCTTCATCAGCCGGGTCAGCGCGCCGCGCTCGTTCTCCTCCAGCTTCATGGAGATGAAGCGGATGGTCTCCTCAAACTGGGGGATCATCACATATTCCAGCGCGTTCACGCGGCGGCGGGTTTTCTGGATTTCGTCGGCCAGCAGGCTGCAGGTCTTCTCCGTCTGTGCCAGTTTGATCAACAGCGGCAGCACCTTGGCCATGGTCTCTATCGCCCCGTCTAACTGGGCGGAGGTCTCCACCAGCCCGTAGGGCAGCACAGCCTGGCCCAGGCTGGCCTCATCCAGTTCGTACACCGGCACGCGCACGGACAGGATGCTGCGCTGGCTCATCTTGACCCGTGCCTGACGGGCTGGATAGAGCAGGGCCTGGTCCATGGCGCCGGGCTCCATCACCGCGCGGGCCAGGGCAAAGTCCATCAACGCGGTCCCCAGCTCCCGCTCCACCTGCTCGCGCAGGGCGTTGTTTTCCCGGATCAGGGCGATAAAGCGGCGCACCAGCTCATCGCGTTTGTCTTTGAGCAGCTTGTGTCCGCGCCTGGCTGTGACCAGCCTGCGCTTCATCTGCGTGAGCTCCATCCGGGTGGGGTTGACGCGCAGGACAGCCACCTTAGCCCTCCTCCTCCTGGTCCTGGGGCATGAACTCATCCAGCATGTCATCCCGGATGCGCTTGAGCTCGGCGCGCGGCAGAATCTTCAGCAGGTCCCAGCCCAAATCCAGGGTCTGCTCAATGCTGCGGTCGGTCTGGTAGCCCTGGGAAACATATTGCTTTTCAAACTCGTCGGAGAAGACGGCGTATTTCTTGTCCATCTCCGTCAGCGAGGCCTCGCCCAGGATCACGGCCAGCTCCCTGGCGTCCTTGCCGCGGGAATAGGCGGCGAACAGCTGGTTCATGGTGGCCGCATGATCCTTGCGGGTCTTGCCCTCGCCGATGCCCTTGTCCTTCAGGCGTGAGAGGGAGGGCAGGGCGTCAATGGGCGGTGTGACGCCGCGGCGGTGCAGGTCACGGCTTAAGATAATCTGCCCCTCAGTGATGTAGCCGGTGAGGTCCGGAATCGGGTGGGTCTTGTCATCCTCGGGCATGGTCAGGATGGGGATCTGGGTAATGGACCCTTCCTTGCCGATGATGCGGCCCGCGCGCTCGTACATGCTGGCCAGGTCTGTGTACAGATAGCCGGGATAGCCGCGGCGGCCGGGCACCTCCTTGCGCGCGGCGGAAACCTCCCGCAGCGCCTCGGCGTAGTTGGTGATGTCCGTCATGATCACCAGCACGTGCATGTCCTTTTCGTAGGCCAGGTACTCCGCCGCGGTGAGCGCCATGCGCGGGGTGGAGATGCGCTCAATGGCCGGGTCATTGGCCAGGTTCATGAACAACACCGCACGCTCAATGGCGCCGGTGCGCTTGAAGTCGCTGATGAAGTAGTCGGCTTCCTCAAAGGTGATGCCGATGGCGGCAAACACCACCGCGAAGCGGCTGTCCTGTCCCAGCACCTTGGCCTGGCGGGCAATCTGCGTGGCCAGCTGGGCGTGTGGCAGACCGGACCCGGAGAACACCGGCAGCTTCTGCCCGCGCACCAGGGTGTTGAGCCCGTCAATCACCGAGATGCCCGTCTGGATGAACTCGCTGGGGTAGTCCCGCGCGGCGGGGTTCAGCGGCGTGCCGTTGATGTCCATGCGCTTGTCCGGGATGATGGCCGGGCCGCCGTCCTTGGGGTTGCCCATGCCGTCAAACACCCGGCCCAGCATGTCCTCGGACACGGACAGCTCGATGCTGCGGCCCAGAAAGCGCGCGGTGCTGGTGTCCATGGCCAGGCCGTTGCTGCTTTCAAACAGCTGCACCAGCGCGGTGCTGCCGCTGACCTCCAGCACCTTGCCCCGGCGGATGTTGCCATCATGCTCCCTGATTTCCACCAGCTCGTTGTAGGTCACGCCGGCCACGTCCTCCACCAGCATCAGCGGGCCTACCAGTTCACGGATGGTGCTGTATTCCTTGAGCATCTTACTGCCCTCCCCGGGTAATCAGTGCGTTGGTCTGTGTAGCCAGTTCCGACTCAATCTCATCAAAATAGGCCAGGGAATCCTCCGGGATGTACTTGGCGCGGCCAATGCGTTCACGCACGGGCAGGTCAATGACATCAGACAGGTTGACGCCGGAGTCCAATGCCATCTGCCCCTTGTCAGCATAGTCCAGGATGAGCCGCAGCATGCGGTACTGCTTGTCCAGGGAGGTGTAGGTGTCCGTCTCGTCAAAGGCGTTCTGGTGCAGGTAGTCCTCGCGGATGGAGCGGGCGACCTCCATGGTCAGCCTGTCCTTCCAGCCCAGGGCGTCCATGCCCACCAGCCGCACGATCTCCTCCAGCTCGCTCTCCTCCTGGAGCACCTGCATGGCCCGGAGGCGCAGCTCGCCCCAGTCCGGCGACACGTTGTCGGTAAACCAGTCCGCCAGGCTGTCAATATACAGGGAATAGGACAACAGCCAGTCAATCGCGGGGAAATGCCGGCGGTAGGCCAGTTGGGCGCTCAGGCCCCAGAACACCTTGACGATGCGCAGGGTGGCCTGGCTGACGGGCTCGGAGATGTCGCCGCCAGGCGGTGACACCGCGCCGATGGCCGAGATGGCGCCCCTGCGTCCCTCGCTGCCCAGGCAGATCACCTGGCCCGCGCGCTCATAAAACTCCGCGATGCGGCTGGACAGGTAGGCAGGATAGCCTTCCTCGCCCGGCATCTCCTCCAGCCGGCCGCTCATCTCGCGCAATGCCTCCGCCCAGCGGCTGGTGGAGTCGGCCATGATGGCCACCCGATAGCCCATGTCGCGGAAGTACTCGGCGATGGTGATGCCCGTGTAGATGGAGGCCTCCCGCGCGGCCACGGGCATGTCCGAGGTGTTGGCGATGAGCACCGTGCGCTTCATCAGGGACTGGCCTGTCTTGGGGTCATGCAGCTCAGGGAACTCCTTGAGCACGTCGGTCATCTCGTTGCCGCGCTCTCCGCAGCCCACATACACGATGATGTCGGCGTCCGCCCATTTGGCCAGCTGGTGCTGCACCACGGTCTTGCCCGAGCCAAAGGGCCCGGGGATGGCCGCCACGCCCCCGGAGGCGATGGGGAAGAGGGTGTCAATCACCCGCTGCCCGGTCACCATGGGGCTTTGCGGCGCCAGCTTCTCCTTGTAGGGGCGGCCCTGGCGCACCGGCCAGCGCTGGATCATGCTCAGCTGGTGCTCCTGGCCATCTTCGCCCGCGATGGTGGCGATGATGTCCGTCACCTTGTGCGTGCCGGCCTGGATGCCGGTTACCTTGCCGGCTATGCCCCTGGGCACCATGATGTGGTGGGCCACCACCTGGGTTTCCTGCACGGTGCCCAGAATGTCGCCCGCCACCACCTGGTCGCCTGGCTGGGCCTTGGGCTCAAACACCCATTCCCGCTCCCGGTCAAGCGCGGGCAGCTGGATGCCGGGGGTGATGCGGTCGCCCGCCATGCTGCGTATGCTGGACAGCGGTCGCTGGATGCCGTCAAAAATGGATTCAATCAGCCCGGGCCCCAGCTCAAGCGAGAGGGGCGCGCCAGTTGACTCCACCGGCTCACCCGGCCCCAGGCCGCTGGTCTCCTCGTATACCTGGATGGAGGCCTTGTCGCCGCGCAGCTCAAGGATTTCGCCAATCAACTGGCGCTCGCTCACCCGCACCACGTCAAACATGCGCGCGGAGGCCATGCCTTCAGCCACGATCAGGCTGCCTGCCACCTTTACAATCTTGCCCTGGGCCATGTCGTCTCCTCGTTTCTAAATCGTCAATCTTGCTTGTTCAGGATGTCCGCGCCGATGGCTTTGATCAGCGTCTCGCGCAGTTTGGCCGCGCCGTAGCCATCGCTGCCCCGGATGCCCGGGATGGGGATGACCGCGGTTTCCAAAGCCTGCTCATAGCGGGATACCGCTTCCTGGGCCATGCGCGCCGCCGCCTCGGTGATGAACACCAGGGGGATTCCCTCCCGCGTCAGGCGGTGCAGGGCGCTTGCCACCTGGTCAGGCGTGGTGGCGGGCATCACCTGCGCGCCAATGGCCTTGAACGCCAGGATGGCGTCCTCCTCCCCCACGGCGCCCATGCGCAGCAGCTTATCGTCCATACGCGGCACGCAGCCTTTCTCTGATCAGTTCATGCGGGAACCCGTTGAGCTTGCCGGCCATGATCAGCCGCACCGCGCCTGCCTCGCGCTCGTGCGCCAGCAGCCAGCCCAGCAGCACCTCACTGGCAAAGGGCTCATGGCGCAGCGGACGGAACAGGTCAAGCAGGGCGTCGTCCACCGCCTTCTCCAGCGCCGGAATCTGCGCGGGGTCATGCTGGGCCTGGACCAGCAGCTGGCGCAGGCTGATGTCATAGGCGGAAAAGGCCTTGGCCAGCGTCTCCGGCTTGGCCGAGATGGCCTGCCACTGCTTCAGGCTGATGCTGCCGCCTGGCAGCAGCACCGCGGACAGGGGCAGCGGGTGCCCTGGCAGCGCCTGCAACCGCAGCAGGGCCACAGCGTTGTGGAAGTCCGCCTTGGTGTCAAAATAACGCTTGACCGCAGGGGATTTCAAGGATTTCATCCGCTGGTCAATCTCCGCGAACAGCGCCTGATCCAGCCGCACATCAATCACCATGGGATCCACCTGCAAGGCCAGCTGTTTCTCCAGCCCCTCCATGGCTTGCTGGAAGGCGGGGGGGAGCTTGCTGTAGCTGCGCTCGGTAACGGCGTGACGCAGGGCCTCTGTCGGCTGGGTGCCGCAGTTGGACAGCCCCTCCGGGCTGGTGCCCAGTACCCGCGCCTTGAGCAGCGCCTTCAGGTTGCGCGCGTCATGGCGCAGCAGGAAGGTGTCGGTGAGGGCAGGCTCCGGGCTGATGTCACGCAGCAGCTTGCAGTAGTGTTCCAGCATCCGGATGCTGACGGCATCCACATCGCCAGCCTGGGTGTCCGGCCAACCCATCTCCCCCAGCAGGCGCTGGGCGTCCTCATAGCTGGCCGCCATCAGCAGGCGCTCAAACTGTGCCTCGCCAAGAGGCTTTCTGGCTTGAGCCCGCACGCGGCCCACCGCGTAGGCGACGCTTGGTTGTGGCATGTTCTCTCCTTAAGGCGTTGAGTCCGCGAAGAGCAGGCTGGCCACCTGGGCCTCCAGCTCATCCCGGCGCGTTTCCATCAAGGCGGCGAAGGTGCAGTGGGTCTGGCTGCTGGCGCCCTTGATGATGAGCCCGCACACACCAGGCACCCGCCTGTCGTCCAGAATTAGCTGGCCGGGCTTCCCCATTTGCTGCAGGCGCTGGTTGGCCGCATCAAGAAACCCATCGGTGAAAAAGCTGTCGTTGACCGCGCCGGCGGCCACCTCTTCGGTTCCCTGGGCATGGCGCACCAGCAGGTCCGCCATGAAGGCGGTCAGGCGCTCCTGCGGTGTGGCGTTGAGCCGGTCAATGGCCTGTTCGAACGCCTGCTCAATCAGCGCGCGCTTCTGGGCCACCAGGTCCTTGCGCACCTCCAGCATGGCCAGACGGCGCATGCGGTCCTCCAAAACATCGGCCTCCCCGCGCGCGCGGGCCATGGTCTCTTCCTTTTGCTCCTCCACCCGTTGGCTGGCATACTCAGAAATCGCGGCCGCGCGGTCCCGGGCGCCCGACATCAGCTTTTCCGCCGTTGCCTTGGCCTCCTCCTGGATGAGCTGCACGATGGGGTGAATGTTGAGGCTTTCCATCTTACAGCTTGACAGCGTTAACCATCAGGAAGGAAGCCAGCAGCGCCAGCACGGCGTAGGTTTCCACCATGACGGTCATGGTGATGGCCTTGCCCGACATGTCCGGGTGCTGGCCCACCATCAGCATGCCCGCGGCAGCCACCTTGCCCTGGTGCGACGCGGACAGGAAGCCCACCATCGCGACCGGGATGACGGCCGCCACCAGCATCAGGCCCTGAAACAGGTCCACCGCCTTGAGGTCGCCGCCCAGCGCCCCGGTGTTCACCAGGATGATGACGCCGATCAGAAAGCCGTAGATGCCCTGGGTGCCAGGCAGAATCTGCAGCACCATCAGCTTGGAGTTGACCTCGGGGTTCTCGGTGGACACGCCCGCAGAGGTCTGGCCAGCGATGCCGACACCCTTGGCGGAGCCGGCGCCGGCGATGAAGGTGGCCAGGGCGGCCGCCGTGAATGCCAGGATTTGACCGATTGACAACATGGAACATCCTCCTCAAGTAAATGAAATGGGCCGTGGTGACTGGGTGAAGCTATTCCTGTATCCGCACATAGCGCGGCATAAGGCGAAGGGGTTTGAAGGGCTTGCCGCCCTCCTCGTAGAACTTGCCGAAGAACTCAATATACTGCAGGCGGCAGGCGTGTACATAGGCGCCCAGGATGTTGATGGCAGCGTTGAACAGGTGGGCGCCCACAAACACCACCGCGCCAATGGCCATGCCGATGAAGCCGCTGCCCATGAGCATGCCCACCAGCTGGTTGATCACCATGCCGATGACCCCGGTGGCCAGCCCCATCCCAAACAGGCGCATGTAGCTGAGCAGGTCGGAAATCCAGCCGGTCACGCCGTACAGCGCGCCCAGGCCGGACACCAGGCGTTTGATGGGGTTGTTGGACTTGTCACGCCCGGCGGTCACCAGCACAATGGCGGCGCCGGCGATGGCCAGCCACTTGCCAAACTCCGCGGTCTGCGGCAGGGCCAGCAAACCCAGGCCGATGACCAGCATGGCCCAGCTGAGCTGGTCAAACACCGCGCTCAGGTAATCGCCCCGGCGGATGTTCTGCACCGCGCCCAGGGTCAACCCGGTGAACAGGTGCAGGGCACCCAGGCCGATACACACCGCCATGACCGGCAGGGAATCGTTGACCGGGTCAAACACCGTGGGCCAGGGGCCAAAGCCAAACCAGGTGTTGTACAGCGCGCCCCAGAGCACCGTGGCCAGCCCGCCGCTGGCGATGATCCAGAAGATCTTTCGTCCGGCGGCAGAAGGCTGCATGATTTTGATCATCAGGGGCACCAGCAGCGCCATCATCAGGCCATAGCCGGCGTCAGACACCATCATGCCAAAGAAGCAGGCGAAGAAAGGCATCATGACCGCGGTCGGGTCCAGCGCGTCCGGGGCTGGCAGGGCGAAGCCGGACACGACCGCCTCATAGGGGCGCACCAGGGCAGGGTTGTGCAGCAGCACGGGCGGCTCTTCCCCTTCCACCGGGTCGCGCAGCGCGACCTGGGTGCCAGGGAAGCGCTTGCCAATCTCATCCGCCAGCGCGCTGGCAGTGTGCTTGGGCACCCAGCCGGACATCAGCGCGACGCTGCCGGTGTGCGCCATCTGTGCCTTGGCTTCCAGCCGCGCCTGCCGCGCGTTGAGCGCCTCATAGGCCAGGCGCAGCTCATGCAGCTGGTGGCCCAGCTGGGCCATGTCTGCCAGCAGCCTGTCCATCCGCTGCTGGACATTTGCGCTGCCCCGCTGTGCCTGTTCGAGCTGTTCCTGGGGCGTGCCCTCGCCAGGTGGCGGCGCCGCGTGCTGGTAACCGATGGCGCGCAGGTTGTCCAGGAATTCGTCCGCCTGGGAGAGGTGAACGACGGCATAAAAGTAGGTGGTGTCCCGCTCAGTGCCCAGCAGGCTGATGATGGCGGGGCGGCCCTGCCACTTCTCCACCAGCTGATTGAGCCCGCGGGTGGGCGCCTGTCCGGTGAAGACCCGGGTGAACTGGGTGGCGCGGAGGTTGCCGGAAGGCAGCCCCAGCTGCAGCCAGGGACGCAACTGCTCACCGGTTTGGTCAAACCGGGTCTGTTCGCCACGCAGCTCGCCCAGCTGCTGCTCCAACTGCTCCAGGCGGCTCACCGTGTCCATGGCGGCGGACAGGTCTTCCGCCTCCAACTGCGCGCGGCTGGCCTGCGGCAGGGGCTTGAACATGGATTGCTTGACCGGGTCAAACCGGGACAGGCGGCCAATGGCCCAGCGGATGCGGCTGAGTTGCTCACCCACCTGGGCAAGCTCCTGTGCAATCCCTTCCTCCACCTGCGCCTCAGTGCCCTGAGCGGGCAGCAGCTGCACACAGCCTGTTTGCTGCAGCAGCTTTACCAGGGCGCTCTGGTCGCGCTTCATCAGCAGCACGTCCATGCGCTGCATGTCAAGAATGGCCATCAAGCACCTCGTTGACCAGGTAGGCGACTGCCTCGGGCACCCTGCCTTCGGCCAGTTTCACCTGGACTTCCATATCCGCCCTGGCCTGTTCTGCCAGCCCTTCCAGCGAGCCTTCCACCTGCTCGCGGCGCTGTTGAAGCAGCTGTTGATACAGCGCGCGGTGGGCGACCGCCGCCTGGCGCTCGGTCTCTGTGGCCTGGGACTCCGCGTTCTTGACGACCTCGTTGGCGCTGTTCTGCGCGTCCAGCACCAGCGCCTGGGCCTGGGCTTCTGCCTCGCGGATGCCGTCGAATGGATTGATGGACATTTTACACCTCATTGTCTATCCGTAAACCTATGGTATCATACCACATTTGGCGCAAAAGGCAATCATACCGCGCCGGCATTCATGCATCCCCGGGTTTCCCGCAGCGTTTGGGCGAAGAGGTTTGGGCAACTGACACTTGCGAAACCCGGGATGACTTGTTATACTTCACCTGTTTACAGACCATTGAAAGGATGACAAGCACAATGTTTGAATGGCTCCTCAACATCCCCTCCGCACTGGCTGAAGCCGCGCCCGGCGCTGGCGACGCGGCCGCCGCCGGCGCACAGGACCCCGGAAGCCCGGCCGGGCTGATTTCCATGTTCCTGCCCATGATCCTGATTGTCGGCGTGTTCTATTTCCTGATGATCCGCCCCCAGCGCAAGAAGGACAAAAAGGTCAAGGACATGCTGGCCAACCTGAAGCCTGGCGACCGGGTGGTCACCATCGGCGGTATCTACGGCACCATCAAAGGCCTGCGCGAGGACAGCGTGATTTTGAGCGTCGGTCACCAGAACCTGGAGATGATTTTCGCCCGCTGGGCCATCCGCAATGTGGAGGAGGTCACGGTGGAGAACGAAGGCGAACTGCTGACCTGAGCCGCCTGAATACAGCGATATGACGCGCCCGGTGCACACTGGGCGCTTTCTTGTCAGGCAACAGGAGGGGGAAGATGAAAAGACTGGACGGCAGAAGCGGGCATGAAATGAGACCCTGCGGCATCACCCCGGACTTTGTGGGGACGGCGGCAGGCAGCTGCCTGATCTCCTTTGGCGGCACCCGGGTCATCTGCACCGCCTCGGTGGAGGAGGGCGTCCCGCCCTTCCTGCGCGGCCGCGACCAGGGCTGGCTGACGGCGGAATACGCCATGCTGCCCGCCTCCACCGGCAAGCGCAAAAACAGGGATGGCATCAGGCGCGACAGCAGGGGTGTGGAAATCAGCCGGCTGATTGGACGGTCGCTGCGCCAGGCGGTGGACTTGAAGCGCCTGGGCGAACGCACCCTGACCATTGACTGCGACGTGCTGGAAGCAGACGGCGGCACCCGGACGGCCGCCATCACCGGCGGCTATGTGGCGCTGTGCCTGGCAGTGGACAGGTTAATCCGGCAGGGCGCGCTGCGTGAGTCCCCCATCAGCCACCAGGTGGCGGCAGTCAGCTGTGGCGTGGTGAATGGCCAGGCTGTGCTGGACCTTGACTACCAGGAGGACAGCGCCGCCCAGGCGGACATGAACTTTGTGATGAATGGGCAGCTGGGCCTGATTGAGGTGCAGGGCACAGGCGAGGACAGCGCCTTCTCAGAGGATGACCTGCAGCAGATGCTGCGGCTGGCACAGGCCGGCATCCGGCAGCTGATGGCTGCCCAGAGGGAGGCGCTGGGCGAGCGCGCCTATGTGATTGAGCAGGCCCAGACGCTGGTGCTGGCCAGCACCAACCAACACAAAATCCTGGAACTGCAGCAATTGCTGGGCCAACGATACCAGGTAATCGGGATGAAGGATGCCGGCTTCATCGGTGAAGTTGAGGAGAAAGCCGACAGCTTTGTGGGCAACGCGGTCCTGAAAGCGGAGGCAGTCTGCGCCGCCACCGGTTACCTGACCCTGGCGGATGATTCAGGGCTGGAGGTCATGGCGCTTGGCGGGGAGCCGGGCGTGCGCAGCGCGCGCTACGCCGGAACGCACGGGGACGACGCTGCGAATAACGCGCTGCTGCTGCGCAATCTGCGGGATGAACACAACCGCTCCGCGCGCTTTGTGAGCGCCCTGGCCCTGGCCTCTCCCCACGCGCCCACGAAGGTTTACCTGGGCGAATGCGCGGGCACCATCACCCACGCGCCACGGGGCAGCGGCGGCTTTGGCTATGACCCTGTGTTTGAAACCGTGGATGGCAAAACCTTCGCGGAATTGAGCCAGGATGAGAAGAACAGTATCAGCCACCGGGCCATGGCCATGCGGAAGCTGATCGCGGATCTGGGCTAAGGGCTGACATCAGCCCTTGTCCTGCATGGCCTGGTGCCTGCGCAGGCCCTTGGGGTAATGGTTCTTGAGGTGGCCCTTCACCGCCTTGCCCCAGCCCAGCGACCAGCCCATCAAGGCGGGCGCGGCGTACCCTTCCAGGCCTGTGTCCACCGCCAGGACCTCCCCTGCCCGGAAGCTGTGCGCCTGGTTCACATCCACAACCACTGGTTGCCTGGGGGCTGCGGACAGGGCCAGGGCATGGGCGGGCCTCAGCGTTTTGCCCTGGCGCTGCGCCAGGTGCAAGCCCAGGCGCAGCACCCGCAGGCCGCTGACATCCGGGCAGCCCAGCGGCAGACAGGCTGTTGTTTCTCCCAGGGACGCGTTGGCCCGCGGAGGGTCATTCACCCAGTCCGGAAGCATCACATTGGCCAGGTCCACCAGGGCCTGGTCTGTTTTCATGTTGAACAAGCCCGTTTGCCGGCTGCCTGCCCCACCGTCTTTTCGCAGCTTGGCCACAAAATGTCCTTCACCGCGTTGCAGGTGTGGCCACAGGCGCAGGCTGCCCATCTGCGCCTCTGGCAGGCCAGGCAAGTCGAAGGGCTGCAGGCTGAACTCCGGCTGCTGGTCCAGGAAGTCCTGCAGCACGCCCTCATTTTCTGTGGTGTTGAAGGTGCAGGTGCTGTACACCAGCGTGCCGCCGGGTCTTAGCATGCTGGCCGCCTGGCGCAGGATATGCAGCTGGATGGGCGCCAGCCTGTCGGGCAAGTCAGGTTGCCACTGGGCGGCCACCGCGGGGTCCTTGCGGAACATGCCCTCGCCGGAGCAGGGTGCGTCCACCAGCGCCTGGTCAAAGTACGCTTCAAAACGCGCCGTCAGCTCCTCTGGCTGGTTGCAGAGCACCAGGGCATTGCGGATGCCCATGCGCTCAATGTTGCCGCTGAGCGCGAGCGCCCGGCTGTACACCGGATCGTTCGACACCAGCAGGCCCTTAGCATTGAGGGCCTGGGCAATCTGCACGGATTTGCCGCCTGGCGCGGCGCACAGGTCCAGCACCCTGTCCCCCGGCTGCGGGTTGAGCGCCGCCACCGCGGCCATGGCGCTGGGCTCCTGCAGGTAGTAGGCACCCGCCCAGTGCAGCGGATGGGCGCCCGGGCGGGCATCCGGGCGCAGGTAACAGGCCGCTTCAGCCCAGGGCACAGGGTCCTCCCCGCACCAGGGCGAGGTGTCCAGCGCCCTGCGCGGGCTGGGCAGCAGCGCCCGCTGGGGCGGCTGCCCACAGGAGGCCACAAAATCGGCCACCGCCTCCCCCAGCAGGGGGGCGATGGCCTGCAGAAAACCGGAAGGCAGGTTGCAGCCTGTGCTCACTGGGGCTCTTCCGGCGGGGGCGGCTGCTGGGCAGCCTGTTCGCGGTATGAATAGTTTTGTGGGTAATAGGGCTTGTGAAAGGCTTCGTCCTGGGAGACAGGCGGCTTGATGCTGTCTATGGAGGCCAGGTCATCCTGGCTGGTGAAGAAGGTGTCCCGCAGGGATTGCAGCACCCTGGTCCCCCGCTGACGGCGGGTGTCCACCCGGCGGCGTCTGCTGGAGGCAGCCTGCGCGGCCGGAGCCGCCTCGTCCACCTGTTCCCGGTTTACGGGTGGATGAGCCTGCCCCACATCCACCTCCGGCAGTTGCACATTAAGGGGCGGCCAGGACTGTTCCGGCGGCTCGCTATCCAGATGAGCCTCCTGCTCCTGGGGCTGCCAGGCGGCCTGTGGCTGGTTTTCCCAGGGCAGGTGGGGCACAAACTGCGGCGGCTCCTCCGGCTGCGCCGCTTCAAATGCCATCTGATCAGGTTGATCGGCCATTTGCTGCTGCCAGGGCACCTCAAAATCAAAGTAGATGGGCTCGTCCATGACAGCGGGCTGGCCCTGGGCGTCCGCCTCCTGCTGGTACTCAGGCAGGTCCAGCGGGGAGTGGTCCAGGGCGTCAATATAGTGGAGGCTTTGGTTCAGCCGCCGCTTGCTGCCGCGCTGGCGCAACCAGGCGCTCCACACATAGTGCGGGCGCCAGCGGATGAACCAGATGAGGTAGTCAGCCAGCGTGCCAAAAGCCAGCAAAATCACAATGATGGGCAGCCAGAAGCGCTGCAGGAAGCTGGCCGCGCCCGCGGAGCTGTTGGTCAGCAGGTTCCACAGCCCGTTGAACAGCGCGCGGGTCCAGCCAAGCAGCAGGGCAAACAGTCGGTCCGCGATATAATTCATTTATTCACCCGTATCCTGGGCGATGGGCTGGATGTGGATGGTGACCACCACCGCCGACTCGCTCAGATGAATCACACCGGCCGGCCGGTCAATGCGCAGCGCGCGGATGATGGTATCGGACATCCCGCTGACATCCACCGCCGGGGTCAGGTCCAGCAGGTTGATGCTGTCAATCTCCTCCAGGTCGCCCGCCAGGCGCACCTGCTCAGGCTCCGCCGTGATGCTGGTGATGGCATAACCCTCCATCACCTGGCCTTTGGTGATACCGGTGAGGTTGATCTGGGCATATTTCATGGGGTAGATGGTCTGCTCCACCAGCAGGGTGTCCAACAGCACGTTTTCGCTGGTCACGCTGATCAGTCTGCTGTCCAGCTCCTCCCCCGAGGCGCTGACAAGCTGGAAGGGCACCGCGCTGTACTGGGTGCCGGTGCTGGACACCAACCCTGAGGGCTGGTAGGTGGCGGACACCGCTTCCACCTGCTCCACCAGGGAGCGGGGCCCGGAGATAACCACGGTGGCTGGGTCCACACTGGCGCCAGCGGCAAAATACCCCTCCGGCGCCTGGCCGGACTGAATCAGCCGCACAGGCACCCGGCGCCTGGTGATATACTCCTCCACCTTCACGGTAACCTCATTGGTGGACAACCAGGTCACCGCGCCATAGCTGGTGGTAACGCTGGTTTGGATGGGGATCTTCTGCTCACCCACATTGGTAATCCGGCTGACATCCACCCGCACGGAGTAGTTGGCGGGCGAGGCGGTGTCAAACGCCTTCTGGGGCACCTCCGCGCGCATGCGGATGGGCTGCAGGTTGTCCAGCCCTTCCACCACCACCAGGCCGCTGCGCTGAAGGGCCTCGACCCCCGTGATGCTGACAGGCACATCATGAAAGGTTTTCTCGCGGGTCAGGCTGGCGTCCTCGCTGATCAGGGCGCCCCAAATCGTGATCGCCACGATCAGGGAAAGCAGCTTCAGCTTCCAGTTGTTTCGCAGCGTGCGCTTGATCCTGCCCAACACATTGCGCACGAATCTACGCTTCTTGCCGGATTGTTGCTCAACGCTCATCCGCGCGCCCTCCCTTTCGTTTGATGTATTTCCACCCTGTGTTCAACAGGCTGCGCAGCGTCTTCTTTTCCTGCTTGTACATGCCCGACAGCAGCCGGTTGAGGCTGTCCACATCCAGGTGGCGGGTCAGCCGCCCACCCTGCGCCAGGGAGATGATGCCGGTTTCCTCCGACACAATCAGCACGATGGCATCTGTGCCTTCCGTCACGCCCAGCCCGGCCCGGTGCCGGGTGCCCAGCTCACGCCCCAGGCTGCTGTTGTCACTGAGCGATAGCACACAGCCCGCGGCCACGATGCGCTCATCCCGGATGATGACCGCGCCGTCATGCAGGGGGGTGTTTGGTTCAAAGATGTTGGCCAGCAAGGGGCCGGAAATCTTGGAATCAAGCGGGGTGCCGGTGTCAATAAAATCCTTCAGGCCGGTTTTTTGCTCAAACACGATCAGCGCGCCGACCCGGCGGCGGGACAGCCCAATGACGCACTGTGAGATTTCAAATACGATGCGGCTGGCCTCATCCTGGTTTTCAGTCAGGTAGCCCTTCTGGGTGCCGCGGCCAATCTGCTCCAGCGCCCGGCGCAACTCCGGCTGGAAGAGGATCAGCAAGACGATGGCGCCGTTGTTGATGATGCTGCCAATCAGCCAGTTGAGCGCCTGGAAGCCCAGCAGGTTGGAAAACCAGCCAATAAAAATGAGCAGGATAAAGCCTTTGAACACCTGCCCCGCCCGGGTCTGCTGGGTGAGCTGGAACACCTTGTAGAGCAGGAAGGCGATGATGAGGATGTCAATGAGGTCTTTGTACTGGATGCGGTTGAACAGGTTCCAGAAAAAGGTCTCGATGTTGATGCTCCACTGACTCATCGGGCCCTCTTCCTTTCTGTTTGATTCCTTGGGGTAAGTATACAACATTCTACAGCATTGCGGTACTGTTTTAAGAAAATGTTACAAATTGTTATTTATTTTGTTCACAAAGCAACGCGTGGCGTGCAAAAACCGCCCCTGCGGGCGGTTTAAAGAGCTTGGGCAGACGCACAGGCCTGTCAATGGCCGATGATTCCCCACGGGCATCATGCGGCGCGTCAGACCGCAGCCGCTTCCTCCACAGGATAGATGCTCACCTTTTTGCGCAGCTTGCCATAGTGCTCAAAGCGGACCAGGCCGTCCTTCAGCGCGAAGAGGGTGTCGTCCTTGCCACGGCCCACGTTCACGCCGGGATGGATTTTGGTGCCGCGCTGGCGCACCAGGATGTTGCCGGCCAGCACAAACTGGCCATCGGCGCGCTTGGGCCCCAGGCGTTTGCTTTCGCTGTCCCGGCCGTTGCGGGTGGAGCCCATGCCCTTCTTATGGGCGAACAGTTGCAGGTTCAGTTTCAACATTTGGGGGTTCCTCCATTGTACTCAGTTCGTATCTTCAATCAGTGTGACATGTTCAGGGTGGGCCAGTTCAAGGTCCAGGGCGCCCTGGCGGAACATCGCCAGAATGGTGTCCGTGGCCTGGTTGGCCTGCTCCGGCTTGATGCTTGCCTTCAGGTAGGCTTCCTGCTGACTCACCCTTGGCTTGACCCCGGCCACCGTCTCCAGCGCATTGGCTGCTGTGGTGGCCAGAAAGGAGATGGCCGCGCACACCAGGTCGTTGCCCTCTGTGCCAGCCCCGGCATGGCCGGAAACCTCAAAACCAAGCAGGGTTCCCTGGCGGCCGGTCAAGCGGATGCGGGTCATGCCTCAGGCATTGATGGCGGTAATCTCCACCTGGGTGAAGGGCTGACGGTGGCCTTGTTTGCGGCGGTAGTTCTTCTTGGCCTTGAACTTGTAGACGACGATCTTCCTGCCTTTGCCATGGCGGACCACCTTGCCGGTGACGCTGGCGCCTTCTACCTCAGGCGTGCCCATCCTGACCTGTTCTCCGCCAAGCATGAGCACCGGGAAGGTAACCTCGCTGTCCGCCTGGGCGTCCAGCTTCTCGATGTAGATGGTGTCCCCCTTGGAAACACGGTACTGTTTGCCGCCAGTCGCGATGATTGCGTACATGTAGCAGCACCTCCAACACTTTACTCGCCGGAATCTGCGGGCAGTTGCCCCGAGGCAGCGCACAGCGCTTTAGAAGCCCCTTCCGAGCGGCTGGAGGCTATGTTATCACGAAGTCCATGGACAGGTCAAGGATTTTTTGGGATTTCAGGCCTCAGCTCTAGATTGCAACTTTAATTGCCGCACCCCCTGTAGCCCTGTTCACTCAAGCTGCCTGGTAAGCCTGCTTGGCCGTCCTGTAGCCAAGCAGGCGGCGCGGGTAGTTGTTCATCCAATGCTCGATTCGTTTTATTGCCTGATTGCTTAGATAGTGTCTACACGAGAATTGTGATATAATGGTGTCATCACTGAAAGGGGACCTAAGCGATGACCGCTGCTTATCACCGACACGATATAAGCGATTCCGTATGGACATTACTGGAGCCTAACCTACCGGGGCAGCGAGGACAATGGGGAGGGATTGCGCAGGACAACAGAAGGTTTATCAATGGTGTATTCTGGGTCATCCGGACCGGCGCGCCTT